>VFSW01000950.1_pt1 | contig 43059 bp, 40 predicted proteins | sample 5358111 | NCBI WGS metagenome assembly VFSW01 (sample SAMN11554181, study PRJNA540505) | mine drainage metagenome | isolation source: sediment from site ElyBrook_90M | place: USA: Ely Copper Mine, Vershire, VT | collected 2017
AGCGAGCAGCGCGCATCTTATGAGAGAATCGAACCTTCAAGCAACACAAAGACTTGCGATATCGAGGCGCGCGGCGACGGCGCCCGGCGCGCATTCGGGTGCGAATTCCAACAGGCCGAGGCAGGGAGCTGCGATGCGCGCGCGCAGGCTGGCGACGTTTTCGCGCGCCTGGGGAAAACGAGAATCAATCGCGTTTCCGACCCAGCCGCGCAACGCAAGCCCACGCCGCTCGATCGCTTCCGCGGTCAACAGCGCATGATTCAAGCAGCCGAGCCTTAAGCCCACGACCAGCACGACGCCGGTCCGCCAACGCATCGCGAGATCCGCGAACGTGCGTTTATCGTCGATCGGCGCAAGCCAACCGCCGGCGCCCTCGACCACGACGACGTCGCTTTGCAGCGCCAGCCGCTCGAACGCACGGTCCAAAACGGCATAATCGATCGTCGTGCGGGCCTGCGCCGCGGCGATATGTGGCGCGATCGCGGGCTCGAACGCATACGGATTGACCTCGGCATAGGTCGCGCGCACGGTCATCGCCTGAAGCAGCGCGAGCGCGTCCTCGTTGCGCAAGCCCGCAGGGCCAGCCGCGCTGCCCGAGGCAATCGGCTTCATCGCCGCGACGCGCAGGCCGCGCGCGGCGTAGGCTCGACACAGGCCGGTCGCAACGCGTGTCTTGCCGACGCCGGTATCCGTTCCCGTGACGAACAGTGCAAACGGCTTCACGGCCGGCGTCCGCGGCGCAAATGGCCTTTCATGTCGTTAAGCCCGATCGTCGTCTCGCGCGCGATCCGCGCCCCCGAGTGGAGCGGCGCCCAGGCCTGGGCGAACACGATTTCGCAGGTCGCGGGCAGGCGCCCGTCGCGCCGGAATTCCTCGTACGCGCTCTGCATCGAGCGCATCGCACCCTTGCCGGTGAGCCCCTTCGACCGGCCCGCCAGGGCGTTGTGCGCGCCGACCGCCTTGAGGTCCGCCATCAAGCCGCGAACGTCGGCGTACGCGACGGTGCGGCGCTCTATATCCAGCACGGGTGCGGCGAAACCCGCGCGCACGAGCGCATCGCCCAAATCATGCATGTCGATGAATCGATGCACGTGGACGTGCGCGTCCGCGTGCGCCCATGCGAGGCGCAATTCCCGCAGCGTATCGGGCCCCGCGCTCGTGAGGGTGAGAAGGCCGCGCGGCGCGAGCACGCGTCGAAATTCGGCGAACACCGCGTCCGGATCGCACCATGGCAGCATCAGGTTGCTGAGGACCAGGTCGACGCTCGCGTCCGCGAGCGGCATGCGCGCCGCATCGGCGCGGACCCGATCGAAGCGGCGCCGCCACGACTGTTGGTGCGCGGCCGCGCGCAGCATGCCGGCCGCGAAATCCAGCGCGAGCACGCGTGCGCGCGGATAGCGGCGCTTGAGCTCCCGGCTCGCATGGCCGGTGCCGGCGCCGGCGTCGACGACGACGCGCGGCTCCAACGACACGAGGTCGAGGCGCCGCAGAAGTTCGGCGCGCACGTCCGCGTGCAATACGGCGGCCGCATCGTAGCCGCCGCCCGCGCGCTCGAACGAGCGCATGAGGGATGCGCGATCGAGCGCAAATTCGGCGGCCGCTGCGTCGTGCATGCGCGCGCTCTTGGCTCAAGCGGTCGCGGCGTCGAGCTCGGCCGTGCGCAGCGGTTCGGCGACGATGTTCAATCGCTCGAACAGGCGCCGGTCGTGCGCGCAGTCGGGATTGCCGGTCGTCAGCAACTTCTCGCCGTAGAAAATCGAATTCGCGCCCGCGAGGAAGCACAAGGCCTGCAGCTCGTCGCTCATGTCGCCGCGGCCGGCCGACAGCCGAACGTGCGCGCGCGGCATCAATATTCGAGCGGCCGCGACCATCCTGACGAAATCGAATGGATCGAGCGGCGGCGCGTCGGCGAGCGGCGTGCCGGGGATGCGCACCAAATGATTGATCGGTACGCTTTCCGGGTGCGCCGGCAAGGTCGCGAGCGTGTGCAGCAAACCGACGCGATCGACGGCCTCTTCGCCCATGCCGACGATGCCGCCGCAACAGAGGTTCATGCCGGCGTCGCGCACGGCCTGCAGGGTGTCGAGCCGTTCCTGATAGGTCCGCGTGCCGATGATCTGCTTGTAATACGCGGCGGACGTGTCCAGGTTGTGGTTGTAGTAGTCGAGGCCCGCGGCTTTGAGGCCGTGTGCCTGCTCTTGGCTCACCATGCCGAGCGTCGCGCAGGTCTCGAGCCCGAGATCCTTGACCGCGCGGATCATTGCGATGACTTTCGTCAGATCCTTGGGCTTCGGCGACCGGTACGCCGCGCCCATGCAAAAGCGCGTGGCGCCCGCGGCTTTCGCGGCGCGCGCCCGGTCGACGACCGCATCGAGTTCCAGCAGCTCCTCGGCGGCGAGGCCGGTTTCGTAGCGCACGCTCTGCGGGCAATAGGCGCAATCCTCGGGGCACGCGCCCGTCTTGATGCTGAGCAATGTGCTCACCTGCACCGTGTTCGGCGCCTGATGCCGCCGGTGCGCTTGTTGCGCCGCAAAAAGCAAGTCCATGAACGGCAGCGCGAACAGCGCCTGCACTTCCTCGATCTTCCAATCGTTACGTATGGTCACAAAGCCCTCGAGCGGCGGCTCGGGCGGTTTGCCGGGCCGGGCGTGCAGTATTCGGTCGGCGGCGGGCTTAGTCAACCAAGAGCCTAACCCGAAGTTTACGAGCGTTGCCGGAATAGGTAATCCAGCAAGATGCCGATGAACACGCTCATGCCGAAGTAGTGGTTGTTGAGGAATGCACGAAAGCACGCGGCAGGCTCGCGCAAACGGATCAGCCACAGCTGATAAATGAAGAACGCTGCCCCGGCCGCGAGCCCCGTCCAATACCACGCGCCGAGTCCGGCCAAGCGCCCGACCAGCGCGAGCGCGAGCAGCGTCATCGCCTGCAGCGCCGCGACGATGTGCCGGTCGGAATCGCCGAACAGGATCGCGGTCGAGCGGACGCCGATCTTCAGGTCGTCGTCGCGATCGACCATCGCATAGATCGTGTCGTAGACCGTGACCCACAAGAGATTCGCGAGGAACAACAGCCACGCGACGCGCGGCAGCCGCTCCGTCTGGGCGGCGAACGCCATCGGAATCCCCCACCCGAACGAGAGGCCCAGATAGAGCTGGGGCACCGACAGGAAGCGCTTGACGAACGGGTAGGTGACGGCCAGAAACGCGCCCGCGACCGCGAGCAGCAGCGTCAGGCGGTTCAGGTGCAGCGCGAGCATCAACGACGCAAGCGAAAGGATCGCGAACAGCACGAGCGCCTCTTGAGCGGATATTCGTCCGGCCGCAAGCGGGCGGCTTTTCGTGCGTGCGACGTGCGGGTCGAAGCTGCGGTCGGCATAATCGTTGATTGCGCAGCCGGCCGAGCGCATCAGGAACACGCCGGCGACGAAGATCGCGAATATGCGGCCGTTTGGCCTGCCGTGCGCGGAGATCCAGAGCGCCCACAGCGTCGGCCAAAGAAGAAGGAACGCTCCGATCGGCCGGTCCATGCGCATCAGGCGCGCGTAGTCGCAGAGCGTCGCGCCGATTCGCGGCAATGCCTGGCTCGTGAACGGATGGAAGCGCACGCGGTATATGCACCAGCGCCAGTATTTACCCAGCACTTGAGCCAATTCATCGCCGCTGCGCGGCCACTGCACGACGTGCCCCCCTTTAGCCGGCGCCGATCGCGGGTAGGAAGATTTCCTGCACCATCAGCGGCGCCGCACGCAGGCAGAATCTCGAGCGCCTGGCCCAAAGCCCCGCAGCCCCCGCGCCCGCATCCTCGAGCGCGCGCGCCGCGAGCGCGGCGCCCGCCGGCAGCCAGGCGTACTCATAGGAACTGCGCTCGACGCCGCTAAGCGCGCTCAGGGTCTCGTCGAGTGCGGAATCGCCAAGTTCGGCGAGCCATGGATGCGCATCCAGCGTGGAGTCCGGCATGACCGTCTGTGCGAACACCCAGACGCGCCCGCCACAGAACATCTGTGCTTCGCGAAACAGGCCCGCGCGGTCGTGCGCACGCAAGAACAGCTTGTGGTCCATGTCCAGCAGACCGGTGAACTGATCGCGCAGCCGCATCTCGAACCGATCGCCGCAAGCGCTGCGCAGGCGCTCCGTCAGCAGGCCCTGCGCGATCAGCCAAGGGCGCAATTTCGGGTCGACGGTGCGTTCTCCGAGGCGCTGCGCCGGGAACCACTCGAGTGCAGCGATGCGCGCGCTCTTTGCAAGATTCATGGCGCATTCTACCCGACGCGGCCGTACTGCTCGGCGCCGCCGATCCAGCGGCGCACGAGCGGCTCGACCCGGTCGGGCCAATGCGCGAGGATCTCCTCGGCGGCCACGTGCACGCGCGGCAGCATGTCCGCGTCGCGCAGCAAATCGGCGACGCGCATCTGCGCGAGCCCCGTCTGGCGCGTGCCGAGCAGTTCGCCGGGACCGCGCAGCTCGAGGTCGCGCCGCGCCACGACGAAGCCGTCGTTGGTCGCGCGCAGCACGGCGAGACGCTCGCGTGCGAGCGCGGACAGCGGCGACCTGAACAGCAGCACGCAGCTGCTCGCGTGCACTCCGCGGCCGACGCGGCCGCGCAGCTGGTGAAGCTGCGCAAGACCCATGCGTTCGGCGTTCTCGATCACCATCAGCGTCGCGTTCGGCACGTCGACGCCGACCTCGATCACCGTCGTCGCGACAAGGAGCTTGATTTCGCCGTCCTTGAACCTGCGCATCGTGAGCTCTTTCGCGGCGGCGGGCATGCGTCCGTGCACGAGACCGACGGCGAGTTCCGGCAGCGCCGCGGCGAGCGCCGCGGCCGTTTCCTCGGCGGCTTGATAGGGCATGTCGTCCGATTCGTCGATCAGCGGACAGACCCAGTAGGCCTGACGCCCTTCGAGGCACGCGGTGCGGATGCGCTGCACGACCTCTGCGCGCCGGCTATCGGCGAGTACCACGGTGCGAACCGGCGTGCGCCCGGGAGGCAGCTCGTCGATCACCGAAACGTCGAGATCGGCATATGCGGTCATCGCGAGCGTGCGCGGGATTGGCGTCGCGGTCATGATCAACTGGTGCGGACGGCGGCCGCCCGCGGCGCCCTTCTCGCGCAGCGCCAAGCGCTGGTGCACGCCGAAACGATGCTGCTCGTCGACGATCACGAGTGCGAGCGAAGCGAACTCGACGCCCTCCTGAAACAGCGCCTGCGTGCCGATCACGAGCGGCTTCGCGCCGCGCTTGATCGCGAGCCGCAGCGCGGCGCGCATCTTGGCGGGCTGCCTTCCGGCGAGCAGCGCGACCTCGAATCCCAAGGGCTCGAACCAGCGCCGGAAGTTCTCAGCATGTTGATCCGCGAGCAGCTCCGTCGGCGCCATCAGCGCGACTTGCCTGCCTGCGGCGAGCGCGGCGGTTGCGGCAAGCGCCGCGACCAAGGTCTTGCCGCAGCCGACGTCCCCTTGCACGAGCCGCAGCATCGGCTTCGGCAAGCGCAGGTCGGCCTCGATTTGCGCGAGCGCCCTTGCTTGCGCGCGCGTCAGCCGGAATGGCAGTGCGGCGAGCAGCCTGTGCTTGACGTCAGCGCTCACGCAGAGCGGCCAGCCGGGGTCGCTTTGCACGCGCCGGCGCAGCAGCCGCAGCGACAAATGGTGCGCGAGCAGCTCCTCGAAAGCGAGCCGGCGCTGCGCCGGATGCCGGCGGTCGACCAAGGACTCCAGCGGCGTATCCGCGGGCGGCCGGTGGACGATGCGCAAAGCCTCGGCGAGCGCCGGCAAGCGCTCGTCCGCGAGTACGGCCGCCGGCAGCCAATCGGTCAGCTCCGCGGCATCCAACTGCTCGAGCGCCATGCTCATCAGCTGGCGCAGGCGGCCCTGGGTAATGCCTTCGGTGGCCGGATAGACCGGTGTCAAGTGCTCCTGCGCGTGCGCCGCAGCCCGCTCATCGACGCGCCGGTACTCCGGGTGCACGAACTCGAAGCCGCCCGCCGTACGGCGGGTCTCGCCGAAGCAGCGCAGCCGCGCGCCGCGCGCAAGCGCCTGTTGTTGCTGCGCGTTGAAATGGAAGAATCGCAGCGTCAAGAAGCCGGAGCCGTCGGCGATGCGGCACAGCAGTTGGCGCCGGCCGCGAAATACGACCTCGGTCAGTTGGACCTCGCCCTCGACCGCGGCGCGCAGCCCTGCGCGCAATTCGCCGAGCGGGACCGTGCGCGTGCGATCCTCGTACCGCAGCGGCAATAGAAAGAGAAGGTCCTGGACCGTCAGGACCCCGAGCGCGCGCAGCCGTTCCGCGAGCGCGGAGCCTACGCCGCGCAGCGCGGTGACCGGCTTCGCCGCGGTCACAGCGAGACGATGCACTCCACTTCGACTTGGGCGCCGCGCGGCAGCGACGCCACGCCGACTGCGGCGCGCGCCGGGTAGGGTTCGCGGAAGTATTCCGCCATGACCTTGTTGACGAGCGCGAAATGCGCAAGGTCGGTGAGGTAGACGTTCACCTTCACGACCTCGTCGAGACTCGCGCCCGCGGCGGCGACCACGGCCTTCAAGTTGTCGAACACCCGGCGCGTTTCGGCCTCGATACCGCCGCCGACGAGCGTCATCGTCGCGGGGTCGAGCGCGATCTGGCCGGAGACCCACACGGTGTTGCCCGCGCGCACCGCTTGCGAATAGGTGCCGATCGCCGCCGGCGCGTTCGCCGTAGAAATGATTTGTTTGCCCATATCCTCTATCGATACTCCCCTATGCGAGCGTGCGGTGCACGCGCAGCACGTCCGGCATGCGCCGGACCGCCTTGATCACGCGCGCGAGATGCTTTCGATCGCGCACCTTCAGTTCGAACGTGAGCGCGGACGTGTTCTCGTCCCGCTCCTCGAGCGCCACGTGGTCGATGTTCGTCTCGGTGCCGGCGACCTTCGATGCGACTGCGGCGAGCACGCCGACCCGGTTGCTGACTTCCAGTTGAATCTCGGAACTGAACAAGCGGCTCTGGTTCGCCTCCCAGGCGACCGAAAGCCACTTGTCCGGCTGTTTCCGATACTCGGAAAGGTTACCGCAATTCTGGCGGTGGATCACCAATCCGCGGCCGCTGCTCAAATAAGCCATGATCGGATCGTTCGGGATCGGGAAACAGCAGCGCGCGTAGGCGACCAGCAAGCCTTCCGTTCCGGAAATCATCAGCGGCCCGCCGCCCGCGGCCTTTTGTTCGCCGTTGTTCGGCGGCTGGAGCCTGCGCGCGACGAGCGGCGCAAGCCGCTCGCCTAGGCCGATTTTCTCGAATAGATCGTCCGCGGCCTTCAGGTTCAATTCCTTGACGATCGCGTCGATGTGCGCCTGCGGGATCTTCTTCAGATTCAGCGAAAACTCCTCGAGTGCGAGGCCGAGCAGGCGCCTGCCGAGATCGACGGCCTCGCCGCGCTTCAAATTCTTCAGGTACTGCCTGATCGCCGCGCGCGCCTTCGCGGTCACGAGGAAACCGGACCAGGTCGGGTTCGGCGTCGCCCCCTTCGCGGTGATGATATCGACGGTCTGGCCGTTTTTGAGCGGCGTGCGCAACGGCACCAAGCGGCGGTCGACTTTCGCGGCGACGCAGCGATTGCCGACATCGGTGTGGATCGCGTAGGCGAAGTCGACGGTCGTCGACCCGGTCGGCAGGCGCAGGATTTTGCCCTTCGGGGTGAACACATACACCTTGTCCGGGAACAGGTCGACCTTCACGCTTTCGAGAAACTCCTCGGAGCTGCCGCCTTCCTGTATCTGCATCAAGGACGCGAGCCATTCGCGCGCGCGGTCGTGCTCGATGCCGCCGAACGCATCGCCCCCTGACTTGTACTTCCAATGCGCGGCAATGCCGGACTCGGCGACTCGATGCATCTCCTCCGAGCGGATCTGCACTTCGATCGGCACGCCGTTCGGTCCGAACAGCGTCGTGTGCAGGGACTGATAGCCGTTGACGCGCGGAATCGCGATGTAGTCCTTGAATCGGCCCGGCATCGGTTTGTAAACGCCGTGCACGAGGCCGAGCGTCCGATAGCAGGTGTCCGCCGAGTCGACGATGATGCGGAAGCCGTACACGTCGACGATCTCGCCGAGCGAGATGCCCTTCGACTGCATCTTCTTGTAGATGCTGTACAGATGCTTTTCTCGGCCTTCGACACCGGCCTGGATTTCGGCTTTGCGGAGCCCGGCTTTCAGCGTTTCCGAGATCTTGCCGATGAATTCCTTTTGGTTGCCGCGCGCGCGCTTGACCTCGCGCTCCAGAACCTTGTAGCGGTGCGGATAGAGCGCGCGGAAGCCGAGATCCTCGAGCTCCAGCTTGACGGCGTAAAGCCCCAGCCGCTCGGCGATCGGCGCGTAGATTTCCAGGGTCTCGCGCGCGCTGCGCCGGCGCTTGACCGGAGGCATCACGCCGAGCGTGCGCATGTTGTGCATCCGGTCCGCGAGCTTAACCATGATCACGCGGATGTCGCGCACCATCGCGAGCAGCATCTTGCGGAAGCTCTCCGCCTGCGCCTCTTGCCGGTTCTTGAACTGGATTTGATCGAGCTTGCTGACGCCGTCCACGAGTTCGGCGACGACTTGCCCGAAGATTGTGGCGATCTCGGCCTTGGCGGTCGGCGTGTCCTCGATGACGTCGTGCAGCATCGCGGCGACGAGCGTATCGCCGTCCAAGTGCAAATCCGCGAGGATATCGGCGACTGCGACCGGATGGGTGATGTAGGGTTCGCCCGAAACGCGCGTCTGGCCGCGATGACGTTCGGCGCCGAATTCGTACGCTTCGCGCACCCGCTCGACTTGAGCGGGCGGTAGGTATGCCTCGAGTTTGTCTAAAAGCTGGTTGATCCCGGTGGAGCGTCTGACACCGGGCAGCAAACCGAGAATAGACGACGCATAGTCCATTGACCTTTTAGCGGCTTAAGCCGGGGCGTCAATCCCCCAGACCGAGTTGAGGTGCGCGAAAATCCGACGGCAGATCGAGTTCGCTCACCGGCTGGGCGATCGGCTCCTCGGGCTCTTCGAGCATTTCCTGCGTGATGTTGCCGGCCGCGATCTCGCGCAGCGCGACGACGGTCGGCTTGTCGTTTTCCCATTCGACGGTCGCTTCGGCGCCGTTCGCCAGGCGCCGGGCGCGCTTCGCGGCCAACAACACCAAGTTGAACAGATTCGGTTCGTTCTGCAGACAATCTTCGACCGTGATGCGAGCCATACCTTAGAGTATCCGTTGAAAAGCGGCCTGCTAGAATAACAGAGATTCGGGCGGCCGGGCCAGCCGGCCTGCCCGCAAGGCCCAAGCGGCCGATCAACGGCCGGCGGTCAACAGCGCGGTCAGCCGTTCAACCTCGGTTCGCCGCGCGGCGAGCGCATCGCCCCGATCTTCGACGATCGCCTGTAGATCCGCCAAGGCGTCGTCGAAGCGGTCGTTGATCACGGCGTAGTCGAATTCGTTCCAGTGGCCTATGTCCGCGACGGACTCCTGCAGGCGCCGCCGAATCACGGCGTCGGAATCCGTGCTGCGCTGCCTCAGGCGCTGCTCCAGCGCGCCGACGGACGGCGGGAGAATGAAGACGCTGCGCGCCTCCGGCAAGCGTTCGCGCACGAGGCGCGCGCCCTGCCAATCGATTTCCAACAGCAGCCGCTGCCCGGCGCCGAGCGCCTCGCGGACGGTCGCCGCCGCGGTGCCGTAGAAATTGTCGAACACCTGCGCGCACTCGAGAAATTCGCCGCGCTCGCGCATTGCGGTGAATTTCTCCACGGAGACGAAATGGTAGTCGCGGCCGTCGGCCTCGTTCGGCCGCTGCGCGCGCGTCGTGTACGAGATCGAGAAGCGCAGTTGCGGCACGCGCGCCATCAAGGCCTTGACCAGGCTCGTCTTGCCGGCGCCCGACGGCGCGGCGATCACATAGAGACGTCCGCCAACCGGGTTCAAGGGGGCTTACTCGACGTTCTGCACTTGCTCGCGCATCTGCTCGATCAGGACCTTCATGTCCACCGCGGCGCGCGTCGTCTCGATGTCCTGCGACTTCGACGACAGCGTGTTCGCCTCGCGATTCAATTCCTGCATCAAGAAGTCCAAGCGCCGGCCGGCGGGCTCGCGCTCAGCGAACGTCTTGCGGATTTCCACGACGTGTCCGCGCAACCGCTCGATCTCCTCATCGACGTCGAGGCGCTGCGCGAGGATCGCGAGCTCCTGTTCGAGCCGCTCGTGGTCCACGGAGGCTGCGAGTTCCGCGACGCGCTCGAGAAGGCGCGCACGCGCACGCGCACGCACCTCCGGCAAGCGCTGTGAGACGCGTTCCGCCTGCGCAAGCAGCGCGTCGCAGCGCTGCGCGAGGCCATCCTGAATGCGGCTTCCTTCGCTATCGCGAAAGCGCGACAGCTCCGCCAGCGCCTCGCCGAGCAGCGCGCGAGCCGCTTCCTGCAGCGGCTGAAGGTCGCGCGCCGCGTCGCGCACCACGCCGGGCCAGCGCAGCAGATCCATGACGTCGATGCTCGCTGCAGGCCCCGCGCGCTCCGCGATCTGCCGCGCGCGTTCGGTGAGGGAGTCGAGCAGCACGCGCTCCAGGTCGAGCGAGCCCGCGGCCGCGGTCGCACGGAAGACGAGAGCGCAATCGACCTTGCCGCGGCGCACCGCGCCGGCGATCGTCTGCCGAACTTCCGCTTCGGCTGCACGAAACTCTTCCGGCAGGCGGCAGCCGACTTCGAGGAAGCGGTGATTCACGGCCTTCAATTCCCAGGCAAGCATGCCCCAAGGGAACTGCCGCTCGCGACGCGCAAAGCCGGTCATGCTACGAATCATATGGGTTTGCGCCATAATCGGTGATAATCGGCGCGAAGTTTAGCAGAAGACCAGGAGATGTCCTTGCAGATCGAGACCGCGGACGTGAGCCTCATCGGCCACCGCGAGGAGAACCAAGACCGGGTTGCGGTCGCCGCGGACGACAACGCGGCGCTGCTCGTCGTCGTCGACGGTATGGGAGGCCATGCCGAGGGAGCGCGTGCGGCCGAGAGCGCCCTCGCCAGTCTCCTCGAGACCTTTTGGCAGACGCCGCATCCCATTTTCGACCCGCTCGGCTTCCTGCATCTCGCGCTGGGACGCGCACACGAGGAGGTAGTCAAACTGGGCGTCGGCTTGGGCGTCGAAGCGCGCCCGCGCGCGACCTGCGCGATCTGCATCGTCCAGGATTCGGCGGCGTACTGGGCCCACGTCGGCGACAGCCGCGTCTATCAATTGCGCCAACAGCAAGTGTTGGAGCGAACGCGCGATCACAGCCACGTCGAGGTGCTGTTGCGCGAGGGGCTGATCACGGAGGCCGAAGTGCAGGGCCATCCGATGCGCAATTACGTCGAGTGTTGCCTGGGCGGCGACGCGGCGCTGCCTGAGATGAGTATCTCCACGCGCCGCCGGCTCAAATCCGGCGACGTCCTGTTGTTGTGCACCGACGGGTTATGGGCCAATTTGAGCGACCAGGATTTCATCGCCTTCGCCCAAATGCCGGGCAAGACCCTGCGTGAATCCTTGACCGAACTCGGCACGCAAGCCGTCGCGTCGTCCGCGCCGTACAGCGACAATACCAGCGCCGCGGTGCTGCGCTGGTGCGCGGCATGAGCGTGCGGCCGAGCGGCCGCGCGCCCGACGAACTGCGCGCGCTCAGCTTTACCCGCGGATTCACGGTCCATGCCGAGGGCTCCGTGCTGGTCGCATTCGGCGGCACGCGCGTGCTCTGCACCGCGAGCGTGGAGGACGGCGTGCCGCCGTTTTTGCGCGGCACCGGGCAAGGCTGGGTTACGGCCGAGTACGGCATGGTGCCGCGCGCGACGCACAGCCGCAGTGCGCGCGAAGCCGCGCGCGGCAAGCAGTCCGGAAGAACGCAGGAGATCCAGCGGCTCATCGGCCGGAGCTTGCGCGCCGTCGTCGATATGAAAGCGCTCGGCGAACGCACCGTGACGATCGATTGCGACGTCCTGCAGGCCGACGGCGGGACGCGGACCGCCGCGATCACCGGCGGGTTCGTCGCGCTCGCCGACGCCATCGACACGCTGATCGCGAGACGCGTGCTGCGCGCGAACCCGCTGCACGGACAGGTGGCGGCGGTGTCCGTCGGTATCTACCGCGGCATGGCCGTGCTTGATTTGGATTATGCGGAAGATTCGGCCGCCGAGACCGACATGAACGTCGTGATGAACAGCGGCGGGGCTTTCATCGAGATACAAGGTACCGCGGAGGGTCATGCTTTCCGCCGCCACGAGCTCGACCAATTGCTGGATCTTGCGACTTCGGGCATCGCCCTTCTACATGCCGCACAAGCCAGCGCGCGCGGCGGCTAGCCGCCTCGTCGTCGCGACCGGCAACGCCGGCAAGCTGCGCGAAATCCGGGCGTTGCTCGACGGCTTGCCGTTCGAGATCGTCGGCCTGCAGGAACTCAAGGTGGCGCCGCCCGTGGAAAGCGGCGCGACCTTCGCCGAGAATGCGATGCTGAAGGCGCGCCACGCGGCCGCGGCGCTGGCGCCGACGGCGCGCGCCGCGGTCATCGCCGACGACTCCGGCCTCGAAGTCGACGCGCTCGGTGGAGCGCCCGGAGTGCATTCGGCGCGCTACGCCGGCGCGGGTGCCGACGATGGGGCGAATAATGCGAAATTGCTCGCGGCGCTCGCAGGCGTCCCCGGCTCGAGTCGCGGCGCGCGCTATCGCTGCGTGCTCGTGTATCTACCGGCGCTGCCTGCGGCGGCGCCGATCATCGCCGAGGGTGTTTGGGAGGGGCGCATCCTGTGCGCGCCGCGCGGCGCCGCGGGCTTCGGCTACGATCCTGTTTTTTTCGTGCCGCAGCTCGGCATGACGGCCGCGCAACTTGCCCCCGAGGAGAAGAACCGCTTGAGCCACCGCGGCATCGCGCTGCGCGCCTTGCGCGCGCGGCTGCGGGAATCGGCGTGACGGAGCGCCTGCCGCCGCTCGCGCTGTACGTGCACATGCCCTGGTGCGTGCGCAAATGCCCTTACTGCGATTTCAATTCCCATGCGCTCAAGGGGGATCGGCCTGATGTCAGCTATATCGACGCGCTGATCCGCGATTTCGATTCGGAATTGCCGCTGATCGGCACGCGTCCGATCGATACCGTGTTTTTCGGCGGCGGCACGCCGAGCTTGTTCGAGCCCGCTCAAATCGCGCGCTTGCTCGAAGCGCTCCGCTTGCGCGCCAATTTCGCGCCGGCAGCGGAGGTCACGCTGGAGGCGAACCCCGGCACGATCGAGCGCGGCCGTTTCGCAGGCTATCGCGACGCCGGCGTCAATCGGGTGTCTCTGGGTGCGCAGACCTTTTCCGGCGAGGCGCTCGGCGTCCTTGGCCGGATACATACGCCGGACGATACGCGGCGCGCGGTCGCCGAACTCGGCGAGGCGGGGATCGCCAATTTCAATCTCGACCTGATGTACGCGCTGCCGAACCAGACCGTGGACGGCGCGCTCGCCGACGTCGCCGCGGCCTGCGCGTTGCGGCCGGCTCATATTTCGCACTACCAGCTGACGCTCGAGCCGGGCACGGCCTTTCACGCCCGTCCGCCGGTGCTGCCGGACGAGGACGCGGCCTTTCTGATGCAGATCGAATGCCAGAGTCTGCTCGCGCACCGCGGCTACGTTCACTACGAAGTGTCGGCATACGCGCGCGCGGGCGCCGAGTGCCGCCATAACTTGAATTATTGGCGCTTCGGCGACTATGTCGGGATCGGCGCCGGCGCGCACGGCAAGGTGAGCCTCGAAATGCCGGACCGCATCGTGCGCAGCGCGAAGCCCCTGAATCCGCGCGAATATCTGCGCCGCGTCGCGGCCGGCGAGGCCGTGATCGGGGAGCGCGTGCCGATCGAGAACCGGTTGCTGCCGTTCGAATTCATGCTGAATGCGCTGCGCCTCAACGGCGGCTTTCGCGGCGCCGATTTCGAGGCGCGGACCGGCCTTGATCTGCAGCGTGTGGCGTCCGCGTTGGAAACGGCCAGAAGCCGCGGCTTGATCGAGGTTTCGTCCGATCGATGGCGCCCAACGGAACTCGGCAGACGGTTCTTGAACGATCTTATGGCCGGATTCCTCGCTTGAGCTTATACACATGAGCGCCGCTTGCCCGGCGAAAGGGGTACCTACAGCACATTGCAATCGCAATAGGTCAAATGACGCCTGCAAGCTATTGATAGATTTAACTAAAATGTCCTGTCTATTTTTTGACCATGTTAACAATTATGCAAAATATCGCGGTACTCGCGCGCTGCATCGAAGCCCATCCACAGACTTATCCACAAATATTGTGGACAAACGCTGCGCGCGCCAGGGTCTGAAGGCTTGCAGCCGAAGAGGCTTGTCCCGGCATCCCGGCCCGGCTAGACTGCGCGGCCCGCTCCCTGTAAGGCTCAAGGCTTAGGGAAGCGGGCAATGCACCGGGCGTGGCGATGCGCGAACTTAGCGAACGCGTCGATTCTGCCGCTAGTTATTTTTCGAGGACGCGAATCATGAAAGCCGGCATCCACCCTGAATACCGAGAGATCTCGGTCACCTGCACCTGCGGGAACACGTTCAAGACCCGCTCGACGATCGAACACGATCTACAGATCGAAGTCTGTTCGAACTGCCATCCGTTCTATACCGGCAAGCAGAAGATCGTGGATACCGGCGGCCGCGTCGACAAGTTCCGCAAGAAGTACGCGACGTCCGCACCGCGCGGTTGATCGCGTCCCGCTCGCCGCGTCGCTCCGTCGATGGCCCGCTCTGCGCGAAGAACGCAGGGCGCCCGCTTGCTTTCGGCCGTTCGCTCGTGCAAGGCTTCGAGCCTCAATGATGCACTGAACCCAAATTCTCGTCGGATGAGCGTATGAACACGAAGTACGAAATCAAGAATCCAGTCACCGGCAAGGCGACGCAACTCGATGCGATCCAGGGCACCATAGGACCCGATGTGCTCAACATCGCGCCGCTCCTGAAGGAGCAGGGCGTATTCACCTTCGACCCCGGGTTCATGGCGACGGCGAGCACGGAAAGCAAGATCACGTACATCGACGGCGATCTGGGCATGCTGTTGTACCGGGGCTATCCGGTCGAACAGCTCGCGGAAAAATCGAGTTTCCTCGAGGTCGCCAATCTCCTGATCTACGGAAGCTTGCCGTCGAAGCAGCAGCTCGACGCGTTTCAAGACTCGATCACCCGCCATACGATGGTCAACGAGCAATTGCTGCGTTTCTATCAGGGCTTCCACCACGATGCGCACCCGATGGCGATGGTTTCGGCGATGGTCGCGTCGATGGCCGCGTTCTATCACGATTCGACCGATATCAACGACCCGCGCCATCGCGAAATATTCGCGCATCGGATCATCGCGAAGCTGCCGACGATCGCGGCGGCCGCCTACAAGCATTCACTCGGCCAGCCGTTCGTCTATCCGCGCAACGATCTACGCTACTGCGCGAACATGCTGAACATGTTCTTCGCCGTGCCTTGCGAGCCATACGCTATCGACCCGGTCGCGGCCGAGGCGCTCGACTTGCTGTTCATCCTGCACGCCGATCACGAGCAAAACGCGAGCACTTCCACGGTGCGGCTCGCCGGAAGCACGGGCGCGAATCCCTACGCGGCGATCTCCGCGGGCGTTTCGGCGCTATGGGGGCCGGCGCACGGCGGCGCGAACGAGGCGGTGCTCGACATGCTCGAGAGCATAGGCTCCGTCGGCAACATCGACCGCTTCCTCGCGCGCGTAAAGGACAAGAACGACAACGTGCGCCTGATGGGATTCGGCCACCGCGTCTACAAGAACTTCGACCCGCGCGCGAAGATCATCCGCGGCATGTGCTACCGCGTGTTGGAAAAGCTCGGCCGGACCGATTCGCCGCTGTTCGAATTGGCGCTGCGGCTCGAAGAGATCGCCTTGAAGGACGATTATTTCGTTTCCAGGAAGCTCTACCCGAACGTGGACTTCTACTCCGGCATCATCTACAGCGCGTTGGGAATACCCCGGTCGATGTTCACGGTGATGTTCGCGATCGCGCGCACGGCCGGCTGGGTCGCGCATTGGCAGGAAATGGTCTCGGATCCCCATATGCGCATCGGTCGGCCGCGCCAGCTCTATACGGGTCCGACGAAGCGGGATTACGTGCCGATCGACCGGCGCTGATCCGTGGTTGCGGCGCACCGTTTCGCATCGGCGGCGATCGCGGCGCTCATTCTCGGTACAGCCGCGGGCGGCGCGCGCGCGCAAACGCAGGAATCGGCCGGCGCCGGATTCGCCAACCGCTGCGCGGCGCCGCCGAAGGCGGTCGCCGTCGGCTATGCGCAATGGAACGGCGCGGGACGCGATCTTGACAACACGCGCTACCAGCCGGAGCCCGCGCTGCGCGCGACCGATGTGCGCAAGCTCGCGCTGAAATGGGCATTCGGCTACGACCCGGCGGCGATTTACGGGCAGCCGACGGTCGTCGACGGCCGCCTGTTCGTGACGAGCTCCTCCGGCCGCGTTTATTCGCTCGACGCGAGCAGCGGCTGTACCTATTGGATCTTCGACGCGGCCGCCGGCGCGGATACCTCGATCGTCGTCGGCGAACTCGGCCGCCCCACGCTGGTCAAGCAGCGGTGGCGGCCGCTGCGGCGATGGCGCCGGCACTGGCGCACGAATGCCCATATCGAAGTCATCAAGCCGCCGAGCGCGGTGTTCTTCGGCGACGACGCGGGCGTCGTCTACGCGCTCAACGCAGAGACCGGAACACTGCTGTGGAAGACCGACCTCGGCGCGGACTCGGGCACGCACGTGCGCATCACCGGCACGCCGGCGTTCTATCAGGACCGGCTCTACGTGCCGCTGACGGATTCCGGGCCGACGGCCGGGCGCGGCGCCGGCTGTTGCGCGCTGCAGGGCGGCGTCGCGGCCCTCGACATCGCGAATGGCGGGGTCGTGTGGCGTTCCGTCATTCACCCTCCCGCCTCCGGCCGTCCGATCGGCACTCCGATCTGGGCGGCGCCGACCGTGGATCCGAAGCGCGGCGTGATCTATGTCGCCGCCGGGAACTCGGATGCGGTCCTCGCGCTGAGCCTCGCCGACGGCTCACGGCGCTGGATCAAGGCGCTCGTGCCGAGCGACGATCCGCCGGCCGGCGCGCGCACCTCCGGCGAGCCGCTGAACTCCGAGCGTGCTTTCGGCGATCCGCCGATCTTGCAATCCTTGCCGAACGGGCGCCAATTGCTGCTCGCCGGCCAGCAATCCGGAGTCGTATTTTGTCTCGACCCCGACCGCGAGGGCGCACTGCTGTGGCAAACCCGGGTCGCGCGCGGCGCCGATGCCGGCGGCGTCGAGTGGAGTCCGGCTGCGGATCATCGCAACGTCTACGTCGCCGTGGCCGAGGTCGGCGCCGCGTCGCCGAAGCGCGGCGCGGGCGGGCTGGCGGCGATCGACCTCAAGACCGGCGCGATCCGCTGGAACAAGCCGGCGCCGCAATCCACGTGCGCGGCGGCCGAGTCCGGTTGCACGCAGCCCCAGGCACAGGCGGTCACGGTCATGCCCGGCGTGGTATTCAGCGGGTCGGTGGATGGGCACTTGCGCGCTTTTTCCACGATCGACGGCTATCCGGTTTGGGACTTCGATACGGCGCGTGACTTTCAGACCGTCAACGGCAAGGACGCGCGCGGCAGCGCTCTCGATCACGGCGGACCCACGATCGTCGGCGGAATCGTCTACGTCAATTCCGGTCATTCCGACGGGAAAGACAGGCCGGGCAACGTGCTGCTCGCGTTTTCGGTCGACGGCAAGTAGCATCGCTGCGGTCACCCCGCGATCCGACGGTTCCATGACTCACCGAATCCCGCTCCGATTCCCGTGTTTCCTTCTGGTCGCCTTGATGTCCGCCGCGAGCGCGCCCGACGCCTTTGCGCGCGCCGCCGAAGTACCGGCGGGCGACATCGCGAATTCCGTGGTCAAGATATTCGCGACGGTGCGTTACCCGGACCCGTACAAGCCGTGGACCAAGCAGGCGCCGGCCTATGAAACCGCCTCGGGCGTCGTCATCGCCGGCGATCGGATTTTGACGAATGCGCACGTCGTGCTCTATGCAAGCCAGATTCAAATCCAAGGGAACGGGGCGGGCGACAAGATTTTCGCGAAAGTCGAAGCGGTCGCGCCCGGCATCGACCTCGCGGTTCTGAAGCTCGACGACGGGTCGTTCTTCAAGAGCCATGCGCCGCTCGCGCTCTCGCCGGGCCTGCCGAAGATCAAGGATGCCGTGCTCGCCTACGGCTACCCGACCGGCGGAAATTCGCTTTCGATCACGAAGGGAATCGTGTCGCGCATCGAGTACGTCTCCTACAATTTTCCGGTCGCGGGACTGCGCATCCAGGTCGATGCCGCGATCAACCCCGGCAACAGCGGCGGTCCCGCGATCGTCGGCAATCAGATGATCGGCTTGACGTTCAGCAAACTCGGCGGCGGCGCGGAGAACATCGGTTACATCATTCCGAACGAAGAGATCGATCTGTTCTTGAAGGACATCGCCGGCGGCCGCTACCAGGGCAAGCCCGCGATGTACGACGCGCTGCAGACGCTGCAGAATCCGGCGCTGCGCGCGTATCTCAAGCTCGGAAAATCCGTCGACGGAGTGATTGTCAACCGGCCATATCGATCCGACGCCGCGTATCCGCTGAAACGCTGGGACGTGATCACGCACATCGACGGCACGCCTATCGACGACGAGGGCATGGTCAAGATCGGCGATGACCTGCGCGTGAATTTTCAATATTTCGTGCAGAAGACCGCTCACGCAGGCAAGGTCGCGCTCACGGTCGTGCGCGGCGGCAAGACGCTCGGCATCGAGCTGCCGGTGAGTGCCGAGCGGCCCACGCTCGTAAGCGATCTGGGCGGCAGCTACCCCTCGTATTTCATCTACGGGCCGTTGGTCTTTTCGAAGGCGACCTGGGAATTCCTCGCTTTCCTCAATAAGGCGCCGCTTGCACGGACCCTGGGATTGATGCATAACCCGTTGGTCAGCGACGCGCTGGATCCGCCGAGCGCCGAGCGCGCAGAGCTCGTGGTCGTCTCCTCGCCGTTCTTTCCGAACCAGCTCGCGACCGGCTATTCGAATCCCGCGGGCGAAGTCGTCCGTTCGGTGAACGGCGTGCGCGTGAAGAGCCTCACGCAGCTGGTGGCGATCTTGCGCGACCTCAAGGACGAGTTCGTGAAGATCGATTTCGATCAGCGCAGCGGCGAGACCCTGGTGTTTCCGCGCACGGCGATCGCCGCGTCGACCGAAGCGATCTTGAACGACAACGACGTGCGCGCGCAGGGTTCGCCCGATACGATGGCGGTCTGGCGGGCGAAGAGCGCGCGCTGAGCGCGCGCGCCGGCGCTAGACGGCGTCGACCAGTTCCGCCACTTCATGCGCATCTGCGCGCCGCATCGGGCGGCCGTCGACCGGCGAATAGGGCGACTGGCGGATCCCGTCGACCGGGAATATGGTCGCATCGATCGTGCGGCCGCCGGCTTCGATGCGCAGCACCGGACAACTGACGCTGCGCTCCGCGTCCATCTTGACCCGACGCTCGTAGAAGGAGTGGGGTACGCCGAGATCCATCAGACGCAGCGCGACGGACTCGGAGCCGTCGGCGAACAAATGCAAATTGATGTCGCTGTGCGGGGTCGCCGTGCCGGTCAGCACGGAGCCGACGAGCCGCGGATGAAATTCGCCGAGAAGCCGCATTGCATCGAGCGCCACGCGGCGCTGTTCCTTGAGGCTGTGATGGTGCGAGTCGCCGCCGAACAGGCGCTGATGCGCGCGCAGCGCCGCCTCGATCTCGACGTTCTTCGGCAGTACGGCGACGTCGTGCATGCCGAGGCGTTCGGCGGCCTTGCGTTTGGCCTGCAAAAAGTCGTCGATGCCGTGTTCGGCCATTATCCGCGCCGCCTCTTGCGCGAGAGCGCGGCGCAAATCCTCGGCGCGCTGTGAAAATTTCTTCGGCATGCTGATCAGAAGAGCGGCTTGTCCCCGTCGTTCATCGGATTGGGTGCGTTCGGTCCCTCGTAGGCCTCGGGCTTCGGCAAGTTGCCTTCGATGAATTTCTCCATGATCGCGTTGGGATCGTCCGCGCTCGCGAGCAGGCCGGTCTGTGGATTGATGCGCGCGGTGACGATGCCGTCGGGCAGTGGGACGCCGCGCAGCGGCGCGCCCGCGAGCGCCGCGTGCATGAAGTACGTCCAGATCGGCACGGCCGTGCGGCCGCCCTCTTCGCCGTCGCCGAGCGACCGATCCTGGTCGAAGCCAACCCATACCGTCGCGACCAGATCGCCGTTGAAGCCCGCGAACCAGGCGTCGTGATGGTCGTTCGTCGTGCCGGTCTTGCCGGCGACATCGTCTCTGCCGAGGGCGCGCGCGCGCACGCCGGTGCCGTGGCGAATGACGTCGGCCATCATGTCGGCCAACAGGTAAGCGACCTGCGGCCGAATCACCTGCGGCGCGAGGTCCTTCGCGGGGATCAACGCCGCGCCGTCGGCGGCGCCGGTGTCGACTCCTGCGGACCGGAGGTTCGCGGTGGGCGACGGGTTGGCCGCGCCGCCGCCCGCCTGGGTCGCGGGCGGCAGCGGCTGCTCCCCGCAAGTGACGCAGGCGACGGCCGGATCGGCTTTGAATACCGTGGCGCCGGCCGCGTCTTCGATCCGATCGATGAAATACGGCGTGACCCGGAATCCACCGTTGGCGAAGGCGGTGTACCCTTCGGCCAACTGCAGCGGGCTGACTTCAGCCGTGCCCAGCGCGAGCGTCAGATCGTCGGGCAACTGCGATTTGTCGAATCCGAACCGCGTCACGTAGTTGCGCGCGTATTCGCCGCCGATCTCGCGCATCAGCCGGATCGTCACGAGATTGCGCGACCGTACCAAGGCCTCGCGCAGCCGCGTCGGGCCGTAGAATTTGTTGGCGTCGTTCTTCGGCCGCCAGGCTTGATTGTCGCTCGTGTCGTCGAGCACGATCGGCGCGTCCAGCACGACGCTCGCCGGCGTAAACCCCTTGTCGAACGCCGCCGAATAGATGAACGGCTTGAAGGCGGAGCCCGGTTGGCGTCTCGCTTGGGTTGCGCGGTTGAAATTGCTTTGATAGTAGTCGAACCCGCCGACGAGCGCGGCTATGGCGCCGTCATGCGGATCCACCGCGACGAGCGCGCTCTGCGCCTCGGGCACTTGCACGAACTCGAGGTTCGCCGCGGTCGTCCCGACCGTGTAGATGACGTCGCCGCGATGCAGGATTTCGCTGGCGGCCGCCGGCGCGCGGCCGACGTTTCCGTCCGCCAACTCGGGCCGCGCCCACGCGAGTTTCTCCCAGGGCAAGGTCACCGATCCTAAATCCTTGACGAAAACCCGCGCGCTCTTTGCCGCGACCGATTCGACGACCGCCGGACGCAAGCCGCCGACCTCGGGGAAACGGCCGAGCATCGTGTTCAAGGCGCGCGAGCCGAGTGCGTGCGTCAGGTGCAGTTTCGCGGTTGGACCGCGGTAGCCGTGTCTGCGGTCGTATTCCAGGAGGCCGGTGCGCACCGCGACGCGCGCCGCGCTCTGCAGATGCGAGTCGATCGTCGTGACGACCTTGTAGCCGCCGGTGTAGATGCCGAGGCCGTATTTGGCCTGTAGCGCCGAGCGCACCATTTCGGCGACATAGGGCGCTTCGACCTCGAGACTCGGCCCGTGCACCTGCGATTCGACCGGGCTTGCGTCGGCCGCGTCATGTTCGGCCTGGGTGATGTAGCCAAGTTCGAGCATGCGCCGCAGTACGTACGCGCGCCGGATTCGCGCCGCTTCGGGATTGGCGACCGGATTGACGTACGAAGGCGCCTTCGGGATGCCGGCCAAGGTCGCCATTTCCGCGATGTTCAGCTCATCGAGGCTCTTGCCGAAATACACCTCCGCCGCCGCGCCGACTCCGTATGCGCGCTCGCCGAGGAACGTCCTGTTCGCATAGATCGAAAAAATGTCCTCCTTCGAGTACTGCGCCTCCATCAGCAGCGAGATGTAGATTTCGCTCAACTTGCGCTTCATGTCGCGCCGCGGCGAGAGATACACGTCGCGCGCCACCTGCATCGTGATCGTGCTGCCGCCCTGGCGCACGCCGCCGGCCCGCAGATTCGCCAGTGCGGCGCGTAAAATCCCTTGCCAATCAACGCCATGGTGCTCGAAGAAGCGATCATCCTCGGCGGCGACGAACGCATCGACGAGCTTTTTCGGGATTTGGTCGTAGCGCACCGGAATGCGGCGCTGTTCGCCGATCGAGGCGATCAAGCGCCCGTCGCGGGTATAGACGCGCAACGGTACCTGGAGCTGAACGTCGCGCAGCGTGTCGACATTCGGCAGCGCCGGCTTCAAATAGACATAAGCACAGACGTTTGCGAACACGAACAGCGCCGCGAGGCCGATTAAGGCCGCGCAAATGCTGGATATGAGAACTAGGTAACGTTTGATCACAGGAAACCGTTCTAACTTATTGCCGGGGCGGAATTGCGCATGCATATTACCGCCGGTTACATGGGCATACTCATCGAAAGATGGGGACGCAAAGCTTCCGGTCTAAGGGTTCGATGCCTAAGACAGCGGGGTTGCCGGGCCGAAAGTGGCCGATCGCCGAAGTTCGAAGCGGCGGCCATCATGGTCTGAAAAGTCGGCAGCCGCCTGGTTTAAAGTCGTCAAAACCCCCCAATCGCAGCTTTACTAAGGCCTTAAGACCGCGTCCCGGGCGATAAGTGCCGGGACCACGGGCGAGTCGATTATCGTGAGCAAGGTCACGCTCGATTTAACAGTTTCTTGCTAAGTTTGCTCGGCGTGGCTAATCTGATGCACAAGTTTCGACCTCCAAGATACTGAGCATAAAAGGAAAAATCCGTGTGGTCGTTCGTTAAGAGGTATCGCCCGCTGTTGGGGCTCGACATCACCACCTCATCGGTGAAGTTGATCGAGCTGTCGATGGCCGGCGGCCAATATCGAGTCGAGTCCTACGCGGCCGAGCCGACGCCGCACAACGCGATCAACGAGAAGGCCATCGTCGACGCCGAAGCGGTCGGCGAGGCGATCAGGCGCGCGGTCAAGAGATCGGGCGCGAAGAGCCGCATGGCGGCGATCGCGATCAGCGGCGACGCCGCGATCACGAAAGTCATTCAGATGCCGAAAAACCTCGGGGAGAACGAACTCGAGGGCCAGGTCGAGATGCAGGCCGACCAGTACATCCCGTTTCCGATGGAGGAAGTCAGCTACGACTACCAGGTCATCGGACCCTCGGAAAAAGATGCGGAAATGCTGGACGTGCTGCTCGTCGCGACGCGCACCGAAAACGTCGAGCAGCGGCGCGCCGCCGTGCAAGCGTCGGGTTTGACCACCTACCTCGTCGACGTCGAGGCGTTCGCACTCGAGAATGCCTGTGCGCTGATGCGCCACCAAATGCCGGACGGCGGCATGGACCGGACGGTCGCCGTCGTCGACGTCGGCGCGAGCAGCACGACTTTCAGCGTATTGCGCGACATGAAGGTCGTCTACACGCGCGACTTCGCGTTCGGCGGACAGCTGCTGACCGAGGAAATCATGCGCACCTACGGCCTCAGCATGGAAGAAGCGGGCCGCGCCAAGAAGGAGGGCGGCTTGCCGAGCAATTACCAGCCCGAGGTGCTCGACCCGTTCATCGACGACATGACGCAGCAGGTCAGCCGTTCGCTGCAGTTTTATCTCGCCTCCGGCAGCGGCCGCTCGCAGCCCGATCAGATTTTGATTTGCGGCGGCTGCGCGAATATTCCCGGCGTCGCCGACGTGATATCGAGCCGGGTCGGCGTGCCGGCCGAGAAAGGTGATCCGCTGGGCAACATGAAAGTGTCGTCGAAGGCCAAAGCCCAGGCGGTTGCGCGGGATGCCACGGCACTACTGACCGCGTGCGGCCTCGCACTGCGCAGCTTCGACTGAGGGCCACCATGCCGCGTATCAACCTATTACCCTGGCGCGAACAGCAACGCAAAATTCGGCGCAGAGAATTCGGCCTGGCGGCGGGTGCCGCCGTGCTGGCCGCCATCCTGTTCGCGCTCGGCGGCAAGCTCTTGTACGCGGGTTGGATCGACTCGCAAGCGGCAAAGAACGATTTGTTGAAGACGGAGATCGGCAAGCTCGACACGCAAATCGCCGACATCATGGATCTCGAGGACCGCAAGGCGCGGCTCGTTGCGCGCATGGAGATCATCGAAAAGCTGCAGCGCAGCCGGCCGGAGATCGTCCATCTGTTCGACGAACTGGTGCGCGTCGTTCCCGACGGCGTCTACCTCACGTCGCTGAAGGAAACGGGCAAGAAGCTCGAAATTCACGGCATCGCCCAATCGAGCACGCGCGTGTCGACGTTCATGCGCAACATCGACGCGTCGGCCTGGATGACCAATCCGGTTCTGCAAGTGGTCGAATCCGCGAAGGATTCACCGACCGGCGGTTCGAGCTTCGTGCTGTTCACGGACACCGTCGGCGTGGACTTGGATAACGGCGGCGCGATAACCCACAAACGGAGGGTTGCGGCCAAATGAACTTCGTCGACCAACTACGCACGCTCGACCCGCGCGATCCAGGCCGCTGGCCGGCGGCCGCGCGCGTATTCTTCATCAGTTTGATTTTCCTGATTTGCACGGCAATCGCCTGGTACATGCTCGTCTGGACCGAAGATCGCCCGCGCCTCATGAAGGCCGAGGCGGACGAACAGGACTTGCGCGCGCAGTTCGAGACCAAGCAGCAGCGCGCGGCGAACCTCGACGCCTACAAGGCGCAGCTCGCGGAAATGGAGCGCAGCTTCGGCGCGATGCTGCGCCAATTGCCGGGCCGGACCGAGGTCCCGAACCTGCTGGTGGACATCTCTCAGACAGGCCTCGCCGCGGGCTTGCAGGAGAAGCTGTTCCAGCCGGCGCCGGAGGTCAATAAGGGCTTTTATGCCGAATTGCCGATCAAGATCAAACTCGTAGGCAGCTATCACGAGTTCGGCAAGTTCGTCAGCGGTATCGCGGCGCTGCCGCGCATCGTCACGCTGCATGACATCGCGATTCAACCCGCCGCCGACAAGAACGCCGGCTTCGACAATTTGACGATGGACGTCACCGCCAAGACGTACCGCTACATCGAAGACGACAATGGCAAGTCCGGCGGCAAGGCGCGCAAGAAAGAGCCGGGAGGCACAACGTGAGGCGCACATCGGGCACTATCTTGACGATCGCCGCATTGCTGGGAACCGTGCTGATCGCCGGATGTTCCGGCGGGCAATCCGACCTGCGCGCTTGGGTCGCGCAGGTGAAGAAGCGTCCGGGCGGGCGCATCGAGCCGCTGCCGGAAGTCAAACCTTACGAATCCTTCAGCTACGCCGCGAGCAACCTGCGCTCGCCGTTTCAACCGCAAGGACCCTCGGACACCGGCCAGAACAGCGTCCGGCCGGACATACGCCGAAACCGCGAATTTCTCGAGGGGTTTCCCCTCGATACCCTCAAGATGGTGGGTACGCTGAAGATGGGCAATCGATTTTTCGGGCTCGTCCAGTCGAAGGACGGGCTCGTGCACAAGGTGCAGCCGGGTAACTATGTCGGGCAGAACGACGGGAAAATCACCGCCATCACGCCCAGCAAAATTAGCATCGTCGAAATCATCCCCGATGGTTTAGGCGGCTATATCGAGCGACCGGCTTCGTTGGCGCTCGCCAACTGAAGCCACAGGGAGAGCAACGCATGATCAATCACAAAAATCGAATCGCAACTTTCGCGGCAACCGCACTGATTGCATTCGCGGCGATTTCGGTTCGGGTGCATGCCGCCGGCCTCAACAAGCTCGAAGCGATCGACGTGCAAACTCTGTCGGGTCAGCAAGTCCAATTGACGCTGCGCATGAGCGGCCCGGCTCCGCAGCCGCTCGCGTTCACGATCGACAAGCCGGCGCGCATCGCGCTCGACCTGCCGGACACGACCATCGCGATGGCATCGCGCCGCATCGATGTGCGTTCGGGCGGAGTCGACACGGTTCTCGCCGCCGAAGCCAACGGGCGCACGCGCATCGTCGTCGATTTGGACAGCCTGATCCCGTATGCGACGAAAGTCGAAGGCAATACGATTCTCGTGACGCTCGGCAAGGCCGCGGCGCGCGCCGCCGCCGTCGCGGCGACGGCGCAGAACGGCTCAGGCGCGGGCGCATCGTCCGCGCAAAGCGTCGAACGCGCGATACGCGCGATCGACTTCCGGCGCGGGCCGGACGGCGCCGGCCGCATCATCGTGCGGCTCTCCGATCCGCGCATACCGGTCAACGTCCGCCAGCAAGGCGATCAGATCATCGTCGATTTCAACGGTGCGAAGCTGCCCAAAGCGCTGATGCGCCGATACGACGTCACCGATTTCGCGACGCCGGTGAAGTCCGTGGACGCGCTGCGGGTCGACGGCAGCTCGCGGCTCGTGATCACCGCTGCCGGCGATTTCGACCAGCTTGCCTACCAATCCGACACCGAATACGTCATCGAAATCAAGCATTCGGCGAAGCTCGCCGCGCAGCGGGATAAGAAGCGATACACGGGCGAGCGCCTGACTCTGAATTTCCAGGATATCGACGTGCGCTCGGTGCTGCAGCTCCTCGCCGACACCGGCGGGCAAAACATCGTCGTCAGCGATTCCGTGACCGGCAATTTGACCTTGCGCCTGCAGAACGTGCCCTGGGATCAGGCTCTCGACATCGTCCTGCGGACCAAGGGCCTCGACCAGCGCCGCGACGGCAACGTCATCATCGTCGGGCCGGCCGCGGAGCTCGCCGCGCAGGAGAAGACCCAGCTTTCGGCGCGCAAGCAGATTCAAGAGCTCGAACCCCTGCACACCGAGTTCCTGCAGGTCAATTACGCGAAGGCCTCGGACCTCGCGAAGCTGATCAAATCGAGCAACGGCGGCAAGAATTCGATGCTGTCCCAGCGCGGCGCCTTGTCGATCGACGAGCGCACGAACACGCTGTTGATCGAGGACACCTCCGACCGGCTCGAGAGCATACGGCGCCTCGTGCAGACGCTCGACGTGCCGGTCAAGCAAGTCCTCATCGAGGCGCGGATCGTCGTCGTGACCGACCAATTCGAGCGCGATCTCGGTGCGCGCCTCGGCTTCACGTCCGTCAACCGGAACGGCAACAACGGCCTTCTGGCGGTCACGGGCAACGGCGCCGGCGCCGACACGATAACCAACTCGGCGACGACGAACTTGAACACCACCGGTTCGATGTTCCCGGTGACGACCCCGGTGCTGGCGAACCAATACCAGGTGAATCTACCGGTCGCGAACCCCGCGGGCGCAATCGGCATCGGCTTGCTCGGCAGCAGCTATCTGCTGAACCTGGAATTGTCGGCCGCCCAGAATGAGGGCCGCGGCGAGGTGATTTCCTCCCCGCGCGTGATCACGGCGAACCAGAAGGAAGCCACGATCATGCAGGGCGTCGAAATTCCCTACCAACAGTCGGCCTCCAGCGGTGCGACGACGACGCAGTTCAAGAAGGCGGTTCTGTCGCTCAAGGTCACGCCGCTGATCACCCCCGACAAGCGCGTGATCCTCGATCTCGACGTCAGCGACGACACGGTCGGCCAGCTCGTCCAGAGCGCGACGGGCGGCACGGTTCCCTCGATCAACACGCGTGAAATCATCACGCAGGTTTTGGTCAACGACGGGCAGACGGTGGTCCTCGGCGGCATTCTGGAGACCACGAAGACCAATACGGCCGACAAGGTCCCCTTGCTCGGGGACATCCCGGTCCTGGGCCACTTGTTCAAGTCCACGATCAAAATCAACAACAAGACGGAGCTGTTGATCTTCATCACGCCGAAAATTCTGCGTGAGGGATCGAATCTTTATTGAGCGTCCGGCGCGGCGCCGGCTGTGAGGCCGGTGCCGCCGGCCGGCGCGTCCGGGCCGGCGGCGAACCCCGGTCACGATGATCACGAAGCGGAACATATTCCTGATCGGCCCGATGGGCTCGGGTAAGACGGCCGTAGGGCGGCAGCTTGCACGCCTGTTCCATTACACGTTCCACGACAGCGACGCGGACATCGAAGCGCGCACCGGCGTAGACATCCCGTTCATCTTCGAACAGGAGGGCGAGGCGGGCTTCCGTCTGCGCGAGCGGGAATCCATCGACCGCCTGACCCGGCTCGAGGGAATCGTGCTCGCGACCGGCGGCGGCGCGGTCATCGACCCGGACAACCGGCGCGCGCTCGCCGAGCGGGGCGCCGTGGTTTACCTGATAACATCGGTCGAGCAACAGATCGCGAGGACGCGCCACGCACGCCACAGGCCGCTGCTCAACGACGTCGATGCGGAACGCACGCTGCAGCAGTTGATGCACTGCCGCGCGGCGCTTTATGAGGAAATCGCCGATGTCACGGTGTCGACCGACCGGCGCCGTGTCCAGCTCGTCGCGGAGGAGATTCACCGGGCGCTTCAGCAGGCACAGCCTTCGTAAGCTCCGTATAATCTCACGGTGCAAACCATCCATGTGGACGTCGGCCAGTCGCATTATCCAATCGAGATCGGCCCGGGCCTGCTCGGCGACCGCGGCTTGCTCGACGCCCGAATTCCGGGGCGGGACCTCCTCGTCGTCAGCGACGTCACCGTCGCACCGCTGTACCTTGAGCGGCTGCGCGATTCGCTGCCCGGCCGGCGCATCGGCGCATGCGTCCTGCCCGACGGAGAGCGCCACAAAACGCTGCGGACGGCGGCCGTCGTATTCGATGCGCTGGTCGCGTGCAAGCTCAACCGCGACGCAACCTTAGTCGCGCTCGGCGGCGGCGTAGTCGGCGACATCGGCGGCTTTGCCGCGGCCTGCTATCAACGCGGCATCGCCTGCGTCCAAATTCCGACGACGCTGCTCGCGCAGGTCGATTCCTCCGTCGGCGGGAAAACGGGCGTCAACCATCCGGGCGGCAAGAATCTGATCGGCGCGTTTCATCAGCCCGCGGCCGTCATCGCCGATACGGATACGCTGGCGACGCTGCCCGATCGCCAGCTGCGCGCGGGCCTCGCCGAGATCATCAAATACGGCTGCATCGCCGATCCCGCGCTGTTCGCATGGCTCGAGAACAACGTGCATCGGATTCTCGCGAGGGACGCGGACGCATTGACGCATGCAATCGCGAGATCCTGCCGGATCAAGGCCGCAATCGTGGCGCGCGACGAGCGCGAGGCGAATGTCAGGGCGATCTTGAATTTCGGCCATACCTTCGGCCATGCGATCGAGGCGGCCACTGCCTACGAGCGCTATCTGCACGGCGAGGCGGTGGCGATCGGCATGCTGATCGCGGCGGATCTGTCGCTGCGGCTCGGAATGATCGAGCCGTCGGTGCTCCACCGCATCGGCGCATTGCTAGCGGCGGCCGGATTGCCGACTGCAGCGCCGCGCATCGGCGCCGCCGCGGCGCGTGACCTCATGAAAATGGACAAGAAAGTGCTCGCGGGCACCGTGCGGCTGGTGCTGCTCCCGGCGCTCGGCGCGGCCGCCGTGACCGCCGATTACGCCCAGGCCCCGTTCGACGGCGTGCTCATGGAGTATTTCGGATGATGGACCTTGCGCCTTACGCCGCGCATGAAGGCGATTCGCGCGGCCGGCGCCACGCGGAACCGAAGCCCGCTTATCGCTCCGAGTATCAGCGCGACCGCGATCGCATCGTGCATTCGACGGCGTTCCGCCGCCTCGTCTACAAGACGCAGGTCTTCGTCAATCATGAAGGGGACCTCTACCGGACACGCCTGACGCATTCGCTCGAAGTCGCGCAGATCGCCCGCACGGTTGCCGGCGCGCTGCAAGTCAACGAAACGCTGTCCGAGGCCATTTGCCTCGCGCACGACCTCGGCCATACGCCGTTCGGCCACGCGGGCCAGGATGCGCTCAACGAATGCATGGTGGATTTCGGCGGCTTCGAGCACAATCTGCAAAGCTTGCGCGTCGTCGACGAACTCGAAGAACACTATGCGGACTTCGACGGCTTGAACCTGACGTTCGAGTGCCGCGAAGGCATCTTGAAGCACTGTTCGTACAAGAATGCGCTCGCGCTCGGCGACGTGGGCGAGCGCTTCATCGCGCGCCAGCAGCCGGGGCTCGAAGCCCAGCTCGCGAATTTCGCCGATGAAATCGCGTACAACAACCACGACGTCGAGGATGGCATACGCGCCGGCCTCATCGGCGTGGACGAGCTCGCGGCCGTCGCCCTGTTCGACAAGCACTTCGGCGCGGTCAAGTCGCTTTATCCTTCCTTGGGCGGCCGGCGCCTGGTTTACGAGGTTTTACGCCGCATGATCAATCATCTGGTCACGGACTTGATCGATTCATCCGCGCGGCGCCTGCGTGAGGCGGGCGCCGCGTCGATCCGCGACGTTCGGCAACATGATGCGTTCCTGATAGGTTTCAGCGCGGAAACCGCGCGCGACAATCGGGACCTGAAGTCGTTCCTGCGCGAAAATCTCTACAAGCATTACAAGGTCCAGCGGATGACCTCGAAGGCGCGCCGCGTGGTGCGCGAGCTGTTCGATGCGTTCTTCGCGGATCCCGCCCTGATGCCCGACGAACATCGAGCGGCGGGTACGCGCTGGGAGGCGGCGCACGGTCCTGCGGGGCGCGCGCGCGCCGTGTCCGACTACATCGCGGGCATGACGGATCGCTATGCGATTCTGGAACACCGCCGGCTCTTCGACCCCGGCGAGCGCACGTGAGCGCCGTGCTGAAGAACGATTTGCTGCTGCGCGCGCTGTTGCGCGAACCGACGCCGCGGCGTCCGATTTGGCTGATGCGCCAGGCCGGACGCTATCTTCCGGAGTACCGGGCTACGCGTGCCCGCGCCGGCAATTTTCTCGCGATGTGCATGAATCCGGAAATCGCCTGCGAGGTCACGCTGCAGCCGATCGACCGGTACCCGCTGGACGCCGCGATTCTCTTTTCCGACATTCTGACGATCCCGCACGCGATGAATTTAGGGCTGGAATTCGAGACAGGCGAGGGTCCGCGGTTCGCGCATCCGGTTCGCAGCGCCGCCGATATCGAGAAGCTGCCGGTGCCGGATCCGGGGCGCGAATTGAAATACGTAATCGATGCGGTCGCCCTGATCCGCCGCGAGCTTGACGGGCGCGTGCCCTTGATCGGGTTCGCGGGAAGCCCGTGGACCGTCGCGACATACATGGTCGAAGGCGGCGGCAGCAAGGCCTTCGCGAAGATCAAGCGCATGATGTACGAAGCGCCGCGGGATCTCCATCGGCTCCTGGCGAAGCTTGCGCAGGCGACGACCTTGTATCTGAATGCGCAAATCGCGGCGGGTGCGCAGGCGGTCATGGTATTCGACACCTGGGGCGGCGCTTTGACGCCCGCGCAGTACGAGGAGTTTTCATTGCGCTACATGGCCGAGATCGTCGGCGCACTGACGCGCGAGGCAAGCGGCCGCACCGTTCCTCGCATCGTGTTCACGAAGGGCGGCGGGGCCTGGCTCGCCAAGACCGCCGCGATCGGCTGCGACGCCGTCGGCGTCGACTGGACGACGGATCTATCGAGTGCGCGGAAAATGGTTCGCGATACGGTCGCCTTGCAAGGCAACCTCGATCCGGCGGCGCTGTTCGCCCCGCCCGATACCCTGCGCGTGGAGGCGCTCAAAGTGCTCGACGGCTTCGGCTCCGGTCCGGGGCACGTATTCAACTTGGGCCACGGCATCACCCCCGAGGTCGATCCGGAACGCGTGGCGGTGCTGGTCGAGACGGTGCGCAGCTATCGCTTGGCTTGAGCGCGGTCGGCGGCGGCGAGTTCATCGCGCAACGTGCGGCGCAGAATCTTGCCGACGTTCGTCTTCGGCAATTCCGCGCGGAAGTAGACGTGCTTCGGCACCTTGTAGGCGGTCAAGTTCTTGCGGCAATGGGCGAGCAGCGCTTCGACGTCGAGAGCCGGATCCTTCTTGACGACGAATAGAGCGACGACCTCGCCCGAGTTTTCATCGGCCTCGGCGACCGCCGCGGCTTCGAGCACGCCCGGGAACTCGACCGCGACGCCCTCCACCTCGTTCGGATAAACATTGAATCCCGACACGAGGATCATGTCCTTCTTGCGGTCCTCGATGAACACGAAACCGTCGGCATCGATGCGGCCGATATCGCCGGTGCGCAGCCAGTCCCCGAAGAACGCCTTCTCGGTCTCGTCGGACCGATTCCAATACCCCCTCGTCACCTGCGGTCCGCGCACGCAGATCTCGCCTATCTCGCCGATGCCCAATTCCTTGCCGCCGTCGTCGCGAATCGAGATCTCGGTCGACGAAATCGGCAAGCCGATCGAGCCGTTGAAGTCGAGGCCGGTCGGATTGATGCAGGCCGCGGGCGAGGTTTCCGTCAATCCCCAGGCCTGGGTCAATATGCAGCCGGTGACTTCCTTCCAGCGGGCGGCGACCGCCGCCTGCACCGCCATGCCGCCGCCCAAGCTGATGCGCAGCGCGCTGAAATCGACGCGGTCGAAGCGCGGCGTGTTGAGAAGGGCGTTGAACAGCGTGTTCACGCCGCTGATGAAATAGAATTTGTATTTCTTGAGTTCGGCGACGAAACCGGGGAAATCACGCGGATTCGTGATCAATACGTTGTGGGCGCCCACGTGCAGGAACACAAAGCAATTCGCGGTCAGCGAAAAGATATGATATAGCGGCAGCGCCGTGATCACGATCGGATCGGCTTTTGCGGTCAGCGCCGGCCGGATCCAGGCGCTCGCCTGCAGGAGATTCGCGATGATGTTCCGGTGCGAGAGAATCGCGGCCTTGGCGACGCCGGTCGTGCCGCCCGTGTACTGTAGAAATGCGATTTCGGCGGTCGCCGCCGGTACCGGCTCCATTTCGAGGCCGCGGCCCGCCGACAGCACCCGCTTGAAGCGCTGCGAGCCGGGGATTGACCACGCGGGGACCTGTTTGCGGACGTGGCGCAGCACGAAATTCACGATCGGGCCGCGCGGCAGGCTCAGCAAGTCGCCGACGCCGGTCACCAATACGTTCTTCAGCTGAGTTTTCGGCAGAACCGACTGAAGAACGTGCGCGAAATTCTCCAGGATGACGATCGTCTTCGCGCCCGAATCGCAGAGTTGATGCTCGAGCTCACGCGCCGTGTACAGGGGATTGGTGTTGACGACGACCATTCCGGCGCGAAGAACGCCGAACAGAGCCGCCGGGTATTGGAGGACGTTCGGCATCATCAACGCGACCCGATCGCCGCGCACCAGTCCCGACTTGTGCTGCAGCCATGCCGCGAATGCGCGGCTCAAGCGGTCGAGCTCGGCGAACGACAAGGTCGTGCCCATATTGGAGAACGCCGGCCGGTCGCGGTATTTCGCACAGGCCTCGTCGAACAACTCCCTGATCGAGGCGTACGCTCCCGCGTCGATTTCCGCCGGCACGCCGGCAGGGTATCGCTTCAGCCATATTCGCTCCACGCGGGCCCACTCCTCGTTATTATTGGGCGTGTATAGCACCGGTTCGCGGCGCCAGCAATGCTCCGACGGCGATACGGGCATTTTCAACCTTAAGGAGTGGCGGCATGAAAATCCGAACGCTTGCTTGTGCCGGCTTGTGTGCGGCGTTGTCGGGCTGCGTGCTCGGCTACGGCCATTGTCTGTTTCTCGATCCGGTCCGGACTTCGCTGACCGGTACGCTCCATTTCCGGTCGTATCCGGCCGGCGGCGGAATAGACCGGGTCGCGGTCCTCGCCTTCGACCGAACCGCGTATGTTTACGCGCCCGCGGAAAGCCGCCAATGTGTCGCGGCGAACGATGCCGAGCTCACGGGCTGGTCGGAATATCCGCCGGAATTGAAGGAAAATACCCGAGTCACCGTCGAGGGTGCGTTGATTCCGGCGGTGTCGGCGCGCCAGCACACGCGCTTTGTGATCAAGATCCGTGATATCGAGCCCGAGCTGCCGGCGCCGCCGCCCGGGCCGCATTAGCGGAATTTGGATGGGCGCCGAAACCCATTACAATACGCCCGCGTGGCTATCAACCAGGGAGATGCGATTCGTGAAGAAATATATTTTTAATTTCGCTGTGATATTGGCCGTCGTTGCACTGGCTTTGCCGAGCCATCAGGCCATGGCGAAGCGTGCGATCGCATGCAGCGACGGGACGACGTCGACGGCGTCCGGCCGCGGAGCGTGCAGCGGTCATGGCGGCGTGATGAAGAAGGCGAAGACCGCGAGGGTCGCGAAAGTCGGGAAGGCCGCGAAGGTCGAAAAGACCGCGAAGGTCGCGAAAGTCGGGAAGGCCGCGAAGGTCGAAAAGACCGCGAAGGCCGCGAAAGTCGAGGCGCCCGCGAAGGCCGCAGCGGCGGGCGCGACCGCAAAATGCAAGGACGGCACCTACTCGCACGCGAAGAACCACCGGGGCGCATGTTCGAAGCACGGCGGCGTTGCCGAGTGGCTGGCCAAGTAAGCGCAGGACAGCGTCGAAGACGATCGGCGGCGAACCGGCGAACACGGTTCGCCGCCTTTATTTTCTCAGCAGCGGCCGCAATACCTTCCAAACGTTCGCGACAAGCCGCGGTTGTCCGCGTACATTCGGATGTATGCCGTCGGCCTGCATCAAAGCGGGCGTCATCGCGACATCATCGAGGAAAAACGGCACGAACGCCACGCGCGCCTTGGCGACGTCGCGGTACGCGCGCTGAAACTGCGCCGTATATTCCGGGCCGTAATTCGGCGGTATGCGCATGCCGAGCAGGATCACGGAAGCGTGGGCCGCGCGCGCGAGCCTGACCATTTTGCTCAAATTGGCGCGCATCGCCGCAATCGGCAGCGCGCGCAAGCCGTCGTTCCCGCCGAGTTCGAGAACGACGATTTGGGGATGGTGGAGCGCGAGTGCGCGCGGCAGCCGCGACAATCCCCCGGCGGTCGTTTCACCGCTGACGCTGGCGTTGACGACCTGGTAACCGTACCCTTGATCTTGAAGTTTCGCCTGCAGCAAAGCGACCCAGCCGTTCTCGACGGCAATGCCGAAGCCGGCGCTGATGCTGTCGCCGAAAACGAGGATGGTGTTCTCGGCGCGGGCAACCGCGGCGGTGGCGGCAAGCAGACACAGCAAAGTTATGCGAATCACGGTTTCTCCCGACGCTAGAGCAAATGCCTGAAGATCGAATCGTCCTCGAAGCCGAGCACCTGTCGAAGACCGTAGCGAGTCCGGAGGGGCCGCTCGTCATTCTCACCGACGTCAGTCTGCGCGTGCGGGCCGGTGAGACTCTCGCGATCATAGGGGCGTCCGGCACCGGCAAATCCACGCTGCTCGCGCTGCTCGCGGGACTCGACACGCCGACGAGCGGCCGGGTATTCATTGCCGGCGAGGACCTGACGGCGCTCGACGAAGACGGCCGCGCCGCGCTCCGCGGAAAACACGTCGGCTTCGTCTTTCAGTCCTTTCATCTCATACCATCGCTGACTGCGATCGAAAACGTCATGCTGCCGCTCGAGTTGGTCAACTGCGCCCACGCGCGCGAACAGGCGGCGAGGACCTTGGGCGCCGTCGGCCTGGGCGCGCGCCAGGCCCATTATCCCAAACAGTTGTCCGGCGGAGAACAACAGCGCGTCGCAATCGCGCGGGCGTTCGTCACGCGTCCGGCGCTGCTGTTCGCCGACGAGCCGACCGGCAACCTCGACACCACGACCGGCCAGCGCATCATCGATCTACTGTTCGACCTGAATCGCAGCGCCGGCAGCACGCTCGTGCTCGTTACCCACGACCCGGCGCTCGCCGTGCGCTGTGAGCGCAAAATCGAACTCGACGCAAGCCGCCCGTAGAGGATCCGCTACGGTGCAAGTCCTTCGATTCGCTCTGCGCAATCTCTGGCGCGACCTGAAGTCCGGCGAAATGCTCGTGCTCATGTCGGCACTCACCGTCGCCGTGTTGTCGTTGACCGCGGTCGGCTTCTTCACCAGCCGCATTTCACAGGGTGTGCGCGCAAAAGCGAACGAAGTATTGGCGGCGGACCTGCGGATCGAGTCCGGGGCCCCGCTGCCGCGGCGCTATTTCGAGGCGGCGCGCGCGGCCGGCCTGCGCGCCGCCGAGGAGTGGTCGTTCCCGACCGCTCTGTTCAAGGGAGACCAGAGCCAGCTGGCGGCCGTGCATGCCGTGACGCCGGGGTACCCGCTGCGCGGCGCCGTGCGCATCGCCGCTGTGCCGTTCGGCGCCGCGCGCAGCGTGCATTCGATACCCGCGCGGGGCGAGGTCTGGCTGGATGCGCGGATACTCGCGCAGCTCGATCTTGAGGTCGGTGCAAGCTTGCGCATCGGCGGCGCCTCGTTTCGGATCGCGCATGTGCTCGACTATCGACCCGACCAGGGAACCGGCTTCGTCAATCTCGCGCCTGCCGTGTTGATGAACAGCGCCGACGTGGCGGCGACCGGCCTCGTACAACCGGGCAGCCGCGTGACGTATGCGGGACTGTTCGCCGGCCCGGCGGGGGCGGACCGCGCATTTCACGCCTACCTAGTCGCCCACAAGGCGCCGGCCGAGCGCATGCGCGACGTCGAGGAAAGCGGCCGCCAATTGAACTTTGCGATCGACCGCGCGAGCCGATTCCTCAACCTCGCGAGTCTCGCGTCGGTGCTGCTCGCCGCCGTCGCCGTCGCGATGGGTGCGCGGCGTTATGCGGCGCGCCATATGGAGGCGGTCGCGTTGATGAAATGCATGGGTGCCGCTCAAGGCTTCGTGCTGTCGATCGCGATCGTCGAGTTGACCCTGGTGGCGCTGGCGGCGGTCGTCGCCGGCGCGCTGCTCGGGTTTTTGGCGCAGTCCGGGATCGCGTGGCTGCTGCGCGATCTGATCCGCGAGCGGTTGCCCGCGGCGACGCCGTTGCCGGTGGCGGTTGCGTTCGCGACCGTGATCGTCATGTTGATCGGATTCGCCCTGCCGCCGTTGATCAGGCTCAAAGCCACGCCGCCGCTGCGCGTGCTGCGCAATACGATCGAACCGCCGCCGTTGCGCCATGGCTTGTCGCAAGCGCTCGCGCTTGCGTCGATGGTCGCGATTCTGTGGATCCTGGTTCGCGACACCGAACTCGTCGTCGATGTTTCGGTCGGCGTCCTTGGCGTCGGCGCCGCCTTGACGGTCGCGGGCTACGGTCTGGTGCGACTGACCGGCCGGCTGCGCGGCGGCGTCGGCGTCGCGTGGCGGTACGGGCTCGCCAACGTGTCGCGCCGCGGCAGCGCGAGCGTCGTGCAGGTCGTCGCCTTCGGCCTGGGGTTGATGGCGCTGTTGCTGCTCGCGGTCGTGCGCGGCGACCTTCTCGCCGATTGGCGCGCGAGCCTCGGCAAGGGCGTGCCCAACAACTTCCTGATCAACATCCGGCCCCAGGACGTCCAACCGCTCGCGCAATACCTCGGTGCGCACGGCGCCGGACCGGCACCGATGTATCCGATGGTGCGTGCGCGCATCACCGCGATCGATTCGCGGCCGCTCGCTACGCTGCGCTTCGACAGCGCCCGCGGACGCGCGTTCGCCGAGCGCGAGCAAAATTTGACCTGGGCGGCGCATCTTATGCCGGATAACAGCCTCGTCGAAGGGGCCTGGTGGACGCCCCGGGACATCGGCAAGCCGCTGGTGTCGATTTCGACCGAGTACCGCGACGCCTTGCATCTCAAGCTCGGCGACGAGATCAGTCTCGACGTCGCCGGCGAGGTGTTGACGGCGCGTGTCGCGAGCGTGCGAGAAATACGCTGGGACAGCTTCAGACCGAATTTCTTTCTCGTGTTTCCGCCGCATTTGCTCGACGGCGCGGCCGGCACCTACATGACCAGCGTTTTCCTGAGAGCCGATCAACGGCCGCTGCTCGTCGGCCTGCTGCGGCGGTTCCCGAGCGTGTCGGTATTCGACGTCGACGCGATCCTCGACCAGGTCCGCGCCATCATGGATCGCGCAGCGCTCGCCGTGCAGTGCGTCTTCGTCTTCACGCTCGCGGCGGGCATCGTGGTTTTGCTGGCGGCGGTTCAATCGACGCGCGACGAGCGCCGCTACGAAAGCGCGATCCTGCGCACGCTCGGCGCGAGCCGGATGACCGTGCTGCAGGGCGTGGCCGCGGAGTTTTGCGCGCTCGGCCTGCTGTCCGGCGCGCTCGCCGCTCTCGGCGCAACCGGCATCGGCTGGTTCCTCGCGCGGCGTCTGTTCGCCCTGGACTATACGTTCGACCCGAAGGTCTGGATCATCGGCCTCGTCGGCGGGGGCGCGCTCGTCGGATTGAGCGGCACGCTCGCGACGCGCCGGGTCGTCAACACGCCGCCAATGACGAGCCTGCGCGATAATTGAGCCGCACCCATCCGCCAACGCGAGCGGCGCTCAACGCACGGTCAGCTTGAACCAGCCGACGGCGAGAGGCGTGCCTGCAAAAGGCAGCCCCTCGATGCGCACGTCGTATTCGCCGCCGGCGAGCGCCGATGAATTGAACGAGATCCGCAAGTCGCCATTCGAGTCGCGCGCAATATTGTCGATCATGAGCGCGCGCCCCTGGTCGCGCTTGTCCACCGTTACGCGAAACCGATCTTCGTGCGCGTAAGCCATGTTGACGCGCAAATCGACGATCGCGGGGCTCTGGTGATTCACCTCGACCTGCGCCCGGTCGGCTTCGGACACGCGGTCCGGCGCAACGCGCTGTCCGAATTCCGAGGACGGAGGCGCCATCGTGCCGTTGCTCAATTGGGCGCGGACCTCGGCCAGGTGGTCGCGCAGCACGACATTCTTCGCGAACACGGCCCAAAAACCCAGCACGCTGAAGAGCGTGACGGCGCCGAGGCCGATCATGAAGTACGGCGTCTTCCACCACGGCACACCCGGCTCGGTCAGGTCCTGCGGGTTGCCGCTCGCCTCGAGCAGCTTGAGGCTCGCTTGCGTGCGCTCCGCGAGCTTCAGCTCTTCGAGAAAACCCGGGTGTTCCAGGCACCAGCGCTCGAGCTCTCTCGCCCCCTTGAACGGCAACTGGTTGCACAGATAGCGCTCGAGAAGGCCGTTGTCCTCGATGAACTTGCGGTCGAAGCGCAGGCTGGCGGCGTCCGGATTCGGTCGCGATGTCGATGATTCGTTCATTGCCGGCGATTCCCCGTGCACTTAAAGGCCTGTGCGTACCATATGTGAAATAATCGCCGGAAGCGACGGGGCGCCGTCTCAGGGTCGCTTGCCGGGCGTACGGCAACATGGAGGGAATCCGATGAATATTCCGGTCCGATTTCGCCGCGCCGTATTCCTCGCCGCGGCCGCCGTCGCATTTTCTCCGGGGCGCGCCGGCGCGGCGCCCCGCCCCCTTCAGATCACGATATACAACGCGGGCGCCGGCGGCGCCGCCGCCGCGTGGGTCACGCAAGGCCGCCGCTTCGAGACGGCCGCTGGCCTGACGCGATGGCGGCTGACCGGCATCGCCGCCGGCATCGATCCTTCGAGCGTGCAATTCGCATCGCTGACGGATCCTGTGCACACGCACGTCGTCGAGCAGACCTATCGGAACGATCTGCAGAGTACGCGCGGATTGCTGTCGAAATTCGTCGGCAAGGCGATCGTGGTTCAACCGCAAGGCGCGCCGCCCGGCGCCGGAATCGCCGGAACACTGCAAAGTGCCGGGAATCCCCTGGTCGTCGAGGGCCGCGACGGCAGCCTCCACGTGTTCGACGCTTACTCCAGCCTGAGCCTGCCGGATCGGCCCGAAGATCTCGCGACGCGCCCGACGTTGGAATTCGAAATTGCGGCGCCGCGCGCCGGGGCGCAGGAGGCGCGGCTCTCGTACGCGACTTCCGGCATGAGTTGGTCGACGGATTACGATGCGCTGTTCAAGCGAGGCGCGGATGCGCAAACCGGGACGATCGATCTTCGCGCTTGGGCGCTAATCGTCAACCGGTCCGGCGTCGACTTCGCCGGCGCCAAGCTCGATCTGGTCGCCGGCGCCGTGCACGGCGCCAATCCGCCGCCGCGCCCGATCGCGGCTACGGCATTCATGCGGTCGCGGGCGGCAACCGAGTCCGTCGGCGCCGGCTTTGCCGAGCAGCCGCTGTCCGAATATCACCGCTATGCGCTTCGAGCACCGGCCGACCTGCCGAACGATGCGACGACGCGGATCGAGTTGTTCAAACGCGTACGCGGCGTGCCGGCGCGCAAAATTCTGATCTACGACGGAGCGGCGGGGGTCTCCTACGGCTCCGGCACCATTACCGAACGCGATTACGGTGCGACCGGCCGGCATCGGGTCGATGCGTATCTCGAATTCAAGAACGACGCGGCCTCGGGTCTCGGGGTTCCCCTGCCTGGAGGCCGATTTCGCCTGTTTGCCGCGGACCGCGCCGGCGGGAACCCGCAATTCGTCGGCGCCGACGAGATCCGCGATACCCCGCGAGGCGAGTCCGTCAGGATCGCACTCGGGGCTGCGTTCGACGTCGTCGGCGCGCGCCGGCAAGTCGATTTCAAGATCGACACGCGTGCAAAATGGATCGAGGAGAAATTCGAAATCGTCGTTCGCAATCACTCGTCGGACGCGGTCGACGTGCTCGTCGCGGAGAATTTGTACCGCGGCGGCAACTGGACGATTCTGTCCTGTTCGACGCCTTTCGAAAAGAAGGACGCGCGGCGCATCGACTTCCCGATCCGCGTTCCCGTCGGCGGCGCAAGCACCGTGCGCTACCGCGTGCGCTATACCTGGTGAATACCGCGAGGTGCGCGCCGTCTCCTCAAGGGTTGCCCGTCATCGCTTGCGTGACGGTGCCGCAGAATTCGAGAATCGCGGCCGACCGCGTCGTCGATTTTCGCCAGACCGCGCCGACCAGCCGCCGCGGCGCCGGCTTCGCGAAACGGCGTACCGCGAGGCCGCGCTGCGAGCCGAACGGCGCTTCGACCGCGAACTCCGGCAATAACGTGATCCCGAGGCCGGCGACGACCATTTGACGCAAGGTTTCCAGGCTGGTCGCGCGAAAATCCTCCGCCTCGCGCACATCGACGCGGCTGCAGACCTCGAGCGCCTGGTCGCGCAGACAGTGCCCGTCCTCGAGCAGCAGCAAGGTGTGTCCTTTGAGGTCCTGGACCTTGATCGTCGTCTTCTCGGCGAGCGGATGGTGCGTCGGCAGCGCCACGGTAAACGCCTCTTGGTAGAGCAGGCGCGATTCGAAGGCGTCTTGCGGCGCGGGCAGCGCCATGATCGCAAGATCGATCTCGCCGTCGCGCAGGCGCTTCAGCAGCGGCTCGGTTTGGTATTCGTAAAGCATCAAGCCGAGGTCCGGCAGCGCCTTGCGCAGCCTTCTCATGACCCGCGGCAGAAGGTAGGGGCCGATCGTCGGAATGAGGCCGATCTTGAGCTTGCCGGCCAAAGGGTCCGCGTGACTGCGCGCGAGCGCGACGATCTCGTCGCTTTCGCTGAGCACGCGGCGCGCGCGCGCGACGATTTGCGCGCCGACCTCGGTGAGCTGCGCGTGCTTCGGCCGGCGCTCGATGAGCTGCACGCCGAGATATCCCTCGAGCTTCTTAAGCTGCGCCGACAGCGTCGGCTGGCTGACGAACGTGCGCTCCGCGGCCTTGCCGAAATGACCGGTGTCGGCGAGAGCGACCAAATATTTGAGATCTTTGAGGTTCATCGCGGGATTTCGATAGGCCCAGTCTATCAAAAATCGCATCGTCGCCGCGCTTCGTACAAGCGCCGGACCGTGACCCGCGCGCAACGCGGCGGGTACAATGGCGGTCGGCGGCAAATATCAGAGGGCCTCCATGATCGCAGATTCACCCCGCGCGCGCATGTCCGCCGGCGTGGTCGTCGTCAGTCTCGTCGAGCGCCGGTTGAAATTCCTGCTGCTGCGCGCATACCGCAATTGGGATTTTCCGAAGGGCCTCGTCGAAGAAGGCGAGGAGCCAATCGACGCGGCGCTGCGCGAAGTGCGCGAAGAGACCGCGTTGGACGATATCTCGTTCGATTGGGGCTTGGTTTACCGGGAAACCGGACCCTACAACAAGGGGAAGATCGCGCGCTATTACATCGCGCGCAGCAAGGAGCGGGTCGTCCATTTGCCGGTCAATCCGGAACTCGGGCGGCCCGAGCATCAGGAAGCCGCCTGGGTTGACCGCGAGAAGGCGCTCGAGATGGTGTCCGCACGATTGCAGCCGGTCGTGCAGTGGGCTTACGCCGTCGTCAATCATGATTCGGCGCAGGAAGGTTCCACCCCGCGGTCCGGCGCCGGCCGCTAAGCGTGGCGCAGCGAGCTGCGCCCCGCGAGATTTGATATGCGGGCGGCAACGGCCGCGCGGACCGGGATGAGGGCCGCTTTCATTCGATCATGCTCATTAAGATTCGTTAATCTCGGATGCGTATGGGCAGGCGATCCGGGCCGGCAGCACGAGCCGGCGGCTGCCGCGTCACGCGGCTGTCCGGTCACGCGAGCGTGTGGAAAACCTTCTGCACGTCCTCGTCTTGCTCAAGCTTGTCGATCAGCGCCAAGACCTCCGCGGCCTGGGTTTCCGGCAATTCGACCGGAACGGCGCAGATGTATTCGTGTTCCGCCGACAACGGCGCGATGGCGCGCGTCTCGAGCGCCTCTTGGAGCTTGCCGAAATCGTTGAAGGCGCAGCGGATCACGAGCTGCGGCTCGCCTTTCTCGCCCGTGCTCTCGCCCATTTCCTCGAGGCCGTAATCGATGAGGTCGAGTTCCAAGTCGTCCTGGGACTTCACCATGGCGGGATCTAAGCGAAACACGCCCATTTTCCTGAATTGGAAGCTGACGCTGCCGGTGTTGCCGAGATTGCCGCCGCCCTTCATGAAAATGTTGCGCAGGCTGCCGACGGTCCGTGTCGGGTTGTCGGTGGCGGTCTCCACCAACAGCGCGACGCCGTGCGGGCCGTACCCCTCGTAGAGGATTTCCAGGTAATTCGCGGCTTCCTTGCCCGACGCGCGCCGGATCGCCGCATCGGTCTTGTCCTTCGGCATGTTGACCGCGCGCGCGTTCTGCAGAGCGCGCCGCAGCACCGGATTCGCGCCGGGGGCCGGCCCGCCCGCGCGCCCCGCGAGCGCAATATCGTTGGCAATACGCGGGGACTGGGTCGCGATGCGGGTGCAGCGGGCGGGCCGCGCGGG
>VFSW01000951.1_pt1 | contig 42982 bp, 40 predicted proteins | sample 5358111 | NCBI WGS metagenome assembly VFSW01 (sample SAMN11554181, study PRJNA540505) | mine drainage metagenome | isolation source: sediment from site ElyBrook_90M | place: USA: Ely Copper Mine, Vershire, VT | collected 2017
GACCGATTTATCGCGTCCGTCATGCCCAAGCACCAAATATGCCCTGCTCCATCCAACGTGCTATAGAGAAACGAACATCATTGGCTCACGGGCGCGGACGCGATGATGCTCTTTAAAATTTTAAAGCGGATACGAACCCGTTCACCATATCTGGATTAATTTTTTAAAGAGCATCATCGCGTCCGTCATGGCTATAGGATAAATGTTGTAGCGGCAAAGGGTTCAGAAGCATGCTGCTCTACAATGCCCGTGGGCGTATGCCAGCGCACCGTCCAATGTGCAAGATGCGCTCCATTGATCGCCAGTTGCCAGTTATTGCCCACCTGTGTCAGTTGAAGATCGGTCGCGCTTCCCTCGACATCCCAGACAACTTGCGCCCTTCCTTCCGCACCCGTGTAGACCTCCAGCGTCAGATCAGTCGGCGCATCGTCACCGATAAAAGCGCACTCTGGGCCGAGTGGGACAATGCTCCCAACCCGTACATAGACAGGAATGGTCTCTAAAGGTGCATTGCGCGTGAGATAGGTTCCACCAGTGTAACGCTCATCAGTCCAGAAATCGATCCACTCGCCCGCAGGTAGATACAACTGGCGGGCAACTGGCTCAGGGCTATCGCTGAAAATCGGTGCGACCAGCAGCGCGTTGCCAAGTAGATAGCTATCGTCAATGCGTGCGGTCACGGGATCAGCGGGAAATTCCAACATAAGCGGACGCAGCATGGGCAGACCATCAGCATGCGACGCCCAGGCCATGGCATACAGATAAGGATTCAGTCTGGTGCGCAGTTTGGCATAACGACGGAAGATGGCAAGTGCCCGTTGTCCAAACTCCCAGGGTTCGCGTGGCGTCGTGCCATGTGCACGGGTCAATGGCGAAAACATGCCAAACTGCGCCCAACGAATATAGAGTTCTGGCAAGGGTGGCGGACCATAGAAGCCACCGATATCGTGTGCCCAGATGCCCGGCGCGCTCAACGCCATATTTAGTCCGCCCCAGAGTGAGGAGCGCATCGACCAGACATCTGTCTTGGGATCACCACCCCACTGCGCAGGATAGCGTTGGATGCCAGCCCAGCCAGAGCGACCCCAGACCATACCGGGGCGTCCCGTCTCCTGCGTGATGACCTCGTGCACGGCAGCGGTGTAGAGCAAGGGATAGAGGTTGTGTAGTTCAACACCTGTCATGCCATTCCATGCGCGAGCCGCACGCGGTACACCTTCACCAAAATCAGTTTTGAAGACAGCAACGCCAGCCCGTAGCCAGGGACGATGCTGGTCCTGCCACCACGCGCGTGCCGCTGGATTGGTAAAATCCAACACTGCGCGGATATACCCATCAGCGGGTGGCACACCAAAATCAGCACAGATGATTTGCCCTTGCTCATCATACAGGAAATAGCCTGCCGCTGCCGCTTCCTGATAACGTGGTGCGCTAGAGGAAACATACGGCAGTTCCCAAAGCGAGATTTTGAAGCCTCGCGCTCCCAGTTCACGCACCATACCCGCCAAATCTGGAAATGCCTGCTCATTGGAAACAAAATCGCACGAGAGGCCGGGCCGTTCCAGCCACGCCGGGTCGATATGCAGGACATCACAGGGGATATCCTCGGCCCGCGCACGCTCCGCTACAGCCTCAACCTCGGCTCGCGTCTGGTAACGACAGCGCGAGAGCCAGACGCCAAAGGCCCAGCGCGGCGGCATCGTTGCGCGTCCGGTCAACAAGGTATAGGCACTCAATAACTCTTTGGCAGTGGCCCCAAAGACGATAAAGAGATCGAGCGTGGGCGCATTTACACAGACCAGGGCCGAGCGCATTGATGGTGCGCCCGCCTGCACGCTCACCGGTGTGGACGTATGAAAGAAGAGACCATAGCCACGCGATGAGTGCAGGAATGGCACATATTTATAGGAAGACTGACTTGTCGTGCCCCAGGCATCGGTATCCCACAGTGTCACCTGTTCACCCCGATGGTCAAGTGGCGTGAAGCGTTCGCCCAGGCCGTAAAGATGTTCGTCGGGTTGCAGGCTCCATGACCAGTAAGCCCCAGTCAGCATCCCCACATCGCCAAAAATCCCTGGCGGAGGCGCGCTTAATAGGCCATGCACGTTGCGATCATCCAAGGCCGTCTCAACACATGCGCCTGGAATAGCCGCGCTGGCAATAGAAATTGCGAACGGGTCGCGTTGAAAACGAAGCGTCACGCTATCGCAACTGGCCGTAATAGCCTGATCGGATTCCTGTACATTAACAGAAGCAGATGCCGAAAAAAGCGTCTCAAAATCAGGCACAAGCATACCTACATCATTGATTACCTTGTCGCCTGCTCCCATGCCCATGCGCACACGTATAATGCGCGGCGAGAGTACCTGTATGCTTAACAATGCAGAGAGCGCAGTCTGCTCGCTGGCAAACACGATAGGGGCCGAGGAGACTGCGGTCACTTGCTGCGTGCCCTCTGGTGGACGATTCGGTGTATTGGTGCTAATTGTTTGGGCTGCGAGAGCTTCATTGCTCACAATAATGTGACGCCGTTCATCACCCATGTCACGAAATGCAATTAGTTCGCATTGAGCCTGTATACAGCCAGCCTGCACGCTCACGCTTGTAAGACGGCGCAGATAATAGCCTTCTGCTCTTGGACGCATAGTCATTGCTTGCGACTCCGCTCATAATCCGCCATAAAACTACTCAAGCCCTGATCTGTGAGCGGATGCTGAATCAGTTGGCGCAAGATATCATAAGAGATGGTAGCAATATGCGCTCCCGCTTTGGCAACCGCTGTCACATGGATGGGATGACGTAGCGCGGCGGCGATAATCTTACCAGTGTCCTGCTGCACGCGCAAAATTTGCGCGATATCCGCAATCAGTGGAATACCGTCCTCACCAATAGCATCCAGGCGTCCAACAAAAGGACTGACATAGCTGGCTCCGGCTGCCAATGCCAACATAGCCTGGTTAGCGGTAAAAATCAGCGTGGCGTTCACCTCTGGCGTGCGCGTCAGTTCGTTGTGTGAGGCGAAACGCGCGCGAATAGGACACCCCTCGAAGTGCGCGCAATCCTCACAGCTTGCCGTTGCTGTTGTCCTGGTAATGCGCGTCATGGCTTTCAGGCCCGCTGGCACAGTTGGCAGCTTAACGACAATATGCGGAGACCACGTGGCAAAGTTCAACCCTTGCGTAACCATTTCATCGGCGTCGATTGTGACAACCTCAACGCTAATCGGCGCATCAACGGTCCAGCAAATCTCCTGAATGTGTGCGCGCAAGTTGCGTATCCCCGCTTTAGCCACGTGCGTCGGGTTAGTGGTCACACCACGCAGGACGCCCCAGGACGCAATTTCCTGAATTTCGTGCAGATACGCGGTATCCAGATAAAACTCCATCGTGCTTATCCTTTCAAACCGCCTGCCATTAGACCAGAGACGATACGCCGTTCTAGCAGCAGGATTAAGATCACCAGCGGCACAACCGACATCACGGTCGCAGCCGATAAGATGCCAAAATTCGTCGTAAATTCTGTCTGGCTGATGTTGACAATGCCCACGGGCAAGGTATAAGTATTCGTCGTCGTATAGTTCAGCGCAAACAGATATTCGTTCCAATCGCCCACGAAGACAATAATCGCAGTGGTAAACAGGCCCGCCACGGTCATCGGTAAAATGATGCGCCACAAAGCTCCAAAACGTGACATGCCATCAACTACCGCTGCTTCCTCAAACTCAATGGGAATATCCTGAAAAAAGCCAATCAGGATAAGAATTGCCAGTGGCAAACCAAACACCGAGTAGGGAAGAATGAGTGCTGCCAGCGAACCGACTAGGTGCAAGCTTTGCAGAATTTGATAGACCGGAATGACCTGTGCTAGCGGTGGGAAAAGCGAGAGCGAGAGTACAAAGATCAGGAGCGGCATTTTGAAACGGAAGCGCAAGCGCGCAAAAGCATAGGCTGCCAGCGTTCCCAACACCATTGTAATCAGCGTGGCGACCAGCGAGGCAATGATACTATTCACATAATAACGCCCGATATCGCCCTGCAAGGCAGTAACATAACTGCTAAGGGCGGGATGCGCCGGCAAGAGCGTCGCGGGAATCGAAGTGGTTTCATTGGCCGTCATCAACGAGGTGAGCAAGGCCCAGATCATCGGGAAAAACTGAATCAAAAGAATCAGAATGAGCAAGATATAAAGCCAGACCTGACCAGACACGTGTCTAAGGCGTGGAAGCAGTGAACGCGCACCAACACGCGATATGGTCAGCATTTCTTGCGGTGAAGAGGTATCCATTGTCGCCATAAGGAGCCTTCTTTCTTCCGATAGTAGTATGCTTTGAGAGGAATGCTCACATCCTTTACGCGATGGCCGGACGATGCAACGTGCGCAGATAAATAATAACAAAGAGCAGTGTGACTACCATCAGCACCATCGCAATTGTTGAGCCATAGCCAAAGTCGCCAAATTGTTGAATCTGGACATAGATATACAGGCCCAGGTTTTGTGTTGAGTTGCCAGGACCGCCGTTGGTAAACGCGCTAATCAGATCAAAGGCTTGTAAAGACTCTATTGTGCGCAAGATGAGGGTTACAACCAGCGTTGAGCGTAACAAGGGTATCGTGACATTCCAGAGCGTCTGCCAAGCTGATGCGCCATCAATCCGCGCCGCCTCGTAGACCTCACCTGGAATCGTTTGCAGACCAGCCAGAACCAGTAGCGCGACCAGCGAATTGGCCTTCCAGATCGCAATGATGTAGATCAAAACTGTAGCAGACTGAGCCGAGCCGAGCCAGACAACTGGGTGATTGGGATTCATCAAACCCAGGTGTTCAAGGATGCTATTCACCAGTCCATACTGGTCATTAAAGATATAAGCCCACATGACAGAGTTAGTCGAAGTTGGGATAGCCCAGGGAAAGAGAATCGCCGCCCGCAACAACCAGCGACCCGCAAATGGACGGTTGGCTAACAAGGCCAGGGCTGTGCCCAAAATCATCTGTCCAATCACGGTAATAATGCTATACAGCATCGAAAATTTGAACGCATCCCAAAACTGGCTATCCCGGAAGAGCCGTACATAATTGCTAATACCTGCCCATTGCATGCTCAGACCAAACGTGCCACCCTTCTGAAACGTGAAGATAATAGTACTGATCGCTGGATAAATGCCCATCGCAAGCAGAGCAAGAATGACGGGGATGAGCAGAAACCAGGCCAGTCGCTCCTCGCGTTGCGCCAGTGATCCTCTCCTTGCACGCAGTTGTCCGCGGATGGGAACCTGCACAGTCGCCATATAACCTCCTGACAGAGGGCAACCTTGCGAGATCACCCTCTCTACTGACAATACACGCAGAAATGTATCGCACTCAGCCCACAGATAGCTACGTTAAAGAGCCGACCTGTGATTGCACGCCGCTTAACGCGCTCGCAGGGCTTCCCTGATTGCTCAGCACGCCGTTAATCGCGGCCTGCAAAGGCGTTGTAAACTGGTTATAGGTCACCAGTTTAGGGCGGTTATTGCCCGTATTGAGAATAGAGGCAAGCTGACTAAAGTACGGAACTTTTGCCTGCACAGTTGGGTCACTGACAACATCCGGGCGACTGGAGATCAAGCCCGCGTTCATTGCCAACGAGGTCTGCGTATCCTTGCTGAGCAGATAATCAATGAACTTCCACGCTTCATCCTTATACTGCGAGAAGGCATTGATCCCCAGTACCCAACCGCCTGTACAGCCGTGACCACTCTGCCCGGACATTGCCAGTGTTGGCGCGACGCTGACTTTACCCGCCACTTTCGAGCGCGCGGGGTTATTGGCAATCGCATAGGCGAAGGTCCAGTTGCGCATAAAGGGCGCGCTACCATCATTAAAGAGGGTGAGGATATCGAGCGGAGCATACGTGTTTGTGCCTGCTGGTGAGAGCTTCTTGGTGTAGATCAGATCATACATGTATTGCAATGCATCGACCTGAGACGCGCCACTGACTTGCAAGCTACCGGGCGTGCCGATATCGCTGCCAGCACCCCAGATAAATTCAAGCCACTCGTCTACAATGGCCTCAATCTTCTTGCCCGGCATTAAATAGCCATACTTGATCCCGTTAGCAGCTTCATGGGCGAGAATCTCTTTGGCCATTGTCTCCATGTCGGCTCGTGTCTGTGGCACATTGCCGCCATACTTCTGCACGAGGTCAGTGCGATAGTAGAACATGCCAATGTCCATGTAGCGTTGAATACCGTAAAGCTTGCCATTCACCTTGCCGACTGCCTGCGCGCTGGGCCAGAATTGCTGTAAATAACTTGGTGTCACATACTGATCTATTGGAGCCAGCCAACCAGGTGTTGCAAACTGTGCAGGCCAGGTCACGTCAATATGGACAACATCGGGCGTGGGCGATTGCGCACGAAATCCCGTCACAAACTTGCTATACTGGTCGGTCGCGACTGGTGGCAATTGCACGTATTCAACTTTGATCTTCCCTGCATTCATCTGGTTGAATTTGTTGATCTCCGCTGTCTGCTCACCAGTGGTATCAGTCAGTGCGGCAAACTGAATAGTAACAGGACCAGAGGAGCTGCTGGTACTGCTTGTCGTGCCACAACCAGCCAGCCATGAGCCAAGAGCCGTGGCTCCCACGCCAGCCGCAAGGCCCTTGCTCAGCAGCGCGCGGCGCGAAAGAGGGCGCGAGGTCAAATCAGTAATAGGGTCATCCGTCTGTAGTTGCGTGTCAAGGTGGCTCAGTCCTTCATCTTTGAGGTCCATGATTCCCAGCCTTTCCTGCTTGAACAGCAGTGACTAAAAAACGTTCAATCGCTCATATGGAGTTGCCAGCGCATTGCGCAGCCAGTAACACGCTCATAAACGCGCCTCACTGGTTTGCATATGCATATATAGGGTTTACGAGTACAATTCACCGCTAACGGACATGATCAATCGATCCTACAGAGGTGACTTCAAAATTGAGGAGTTGCGCGAACTCAGTCAGTTCAGCATGAAGATGGCCCGCCACAATAGCAACGTGATGCTCCCAACCATCGTGCATGATAGTATCAAGCAAAGTACTTGCCGCGCTCTCTGGGCGGAAAAGAGCGGTATTACCAGCGAAACGGTTGATTGGCTCATCCAGTATCTCGCCCTCGGCACACAGCAGGCGATAGCCACGCGGCCCCACGCCAAGACGTGCCAGTGTAGCCGCGCCAGGACGAATAGCAAAATTGCCAGCAACACCAATCTTACGGTTACAGTGAATGGTCAATGTCGGCTCCTCGCCTTCACGGGCCAGGCAGGCGGGCGCATTGCCACAGTGCCAGAGCGAGACCGTATTGGCCGATTTATCCATCGCAACCAAATCTGCCAGCAAGGGGGCCGCTCCACTCAGCCACTGCAAGAGCAATAGAGTCACAGCCCCATGCATATCAGCCTCACAAGCACAGACAAAGCCATCATCTGCCAGACGCCCAAGCGTGGCACAGGGCATCAAGCCAAAGTCTTGTGGAAATTCAGGCCAACAACGCACCGCTAGACCATCCAACCGATATTTGTCGAGCGCGTCATGCAATACGGAGTATGCAGCACCGAAAAGCTGCACTTCGCGCACATCGAGTGTGCGCAGGCTGGGCGAACGCTGCACGGTTGTGGCAATAGCGGCATTGACCCTCTCGGCAGGGGCTTCATAGGCAGCCGCGAAAATACTCGCCAGATCAATCTGCACAACACTCGTACCAAGCACACGCGTCAACTCCAGTTCATCAAACTGGCAACCATAAAAACCCGTTGGGGCCTGACCCACCAGACCAATGCGGCTCTGACGTAATCGTGTGCGAACAGCGGCGGCACGCGCAAAAGCAGCGAGTTGGGTTAGGAGTTCTGGCTCACCGGGATCGCCGTAAAGATAGCGCACGTTATGCCCAGCTTTTTGTAGCGCGTGTGAGGCGATATTGGCCCCACACAGCGAATTGAGCCAGAGACGGTCTCCCACCGGGCCTGGCTCACGCACAGCCCAGAGACAGACAGGTGCCCCAACCTGTTCCGCTAAGGTCACAGCCATGCTCGCATCGCTAAAGGTTGCACAAAAAATCGCGAGCAGGTCCGGTTCTTGTAGACGAATACGGCGGGCGGCTTCGCGAGCAGCCTGGGCATCCATCAGGAGCGTGGCATCACCAATAATGGACCAGCGTAACATGTTTAGTTCCGCCAATGCCTTTTCTGCTCCAGCTTGCGCCGCCTCTACCGCAAAGGTTGGGCGTGCGACACAAGCTAGAGCAACTCTTGGCACCACAGCATCTCGCTCATTCTTCATCATGCGCTCCCTTTTCACTGGGCAACTGTGCCCATGTGTATCATCTCGCGCTCTTTGATGTTCTGCGTCAACACCAACGCATCAAGGGCCACAGCCGCTGCCCCGACTAGACCTGCATCGGTCCCAAAAGTAGGTGCAACCAGTTCTACATCCTCATCGTTTGTAGAAAATGCCCGTTGATGCAAACAACGCGATACCGAAGAGAAAAATATATCGCCTGCTTCCGTAATTGCCCCATGTAGCACAATGCGCCCTGGATTGAAGAGATCAACCAGATTTGCGAGGGCAATTCCCAGCGATTCGCCACAATCGATCACAATAGCTTGCGCGGTACTATCGCCAGTGAGCGCAAGAGCCGCCAACGCCTGCACCGACTCTTTTGCCCCTCCAGTGACCGAGAGTGCGAGACTCTGCGACTGAATACGCCGCACAATAGAGGCTTCAGCTGCAATAGTTTCCAGACAGCCATCGTTTCCACATGAGCAACGCTCACCCGTTGGGTTGACCGTGATATGCCCGATTTCACCTGCCCCACCATAGGCTCCCCGATAAGGTCTGCTATTGATTATCAAACCGGAGCCGATACCCGTGCCAACATAGACAAAAGCGAAATCTAGCCAGTCGCGACTCGCCCCTAGCAGTGCTTCACCAAAGGCCATTGCGCGCACATTATTCTCAATGGCAACGGGACATTGAAGCTCTTGAGCGAGCAGTAGGCCAAACGGCACACCGTGCCAACCAAGACGATGGGCGCGCTTCACCATCCCCTGCTGCGCATCGATTAAGCCAACCAGCCCAGCACCAACTCCAATTAAGGTTTCGGGCGCATACCCACATTGCTGCAATAGTTCACGCAATGCCTGAGCAATGCTACCAGTCGCCCAAGCAGGCGTATAGGGCACAGGAGTCATAATAATACGCCGCGCTAGAATACGCCCACGTAACGTACTCAGCGCAATACGAATCGCACTGACGCCCTGATGAACCACGCCCAGCACAAGCGTATCTTCAGGGATATCCAACAAAATTGAATTGGCTCCCACGCGATTGCCACGTGTAGCACCAACCTCATAGAGCAGGCCATCATCGATAAGCGCGCGTGTAATATTGCTAATAGCGGCTGTTGTCAGACCAACATGATGCGCTAGATCGACACGTGCAAGCGGCCCATTGCGCAAAATAGTTCGTAATATCTGTTCACGATTGACCTCACGCAATCCAGGACGCGTCAATGGAACCGCCATACACGTTATCCATTTCTAAGATCCAGCATCTTATTAATTAATTAAGTTGATATGCAAATAACTATACTCAAAGATTGTGCGTCTGTCAAGGGTTGACAGGTGTTATTTCACCGATTATAGTTTTCTTAACGGTCTGAGGTCTGAGGTATGACCACTTGTGGTGAACATTGAAAAGTTCAGAAAGTGCGAGAGTGATGAAACGCGAACAACTATACGTTGGCGGACGCTGGATCGCCAATGGCCTTGAGTATCTGGATGTGACCAATCCCGCTAATGGTGAACAAATTGGTCATGTCCCAATGGCGACACGCGCAGTAGTACAAGATGCCATTCATGCCGCTTATGCGGCATTCCCTTCTTGGTCTGCCCTGCCAGCACGCGCACGTGCCGACCTTCTTAAAGGCGTGGCAGCTCGCATGCGCGAATACAGCGATGAGCTTGCCCGCCTGATGACGTTAGAGCAAGGGAAACCGCTTGCCGAGGCAAAGGGTGAGATCAACATTTCCGCAGATTATTTTGAGTGGAACGCGGAAGAGGCAAAACGTGTCTATGGCGAAACGATTCCCGCCGCAACAGCAAACAAACGCTTGCTGGCATTGCGGCAGCCAGTAGGCGTTTGTGCCGCCATCACGCCCTGGAATTTTCCCTCGTCAATGATTGCTCGTAAGATTGCTCCCGCGCTGGCAGCGGGCTGCACCGTGATTGTCAAGCCAGCCAGTGCCACGCCTTTCTCAGCACTTGCCATTGCCCACATTTTTGACGAACTTGGTGCGGCCCCTGGCGTACTCAACATCCTGGTAGGGCCATCCGCGCTGGTTGCAGAAGAGTTTATTGCCAGCCCAGAGGTTCGCAAAATCTCGTTTACTGGCTCGACCGAGATCGGTCAATCCCTGATGCAACAAGCGGCACGTGATCTCAAGCGTATCTCGCTCGAATTGGGAGGACACGCGCCATTTCTCGTTTTCGATGATGCAGATATCGATCAGGCTGTCGCGGGCGTGATTGCCTCTAAGTTTCGTAACGCGGGTCAGACCTGCATTTGCACCAATCGTCTCTATGTCCAACGTGGCATCTATGCAGCCTTCGCGGACAAATTGGCACAACGTGTGGCACAATTGCGCGTCGGCAACGGTTTAGATGCCTCGACCGATATTGGTCCCATGATTGATGCGCAGGCCTTGAGCAAAGTAGAACGCCACGTCACTGATGCGGTTGAGCGCGGTGGGCGCGTTCTGGTTGGTGGAACACGCGCACATTCAGGCAATCACGCGGGCAATTTCTATCAGCCTACGCTCGTTGCCGATGCACCGCCCGATGCGCTAGTCGCACACGAGGAGACTTTTGGCCCACTCCTACCGCTGTGGGCTTTCGAGACGGAAGATGAAGCTATCGCACTAGCGAATAGCACGCCTTACGGTCTAGCCGCGTATCTCTATGCGCGCGACTATGCCCGTATCATCCGCGTGTACGAGGGTTTACAATTCGGCGTGATCGGCGTCAACGATGCCGTGCCAACGGTTGCACAGGCTCCCTTCGGTGGCATGAAACACAGTGGCTTCGGACGCGAAGGTGGTCATCAGGGTATGGATGAGTATCTGGATTGGAAATTTGTCTCTATCGGTTTGTAATTCATGCACGACAACGTGCTAGATGAAAGGACAGACATATGGCTCATGGCTTTTTGATTCATGTACAGGCTGATGATGTGGGCGTCGCGGTTCATGACCTGTCTAAAGGAGAGCAGATCACGGGTATTTACATGGATAATGACACGGGCGTCACGGTCACGATGATATCACACGTGCCATTGGGACATAAAGTTGCCGTGCACGATCTGCCAGCGGGACACGCATGTATCGAATATGGTGAAATCATTGGGCGCACAACACAGCCTGTGCGACAAGGCGAACATGTGCATACGCATAATTTGAAATCGGTGAGGTGGGCATAATGACAGATACAGCAACATTTCTCGGCTATCGACGCAAGAATGGTAGCGTCGCCACGCGTAACCATGTCGCGATTATTCCAGTTGACGATCTCTCCAATGCTGCCGCTGAGGGAGTGGCAAAAGTGATTCAGGGCACGCTGGCCCTTCCACACCCTTACGGTCGCCTGCAATTTGGCGATGATCTGGACCTGCATTTCCGCACAATGATTGGTACAGGAGCGAATCCCAATGTTGCCGCCGCTATCGTCATCGGCATTGAGCCAAACTGGACGAAAGTGATTACGGATGGCATCGCCAAAACTGGCAAACCGGTCATGGGCTTTTCAATTGAACGCTACGGCGATATCGAAACTATCGCACGCGCCGCCAAAGTCGCCAAAGAGTTTGTGCATGAGGCGTCCGAAGCACAGCGCGAGGTCATTCCAGTGCGCGATGCCGTTTTCAGCATCAAATGCGGCGAATCCGATACCACCTCTGGCCTGGCCTCTAATCCTGCTCTGGGCGTTACAGTCGATTGGTTGATCGAACAGGGCGCGACCGTTATGTTCGGCGAAACATCGGAGATTACTGGAGCAGAGCATATCATCGCAGGGCGCATGGCAACGCCCGCGTTGCGCGAAAAATATCTTCAGGTTCACGAGGCATACCAACAATTTATCAAAGATACCGGTTTTGATCTGCTCGGCTCACAGCCCACACAGGGCAACATTCGTGGCGGCCTGAGTACCATCGAAGAGAAAGCCATGGGCAATATTCAGAAAACCGGTACAAAGCCCGTCATTGGCGTGCTGGAACCCGCTGAAACACCACCAGCCGAGCATGGCCTCTACTTCATGGATACCTCGTCAGCAGCGGCGGAAGCGGTCACATTGTGGGCAGCCGCTGGCTCCATTTTCCATTTCTTCACGACAGGCCAGGGTAACATCGTCGGTAATCCAATCATTCCCGTCATGAAGATTTCTGCTAATCCGCTCACGGTACGCACAATGAGCGAGCATATTGATGTAGATATCACGGGCCTGCTGACACGCGAATTGACGCTGCCGCAGGCGGGCGAGAAGATTTCGTCCATGATGGTGCGCGTCGCTAGCGGGCGTCTGGCAGCCGCAGAAGTACTCGGTCACAAAGAGTTTGTGCTGACAAAACTGTATAGAAGCGCATAAGAACGGTAAAGGCCATTCGCAGATGATTGTTGTCAGTGAATTTCTTTCCGCGCCCGGCCCCGAACTACTAGCAGCTTCGGGGCACGCGGTAACCTCAGAGCCGACACTATGGCGCGACACGCAACGATTATACACGCTTCTGTCTGATGCAGAGGCCTTGATCGTGCGCAACCAGACGCAAGTGACGAGTGTGCTACTAGAGCAGGCTCCTAAATTGCGCGTCATTGGGCGTCTTGGTGTCGGACTAGATAATATCGATCTGGCAGTAGCTCGTCAGCGCGGCATTACTGTGACAGCAGGACGTAACGCCAATGCCATTGCGGTCGCTGAATATGTGCTGGCAGCGATGCTGCATGATGCGCGTGATCTGGCAGCAGCGAATATCAGTGTGCGTGCAGGAAACTGGGACCGTCAGCATTTTGGCGGCACGGAACTCTGGGGCCGCACGCTAGGGCTGATCGGCGTAGGCGAGATTGGCCGCCGCGTCGCCAAACGCGCACAATCCTTTGGCATGACTGTCATCGGCTATGACCCGCTCGTCGGTCCCTTCGACTTCGCTGCTGGAGAACAAGACATCACGCTCATGTCACTAGAAGAAGTGCTGGCACAAGCGGACGTGGTCAGCCTGCATGTACCACTCACTCCAGCAACCTATCACCTGCTCAACGCTGAACGGATTGCCCAGATGCGCCCTAGTGCCGTTCTAATTAACTCTTCACGCGGTGGCATTGTCGATGAAACAGCGTTGCTGGCTGCGCTCACGCATGGGCATTTGCGCCATGCAGTACTCGATGTGCGCGAGGTCGAGCCGCCACCAGTTGACGATCCCTTGCAGACATGTGATAAAGTCATACTTACACCGCATATTGCAGGCTTGACAGCGCAAGCGCAGGAGCGCACGGCCCGGCTGGTTGTGACCGATGTCTTGCAAGTGCTGGCTGGCGGCAAAGCTATCGGGGCCGTTGGTTAAGACCGACAAACAACGCTCTAAGAGGAACAGGCCATGGCAGATGAGACACAACAGGGTGTACCAGCAGCAGCGTTAGAACGCTTCTGTAGCACAATCATGCAAGCAGTGGGGTTGAGCAAGAACGATGCGGACATCGTCGCATGGGCATTAGTCTCCGCTAATTTAGAAGGTATTGACACGCATGGCGTTTCGCGATTGGCTCTATACGCACATCGCGTCAAGGCTGGTCTGGCTTCGGCACAACCAACGTTACGCTGGAGCCATCCCGCACCCGCAGTAGCATTATTGGATGCTGATAACGCGCTTGGACCAATCGCTGCGGCGGCAGCGGCAGATGAAGCGGTACGTATTGCCCAGACGCAAGGAGTGGGTATGGTCACGGTAGCGCATACGAACCATGCCGCCGCGCTGTCAGCCTACACAGAACGTGCTGCCGCCAAGGGTTGTATGGTCCTGATGGTCTGCAATACGCCGCCTGCGATGCCACCTTGGGGTGGACGCAGCGCGTTTTTTGGCACCAATCCGCTAGCGTTCAGCGCGCCCGGTCCAACAGCGGAGGCAGCCCCTGTTGTCGTAGATATGGCAACAAGTGTCGTAGCACGCGGCAATATCATCATGGCGGCTCGGCAAGGCCAGTCAATCCCGCCCGGTTGGGCCGTTGATGTCGATGGGAAGCCTACTACCGATGCGCAGGCCGCTCTTGCTGGCTCGGTGCTACCGATGGCAGGAGCAAAAGGCTATGCTCTCGCACTCATGATCGAGATGCTCTCGGCAACCCTCTCCGGCAGCGGCTGGGGACCACACGTTCACTCGCCATACAACGACTGGCAGACACCAACCGACTCCGGTATCTGGTGTCTCGCGATCAATATCTCGTCACTAATGTCGGCTGACGACTATACCAACCGTCTCGGCAATATGCTCGACGCCATTCACGCAGTTCCCAGCGCAGAAGGGCAACAAATACGTATTCCAGGCGAACGGCGTATGGAGGTACGCGCTTCACGTTTATCAGCAGGTATTCCGCTCGACAATGCTACACGGGCTGAATTGGATAGTTTGAGCATAGAAATGGGTGTTCCTGCCCTGGCAACGTTTGAGGTGCAAACATGAGTCTCTTTCAGCCGATGCGCCCCACTAACCGCAGTTTAGCCGGACGCATCGTGGACTCGATCCGCGATATGGTCGAGCAGAGTCAGCTAAAACCAGGGCAACAGCTCCCACCAGAACGCGAACTGGCGGCTCAGTTGGGCGTGAGTCGCACAGCACTCCGTGAGGCGTTGCATACGCTGGCGGCTCTCGGCATCGTCGAGGCACGGCATGGACGTGGTGTCTTTATTGTGGGAGATAGCGTACAAGCGACAGTACAACGCCTCTCACAAGCATTAAGCGCACAGAGCGCAACAGGTGATATACCAGCGCAGACAGATCATAGCACACATATTCGCGAATTGTTCGATATTCGCCGCGTGCTTGAAGGGGCCGCGGCAGAGTGGGCAGCACAACGTGCCACACCTGCGCAGATCGCTGAGATGCGCGCAATTCTTGCCAAAGATCGCGAAATACGCACGACGGATATCATTGATACAACGCTGGTAAACGAACTAGATGGACGCTTACACGCCCTGATTGCCGCCAGCACGACCAATCATACATTAATGCTACTGATGTCTGTTTTGCTCGATGAGCTGGCCCAGGCACGCGGCCAGAGCCTTACCCTCCCAGGCCGCGTCATACGCTCGCTCCAGCAGCATGATGCACTTGTGAACGCGATTGCCGCACGCGATGCTACTGTTGCCCGCGCATGTATGCTCGATCATATCAATGATGTCGAACACACAATTCTTGCTCATGCCACTGAAGCCGAAACATGAGTGTATCCCGATCTCAGCAATAGAGTTCGGCACACGCGCCATATACGAAGCACTGCGCCAGCCACGTGCTTAACACCAGATCAATTTGATGAACCACAACATGGCTCTCAGCTATGATGCACATATTGATAGATGTCCACACATTAACATATAGCTTGACAGGTATAGCATTTTTCTGAGATACTTGAGCAGTTCATTTCGCGTCTTTTCAAAAATAATCCGTTTCACGGATACACAGGATACACCCATGCAAGATATACCGATGCGCAACCCCTTAAATCCTTCAGAGGAACGTGAGTACCAGGCAGGGTTCGCACGCATTATGCGCTTCGCAGAACATGCACGGCAACGCGGTTGGCATCTCAGTGATCGCCAGCTCGTCCACGAAATTCTCCAACGCGAACGGGCAGCACAAATCCGTGAGAAGAGTTCGCTGCCGATGCTTGGTGAGGCTCGCTCAGCCGCCTGGAATCGCGGACAAGCCGATGCCCTTCGTACCATTCTACGCACACAGCATGAACGCTATAGTAAGGGATTATAAATAAGAGAGAGTTTGTATTTATATGGCTCAGATTGTTACCATCATCAATTTCAAAGGGGGCGTCGGCAAAACAACTTGCTCAATAGAAATAGCAGCCGCACTAGCAAAATACTACGGACGGCGCACATTGCTGGTTGATCTCGACCCACAAGCAAGCGCAACCTTCTATGTCATGGAACAACATCATTGGAAAACCTGGCAGGAGACACGTGGCACAACCTATCACCTCTTCGATCAGAGCGAATCGACCCTCCCTATCCGCAATATGATCGTCAAAGATGTCATCGATGGGCCAGCCGCTGTTTTTGGCTTCGACCTCCTACCCTCACATCCCGATCTGGTCGATGTGGACCTGCGCCTCTCTGATTTCGTTGGACACACTATTCTACAACGCTATTTGGATGAGATACGCGACGAATATGACTACATTATCTGCGACTGTCCGCCAAACTTTAATCCAGTCACCAAAAATAGCCTCTGGGCAAGCGATGCCTATGTCGTTCCCACCATTCCCGACTTTCTCTCTACCTATGGCATCGCACTCTTGCAACGCTCGGTCAACAAACTATTCCTACCGGCCCGTACCGCAAACCAATCAACATGGATTGGCCCCGTTCTTGGTGGCATCATCCTGACACGTATCAAAGCCAATGTCACGCTACACACCGCCTACTGCAAACAGGTACGCGCCGATTATCCGGGCCATGTCTTTAACCATACAATTAGTGATAGTGTCCTCGTGGCATCCGCTCCTGACTATCGCATGCCGATTAGCGTCAAGCCACAGCCAAAAAATCACGAGGTTGATCTACAAGAACAATTCAAAGCATTGGCTGGTGAATTCATCAGTCGCATTCGCCATGTCAATACGTTGAAAAAACAGGGAACACACACACTCTAATATCCTATCTCTTTCAGGAGTTTATACTTATGAATACTCGTATCACCATTGAACAGCTAGAAAAAATGAAAACGCACGAACTTGCTGATCTGCTCGCCAATGTCGTCATGCTGTTGCGTCGCCTACCAGATGTGGAATGGCAAGCACTGCAACCCTTACACGAAATTGTGCCTGCCACGCCAACGCCCCAAACAATGGCAGTCAGCACGCCTGCGCAACTCGTTAGCGCAGCAGAACTGAAACGCATGAAAGTGGATGAGATAAGAAAAATTGCCGAGGATCTCAATATTATTTTCACGAAAAAAACGAAAAAGGAAGAACTCATCAACAAAATAATAGCATGGCAAGGTAGTGAAGGCCATAGCGAACAGTATAACATCTTACATCTGTAACGAGGAAGAAGTCATGAACCAGACAAACCTGACAACATCCTACACAGGCCCAACACCCGGTTCGCCAGAGCAGGTTCATGCTATTATTGCTGAATTGCGCCGTCTTTATCCAGACGCCACCTGCTCGCTCGACTTTGCTAATCCGCTTGAACTGTTGGTTGCTACACAACTTTCAGCCCAATGTACCGACGAGCGCGTCAATGTGGTGACCAAACAGCTTTTTCAGAAATATCGCAGTGCCGAAGATTTCGCCTCGGCCAGCCAGGAAGAGCTGGAACAGGATATTCGCTCGACAGGTTTTTATCGCAACAAGGCACGCAATATCCGCTCGGCCTGCCAGCGTATCTTGAGCGATTTTCACGGCGAAGTCCCACAAACGATGACAGACTTGCTCAGTCTGGCGGGTGTGGCACGCAAAACGGCAAACGTGGTCCTCGGCAACGCTTTTCACATTGTTGAAGGCTTTGTTGTTGACACGCATGTCGGACGCCTCTCGCGCCGTCTCGGTTGGACAAGCAACGATGATCCCGTAAAAGTGGAACAGGACCTGATGCGCATCATTCCACAACAAGACTGGCTTGACCTCTCTCACCTGCTCATCTTTCACGGACGTGCCGTCTGCGATGCGCGCAAGCCACTGTGCGAGCAATGTACATTGGCCCAGTGGTGCCCATCTGCATTCCATGCTGTTACCAACAAAACGAGTAACAAGACAAAGGAAAGCAGCACACCACTTTAGATGCGCACCAGCAGCGCACTGGGCAGAATCGTGGCCTCAAAACGGGCCGCACTCTGCGTCTCGCCATCCATCTGAATATTGACGGAGAAGCGACTCTCAACAATCACATGCCTGGTGCGGTAGAATGTAACCTCTGGCAAGGCTTCATGCTCACCACGTTGCACAATGGGCAAAAGCCGCAAAGCACGCATTAGTGGCGTATAGTTGATGGTACAAACATCGAAAAGGCCATCACTATATGCCGCTTTCGGATTGATGCGAAAGCCCGCCCCATAGGTTGGCCCATTGGTAATCGCCATCAGGACATAGCGTTTTTGCGTTTCAGCCTGTGGGTTAGCTCCATCTAGTTGAAACGAGAGCCAGGGACAACGGTGGTAGCCAAAGAGCAGTTGCCGGAGCGTCGCGCTGTAGTATAGGCGTTCACCACTCATCAGTGGATACTTTTTGAGCGCACCTGCGGCAACGGCGATATCGGCATCCAGGCCAATACTGAACGAGTTGACGAAATAGCAATCATTCATCTTACCAGCATCAGCGGCAACGATCTGACCAGCAAAGGCGCGTTCGATAGCGGCGGCTGGGTCGTGCGGAAGTTTGAGCGTATTCCAGGCAAAATCGTTGCCGGAGCCAGCCGCAACAATGCCCAGCGGCACGCGCCGTCCGCTCGCCAGAATACCATTAGCAGCTTCATGCATTGAGCCGTCGCCACCAACAATAATGACTGGACGGCCTTCCAGAGCGGCTTGCATGGCACGCTCTCTGGCTTCACCCTGGCGTGTTGTCTCGACATACTCGCCCGTCTCTCGTGCTAAACGCTCTTGAAGAAGACTGCGATAGTGGGCCATATGACCACGATTAGCAGTAGGGTTGAGGATGACGAGGGGATTGTGAAAGGACTCCGCTGTCTCCATTGCAAAGCTCCTCCTTGGGGATTACAATTTTCCTCGCATTGTACCATGTTCTCTTGAGCTTCTACAATCAGAAAGCAGCCATCTTATGCTCATAGCGGCTCGACGAAACCAGATTCTTAATGTAGCTTCAATCGCCTTCTTCTGCCTGCTCACTTTTCTTGCTCAGCGCAAAAACTCGTAAAAAGGTGATGTCCTACACGAAACATGCTTAAAAACTTGGGGGGGCGCGATAATGCTCTTTAAAATTTTAATCCAGATAGGGTGAATGAGTTCGTTATCCGCTTTAAAATTTTAAAGAGCATTATCACGCCCAGTACGCATTATTCTGTTCATCTCCATTATTACGTTTTTACCGCATCTCTTGTCAAAAGCCGTTCATTAGACAAATAACGTCTCCATCTGGAGCTTGTCGACCATTGCCGTCATTTCCTGCTCGCTTGTTCCCTGTTGGAAGCGGCTAGCGGCATCCAATACTTTCGGCAACAGGTCAATATCGCCGACTGTGTTGAGGAAGATACCGGGGCGACCAAGTACCCAATGAACCGCGCGATCAATATCCTGTTGCTCGTCTAGTGGCGCATACCATGTGGCATGCGTGTGTTCGCGCCCCATCCAGGGCCGATAGGCAATCGATTTGATCGTCTGCACTGCCACATTGCGCTGCTGACAGGTTGCGACCAGAGCATTGAAATTTTCAGCATAGTAGGGGATCTGCATGGTCACATAGTTATAGGGAAGCAGTACAGAGTCGAAATCGAAGCGTTCGAGACTGCGTCGATGCGTCGCGGCGATCTGCAAACCATGCCCTGTCACGCCAATAGCGCGAATTAAGCCCTGCTGTTTTGCCTCGATGGCAGCGTCAAGCGCACCACCGGGACTTAACGCGATATCCCAGTCGATGGGATCGGCAAGATTATGCAACTGCCAGAGGTCTACAGAGTCTACCCCCATGCGCTCTAACGAACGATGAAGTTCCTCTTTTGCCGCTTTTGCGGTGCGTTGCCCTGTCTTCGTCGCCAAATAGAATTGCGAACGATACTGCTTCAGCCAAGGGGCGATACGCAACTCAGCCTCACCATAGCCAGCAGCAACATCAATATGATTGACGCCATATTGAAGCAATACCTCTAGTGTACGATCTGCATCCGCTTGTGAGACAGAACTGAGCGATGCTGCTCCAAAAAGCGTGCGTGTACTCATATGACCACTGCGTCCAAACGATTGTGTTGCAATTGCCATGCATGTTTCCTTCTTTCTTCCATGATGGAACCCGCCACCACGTGTTTGCACACATGGCAACGGATTCTAACTCTCATTCTCTTTCATGATATCACAGGATAGCATGGATTACTCGTAGCGTAGCACCTCCAAGGGTCGCACGCGCACCGCCCCCCAGGCAACTAGCGATGCTGTTAGCATTGCCAGTAGGGCGGAGCCGCCAATCAAAGCCAGCGCAATTGCGCTACTCACCCCGAAATTGGCTTTAAAGAGATAGGTTCCGAGCAGACTGGTCGCTAACGTCACTAACAACATTGCCAGCAGCGCGCCCGTTCCACCCACCAAACCATTCTCGATCAGCACCTCGCTGAGGATAGAGCCACTGGTATAGCCGACCGACTTGAGAATGCCCAATTCGCGTCGTCGCTCCAGCATCGCCAGCGCGACTGCATTGGCAATGATGATAATGCCTGCCAGCAGCGAGAGTGAAGCGATGGTCGTCAAGGTCAACAGAATATCATTGAGAATCTGGTTGATGATATCACCAATATTGCCCAGATTGAGTACAAAGGCGTTCGGCACAGCATTACCAATGGCATCGACGGTATTACTGAGCTTATTGGGATCAATCTTCATATAGAAAATTGTTTGATCGCTACCTGTCGGCGTTAAGCCGCTGACCACATTGCGCGTCCCCAAGATAGGCTCAAGGCTGACCAGCAGACCACTTGACTTGTACACACCAACAACAGTCACCGTTTGCACATGTTGACGATCAGCACCCGCCAGCGTAATTGTGTCACCGACTTTCAGGTGCAGCGGCCCCAGTTGGGCCAATTGGGACGCAATCAGCACGTTATTAGTCTTAGCATCGCTGACCTGCAAATTGCGGCCTGCGATGATGCTCAAACTTTGCGTGCTGGGAAACTGATGTGCGCCAACATCATAGCCCTCGATGCCACTCATAAAGTAAAGCGTGCCACCGCGTCCTAAAGATTTGCCAGGGGCAGCAGATGTATCATTGGCAGGCAAGACCTGCGAGAAGGGCGTACCATTGACGAGAACGGGAACCGTCGAGGCAAGCGTATGTTGCTGGTAGGCCGACACCGCTGGCAACGTTTGCAGCTTGCTCTGTAGCGTAGTGGTATCGGTATTCGATGTAATGGCAATCACATTATAGCTAAGCGCATTTGCCAGCGCGCTATTAATGGTAGCGCGCAAATCCTGACCTAAGGCAAGAATCAGGCCAATCGTGAAAATGCCCACAAACAGGGCAAGCATGGTCGTAGTTGTGCGCGCACGTTGGCGTCCTAGATTGCGCAATGCCATTTTGACTGTCGCTTTCCACGAGCGCGGCAACAAGACGATCACAAAACCCATCAGCGAGACAACTAGCAGTAGACCGCCAAAAGCGGGCAACACCAGGTAAAGCAGCACTGAGAGCGCGATACCAATCAGCACAACAGCAATATAGCCAATGTTGAAGCGTTCCAACACGGGCAATTTGCTGACAATCAGCACAACCAGCCCGAAGAAGAGGCTCAGCAAGCCCAAGAAAATGAAGGCCCCATAGACCGAGACAATGCCCAGGAACACATCATTATTAAGAATGACGATTGCAAGCGCGCAGAATAAGACCGAGAGCAAGAGCAGCAAGCCAATCGTAAGGACAAAACTGGACGCTCCACGGCCTTCGGGCAACTCGCGAATAACATTCAGGGGACGAATATTGGCGGCTTGCACAATTGGCAAAAGACCAAAGATCAGTGCGGTGAGCAGGCCGATCAGAATACCACCCGCGATAGTAGCGGGGTCAAGCACAAACGGAATGTTGAGTCCAAAGGTTTGTTGAACGAGATTGCGCACAAGGTAACTCACAATTGTGGCGAGAGTTGACCCAACAACGCCACCAATCAGGCCGAGCAAACCAGCTTCCAGACCAAACAACAGGTACAAATCAAAGCGGCGATAGCCTGTCGTTTTTAACATAGCAATCTCCGTCTTGCGCCGCGAAAGCAAGACCTGCATCGTATTGACGATACCTACGCCGCCAATCAGCAATGCCAGAAGACCTGCAATCTCTAAGAAACGTTTGACGTTATCAATAGAGGCCTGCTGAGATTTTAGTGCGTCCGCTGCCGTCTGGGTGTTAGCCGTCGGGAATTGTGCTTGAATAGCTTTCACCGCTTGGGTTGTCTGGGCCGAGCCAGCAGTTACGACATCAACAGTATTAAAGGTAGCACTTATTTTGGGATCAGCAGCCTGATAAGCGGTAGCGGAAACCAGTACCAGACTACCAGCCTGCGCTAAAACGCCGGAGTCGGAGACAGTACCAACAACAGTCACAGGCAATACACGCCCGCCCTGTTGCGTTGAACCGGTATGAATGTCGAAACTTGCACCAATTGTCTTTTTGTACTGGTCAATAAAGGATTGCGTGACAATCACCTGATTGTTTTTGAGCAGGTGTGACACAGTACCACTTGTCGGTGAAACAAATGTTGGGGCCTCCACGACTGGATACGTCGCGGGGTCCACTACAAGCACAGTGAATGTCTGGCGCAATGAACCTGAAAGGCTAATACTGCCCTGTACGGACAGCGTGGGCGTATAGCCTGTGATCGTTCCCTGTTGTTTGAGTTGCTTGAAATAGGCAAGATCACTACTGGTAAAAGGGACGTTTTGCGATGTCACCGCGATATCGCCACCGTTGGCATCACGCACATTGCTAGTAAAGGCATTATTAATCATCAGGCCCACCAATTGGAGCGCGACAATTGCCATCACACCGACGGCGACGCAAAAAATTGCCAGCAATGTGCGCTGTCCACCACGCCACAGTGAACGCGAGGTATAGTTGAAGTAAATTGAGGCTTTCACTGTATGCTTCTCCCTGCCATGCTCTCGATAGAGGCGATCAGACCATCGACAATACGAATAGCACGATCTGCATGCGAAGCCACATTCTGGTCATGGGTTGCAATAATAAACGTTTTGCCTGTTTTGTCACGCAAATCAGCGATCAGGCTGAGCACATTCTCGCCGTTGCGCGCATCCAGATTGCCTGTTGGCTCGTCGGCAATCACAATCGCGGGATCAGTTGCCAGCGAACGCGCAATGGCGACACGCTGCTGCTCACCACCGGAAAGCTGACTTGGACGATGTGACAGACGATGGGCCAATCCCACCAGCGTCAATAATTCTTTCGCGCGCGACGAAGGCGAACCCTTATGTTTACCAACATAGAGCGGAACCTCAACGTTCTCCTGCGCCGTCAATGTGGGAATCAGGTTATACGCCTGAAAGACCATCCCGATCTTATTGTTGCGTACTGTTGCCAATTGTCCCTCACTCATGCGCGTGATATCGACATCGTCAATCAGCACCTGTCCACTTGTTGGGTTATCAAGGCCCGCAATAATGCCAAGTAATGTGCTTTTGCCAGAACCAGAAGGGCCGACAATCGCCACAAATTCACCACTGAGAATCTGAAAACTAATGCCCTTGAGAATATCTATGCGCTCCCGTCCTAGTGGCAAACTCTTTGTAATAGCACGCACGTCCATCACCACCTTACTCTTAATATCAGGTGCGAATAACTCTATGTGCTGCTCTTGCATTGTTTTTACGTCATCCATTGAAACAACCAGCTCCTTTTCACCTTCTGTTGTCTAGATAAACGATATATCGCTATGTATATATGACGTGTTTCCCCTCAAACTCAGGTAGAAAGGGGAAAAGAACGCTTCGCTGCGTATTATCGGCATTGGCAGGGACGAAATATACTCTACATAACATAGTATAGCTACGGGATAATTGAAGAAAGGTTGTAATCAGCAGCAAGCAGAGTGAAGTGATACACTGTAGGGAGCCAAGCTTGATGTCTGTCATCAAAAAGGGCAGACACAACGATGCTTTTTTACAAAAGAACAAGAGAACCGTAATATGCTGCCAAGCCTCATTTGAGGACGTGGGACCGGTATGCAATCACATTTGGCAAAGTATTACGGTTGATGGTATACATTAAGGTTAAATACAAGATGAACACCAGTGATCCATTTTTACTGCGACGTTCGGATGCCGCTGAGCTGTTTTTGGTTCGTCACGGCGACGCTATTCCAGAAGGAGACGAACTCATTCCCAGCGGCATCTACGACAATTTGCCATTGAGCCGTACAGGGCGCGAGCAAGTACAGGCACTAACAGAACGCTTGAAAAACCTGCCATTCGACGTTATCTACAGCAGCCCGCTCCAGCGTTGTCGGCAGACTGTCGGGCCACTCGCCGAACATTTTGGTCTGACGCCCATTATTGTCGAAGAGATTAAAGAGATTCGCCTAGGCAATGTGATTGCACTGCCACGCCCTGCCGATGGCGATGACCAGGACGTCTTGACGAAAGCACTGCATGCGCGCCAGATGGAGATTACGCGCCGCGCCGCACTCTCCGGCACGTGGGACACGGTGGGTGATAACGAGCCTTCCAAGGCCTTTCGCCAGCGTGTTGTTGAAGGCATGGATGCCATTGCCCGCGCACACATCGGCCAGCGTGTGCTAGTCGGTGCGCACGGGGGCGTTATCAACGCCTATGCCGCCGAAGCTCTGCGCATGGAGCGCGACTTCTTCTTTCCGTGCGCCAATACCTCGATTACCGTTGTACGGGTTACCGCTCAGCAGCGCGTACTTTTCACATTGAATGATGTCGCACACCTCAAATTGCGCTAGTATACGCTTCAACCTGGGACGCAGAGCCCGGCATGCTCTGCCCGTAGGGACCGATTCATCGCGTCCGCCGTGCCTATGCACCAAAGAAGCTATGGCACATTTCCCGTGCCAAAGGGAAACGCGCATCGTTGGCACACGGGCGGCGGACGCGATGATGCTCTTTAAAAAATTAATCCAGATATGGTGAACGGGTTCGTATCCGCTTTAAAATTTTAAAGAGCATAATCGGTCCCTACATTTTATGCATGAGACGAGAGCTATGCTACCCAGACTTTTTAAGACCTCAATGAATGCATCGGGCAAAGCGTAAAAATGTCACGCAAATGACCAAAAGCTTTGCTTGCTCAATTTTATAGGATTTGATGTGCTGCTGATGAGATATGTATCTATGAGGGAGAAAAATGCAATCATCAATGAACCCATCTGTTCAAGAACTTATTTTAGTAGCGCAGCGCGTGCTAAGCGCGTTTCTTGGCGAGAAAGTTTTATTGGAGCCAGGGGAAGTACTACAAGATGGCATACGTTCGTTCACCTATCGCTTTCGGCTGCTCGAAGGACCGGATCACGCTCCGACAAGCGTGATTGTAAAGCAAGTCAAATCAACCGAACAGGCTCCCTATGATCCGAAACGTGCAACAATTCCGGCCTGGACTTTTTTCAATGAGTGGGCAAGCCTCCAGTTTTTAGACAAGAGCGCGCAAGGAAATGTGTTTGGCCCTCGTTTTTATGGTGGAGATGAAGTAAACGGGGTAATGGTGATGGAAGACTTGGGCTTAGGAAAACGCCTGGAAGACTATCTCATGGGTGATGATCCCATGGCAGCCGAGTCAGCCCTCGTGGAATTTGCCGCAATCCACGGTCGCCTCCATGCCGCAACTATTGGGAGACAGGCAGAATTTAATGCACTGCGCGCTTCTCTTGGTCCAACTTTGCTAGAAGATGGGCATCACACGAATGACTGGCTTGCTTCAACGTTTTATCAAGCGGCAGAGCAGCTCGGCATTGCCTTCGAACCAGGAGTTGCGGAAGAACTTGAAACCTTGCGCGAAACAATGTTGCATCCTGGCCCTTTTTTGGCCTTTGTCCAGAACGATTCGTGCCCAGATAACTGTCTCTTTCGTGAAAGCAATTTGCGGCTCTTAGATTTCGAGGGCGGCGCATTTGATCACGCGCTCAAAGAGGGCGTCTATGGACGCATGCACTTTCCTACCTGTCGCTATGTCTATCAGATGCCTGCGCATATTCCGTTGCGTATGGAAAGGGCTTACCGTGCGGAACTCGTCAAGGGGTGTCCAGAGGCGTGTGATGAAAAGCTTTTTTCCTCTGCTGTAGCTGAAGCATGTGTGTACTGGATGATTCGCTGGTATCAAATGGACCCGATAGCTAAATGTCTGGAAAAGGACCGCTTTATTGTGGCGGCCACTTCTCGGCAACGTCACCTGCTGCGTTCTCAGATTGTGGCGCAAACAACGCAAGAAGCGGGGCATATGGAGGCCATTGGCGCAACGATTGGCAAGATGGCTGCAAAAATGCGCACACTCTGGCCCGAAACTGTAGATATGCCGACATATCCGGCTTTTCAGTGAAGTACTGATATAGCATGCTTTGAGAGAGAAATATCATGAATATTGCTGTTTTTGCGGATTTGCATGGTCGGTTGCTGCTGGCTTTTCAACTATGTGCTCGCTGGCAGCGCGAGACTGGAGAAACCATTGGCCTGATCTTACAGGCTGGTGACCTGGGCATATTTCCTGATAGAGAGCGGCTGGATAAGGCCACGCGCAAGTATGCTGAGCAAGACCCAACAGAATTGGGCTTTCTAGAGTATTTTCGTGCGTATGATCCTGCTATTGCCGCGCTATTGGCTGAAACAACTTGTCCCATGATCTCTGTGCGTGGCAATCACGAAGATCATCTCTGGCTAGATCAATTGGAACGGCAGCGCGAGGATATCATCGTTCCCGTAGATGCGTATAAACGTGTGTACATTTTGAAAACTGGTCTGCCCTGGACATTTCAGCAAGGGAGTGAGCAGCTCACTGCGCTGGGTATTGGGCGTGTTGCCGCGCCAGCAGGAGAAGTAGATCGGCAACAAGGCAAGTATATTCAAAGCTCTGAAAAAGAGCGTCTCGCTCAATTGAAGCAACAGCCTTTTGATATCCTGCTCACCCATGATGCTCGTCCAGATTTCGTGCTTTGGGAGCGCGGCGTCAAAATTAAAGGGAGCACTGGCATGCAAGAGATTGGCAAACTTCTGGATAAAACGCAGCCTGCTTACCATTTTTTTGGTCATTACGGCGGTCCGCCACAGGTGCGCACCGATAGCAATGGTGTCACATGCTCTGTAAAACTGGCTGATCTTCACTGGGAGCGTGGAAATTCTGTGTTGGAGAGCGGGTCAATGGGTCTCTTACGCTGGCAGAGTCGAGATCAACATACCTTCACTGTGCTCGATGCTCCCTGGCTAAAAGAATATACTGCTCATACATGGCGGTATCTCTAAGTCTATCCTCTCCACGACTATGTTGTTGAAGCGAGAGGTATCTCTCTCTCGCTTCAACAACTAACTTATTTACAGCTTTGCATGCATGGCATCATTATATGCCCAGCTATCCATGTCGGGAGGTTCAATACCCTGTTGGCTCAGCATTGTGGATATCTGCGAGCGATGATCGATGGCATGGTTAATAGCCTGGATCACTACGATGATAGCAGGAGACTCATAGGTTCCTCCGTCGAGATAGAAAATCTGGCTTAGATCTCTCTGTTCGACGATGGTGATCAATGTGTTACCTGACAACTCGGCTCGTCGTCGCAGTTCGTCGAAGCCTGCAAATGTGGTGAATTCTTTCAGTGAGGGGGTTGGCCTTGTCCCAGTAAAGGACGATACATAGCCTTCTTCGGCAGTGAACAGATGCATAAGCGTCTTGCGCACACTCCCGAACGTTCCTGGTATGGTTGCATCCAGTTGTGTATCGGATAGGTGTGCACACGCGTCGAGTAAACGCAGGTTTGCCCAGAGGTTATACTTAAAAAAGTCGGGAAGCCCTGTGGTCATTATTTTGATCTCCTTCTATGGTCTGTGTGCTTGTCCATTTGCCTCTCAAGAGCATTTTATCGCAGATCAATTGTATGATACACTAGGACGGATACGTGAGATGAAAGAAAGGCACAACCATGGCCGCAGATAGAACCGCCTTCACCGATGGTGGGGTGTATATGCCTATTGAGCAGTATCTCATCCTGGATAACACTACGGATGGACTCTATGAGTATTGGCATGGTCGTGTGCTTATGTTACGCCCACCTTCTTCGGTCTCTGCGCAATACGCTCTTGTCGATCTCGCAGGTGGAAGCACTGCTCATGCGGCCCTCTCAGCTCGTATTGCTTCTTTGATCGACCAGGGATTGCCACAGGATGGTCCATGTGTTGTGTATTCAAGCGATGCGAAGTTAAAACTGGCTGAAGACCACTATTTGCATCCAGACCTGACCGTCAGTTGTATTGAGCAGAAAGAGGGTATGCTGACTGCTCCAACGGTTATTGTTGAAGTTCTTTCACCAAATACGGAGAAGCGGGATCGCGGAGCCAAACTCACTGCCTATAAAGCATTGTCTTCTTTGCAGGAATATTTGCTGATTGGCAGTGAAGAGAAGGAAATCGTCGTGTACCGACGCGAAAATCACTGGCGACCCTACCATTATAACGAAGGCGATATTGTAGAATTGACCTCGCTTGGCATTAGTTTCCCCTTTGACGCTATCTATCGAAAAATCAGACTGGCATAGGCAACTACGCAACGTTTTACCGCCTTCTACGTATATATCGTGCGGTAGCAACCTGCGTTTATGGGTTTGAAAGGATATATCATAGATGGCAAAGATACTTGGCTCTAACGCTGTTAATGCTCAAGATATGCGTATATATTCACTACGCATGGTACGTACACTCCGTCTGATTTCCGGCTATATTATCCTTTTTGGCGCGGCTCTCTTTTTCCTCGGCACAAGTTGGGATATTCAATGGCATACCTTTATTGGGCGTGATCGCACCTTAATCCCACCGCATATTATAATGCTTTTAGGTATTACCCTGTGTGGCGTTGTCGCCCTCGCGACGGTCTTAATCGAGACATTCTGGGCACATCGCAATGAGCAAGTTGCTCGTACCAGTACTCAGTTCGCGGACGCTTTTCACGCTCCGCTGGGAGCATATATCGCGGGCTTTGGCGCATTGGATTCCGCGATTGGTTTCCCGTTGGATAGCTACTGGCACTCGCTCTATGGTATTGATGTACAGATCTGGGCCCCTTTCCATGTGATGATTATCGCAGGTATTGTTGTGGTTGCGCTTGGGGCTGTCTATATGCTGGCTTCGACTGTCCATTTGGCAGAGCGTGATGCTGCGCGGGTCGCGCGCAGATGGGGCTATGCGGGCATCCTCATCGCTCTTGCTGTAATGCTTTCGACGCTCACGTTTTTGCTCTTCGATGCCTATGGTGACATGGGAACCGTAGCAATCGGACCCGTTACCATCAACGTGTTTACCGCCCTTGCCGCTCTCTTTGGTCTCTATACCTTCATCGTTGCGGCACGAGCCTTGCCCTGGCGTTGGGCTGCGACCAGTGTTGTCGCCGTCTCGTTCGTGTTTGTGACGATTGTCTGGTTCTATGTACCGCCTGCTACAACATTGCTCTTGACGCTTGAGCAACTTTCTTATCGCCGAGGAGGTGCGCACCCCCCTGTCGTAACTATTGATTGGCCGATCATCTTCATTGTGGCCGCCGTCATCTTCGACCTTGTGAATTATCAGGCACGCAAACGTCACTGGTCAACACGTAGATTGCTGGCTGTAGTGGCAGGAATTACATTGGTTGGTTTTCTTCCCATGCCGTTGATTTTCCCGCTCTATCCAGCACTTGTGGTGAGCAGAATTGGCGTAGTTGGCAGTATCATCACCTTGCTTGTTGGCTATGCTGGTGGGTATATTGGTGGTTGGCTTGGCAATCGTAGCAGTGAAGTTATTGAAACACTGGAGCAGTAATCAGGAAAGGAAGCCCTGCATGTCAAAGACTTTCCCCAAGGTACTCCAGCGTATTATGCTTGTCATTGGGGTACTGGCTCTGCTCACGCTCATTATCGAACTGGTCATCTCTATAGCGGCAACCACGCATGGCAGTACGCCTAAGCGCGTCGTGCATGTGATGGCTGGTCCCTACGCGCTCACTGTCAATCTCTACGACTATCCTGCCAACGCGGGTTTCACGTTGCCATTTTCTATTCAAGCGCAACCCGCGCAAAAGCTTACCTATAGCGTTTTCTCTGTACCGAGGGGAACTATCTCTGCTACCTCTGTACGTGCCAGTATTAGCGAGGACACGCAGCACCCTGGAAGCATTCAGGGTGCTGCGGAAATCACCGTGCGCGGCCCTTGGGTCTTGCTTATTACTGTCAGTGGTCAGTCAGGAAGTGGGACTGTCGAAGTTCCCATTGAGGCAACTGCTCCACCAGCCATTCCTAACTGGCTTGGTTGGTTTATCGGCTCTATTCCACTGATCATTTTGCTGCTCTTCCTGGTGCTGCAAAACCGTGGACGCAAAAACATACCTGATGTAGTGGAAACTGCAACCGTTGAGGCGAAGTCGGAAGGCCAAAAAGAAAAAGTGTAGTAGATGCCTGCCATCTTTCAGTGTGTGTAATGCTGTTGAGTATGATCGTTTTTGTGTCTTGCGCTTTAAACGTGTAGAATCTTGAAGTGCAAGACACAAAACGATCATGCCGACGGGTTTTTTGCAACTCATTAAGGCGTTGATGCTGGTCCAGGTGTGGGATGAATCGACAGAACCATAGGGGAAAGTGGCGTTTGTGAGAAGTCGAAATCATTGGTCAGGTTCCCCAGAATGGAGACGTTTTCGCGCACCGTTGGACGTGGGTCTGGGCGGCCATCGGTCTTGGGATCGAGGCGTTGCCCGCTCAGGAAATCGTCTTCGATAAACTTGAGGTAGGCATCGAAGCTTAAGGTCTGGTGGTCGATATAGCCTTTTTTGGCATAGGGACTGATGACGAGGCCGGGGACGCGCAAGCCATAGCCATTTGCATCAACATGGGGAGGAACGACATGATCGTAGAAACCACCCCAATCATCCCACGCCAGGAAAATTGCTGAACTGCTCCAGTCCGGTCCCTGCATGACTGTATTGATCAGGTTCGTCACATAGGTTTGGCCTGTGCTTACCAGTGCGGGTGGATGCTCACTATTCGTTCCGTTCGGCACAACCCAGGAGACCGCAGGCAGCGAACCATTTTTGGCAGCGGTATAGAAGTTCGAGATATCCTGGACATTGCCAAGTTGCCCGTCCTGCTTTACTGTGTCGAAAGCTGGTAAGGGATTCCAGATACCAGGAACCTTTACCTTTTGCGATGGCTGATTGCAAATCATCTGGTCATTCGGGCAATCTGCGTCCTGTCCTTGATCGAGATAGTAGCCCCAACTGATCTTGTTTTTATAGAGTAGATACGTCATGTCGGTCCAGGCGTAGTCCGCACTATTGACATTGGTGATTGTTTGATTGCCTACTGGATTTTGTAGCGCATTCTGACAGCTCATCGGGTCGCCAGCAGTAGTGCAGTGCGCTGACCATGCCGAAACCATAAAGAGATGAGAAGGTAAACTCCACGAAGCGTTTGGCTCGAACATGTGGTCTTGTAACACGAAGTTTTGCGCGTAGGACCAGTAATTAGGAATTTCGCGTGCATCATGATAGCCCATCACATCGATAGATTTAGAGTTGGTGCAGATGGGATTTACAGTGGTAAGGCATCCCTTGCGTCCCTTCTCCGCCTGCACGATGAAGCCGTTCATCTTCCCAGCATTGATATCGGCTGTGGCATTCGTCGCGCCGTGTGGTCCGCCGCCATTTAAGTCATTCGGGTTATGATATGGTTTGACACACTGTCCCGTTTGTGGGTCGTTGGCACAGACTGTTGGAACACCATTCTGCATAGGAATGCCGTCTGCGCCTGGATAGGTTCCAAAATAGCTATCGAATGACCTGTTTTCTTGCATAATCACAATGATATGTTTAATCTTGTGAATATCAGGGTTGATGGTCGAACTCTGATTTTGCGTCTGATTGCTTGTACTACAAGCGGCCAGTAATGAACTAACGATTAGACAGGCAATAGAGAGCGTATATAAAGGTTGTAGCGTATTGAGTTGTGTACGCCTGGAAATCCTTCTTGTAGATCGTGCCATACTTGCTCCTTCTCGAAGGCAATATCTGAAGTGAGTGCCACTACACTCTAGACTATAGAACATAACCCTCAAGAAACCTTCAAGGAGAAGTTCAGATTTGCTCTCATTGGTTATTGACAAAATCAAGTAGATGCTCTATATTTGAAATGAACAAATGTTCTATAAAGCTGTACTCGTAAGGAAAGGAGAACCCGTTGTGCTAGATCCCATGGATATGTTGCCTTCTATACATGTTTCCTTTCCGGTGACACTGCGCGCGAAGGTTGGCAATCGAGATACGATAGTAGTAGCTGGTCGCACTGTTCGTGAGATTATTGAGGCCCTGGATCGTGATTTTCCTGGCGTGCGCTTCAACTTATGTTACGAAACAGGCGAGCTCCGTCCTTTTGTCAATATCTTTCTGAATCGTGAAAACATTCGCTATATGTTGGGCCTTGACACACCTGTCACCAGTGGCGCGACACTGCATATTTTGCCCTCTGTTGCGGGTGGCTAGGATAAACATATCAGTTTGCCTACACACCCGCCAGTTTCCAATGCTGTCAATGTTTATGATCGCGTAATGCTGTTCGCGCTTGAGGTGCTTTAGGAATGTTACTCTCTTATCAAAGGAATGCCCTTTTTCTTGGAAGAGCATTCCTTTAACTACGAGATTCGTGAGAGTATGGAAAGGGTATAATCGTCGATTTTCTTCTGTTTGTTTTCATTGCCTTGAACACTAAGGGAAAAGAACCCAGTCCCTTGTTCATGCGTATTGAGAGTGTCGAGATTGCTTTCGCGTAACGCCAATAGGTCGTATAATGCAGAAGCATAGAAGTCTAACAAAGGAAAATAAGGCGGTATGCAACAACCAGAATTTCGTTCACGAGCCTTTCCACTGTTTCATTCCTACAACATCAATGAATTGCCTCAGATATATGGTTGGTTTGAGGAGATGCGTTCTCAGCGACCTGTATTTCGCGATGAGCGCACACCATTACCCATCTGGCAGATTTTTCGTTACGAGGATGTGTTGACTGTTTTAACCGATTATCAGCGTTTCTCTTCCGCGCCACTCTCTGGTGTGGGGTTTGCTGGCTCATTTATTGAGGATACATTAGTGGCAAAAGACCCGCCTGACCATCGGAAGTTACGTAATCTGGTCAATCAGGCCTTTACGCCGCGCGCGGTTATGCATCTGTCTGAGCGTGTGAAACAGATTACGCAAGAATTGTTGGACGAGGTACGAGAAAAGGGGACAATGGATATTGTTTCTGACATCGCCTTTCCTCTACCGGCAAAAATCATTGCGGATATGTTAGGCGTTCCTGCCGAGGACTGGGATATCTTCCAACGTTGGGTGCGTGGTGATGATGGGCAACGGCGACCTGCAGGTCGGCAGGCAGGGGCGACAATGCAGGACGAGATGGCATTGTACTTTGCTGGCTTGCTAGAGGAACGGCGACGCAATCCGCGCGAAGACCTGATTACGGCACTGAGCAAGGCTGAAATAGATGGCGAACGACTTAATAATAATGAATTGGTCAACTTTTGTACTTTGCTGTTAGCAGCAGGTCAGGAAACGACCAAAAACCTGCTTGCCAATGCTCTTGTCTGCTTTACAGATCACCCCGATACAATGGAAAAGCTTGTACAAGAGCCTGGGCTGATGCCTTCTGCCGTAGAAGAGGTACTACGTTATCTCTCACCTGTCTGGTTCCTCTTCCGCCATACAAAGACTGATGTGGAATTGAATGGGCAACATATTCCGGCTCATCAGCTTGTGCTACCCTGGATTGCATCAGCGAACCGCGACGCGCACCAATTCCCGCATGCTGACCGTTTTGATATTCAACGCGAGCCAAACCGTCATGTCGGTTTTGGACATGGCATTCATTATTGTGTTGGCGCACCACTGGCCCGTCTTGAAGCGAAAATTGCGCTATCAATGATGTTGGAGCAATTGAAAGATATCCGTCGCGTGGAAAGTCAGCCCATTATCGCGAATATGGGCATCGTGTTTGTGATTCATTCCTTGCCGATTACATTCAAGGCATAGATCAGGTTCTGCTGATTTGTGTAAAATGTCAGATGTAGTGTGAAGAAGCCACGCACTGCATCTGACTTTTTTTGAGATACCTGCTTGCGTGGCGCGATAAATTTTGTAGAATAGTCTGATTAGAAATTGGAAGGAAGGACAAACATATGGGTGTCTTAGATGGGAAAGTCGCCATTGTGACTGGTGCGGGGCGCGGAATAGGCCGTGCCATTGCTGAGGCGTATTATATGACACGCGCCGTTGTGCCACATATGCTACGGCAGGCAACAGGAAGTATCATTATCATGAGTATGAATTACGAGACGATGAAGCGTCGTGGTTTTTCTCCTTATGGACCCTCTAAAGCGGCCCTTGAGTCAGCATCAGCAATTTGGGCACAGGAATTAGCAACTTCTGGTGTGCGCGTGAATATCCTGCTTCCGGGCGGTGCAACCAACACGGGTATGATTCCCGCTGGTACGCCTTCCGATATACGTTTTTTGTATGGTGTCCACCCTTGACATGGCTATCACTGACGGTCTATACTTGTTTTAGCGGACAATCGTCCGCATAACGGACAACTCGTAATGCAAGCGTGGGGTTGGCTATAATGCATGGTCTCCACGTGTGACATATGGAATAAGCTATTCCCAATGCATCGGAGGCGCGACCTTATGCCAGCGCAGGATAAGGATAAAAATATAAAGGATGCGGACCAGAGGCCGGGGCCGCTCGAAGGGCTGTTGATTGCTGATTTTTCACGAGTACTGGCAGGCCCATATTGTACGATGCTGCTAGGTGATCTCGGCGCGACGGTAATTAAGGTCGAGAGTCCCGCAGGTGATGACACTCGTACTTGGATACCCCCAGAGCGTAATGATGTCGCAACCTACTACTTATCAATTAACCGCAACAAACGCTCAGTCGTACTCGATTTTAATGATCCTGCCGATCTGCAACTAGCCCGTACATTGGCTGCCCGTGCCGATGTCTTCATTGAGAATTTCAAGCCCGGCGGTCTCAAGCGTTTCGGCCTGGATTATGACACGGTTCAGCAGCAAAATCCCGGCAGTATCTATGCCTCCATTAGCGGTTTTGGGACAGCACAGGGAGCATCTCTGCCGGGCTACGATGTTATTGTACAAGCGGCATCAGGCTTAATGAGCATCACTGGCGATCCTGATGGTTCAGCGTATCGCTCTGGTATTTCAGTCTTTGATGTGATGGCTGGCTTGCATGCTGTGATTGGTATTTTGGCGGCTCTTAATCATCGCAACCGTACAGGTAAAGGTCAGCATATAGAAGTCAGCCTGTTCGCTTCGGCCCTTTCAGGTATGGTCAATCAAACCTCTGCCTATGTCGCTGGCGGTGTCACTCCCCATCGGATGGGCAATGCCCATCCCAGCCTGTTTCCGTATGGACCGCTCCCAACAGCAGATCAGGAGCTTGTGATTGCTGCTGGCAACAATGGGCAATTTAGTAAACTCTGCGCTGTGCTTGGCGTGCCTGATTTGCCACATGATCCTCGCTTTGCGAGTCCTAAAGAGCGCAACTATAATCGTGACTTGCTAAGTCCATTGCTGGTTGAACGGCTGAAGATGAAAACAGCCAACGAATGGTTTTACCTGTTAAGTGCTGCTGGTGTCCCTTGCGGCCCAATTAACACCATAGCAGGTGGCGTCGAGCTTGCCCGCGAACTAGGCCTTGACCCTGTTGTCGAGGTTGGCAGCGGAGATGACGCTGTGCCTATGATTCGCCACCCAATTTCATTCTCGCTGACCCCTCCGCGCTACACACTTCCTCCTCCTGCACTCGGTCAAGATAGCGCACAGATTCGCGCCTGGCTCAGTCAGGAAGACACCACCCACTGAACTGAGGCAGATGAGATCGTCGGCACTGCTAGTGATCTTTAGAGGGAAACACATGGAATATCCTACAGGTATAGGTACGTCTGATACTACCACTATTCACCTGCTTGGTCACGACCTTGCGGGTGAACTGATGGGCAATGTTGGCTTTGGTGAACTGGCTCTCTGGCTTGCGACACAGCAACGCCCGACGCCACAGCAGGTCCGTGTCTTTGAGGCTGTCCTGGTCTCTTTGGCCGATCATGGCTTTACTCCGACCGCTATTGCGGCACGCCTGACCTTATACAGTGCGCCAGATGCGTTACAAGGGGCGATGGCGGCAGGCTTGCTCGGCGGCGGTTCGCGTTTCCTCGGTGTGACAGAAGATACGGGGCGTTTTCTTGCCGGGGTACTGGCAACGGTCGAGGGCCAATTGCCAGAAAGCGATGCGCAATGGGATGCGTTGGCACGGCAGGCAGTCACCGCACAACGTGCGGTCGGTCGTTTTATTCCAGGCTTAGGTCATCCTGTGCATAAGACTGTTGATCCGCGTACTGCTGTGATGATTGCTATTGCTGAGCGTGAAGGCTTACGTGGCCCCCATCTGCGGCTGTTCGAGGCTATTGGTCGTGTTCATGCTGAGGTGCTTGGGCGCAAGTTACCGCTGAATGGAGCAGGAGTCGCAGGCGCGGCATTAGCTGACATCGGACTGCCCCCCGATTTACTGCGCGGCGTGTCTCTACTTGCACGTGCAGCCGGGCTGCTCGGTCACATCGCTGAAGAGATGCGTCATCCCATCGCACCTGCTATCTATGCGGCTGTTGATCGAAATGCCGTGTATCAGCCACGCTTAGAAAATGACGGCACTGAACATCACTAAGCTCAACCTATCTATCCCTGCCATGTGAGCAGGTGAATGTCCGAAGGAGGCAATTATGGCCACTATTACTGCTATTCTCGCCACAACCCATCATCCCTTTTTCTATCGTGCCAGCACTTCACCCCCAGAGAGCAGGCCCGATTTTACGGATGAATGGGTCCGTAAAGTGGAGGCGTATCGTGAAACGTTGACTAAAGCCAAACCCGATGTGTTGGTGATGGTCGGTTCAGATCACTTCCATCAACTCTTCTATGACAATATGCCGCAGTTCCTTATTGGCAAAGCACCGTTCTACAACGCGAATTACTACAATGAAGAGCGTGAGTTCGGGCTGCCGCGCATGCTCCTCAAAGGGCACGAGGCATTCTCTGCCTATCTGTTGCGCGCGGGATTGGATGCAGGTTTTGATTTCGCGTTTAGCAATGAATTGCACGTGGATCATAGTATTACGTGCCCGATTATTACGACGCGCCCCCAGGCAGACCTGCCAATTGTCCCCATCTACACAAATATCTTTGCTCCACCCATGCCCCAGCCCCAGCGGTTTGTGCAGCTAGGGCGCACCCTGCGTCGCCTGATTGAGGCATGGCCCAGTGAGGAACGTGTTGCTATCATCGGCACAGGCCATTTGTCGCTTGAACTTGGTGGCCCACGCCAGTTTGGACCACATGGACCTGATCCAGAGTTTGACCGCAAAGCCGTCGCGTGGATCGCTAATGGGGATATTGAAGGTGCATTACGCGAAGTGACCCTCGATAGCCTTTGGGAGCCAGGGAACGCTACGCATGGTTTCCTCGATTTCATGCTGATGATGGGTGTTGCCGAAGGTGCCAAAGCTGATTACGCCGATACGCTCGATCTCTTTCACACGATGGAGGCCTATTTCACCTGGTATCCGAACGGAGTGGACGCATGAGCAAATACCTTCTCAATAAGTTCCTCTTCACGATTGACCGTGACCCGCTGTTGGTCGAGCGTTACCGTGAAGACCCACGTGGCACGGTCACGTGGTGGGAAGAAGAGCGGGCAAACGTAATCCTCAATTTGCCGGAAAACGAAGCCAGTACGTGGCTGCGATTTACCGACGAAGAGCGCGAGGCACTGGCAACGCACGATTACGTCAAGCTATTTGAGTTAGGTGCGCATAATTTCTTAACTCTGACGCTCTTTATTGCCCTCTTTGAGCGTGACTACGAAGAGCCACTTGCATTTCAACGCGAGTATGCACGTAAACTTCAACACTGGTCACTCCCCTATCCCGATATTACCACGTAACATGTGCTATATGCTCGTAATACCCTTAAAATCGTAGGGGCGTGATTTATCACGCCCTGCTCGCGCATGGCTCGGCCTGGGGAGCCGTGTGACAAGGGACGAGGGCGTGATGGAGGGCGTGATGGAATCACGCCCCTACACCATATCCGCATTATTTTGTTGAAGACAATCATCATGCTCCTACACCACCGGATGAAATTTTTTAACACGATCATTACGCCCCTACTGCTCTGTCAAATGTCATAGAGAGGATGAGCATGACACCCACAAGGGGTGTCACTACATTTTATACACGTCATATCATCTGATATCATGTAGTGACACCCCTTGTGGGTGTCATGGATAGGTATGCAATCACGTTTGACAGAGCACTACCGTGGTATGATAGAGAAGGAAACAAGGAAGAGGAACTGGTATGCGAAGAGAATTTTGTCATCGGCATGTTGTACGGTATGATGAGTGCAACAATGTGGGCGTCTTAACTCCTGCCGCATTTTTACGCTATATGCAGGATATTGCGGCAATGGATGCCGAAGATGCGCAACTTGGCGGCAATGGTTTCTGGGTGGTCAAGCGCACAATCCTCAACTTTAGCAACCCCGTTCTTGTGCATACACCCCTGCTACTCAAAACCTTTGGCCTGGGCTTTTCACGCATCACTGCGCAACGTGGTTATGAGGCACGTCACGTTGATGAGCCAGAGGGTGAACCCGTGATCTCTGCACGCACGTTATGGGTATATTTGAATGAGCGAGGCACGCCGGCCCGCTTGCCTGAACGCACCGCCCCGATCTGGCTGCCTGATGGACCACGCGCTCCACAACCAGAAACTCCATTCCCGTCTGTACCGGAACAATCAGCAGAGGTCTTTACAACGAGCGTGCGTTTCTCCGCGATTGATCTGGCGAGTCATCTGAATAATGCTGCCGCCGTGGAGATGCTTGATGACGCGAGTTGGGATGCTTATGCGCGAGAGGGTCATACGCCAGAGACTGTGCGCCTTGACCCTCTCTACTACGATATTGAATACGGTGATAGCCCACGTTTTGGCGAAACGCTGACTATCCAAAGTTGGCTTGACCCGCTGCCTGCCAGTGGACAGCCATGTAGCAGACAGCAATACATACAACGCAACGAGACGGTAGCAGTACGTGCCTACTCGCGTTGGATGTGTGTATAGGAGTAGGCACGTATACGCATTACTCCTGCGTAGCTGCTGACGCGCTATTGCCCTGCTGCTGAGCCTTTTCCCGTTCAGTGTACTTGTATGGATTATCAATCAATTCGGCTGTGGCCTGCTCTGGATTCATGGCCTCGTTCCATGCCTGTTCACCCATACTTGTGTGTGCATACTCAACGGTCTTCATCACTGCCTGCTTTGCTTTGGCGAGATCAATACCCTGCAGACGGTGATCGTACTTCACAACCTTGCCATCAACCATGACCGTGTGTACATCGCCGCGTCCCGCCTGGAATACGACGTGTCCATAGGGGTTGAGCAAAGGAAACATCACTGATGACTCATCATTCTTGATCAGAACAAGGTCTGCTCTCTTGCCAGGCGTAATGCTGCCAATGATGCTGTCCATGCCTAACGCTTTGGCTCCTCCAAGTGTTGCCCAGTTGACTACCTGTTCAGCGCGCAGGTGAGAGAGCGTGACTGTGTTGCTCTGCTTGTGCGCCTCCATGTGCTCACGGGCACGGTCCGCGCTAAGTGTTGAGCGCATTGCCGAGAACAGGTCCGCGCTCCACCACACGCTTGTGTCCATTGACAGTGAAACTGGAATATTGTGACGACGCAGGAGCCATGTTGGAGGATAGCCTTGACCAGCGTTCTGTTCACTCTCACTCGAGACTGACGCATAGCCACCAGTCGCAGCGATGCGATGATAGGAGTCCTCGGATAAGGTCGCTGCGTGGACGTAGATTGTCGAGGGAGTCATGAAGCCATGCTCGTGCATTAAACGGATGCCATTGTCGTTTGTGGCTCCCCACACGCCAGCATGGGTTGTGACGGGCAGGTTAAACTCGCGTGCAACCTCGAAGGCGGCTTTTTCAGGGAAGGCCGGGTCACCAGTCACGTCGAAGGCAATCTGCATGCGCAGTGTATCGCCATGTCCATCAATGCGCCGTCGGATAAAATCGGCGAACTCAGGAGCCTTCGTCCATTGCCAGGGGGCACCGAGCAGATTGCCATAGGCGAGAACAAAGCGACCAGGCACCGCTTCTAGCGCGTCTGCCGCTGCATCTGCATGTTCAATGGTTTGCAAGCCGTGAGACCAGTCGACGGTTGTTGTGACACCGGCCTCGATTGCCTCAATGGCGGAAAGGAGATTTCCGGCGTAAATATCATCTGGGCGGAAAATCTTGCCCCAGTTGATGTAATAAAACATGAAATAGTTGGTGAGGGTCCAGTCGGCACCAAACCCACGCAAGGCTGTCTGCCACATGTGACGGTGTGTGTCTACCATGCCCGGCATAAGAATGCCATCGGTCGCGTCTATCTCGGCCGTGCCATCTGGGACTGCAAGATGGTGTCCAACTGCCTCAATGCGATTGTCCACAACGAGAACGTCGCCGCTTTCAACGATCCCCAGCGATGGGTCAATGGTGAGTACGGTTGCGTTGCGAAATACCACTGGGCGACCGGGTACGAAGAGATGCGCGCTATCTGCTGAAACCTGGCTCATTAAATCACCTCATTGTGTTCTTGACTACAGAACGTGAAAGAAAAGCTCTAGTGAGAGACAAAGGCCAAAGTGCTGACGCAAGAAAAATGTCCGCATAGCGGACATGTGTCCACAGAATCAATGGTACATTATTGACTAAGCTCATGTCAAGACTACGGTTGAGTTTGATAAGACAATACCCACTTGACAAAATCAAGTAGATGCTCTATATTTGAAATGAACAAATGTTCTATAAAGTTGTACTCGTAAGGAAAGGAGAACCCGTTGTGCTAGATCCCATGGATATGTTGCCTTCTATACATGTTTCCTTTCCGGTGACACTGCGCGCGAAGGTTGGCAATCGAGATACGATAGTAGTAGCTGGTCGCACTGTTCGTGAGATTATTGAGGCCCTGGATCGTGATTTTCCTGGCGTGCGCTTCAACTTATGTTACGAAACAGGTGAGCTCCGTCCTTTTGTCAATATCTTTCTGAATCGTGAAAACATTCGCTATGTGTTGGGCCTTGACACACCTGTCACCAGTGGCGCGACACTGCACATTTTGCCCTCTGTTGCGGGTGGTTAACGCGAGGATGCCACTTTGTCTAGACAACACATTAGCTTGGAAGAAGTCAACGCTCGCAAGGGCATAGAAGCCCTATGTTGATGCATGGGGTAGTTTATGAGAACCGTAACGTGAGGAGGAAACCTGTATGACCACTGCACAATCGTTTACGCCAGGCACCGTCCTGGTCATGGTTGGCACAAAGCGCGGACTCTTCATGGTGAGTACGAAAGATCGAGAGCGATGGGAGATTTCCGCACCTACTCTGAAGGGACATCGTATCTTCAATGCCGTGCTTGACCAACGTGATAACCCCCGCCTCTTTGCCGCCGATAACGATGACTTTTTCGGCTGTTTTTTGCGCTACAGTGATGACTTTGGTCAAACGTGGCACGAACCGGAACAGGGGATTCAGTTCCCACAGGACAGTGGCGAGAAGCTGCATAATATTTGGGTGATTGAACCAGGTCGCCCTAACGAGCCTGGGACGGTGTACGCGGGTGTCGATCCAGCGAGCCTGTGGGTGAGCAGAGATAATGGGTTGACCTGGGCAATGAATAGCAGTCTGGCACACCATCCGACACGGGCGCGCTGGGAGCCGGGAGCGGGTGGGCTATGTTTGCATACCATTGTGCCAGATAGCTCAAATGCATCCAGAATGTGGATTGGTATCTCCGCTGTGGGCTGCATGCGCACGGACGACGGCGGTGACACATGGGTTTTTGCCAATAAGAACACCCGAGCCGCTTTTCTGCCAGATCCCTATCCTGAGTTTGGTCAATGCATTCATCGGCTCGTGCAACATCCTGTGCAGCCAGAGGTCTTGTATCAACAGAATCACTGTGGCGTGTATAGAAGTGCGAATGCTGGTGAAGACTGGGTGGATATCCAACAGAATTTGCCCTCCGAGTTTGGTTTCCCTATCGCGCTTGATAGTCATCATCCTGATACCGTATATGTGATCGTAGAGGATCCCGAAGGCCGACAAAATGTTGGTTCAAACTTCACTATCTACCGAACAGAGAACGGCGGAGCGCAGTGGGAGCCTCTGACCAGGGGACTACCTTCTGGGCAAGGAGTAGCATTGGGTGTATTACGGCATGGGATGACTACAGATTCTTTGGAGCCTTGCGGTGTGTATGTTGGCACAAACACGGGTCAGCTCTTTGCCAGTCGGGATCGTGGTGAGAGTTGGAGCCTGATTGCCGATTTCTTGCCACCGATTTATTCAGTAACGACAACGGTACTCGTCTAGCTCTCTAGGGATCGGCATGCTCGTGACATGCCGATCCCCTACCCGATGGTGTGCAACTATGCCTCTGCTATTAGGCATATATAGTATGCAACGAATGTATCGGCATTGACCAGAAAAACTCTGGTGTCACTATCATAATGGTTATTACGGAGCTGTTGGTATATCTCATCTTTTTGAGGGTGCTTTTGCTCATGGAGGCTGAACCATCGTACCCTGAGCAAATCTGAGCAATTGCGAAGATTTTATATATAGAAAATGGGAATTTATTGTGACTATTTAAATAATGTATGTGAGATATTTG
>VFSW01000952.1_pt1 | contig 42982 bp, 53 predicted proteins | sample 5358111 | NCBI WGS metagenome assembly VFSW01 (sample SAMN11554181, study PRJNA540505) | mine drainage metagenome | isolation source: sediment from site ElyBrook_90M | place: USA: Ely Copper Mine, Vershire, VT | collected 2017
ACGAACATCCACGTGGCCTACGGCGAGATGGTCGTCATCAACGGCCTGAACTGGAGGGTCCTGCGCGGGGAGCACTGGGCCGTCGTCGGGCCGAACGGCTCGGGGAAATCGACGCTGATGAGTCTGATCACCGGGGACAACCTGCAGGTGTACGCCAACGAGGTGCGCCTCTTCGGGAAGAGAAGGGGCGGGGGGGAGAGCATCTGGGAGATCCGGCGGAGGATTGGCGTGGTCTCTCCCGAACTGCAACTTAGGTACCGCAAGCCCGTCTGCGTGCGGGAGGTGGTTCTCTCGGGCTTTTTCGACTCGATCGGTCTCTACCGTCGGCCCGACCCCGAGCAGGAGGCGATCGCCGATCAATGGCTGGAAATCCTCGGCATGACGGAGAAGGCGGGGAGGCTGTTCACCCATCTCTCGGATGGGGAAAAACGGTTGGCGCTCATCGCCCGGGCGATGGTCAAGTCACCGGAACTGCTCATCCTGGACGAACCCTGCCAGGGACTGTACCGCGCGAATCGGGAGATGGTCCTGGCGTTGATGGAACAAATCGGGGAACAGACGACGACCGGGCTGATCTACATCACGCACCACGAAGAGGAGATGATCCCCTGCATCGATCACATCCTCAAACTGGAGAAAAAACAGCGCACGGTCACGCCCGGCAATCGGGCCCCGGAAGGTCCCGGGACTGGCTTTCCGCGAGAAGCCGGCTGACATCGCCGGGGTGGAAGGGGAGCCGGGCGAAGAGCCGCGTTTCGAGCTTCTCCGTCTTCTCCCAGAGGATGAGGATCGTGCGCTTCCGCTCCGGGGCGCTGCCGTACTTCTCCAGGATGTACCCCATGCGCTCGCTCAGGGGGACGATCCTGTCGTGGAGGACCCGCTTGTCCGCGTAGTTGACGATCTCCGCATCGACCGGGGCTGCGGATGCTGAGCCGTAGCGGTTCAGACGGACGTGCTGTCCGACGATGCCGGCCACCTCCGGGTAACCGAGATCCGCGATCAGGCGCGCCCCCGTTTCGGCATGGTCTTCCTGGGTCCGGAAACTCCGCGTCTTGGTGATGTCGTGGAGAAGCGCGGCGGCCCGGATCAGCTCCCGATTGAGTTCGGGAAGGCCGAGGTGGTCGGTCAAAAAGAGAGAAACCCGGCAGACCTGGAGCGAATGGGCCACGATGTTCTCCAGCATGCCCATGTCGGAAATGATCCGCCAACAGGCATCCTCGGAAGGAATGTTGATCGATTCCGCCTTCAAAAAATCTCCAATGCGCGCTTTCGGGATACGATTTCCAAGTTATGCAAAGGTTTCAGGGGATCGTCCAGGTCGTGGCGGCCCCGGTGTCCTTGAGGATCACCCCGCGGGCGGCCAGGCCTTGCCGGATCTCATCGCCCCGCTGCCACGCCTTGGCTTCCCGTGCGGCCCGCCGTTCGGCGATGAGCGCCTCGATCTCCGTAACGGAAAGACCCCGCTTCGCCGCCTCCCACTCCCGGTCGCGGCGCAGATAGACGTCCGGCTCCTCGCCGAAAAGACCCAGAACCGCCCCGACCTCCCGGAGGCCCGCCTCCGCCTGCGCAAGGTCGTCGGGTGACAGGACCGTCTTCTTTCCTGCAAGCGATGCGTTCAACAGGCGAACCATTTCGAAGAGAACCCCGATCGCCCGCGCGGTGTTGAAATCGTCGTCCATCGCCTCGCAGAACCGCTCCCGGACCCCCCGGAGTTGGTCGATCACCTCGCGATCCTGCCCCGAGCGTTCCCCCTGAGCGGGCAGATCCTGTCCGCCGGTTCGGTGTTCCCGGAGGGCCTCCAGCGTGGAATAGAACCGGTCCATCCCCTGGCGCGCCTCCGCCAGGGCCGCATCGGAAAAATCGACGGGGCTCCGGTAATGGCTCGCGAGCAGGAAGAGCCTGAGGACCTCGGCGCGGTACTCTTTCAGGATGTCCCGGATGGTAAAAAAGTTGCCGAGGGATTTCGACATCTTCTCGCTGTTCACCCGGACGAAGCCGTTATGGATCCAGTACCGGGCAAGCGGCTTGCCGGTCACGGCCTCCGACTGGGCGATCTCGTTCTCATGGTGGGGAAAGATCAAGTCCTCCCCTCCCCCGTGGATGTCGAAGGTGTCCCCCAGATAGCGCTGGCTCATCACGGAACATTCCAGATGCCAGCCCGGTCTGCCGCGCCCCCAGGGGCTGTCCCACCAGGGCTCCCCTTCCTTGCTCGCCTTCCAGAGGACAAAATCGAGGGGATTGTGTTTCTTTTCGTTTACGTCGATGCGCGCGCCGGCCAGCATGTCTTCGAGGCCCCGGCCGGAGAGCTTGCCGTACCCGGGGAATTTTTCCACGGCGAAGTAGATGTCCCCGTCCACTCCGTAGGCCAGCCCCTTCTCGATCAGTGTCTCCACCAGGCGGATCATCCCATCGATATGCTCCGTCGCCCGGGGGGTCACCGTAGGTCGGACGACGCCGAGGGCTGCCATGTCCTCGTCGTGCTCCCGGATGTACCGCTCGGCGATCTCGCCAATCCCCTTCCGCTCCCGGTTCGCCTTTTCGATGATCTTGTCGTCGACGTCGGTAAAGTTCTTCACATAGGTCACGTCATAGCCGCGGTACTTCAGGTACCGGGTGATCACGTCGAATACCACGGCCGATCGGGCATGCCCCACATGGCAGACGTCATAGGCGGTAATCCCGCATACGTAGATACCGACCTTGCCGTCGCTCAGGGGGATGAATTCCTCTTTTTTCCTTGTCTGGGTGTTGAATATTCTCACGCGAAAAGCTCCTTCCACGGATCAGGGAAAAAGGGCTATAGCGGGCAAACCGGTCCCTTCCTCGAGCGAGCACATCAGATTCATGTTCTGAATCGCCTGCCCGGAAGCGCCCTTGATCAGGTTGTCGATGACCGAGACGATGATGATCCGTCGCGTCCTCGGATCGACGGTGACGCCGATGTCGCAGTAGTTTGAACCGACGACGGAGGAGAGATTCGGAAGTTCGCCGGCCCGGCAGACCCGGACAAAGGGTTCATCCCGGTAAAACTCCCGGTACAGGGCCGTCGCATCCTCCCCCGTCACGTCCCGCTGGAGCGTCGCATAGACCGTGCTCAGAATACCCCGCTTCACCGGCAACAGGTGCGGCGTGAAGGAGATCTTCATCTCGGTGCCCGCCAGTAGACTCAGTTCCTGCTCGATCTCCGGGGTATGCCGGTGCCGGCCGACCTTGTAGGCCTTGAATCCCCCGTCCACTTCGCAGAAGAGCGAGGCGATCTGAGGATCCCGGCCGGCCCCGCTGACGCCCGATTTCGAGTCGGCGATAACGGAGCCGGTCTCTACCCAGCGCGACCGCAGGACAGGGGCCAGCCCCAGGATGATACTCGTGGGATAACAGCCGGGATTGGCGACCAGCCGGCTCGTCCGGATCCGGTCCCGATAGAGCTCGGGCAGACCATACACGGCCTCCGCGATCGTCCCGGCGGCGGTATGCCTGCCGTACCACGCCTCATAGGAAGCCGCATCCCGGATGCGGAAATCCGCGCTGAGATCGATGACTTTCCTGCCGGCCCGGAGGAACTGTGGCGCCACTTCCATGGAAACTCCATGGGGAAGGGCGAGAAAGACGAGATCGGCAAGGGCCGCCATCTCCTCGGGGGAGGTATCGGTGTAGGCGAGATCGGTCCGGCCGGAAAACACGGGATAGACATCGGCAACCGGGACCCCGGCAAACCGTCGGGACGTGGCCGCCACGACCTTCGCACCGGGATGGCCGATGAGCAATCTGAGCAGCTCCTGCCCGGTATACCCGCTTCCCCCGTAAATGCCGACCCTGACCACTTCACCCCTCCTTGATCGAAAAAAAAGGGAGGCCTCAGCCTCCCCGTTGTTATCGCTTTGAGAACTGGAACCGTTTTCTGGCCCCGGGCTGCCCGTATTTCTTCCGTTCCACGGTGCGTGAATCCCGCGTCAGAAATCCGGCCTTTTTCAACGCGGATCTCAGTTCCTCGTCATATTCCACAAGGACCTTGGAGATCCCGTGTTTGATGGCTCCCGCCTGACCGGCGATACCGCCTCCCTCGACGTTGATGGTAAAATCAAACAACCCCTTTTTCCCCGTCATCTCCAGCGGCTGCTGGATGATCATCTTCAGGCTTTCCCGGGTGAAGTAGTCGTCAAAGTTCCGCTTGTTCACCTTGAAGACGCCGGTGCCTTCCTTCATGTAGATCCTGGCAATGGCGCTTTTTCTCTTTCCCGTGGCATAAAACCGTTTTTCCGTCGTCATATTCCTCTCCCCGTCCTGTTCACAGACCCCGACATCACTCCTAAAGGCTCGTAATAACGTTATAAATCAAGAATGCGAGGGCACTGGGCTTCGTGTGGATGGTCGCCCCCCGCGTAGATCTTGAGCTTTTTCAGCATGGCCCGCCCCAGCGTATTCTTCGGAAGCATCCCCTTTACCGCCGTCCGCAGCAGCTCTTCCGGTTTCTCCTGGAGCAGCTTGCCCGCGGTGATGGCCTTGATTCCACCCGGATAGCCGGAGTGGTGGTAGTAGACCTTGTCCGTCAGTTTTTTTCCGGTAAGGCTGATCTTCTCGGCATTGACCACGATAACAAAATCACCCGCATCCATAAAGGGCGCATATAGGGCCTTGTGCTTGCCCCGCAACCGGTAGGCAATCCCGGCTGCGAGCCTGCCTAAGATCTTATCCTCGGCATCCACGAGGTACCAGTCGCGGGTGACGTCTTCTTTCTTTGCATAAGAGGTCTTCATAATTTCACCACGTGTTCAAGAATTTGAATCTGAATTGATATGCAAATTTACCGAATTTGTCAAGGGGAAACCTGCAAAAAATGCAAAAAGAAGTTTCCACTCGCCGGAAGGGCTATCGCCCCCCTCCCGTTCCCATCCCCAACAGCGAGAGGTAGACCATATACGTCCGGTCGTCTTGCAGATCAGAAACGGAGAACTCAAAATTCCAGCACTGTCTGCGGTACCTAAAGCCATAGGTCGATTCGATCGTCTGGCGCGCCAGTTTATTGTACCTCAGGACGTAGAGCGCGTCGAGCGAAGAGGTCACAGACGCCTTCAGCGAAAGATTGACCTCCTCCAGGACATCTCGTGTGTAGCGATACCCTGCCGAGGCAGAATCGCCCCGGCTGTCGGCTACGGCCAGATCGTAGTTCTGCTGCGTCCAGTCGCCGGAATTGACGCTGTAGATGTTTCGCGCCGACAAGGTGAAATACTGAAGGGGCGACAGATCCAATTCGAGTGTCACGTCACCGAAGGGGCGGCTGCCGTTCCCCGAAGTCCCTGTCTCGCTCCTGGCTTCTTGGATGTCGTAGGTCTGGGCAAGTTTGAGGCGCATCATCTCGCGGTATGTTGCCCGGCCGTCCTTCTCCCGCACCCGCGAGAGAAGCGTGTTGGTAAGGGCGTAGGTCAGGCTGTTCTGGCTGGGGATCCGCGCCAGGAAATCGGGGGCGTTATCCTGAGAGGCGCTGGGGATGAAGGAATAGGTGATCTCCGGCCTGATCCCGTGCCGGATCTTCTCCACCGTGGCGCCCCCGACATCGTAAACCCTGTGAATCTCCGTGGAGAGCGAACCGCCGAGTTGGAAGACCTCCCGGCTGCCGCGCTTATCCCCCGCATCGCCTCCGGAATCGGACCGCTCCCAGACGCTCTCCCGGAACCCCGCCTGGGGCGTCACCTGAACGTACGGAAAGAGATTTATGGGCAGATAGAGCGTCGGGTTCATCTCCCAGAGGTGTCCCTTCTGGCCCTCCTGACGGTAAAAATGATCATATCCGGCCAGGTATTCGAATTGCAGCTGACTCCCGGGGAGCGGCTGCCGGAACCCCGTCAGGGTCACCTCCGGGTACTTCTGGAGCGTGGCGTCGTTGCTGGGAGAGGAGAAGTCATCGGTATAGCGGGCCAGGGCCGTCAGGTTGACCAGGGACCAGTCCTTGCCCAGACGGACAGTGGAATCCAGCGACCCGAGTGATTCATCCCCCCGGAAAGAGACGCTCTGAAATCGGTCTTCGCCGGTTTGGGAATAGTGATCCAGGTAGTAGTTATACGAGGAAAAGTCCCGGAAATACCAGGGATCCGATACTCGGTGGATGTCGGTCCGGAGGAAAAACCCATCGGCGGTGGTCGTCACGTGGTTGAGATAATAGGACCAGCGATGTCGATCCCCCTGCCAGTCGCGGCTGATGCCTCCGACGGTTTCCGTGACATGTTTGCTGTCGTTGAGGTAATCGCCGTAAAAGGTGCCGTATGACCCCGGGGTGGGGAAGTACCGGACCTCCAGCCCTTCCTTGAAACCCCGTTTCTCCAGGTAGCGCAGCGAGACGGTTGCGTCGGTGCTCTCCGAGACGGCCCAGAAGAAGGGGAGTTCCATATCCAGGCCGTTCTTATCGCGGGAGTAGGAAAGTTGCGGTAAGAGGAGGCCGGTTTGACGCGTGGTCTTGGCGGGAAAGATGAGATAGGGCACATAGAGGATGGGCACGTCCCGGACCAGAAATCGGCCCTGTTTCAGGGTGCCGTACCCGTCGACGGTCACGTCGAGCTCTCTGCCCGTCAGACGCCAGTCGGGCGCCTCGCCATCGCAGGTGGTCACGGTCGCATCTTCGAGCCGGTAAACAGCCTCCCCTTGCTTCTCGATCTTTTTCCCTTTGATGTAAAAGTGGTTCCGGGCGATGAACATCTTCCCGTTATCGACTGTTCCAGTCCTGGCGGTGATGTCGAAGTCGACCCGGTCGCCTTCAAGAACATCCTGATCGCTCCGGAGGTATACATTGCCCTCGGCAATGACCTTGTTCGTTGCGCGGTACAGAGTCACCGCGTCCGCCTTCAGAACGCCCCCGGAAAAGGTGATCAGGACCTTCCCTGCCGCTGACACGCTGTCCTCATTCTCATCATAGGTGAGGCGGTCCGCTTCGATGGTGACCGGTCCCTCGGGGATCTCCTTCTCCCGCGCCGACAGGGCAGGAACCGCCGTCAGAAAAAAAACCAGTACCAGCACGCAGCAACCACCCCTTCCCCTCAGCATGACCCGGCACCTCTCATTGCGCTTTCTCCTCGGGGATGGTATCCGACCCGGCGGCCCGATGTATTTTCTTGATTTCTCCCACGAGGTAGAGGGAACCGGCTACGCAGACGAGATCCTCCTTCCCGGCCCGCAAGAGGGCGGACCGGAGGGCATCGCCCGGATGTGCGCACTGCTCGACGTTCCTGTGGAACCTCCGGGCAACCGGCAGCAGGACATCCAGGGGCAGGGCCCGCTCGCTGTGCGGACGGGTGAGGATGACCCGGTCGGCCAGGGGGAAGAGCCTCCTGACCATCGCCGGGTAATCCTTATCGTCCAGAACACCGAAGATCAGGATCAGCCGGCGGCGGGGGAACCCCTCCTGCAATGCCCGGCGGAGGGTCGCCGCCCCGGCGGGATTGTGGGCGCCGTCGATGAGCAGCATCGGCGCGCGCCGGAGAACCTCCAGCCTCCCTTCCCATCGGGTCTTTCCGAGGCCTTCGACAACCAGGCTCTCGTCCACCCGGAAGCCGGCGTCCCCGATCAGTTCCACCGCACCCAGCGCCAGAGCGGCATTGGCGTACTGGTGTCTCCCCGCGAGCGGGCAGACAAGCCGCCTATAGCGGCTGCCGATGCCGAAGTAGGAAAACGTCCCATCCCGATGAATCCGGATTCGGATCTCCTTTCCCAGCCGATAGAGCGTCGCCCCTCGTTCGCGGCAGAGGGTCTCCAGGGTCTCGACGACCCGCTTCTGGCTCGCCGCGGTCAGACATCTCCCGCCCTCCTTGATGATCCCGCCCTTTTCCCGGGCGATCTCCGCGAGCGTATTCCCAAGATATGCGCGGTGTTCGAGGGAGACATTGGTGATGACCGAAAGGAGGGGATGAACGACATTGGTGGCATCAAGCCTTCCCCCCATACCGATCTCCAAAACGGCGATATCCACCCGTTGCCGTTGGAAATGGAGGAACGCCATCGCTGTCAGGAATTCAAAATAGCTTACATCCTCGGTGATCTTTGTTTTCACCTGTTCGGCACAGATTGCCGTTTCCCTGCGGCTGATCATCTCGCCGTCGATCCGGATCCGTTCACGGAACTCGATCAGATCGGGCGAGGTGTACAGTCCTGTCCTGAACCCGGAGGCGGAGAGGATCGAGGCCGTCATTGCCGCTACCGAACCCTTGCCGTTCGTTCCCGCGATCAGGACAGCGGGATAGCTGTTCTGAGGGTTATGGAGCCGGTCGAGCAGAGAGCGGATCGGATCGAGCCCGAACCGGATGCCCATCTTGTTCAGGCCGGAGAGATATGCAAGCGTATCGCGGTATGTCATGGATCACATAGCCTTGAGTCTCAGGAGGGGGTTCAGATCCGGATCACCTGTCCGTCCTTAAGCATCTGGATGTTGTCGTTCCCCAGCAGGGCGACCTCACGCCGAATCTCGTGCAGGTACTGAATTTTCATATGATAGAGGTAAATCTGCGGGTGGTCGAACGGACTCAGCTTTTTCAGTTCGCCGGCCAGACCGGCCGGGGTCAGATGGCCGGTCAGCCTGGCGAGATCCCCCATCTCTTCCGGTAATGACGTTTCCACGAATATTGCGCGGATATCCTTACGACGCCCCGCAACACGCCAGATCTCCTCCGTCGGTCCGGTATCGCCGATAAAAACAGCGGCCGTCGCCCGTCCATCGGTTTGGGCATCGACCACATAGGCGACGGTCTCTACGGTGTGATGGACCGGGATGGCCATAACGGACAAATGGCCGAGGGCGATCTTTTCTCCCGGCTGGATGGTCATGAATCGCAGGACGGGCTTCTCGGCGCTGGGAATCATGGAGAAATCGGGCCAGACGGCGCCATTGAATATGTGCATCCTGAGGGTCTCAATCACCCGCGGCGTACCGACAACCGTCAGCGGATGGTCTCTTTTGGAGTAGCAGATATTATCTGCCAGCGAGGAGAGCTCCCGGATATGATCCAGATGGGCATGGGTAATCAGGATATGATCGACCCGAACCTGTTCCTCCAAGGTCAGGACCGACGTCGCCGCGCCGGCATCGAGCAGGATGGTTGCGTCAATCAGGAATCCCGTAAGGCCGCAACCGGGGAGTTGCGAGCCATGGCAGCCCAGCACCCTGATTTCCATTATTCTTCACCCTCTCGAACGGAACCGGATATCCGATGGTGCCGGGCTCGGCTGCTTTCGCTCGCTTCCCCGCAGCAAGCCGCGGGAAATATGCTCATCGACGGATTCGGCGCTTCACAGGCGATCCTAATCCGCCGTCACCTTGAACACCTCATCGCCGGGCCGGACGCGGTCCGGCACCTTGATGCCGATATAGTCGCCGGCAGCAGCCTGCGGCACTTTCTGATTATCCACCTCCATGGAGTCGAGCGGCATGGTCAGATCCGTGGTGTGTCCCGTAAATTTGAGGGTGTCTCCGACCCGGATCTCTCCGTCGGTGATCTTGACGGCAGCGACAGACGGCTTCGAAAAAAACTTTGTGACTTCCCCGATCCTCTTTTCAGCCATATCCGCTCCTCCTTCCCTATGATGATTTTCGATAAAGCCCCGCCCCATAACCGTTTTACGGTGGAACTATATCGTTTTTCCTGAAAAAAACAAGGGGGGAAATCGGAGGATGAAAAAAAGGGGCGGGTCGATGACCCGCCCTCTCTGTCTCTTTACTTCTTCGGAACCGGCGCCTTTTTCTTTACCTTCTCCGCCTCGGCGTCGCGGACGAACTCGATAATGGACATAGGTGCATTATCACCGGCGCGATAGCCCGTCTTGACAATCCTTGTATAGCCACCGGAGCGGTCCCGATAGCGCGCCGATAACTCCCCGAACAGCTTGCATACCATCTCCCGCTCGCGGACATAGGCCGCGGCCTGCCTTCTGGCGTGGAGGTCCCCCCGTTTTCCCAGACCGATCATCTTCTCCGCGACTTTTCTCAGCTCTTTGGCTTTAAGATCGGTGGTCTTGATCTTCTCGTGCTTTAAAAAGGAGGTCACCATCGTCCTGAGCATGGCCTTCCGATGGCTCGTCGTTCTCCCCAGTTTGCTCCCAAATTTTCCCTGACCCATCGAACATCATCCTTTCCGCTATACGATCAGCGATACTTCGTTTCGCTGATTCTGCGCATGAGCCGCGCTACGCTCCGTTGATTCTGAATGCTATTCCGCCTCCGACTGCGGCGCACCTTCCGATTTATCAACCTTGTCCCACGGGAGAAAATCCAGTTTCATTCCGAACCCCAGACCCGACTCGGCAAGAATCTCTTTTATTTCATTAAGCGATTTCCTGCCAAAGTTCTTGGTCTTGAGCATCTCCGCCTCGGTCTTCTGAACCAGCTCACCGATGAGATTGATACCGGCATTTTTCAGACAATTCGCCGAACGCACGGAGAGCTCCAGATCATCGACATGCCTGAGGAGGATGTCATTGATATCCTCCTTTTCTTCGACCTCGTGCCCCGCCACCTCCTCTTCCGCCTCGGAAAAGTTGATGAAGATATCCAGCTGCTCTTTGATGATCTTGGCCGCGTACGCCAGGGCATCATCGGGCAGAACGCTCCCGTCTGTCCAGATCTCCATGATCAGTCGGTCGTAGTCCGCAACCTGACCAACCCGTGCGTAGGTTACGGTGTAATTGACCTTCTTAATCGGTGAAAAGATGGCATCGATGTTAATGGTCCCCTCGGGCTGCTCGGGATCTCGCTCCTTCTGCGCAGGTACATACCCCTTGCCCATCTTGACCACCATTTCCGCCTTGAAAGAGGCCTCTCCAACCAGCGTGGCGATGTAATGATCGGGATTGAGGATCTCGACCGTCTCGTCGGTCTGGATGTCCGCAGCCGTGATGGCCCCTTCCCGTGAGGCGTCGATACGGATGGTTCGCGTCCCGTCCTGATGAAGCTTCAGGCGCACTCCCTTCAGATTCAGAATGATATCGGTCACATCTTCCTTGACTCCGGGGATTGTGGAAAACTCATGAAGCACCCCGTCAAATTTGACGGAGACAATGGCCGCCCCCTGAATCGAAGACAGCAGGACCCTTCGCAGCGCATTCCCCAGGGTGGTGCCGAAGCCGCGTTCCAGCGGCTGACAGCTGAACTCCCCATAGAAACGGGTATGGGTTGCCTCATCGATATCGATTCTTTTCGGTTGGATCAAACTGCGCCAGTTTCTCTGCATAATTCCTTTACCTGCCCTTCGGATACCTGGATATCCTTCTATTTTGAATAAAGCTCAACGACCAGCTGCTCCCGTACCGGCATCGTCAATTCTTCACGGGTCGGTAGCGTCTTCACGAGACCCTTGAAGTTTGCCTTATCAAGTTCCAGCCACTGAGGCACACCCCGCCTGGCTACGGTTTCCATGGCCTCGAGTATCCGCTCTACCTTTCTGCTTTTCTCTCTGACTTGCACCTCATCCCCGAGTTTCGTCAGATAGGAAGGGATATTGACCGGTTTTCCGCTGACCGTGAAATGGTTATGCCTTACCAGCTGCCTCGCCTCCGTACGCGAATTGGCAAAACCCATCCTGAAGATCATATTGTCGAGCCTTCTCTCCAGAAACACGAGAAGATTCGTTCCGGTAATCCCCTTTTGTCTATCCGCTTTATCGAAATACCCCCGAAACTGCTTTTCCAGAAGACCGTACATCCGCTTGAGCTTCTGCTTTTCCCGCAACTGGACACCGTAATCGGAGAACTTTTTCCGAAGCTGGCCGTGATCTCCCGGTGCATATCCCCGCCTTTCAAAGGCGCACTTCTCACTGTAGCACCTGTCCCCCTTGAGGAACATCTTCATTCCCTCTCGCCGGCATAACCTGCACACGGATTCTCTATACCTTGCCAAAAATGCCTCCCTGATCGATGATCAAATTCCAATTATCCGTTATCAATTACCACAATGAATCATTGATCGCCGTCCTCTGACCATTGTTCGTTCATTATTCTGCTACACCCGCCTGCGTTTGGGCGGACGGCAGCCATTATGGGGTATTGGCGTCACATCCCGAATGAGGCTGATCTTGAGTCCCGCCACCTGCAGCGACCTCAATGCCGATTCCCGGCCGGATCCCGGCCCCTTGACGTAAACCTGAACCGACCGCAAGCCGTGTTCCCGCGCCTTCTTTACGGCGTCCTCCGCTGCCATCTGCGCCGCAAAGGGGGTGCTTTTTCGCGAACCCTTGAACCCCTGCATCCCGGCGGATGCCCAGGCAATGACATTGCCGCTCAGATCGGTGATGGTCACGATCGTGTTGTTAAAGGTCGATTGGATATGAGCTATCCCTTCGGAGATATTTTTCTTCTCTTTTTTCTTCCCTGTCTTCCTAACTGGTTTTGCCATTGGTCCTCCGGATCCATTCAGCCATTATTTCTTCTTGCCGGCAATCGACCTTCTCGGTCCTTTTCTTGTCCTGGCGTTGGTAGACGTCCTCTGACCTCGGACGGGAAGCCCCTTCCGGTGCCGTAAACCGCGGTATGTCCCGACATCCATCAGCCTTTTCACGGACATGGATACCTCGCGCCGCAAATCCCCTTCTACCTTATGGTCCTTATCGATAATGTTCCTGATGGAAGTTATCTCGGAATCGGCAAGTTGATCCGTTTTCGTGTCGGGGTCGACGCCGGCTTCCCGGAGGATCTCTATCGATTTTGACCGGCCTATGCCATAGATGTAGGTTAATGCAATCTCCATCCTCTTATTCTTAGGTAAATCCACACCCGCGATTCTTGCCACCTGATAACCTCCTGAAAATGGTCTCGACTATCCTTGACGTTGCTTATGCTTCGGATTCTCGCAGATCACGCGCAGCACGCCACGCCTTTTGACAATCTTGCACTTCTCGCAAATCTTTTTGACCGAAGAACGTACTTTCACTTTTCCCGACTCCTTACATCCGCAAAAGGCAGTGCGCACCGCCTGCCGGCCGCACGCCTTCGCTATTTTGTCCGATAAACGATCCTTCCCCTGCTCAGATCGTACGGCGACAGCTCAACCGTCACCCGGTCGCCCGGCAGGATCTTGATAAAATGCATCCGCATCTTACCGGAAATATGCGCCAGAACGCGATGACCGTTTTCCAGTTCCACCCGAAACATGGCATTTGGCAAGGGCTCGATCACCTTGCCTTCAACCTCTATTGCTTCCTCTTTCGCCATACCTTCCGTTCACTGCCCCGATCTTCCGCCGCGCCGATTCTTCCCGACGGAACCATCACTGAATCCGGCTAAGTACATCCGGCCCGTTTTCCGTAATCGCTACCGAATGTTCGAAATGGGCGGAAAGCTTTCCGTCCTGCGTGATCACGGTCCAGCCATCCGGCAGAATCTTCACGCGGTAGCTTCCCTCATTCACCATCGGTTCTATGGCCAGGACCATGCCCGGCTTAAGCTCGACCCCTCTCCCCCGTATACCGAAATTCGGTATTTGCGGATCCTCATGGAGGCTCCTGCCTATGCCGTGTCCGACAAAATCCCTGACGATCGAAAAGCCGGCCGATTCAACGCGCTCCTGAACGGCAGCGGAAACATCTCCCAGACGGTTACCGGCCCTGGCCTGATCGATTGCGTCGTAAAGACTCGCCTCGGTCACCGACATCAGTCTCTGCGCTTCGGCGGAAACCGACCCCACCGGAACGGTGATTGCCGCATCGCCGAAATATCCCTTATAATTCACGCCAAAGTCGAGACTCAGGATATCCCCCGAGACGAGCGGCCGATCGGACGGCATTCCGTGAACCACTTCGCTGTTCACCGATGTACAAAGGGCGAAGGGATAACCCCGGTACCCCTTGAAAGCAGGCTTGACCCGCTTTCTCCGGGAAAGCAGCTCACAGAGTTCGTCCAGTTCGCGGGAGGTCACCCCCGGCCGGACCCGTTCCTGCAACTCCCTCAGGATCTCTGCGACGATCAGATTGCTCGTCCGCAGCTTCTCAATCTCGTCGGGCAGTTTCAGGATAACCATGTCAATGATCCCATGCGGCGCCACGGCGACGCATCATCAACGTCTTCTGCCAATACGCCCCTTCTTCATGAAGCCTTCATACTGCCTCGTGAGCAGATGGGTCTCAATCTGCCCCGCCGTATCCAGGGCGACTCCCACCACGATCAGGAGGGCGGTCCCCCCGAAAAAGAAGGGGACACTGAAATAGCTGATCAGAATACTGGGGAGTACGCAGACGGCCGACACATAGATGGCACCCCCAAACGTCAGCTTCGTCAGCACATCATCGATATAATCCGCGGTCTTTTTGCCCGGCCGTATCCCCGGAACGTACCCCCCGTATTTTCTCATGTTATCGGCAACGTCCACGGGATTGAAGGTCACCGCCGTATAGAAAAAGCAGAAAAAGACGATAAAGGCCACGTAGAGCAGCTCATAGCCGACCCGCCCCGGGATGAGCGCACTGGCGACCGCTTTCATCCAGGGGTGAGGGATAAAATTGGCGATCGTCGCCGGAAACATGATGATCGAAGAGGCGAATATCGGCGGAATGACCCCTGCCGAATTTACCTTCAGGGGCAGGTGGGTTGACTGACCGCCGTACATCTTTCTCCCGACGACCCGTTTTGCGTACTGCACGGGGATCCTCCGCTGCCCGCTCTCCACGAAGACGATGACCCCAACGACCAGCACCATCATAACGCTCAGGATGAGGATGAAAAAAATTCCCATTTCCCCCGAGGCGAGGAGACGAAAGGTATTGATGATCGCCTCCGGCCCCCGGCAGACGATGCCGGCAAAAATGATCAGTGAGATGCCGTTGCCGATCCCCTTTTCGGTAATCTGCTCACCGAGCCACATGATGAACGCCGTTCCTGCCGTCAGCGTGATCACCGTCATCAGGCGGAATGCCCAGCCGGTATTGATAACGATCGAGGTCCCGGTCGGTCCCGCCATGTTTTCCAGTCCGATGGCAATCCCGAAACCCTGGATGAGGCTCAGCACTACCGTCCCATAGCGGGTATACTGGGTTATCTTTCTTCGGCCAGCCTCCCCCTCTTTGGAAAGTTTTTCCAGGTACGGAACGGCCACGGTCAAGAGCTGGAGAATAATCGAGGCGCTGATATAGGGCATGATCCCGAGCGCAAAGACGGAAAGATTGCTCAGGGCGCCGCCGGCAAACATATCGAAGAGTCCCAGGAGCGATCCCTTGGCCTGCTCAAAAAAAGCCGCCAGCGCAGCCGTATCGATCCCCGGTGTGGGAACGTGCGCCCCGATCCGGTAGACCGCCAGCAGAATAAACGTAAAGAGTATCCTCTTCTGGAGCTCCGGTATCTTGGAGATATTTTTTAAGCCTTCTAACAAATCAGCTTACCTCGAGAATTGTGCCGCCAGCGGCTTCAATCTTTTGTCTCGCCCCAACGCTTACCATGTCCACCTTCAGGGAGAGAGGAAAGTTGATCTCTCCCCTTCCCAGGATCTTTATTCCGTCCGCCTTTCGTGTTACAAGACCGAGGGTAAGCAGGGTTTCCCGATCAACGGTCGTTCCTTCCGGAAACTGTTTTAACTGATCGATATTAACAGCCGCTATGATCCGTTTCATGGGATTCTTGAATCCCCGTTTGGGCAACCTTCGGGAAAGGGGCATCTGCCCACCCTCGAAGCTCGGGCGAACGCTGTGTCCCGAGCGGGCATTCTGGCCCTTGGAGCCCTTTCCCGCCGTGCCTCCATGCCCCGACCCGTCGCCACGACCGACCCGCTTTTTCTTTTTTTTCGAACCTTCCGGCGGTCTCAATGTTGCCAGATTCATTTTCCGCTCCCCTCAACCTCTACCGCAGCCACCAGATGAACGACCTTGCGGATCATGCCGCGTATCTCGGGCGTGTCATTCAGTACAACGGTCCTGTTGATCTTCCCCAATCCCATACCGCGAAGGACCTTGCGCTGAGCATCGGGTCTGCCGATATAGCTTTTAATCTGCGTAATCTTCAGCTTCTTTTCCACAACCTACCCCTCTAAGCGCTAATTTCGAGAACGCCCTTGCCCCTGGCCGCGGAGATATCGGCCGGCGCCCTCAACTGACCAAGTCCCTCAATGGTCGCCTTGACCAGGTTGTGCGGATTATGCGATCCGAGACATTTCGTCAGGATGTTGTGGACCCCCGCTACCTCCAGAACGGCCCTGACCGCCCCTCCGGCGATCAGTCCTGTTCCTTCGGAAGCTGGCTTCAGAAGGACCTTCCCGGCGCCAAAATGGCCGATGACGCTGTAAGGGATCGTCCTGTTTTCGATCGCGACCCTGATCATCGCCTTCTTCGCCTGCTCCATGCCCTTCCGGATCGCCTCAGGGACTTCATGCGCTTTCCCCAATCCGGCGCCGACTGACCCCTTGCCGTCGCCGACCACGACTACGGCACTGAATCGAAAGCGACGTCCTCCTTTGACAACCTTGGCCGTCCTGTTTATCGCAATCACCCTGTCGAGAAGTTCCATCTCTTCCATAGTATTCTTACTTTCCACCGATCATGCCCTTCACTGTCGTTTTGCGGACTAAAAATTCAGTCCCGCTTCCCTCGCGCCATCAGCCAAGGCCTTTACCCTTCCGTGATAGAGAAACCTGCCGCGGTCAAAGACGCAATCCCGGATACCGACTTCCTGAAGGCGTTTTGCCAGAAGCTGCCCCACCACCCGTGCCACCTCAACCTTTTTCTTGCCGCCCGGGGAATTTCCCAGCTCTTTGCTGAGCGTGGATGCCTCAGCCAGGGTTCTGCCCGCATCGTCGGCTATGGCCTGGACATAGATGTGCGCCGCAGACCTGAATACGGAAAGGCGCGGCCGTTTTTCGGTTCCGAACACCTTCCCCCTAACCCGCTTCTTTCGTTTCAGTCTGATCTTTTCAATTCGCTTCGTTGCCACTGTCCTACCTCTTCAGGGGGCACTCCCGATTAAGAACCGGACTCGCCCGAAAACTTAAGCCCCTACCGACTTGCCCACCTTACGCCTGATCTGTTCGCCCGCGTACTTGATCCCTTTCCCCTTGTACGGTTCCGGTTTTTTCAGGCTTCGGATCTCCGCGGCGACACGACCGACCAGCTGTTTGTCAATACCGGATACGGCGATATTGACCTGCTTGTCCACCCTGATCTGAATACCCTCCGGAATCGCATACTCAACCGGAGCGGAGAAACCGATAACCAGTTTCAGCGTTTTGCTCGCAACCTCAGCGCGGTATCCGACCCCGGATATCTCCAGGCTCTTTTCGAAACCGCTGCTGACCCCCTTGACCATATTGGCAAGCAGGGTCCTGACCAGACCATGATATGATCGATCTCTCCTGCCGTCGGACGGCCGTTTGACTTCTGCCGTCTTGTCACCCAGAACCACATCGATACCCTTGGGCACGTCCATGGAAAGCTTGCCCTTGGGACCTTCAACCTTTATGATGGAATCATCCCGGCTGATCTTGACGCCGGCAGGAATTTCCACGGGTATTTTACCAATTCTTGACATGAAGCAATCTCCCGATTCCCAATCCTTTTGATCGTTACCTACCACACATTGCAGAGCAGCTCGCCACCCAGGTTCAATTCCCTGGCTTCCTTATCGGTCATGATCCCCCGGGAAGTTGAAAGGATAGAGATTCCATAGCCATTGAGCACCTGCGGGATCTTCTCGCTCTTCACATACACCCTTCTGCCCGGTTTGCTGACCCGCTGAATACCCGTTATGACGGTTCGCTTGGGATCCGGATATTTCAGATACAGTCTCAACACTTCGTGGCCACGCGGATCCTTCTTCAGGTCGTACCCGCTGAGGTAACCCGATTTTTTCATTACCTTTGCCATATTCAGATTTATCCGGGAGCTCAACACATCCACACTCTTGAAGCGCACACGGCTTCCATTTCTGATTCTGGTGAGCATATCTGCGATCGGATCGGTCATACTCATATTATTACTGCTCCTTCAATTTTCCCTGCCCTGCCGGGGCAATTCTCTCTACCAGCTCGATTTGATAACACCGGGGATTTCTCCCTTCAACGCAAGGTTTCTGAGGCAAATCCGACACATGTCAAATTTCCGGTAATAGGCCCTCGGCCTTCCGCACAGCGGACACCGATTATAGCTCCTCACCGAAAACTTCGGTTTTCTATTGGACTTCACGATCAACGATGTCTTTGCCACTCTCAACCCTCCAGAGATAGATCCTTAATGCGATAGCTAATGATGGTTCCCCGAAACCCGATCCGCCGATACCATACGACCCGCAGCCAAGACCTACGAGCCGGTTCTGAACGGCATTCCCATCAGCTTTAAAAGCTCGCGTGCCTCATCATCCGTTCTGGCGCTCGTGACGACGGCGATGTTCATGCCTCTGATCTTTTCGACCTTGTCGTACTCGATCTCCGGAAAGATGATCTGTTCCTTCATTCCCAGGGCGAAATTTCCCCTGCCGTCGAACGATTTCGTGGGAATCCCGCGGAAATCACGGACACGGGGAAGCGCGGCGCTGACCAACCTGTCGAAGAATTCGTACATCCGGTCGCTCCGCAAGGTAACACAACAACCGATTGACATACCCTGACGAAGTTTGAAGGTCGCGATCGATTTTTTCGCTTTCGTGATCACCGGTTTCTGGCCAACGATCATAGTCAATTCCTGCATCGCGCTGTCGAGAACCTTGACGTTCTGAATCGCTTCCCCAAGACCCATATTGACGACGATCTTCACCAGCCGGGGAACCTCCATGGGGTTCTTGTAACCAAACTCCTTTGTGAGTGCGGGAACGACTTCCTTCTTGTAGTAATCTTTTAGTCTTGCCATCTTTTCCCAGCCTATGCATCCAACGTTTCGTGACACTTCGCGCAGATACGCGCCTTTTTCCCATCGTCCAGGATCTTGTACCCGATCCGGACACCGGAACCGCATTTATCGCAGAGATACATCACATTGGAAACATGAATCGGCCCTTCCTTCTCGACGATGCCGCCCTTCCCTTTGGCATCGGGCCGCTGATGTTTCTTGAGCAGGTTGATCTTTTCGACGATGACCCGCTGTTTGGCGGGAATCGTGCTCAAAATTTTGCCCGATTTCCCCTTCTCTTTCCCGGCGATGATCTTTACGGTATCCCCTTTTTTCAATCGCTTTTCCTGCATCACCTGTTTTCCTCAGTCGTTCCCTGTCCGCCGGATCTCTACAAAACCTCAGGCGCCAGCGATATTATTTTCATGAACTGTTTTGCGCGGAGTTCGCGCGCCACGGGCCCAAAGATCCTCGTTCCGATCGGTTCCAACTGGTTCGAGATGAGAACGGCGGAATTATCGTCGAATTTGAGATACGAACCATCCGATCGCCTCACCTCTTTCACCGTCCTGACGACCACTGCCTTCATCACGTCGCCCTTCTTGACCTTCGAATTCGGAAGGGCCTCCTTGACGGCAATGACAATGACATCACCAAGGCTGGCGTATCTTCGCTTTGATCCCCCCAGTACCTTGATGCAGGCGACCTTCCTGGCACCGGAATTATCCGCTACATTTAATATGGTCTGCATCTGAATCATAATACCACCCCATTGCACTGACGGTTTGTATCCGGCGACGAGAGAAGCACCTGCATATCGGCAGCCGCCGTCAACCCTGCGCCACTGCGATCTACTCTGCCTTTTTCAGTATCTCCATCATCCGCCACCGTTTCTCCCGGCTCAGCGGACGCGATTCGATAATGAGAACCTTATCCCCGACCTTACAGCTGTTCTGTTCGTCATGCGCTTTGTATTTAACGTACCGCTTGATATATTTGTGGAACACGGCATGCTTCACGAGCCGTTCAGCCCGAACCACAATCGTTTTATCCATTTTGCTGCTGACGACTACCCCTTTGATCGTGATCTTGTTACCCCGCTGTTCCACGAGTTACCTCCTTTTCGGCCAGGACCGTTTTGATACGGGCGATATCCCTGCGAACGTGGCCCAGCGTGGCCGGAGAATCCAGCTGTCCCGAGGCATGGCGCAGACGGAGCCTGAACGACTCCTCTACGAGTTCCCTGTTCTTCTGCTGCAATTCATCGATGCTCAGATCTCTGATCTCTTTAATCTTCATCAGACATCTCCCTTACCAAAAACTTTGTACCGATAGGAAGCTTATGCGCCGCCAGGGTGAAGGCCTCTACGGCAGTCTCCTTCGAAACTCCCTCTATCTCATAGAGCACCACACCGGGCTTGATCACCGCCACCCATTCTTCCGGGGCGCCCTTTCCCTTTCCCATACGGGTCTCGGCAGGTTTCTTCGTCACGGACTTGTGGGGGAAAATTCTGATCCAGATTTTTCCCCCACGCTTTACGTGACGCGTCATCGCTACCCTCGCCGCTTCGATCTGCCGTGCAGTAATCCAGCCGCACTCCGTCGCCTGAAGGCCATATTCACCAAAAGCCACGCTATTGCCCCGCGTCGCTTTCCCACTCATACGACCCCGCTGCAACTTTCTAAACTTGACTCTCTTCGGCATTAACATCGTTCAAAACCTCTGTTCTGCGAACGTATCCGCACCAGTTCTCGGAAGGATAAACCGTCCCGGAGGAACCTACTTTGCAGCCTCTTTTTTGCCCGGCAATACTTCACCATGGAATATCAGCACCTTCACGCCGATGAGACCGTAAGCGGTGGTTGCTTCCGTAAAACCGCAATCGATATCAGCCCGGAGTGTATGGAGCGGCACTCTTCCCTCACGATACCACTCCGACCTGGCCATTTCGGCTCCGCCCAATCGTCCCCCGCAGTTTACCCGGATGCCTTTTGCGCCAAACTTCATCGCCGCGGTTACGCATTTCTTCATTGCCCGGCGGAATGCAACGCGCCTCTCAAGCTGCTGAGCCACATTTTCCGCGACCAACTGTGCGTCTATCTCCGGCTTGCGGACCTCAAGGATATTGATGATCACCTCGCCCGAGGTGATTCCCTCGAGATCCTTCTTCAATTTTTCGATTTCGGATCCCTTTTTACCGATGATGATGCCGGGTCGTGCCGCATGGATATTCACCTTTGCCTTATTGGCCGCTCGCTCGATTTCTATCCTGGAGATACCCGCGTGGTACAGCTTCTCCTTGAGGTATTTCCTGACCTTGATGTCCTCATGAAGCAGTTCACTGTAATTCTTTTCCGAAAACCACTGTGAGTACCACGTCTTGATACCACCCAACCGCAACCCGATCGGGTTAACCTTCTGCCCCAACCTGACACCTCCTCACGAATTACTCTTCATCCAGGACCACAGTAATATGGCTCATCCGTTTCTTTATCGAAGCGGCTCTTCCCTGTGCCCGCGCCCTCCAGCGTTTCAGAGATGGTCCCTGATCGACCAACACCTCTTTTACATAGAGGATATTTTCGTCGATATTGGGATTCTGCTTCGCATTGGCGAGTGCCGAACTGAGCACCTTGCGCACGGGATCTGCGGCATACTTCCTGGTAAACAGGAGGATCTGCCTCGCCTCTTCCACCTTTTTCCCTCTGACCAGGTCAACCACCAGCCGCACCTTCTGTGGCGACATCCGGATATACTTGGCAACCGCTTTTGCTTCCATACCTGACTCCAAACCGCCGCGGGGGGATCGTTCCATTCACCCCGGTAAAGGGCGCCCGTTACTTGCGCAGCTTTGTCTTGCGGTCTCCCGCATGGCTGTAGAATGTCCTTGTCGGCGAAAATTCACCCAATTTATGACCTACCATGTTCTCGGTCACAAAGACCGGAATGAATTTCTTCCCATTGTGTACCGCAAAGGTCTGTCCGATCAATTCCGGGGTTACGGTAGAGCGGCGCGACCAGGTTTTTATGACCGTCTTGCTCCCCGTGGCATCCTGCCTGCGGACCTTCTCCAGAAGCCTCTCTTCGATGTATGCGCCCTTCTTGATTGAACGTGCCACCTTTTAACCTCTTCTTTTTACGATAAATTTATCGCTGCTCTTGTTGGTTCGCGTCTTATGCCCATTCGTCGGCACACCCCAGGGGGTACAGGGATGCCGTCCCCCGGACGATTTCCCTTCACCGCCACCCATCGGATGATCGACCGGGTTCATGACGACTCCGCGGGACTGCGGACGCTTCCCCAGCCAGCGCGACCGCCCGGCCTTACCCAGGCTCACATTTTCATGATCGATATTGCCGATCTGGCCGATGGTCGCTCTACACTCCATGAAGACCTTGCGGACTTCGCCGGAGGGAAGGCGAACCTGCGCATAGCCCTCTTCCTTGGCCATCAACTGCCCGTAGGCACCCGCCGACCGGATCAACTGCGCCCCCTTGCCGACCTTGAGCTCCAGATTATGGATCAGGGTTCCAAGGGGTATATTCTTCAGTGGTACACTGTTTCCCGGCTTGATATCCGCCTTCTCGCCACTGACCACCTCATCGCCGACCACGATCTTGGAGGGAGCGATGATGTATCTCTTCTCACCGTCCACATAGTTCAGCAGTGCAATGCGCGATGAACGGTTGGGATCGTACTCGATCGAGGCAACGCGCGCCTGAATGTCGTCCTTGTCCCGCCTGAAATCGATCAACCGGTAACGGCGCTTGTGACCACCACCATAATGACGACTCGTTATCCTTCCATAGGAATTGCGGCCGCCCGTTCTCCTGATGGGTGCCAGGAGACCCTTCTGGGGCTCTGTTCCTCCGGTCAACTCCTGAAAGTCCGAACAGGTCTGAAACCTTCTTCCCGGTGATGTCGGCTTGTACTTTTTAATTCCCATCCCCTTTATTCCCTCACCCTTGCTGTCCTCGATCGTTCCGAAAAAACAGGTTATGCGCCTTCAATGGCCTCAATACGGTTCCCCGGCGCGAGGGTCACGATCGCCTTCTTCCAGGAGCGCCTTGCGCCGATAATCCTACCCGTGCGTTTCTTCTTGCCGGGTACATTCATGACCCGCACACTGAGCACCTTGACCTTGAAGAGCTTTTCGACGGCGCGGAGAACCTCTATCCTATTTGCGCGCTGGTCGACTTCAAAGTTGTACTGGTTTGCCGCATCCCTCGCGACCGTGCTCTTTTCCGTGATCAACGCCTTTTTGATGATCTGATGCAGTTCCATTATGATAACAACGCCCCTTCGATCTTCTTTATAGAGGGTTCTAACAACACTACATGATCATACTTGAGAAGGTCGTAAACATTGATCCCCTCCGATCTGACCATTTTGACGTCTCTGATATTGCGCGACGACTTCTCCAGGACCGGCCGTGATTCATCGATCACGAAAAGCGCCTTCTTGAATCCAAAGCGGTCTATCACCTCTTGGAACCGTTTCGTCTTGATCTCATCCATCGGGAAATCCCTTAGGACGATCATCTGCTCTTCCTTGAATTTCATGCTCAAGGCAGAGATCAGCGCCGCTCGCCGCATCTTCTTGGGCAGTCTGTATGCGTAACTGCGCGGAGTCGGTCCGAAGATGATCCCTCCGCCCCTCCAGATCGGCGAACGTGAGTGACCCGCCCGGGCCCGTCCGGTCCCCTTCTGGCGCCACGGCTTTTTCCCGCCGCCCCGGACATCGCTCCTGCCCTTGGTCGAGGCGGTTCCGCTCCTTCGCGCAGCCATCTGCATCCTGACCATTTCGTATATGGCGCCCTCGTTCACCGGGGCGCCAAACACGGCATCATTCAGCTCGATCTCGGAGATCCGGTTATTTTCTATGTCGTACACACCCGTTACTGGCATTTTTTCCACCTTCAGGGGCTGCTAACGTATCAGCCCTTCTTGATCGCCTGCTTGATAAGAACAAAACCGTTCTTGCTGCCCGGAACGGCACCCCTGATCAGGATTACATTCATCTCCGGCCTGACGGCCCACACCAGCAGGTTCTGCACCGTCTTTCGCTCATTACCCATCCGTCCGGGGAGCCTCGTCCCCTTGAAAACCCTCGACGGATCGGCGCTCGCACCGATGGACCCGGGAGCCCGGTGGAACATGGAACCGTGGGTTGCCCTCCCGCCGCCGAATCCGTGACGCTTCACCACGCCGGCAAATCCTTTGCCCTTCGTGGTTCCGACGATGTCCACATATTCGCCGGGCTCGAAAGCGTCGGCCTTGAGCTCCTGACCCGCCTCGCAGCCTTCCACTTCCATCCTGAATTCCCTGAGAACGCGAAACAGCCCCTTGTCGGCCCTCTTGAAGTGCCCCTGAAGCGCCTTGGTCACATTCTTCTGCTTGATGCGACCATACCCAAGTTGGAGCGCATCATAACCGTCGGTTTCCCGGGTCTTCCGCTGGATGACCACGGACGGTTCCACTTCGATGACCGTCACCGGAACGGAAACCCCTTCATCGGAAAACACCTGTGTCATCCCTAATTTCTTGCCGATCAGTCCTTTTGTCATCATCATTCTCTTTTACCAAAAAGAAACAACCCGGCGCGGTGGACGCAAAACAGACATCAACGCCGTTTCCGAGATTGCACTCCTACAGCTTTATCTCGACATCCACACCCGCAGACAGGTCGAGTTTCATGAGGGCATCCACCGTCGCCTGTGTCGGCTCGACGATATCGATCAGCCGTTTGTGCGTTCTGATCTCGAACTGCTCTCGCGACTTCTTATCCACATGCGGCGACCGATTGACACAGTATTTATTGATCTCGGTCGGAAGGGGGATCGGTCCGGCTACGCGGGCCCCGGTCCTCTTTGCCGTTTCGACGATATCTTCGACCGAACGGTCCAGCAGTTTATAGTCGTAGGCTTTCAGACGAATTCGTATTTTTTGATCTTTCATGGTTTCACTTTAACCCGTTCCTCTGACATACCAGAATACTATTCGATAATCTTGCTCACGACGCCTGCGCCGACCGTCCTGCCCCCCTCACGGATGGCGAAGCGGAGCTTCTCTTCCATGGCGATCGGGGTTATCAGGTTGATTTCCAACTCCACATTGTCTCCGGGCATCACCATTTCCACTCCTTCCGGCAGGTTGGATACTCCTGTCACATCCGTCGTCCGGAAGTAGAACTGGGGGCGATATCCGTTGAAGAAGGGCGTATGCCGACCGCCTTCCTCCTTCGTGAGGACGTAGACCTGAGCCTTGAACTTGGTGTGCGGCGTGATGGAACCGGGCTTGGCGACCACCTGGCCCCGCTCCACTTCTTCGCGCTTCGTCCCGCGGAGGAGGACCCCGATGTCGTCACCGGCCCGCCCCTCATCAAGGGTCTTGCGGAACATCTCGACACCGGTGCAGACCGTTTTAAAGGTCGGCCTGATCCCGATGATTTCGACTTCATCACCGGTTCTGACGATCCCGCGATCAACGCGGCCTGTCACGACCGTCCCGCGGCCGGAAATGGTAAACACGTCGCCGACCGGCATGAGGAAAGGCTTGTCAAGATCCCGGACCGGCAGCGGGATGTAGTTGTCGACGGCATCCATGAGCTCCCAGATGGATTTTGCATCGGGCGAATTGGGATCGTCGGCCTCGAGAGCCTTGAGTGCGGAACCCCTGATGATGGGAATATCATCACCCGGAAATTCGTAGGCGGTAAGGAGTTCCCTGAGTTCGAGTTCCACGAGATCGAGAAGTTCGGGGTCGTCAACGAGGTCGATCTTGTTCAGGTACACGACGATATAGGGAACCTGGACCTGGCGGGCAAGGAGGATATGCTCCCGGGTCTGGGGCATCGGGCCGTCGGACGCCGCCACGACCAGGATGGTACCATCCATGTGCGCGGCACCGGAAATCATGTTCTTGATGTAATCGGCATGCCCCGGACAATCGACATGCGCATAGTGACGTTTGTCCGTTTCGTACTCCACATGCGCGATGTTGATGGTAACGCCTCGCTCTTTTTCTTCCGGGGCGTTATCGATAGAATCAAAAGGTCTGAATTGGGCGAATCCCTTCGTGGCCAAGTGCTTGGTAATCGCGGCAGTCAATGTGGTCTTCCCATGATCAACGTGACCGATGGTACCGATATTTACATGCGGCTTCGTCCTCTCAAATTTTTTCTTCGCCATCTCCAACCTCCTTACGCTTTGAATGGTTTGTTAAAATCGGTAATGGGCAAATGCTTTGTTGGCCTCGGCCATCTTGTGTACGGCTTCCTTCTTCTTGATGGCCGCACCGCGATTGTTCGCCGCGTCGATCAGTTCCGCCGCCAGTTTCTCGCGCATGGTCTTTTCGGAGCGTTCTCGCGCATGGGTAATCAGCCAGCGGATCCCGAGAGCAACTCTCCGGGAGGGAATCACTTCGGTCGGCACCTGGTACGTCGATCCTCCGACGCGCCTCGACTTAACTTCGATGACCGGTTTGACGTTGCTTACGGCCTTTTCGAAAACATCGACGGGAGGTTCCTTGACACGATCCTGAATGATGTCGAAGGCCCCATACAAGATGGATTCCGCGACGCTCTTTTTCCCCCTTTTCAGGAGATTGTTGATAAACCGTGCCACCAGCCGGTTGTTGTACTTCGGGTCCGGCAGGATCTCTCTTTTTGTAACTTCTCTTCTCCTCGGCATGACTCAATCCCCGTTAGCTCGGCCTCTTAGCCCCGTATTTAGACCTTCCCTGTTTCCTGTCCTGTACGCCCACGGCATCGAGCGTCCCCCTCACGATATGATATCGCACCCCCGGAAGGTCCTTGACTCGACCGCCCCGCACCAGGACAACGGAATGCTCCTGAAGGTTGTGTCCGACGCCCGGGATATAGGAAGTCACCTCGTACCCGCTGGTGAGCCTGACCCTGGCCACCTTCCGTAAAGCGGAATTCGGTTTTTTCGGTGTGGAGGTGTACACCCTGACGCAGACCCCCCGCCGCTGCGGCGAACTGGCCAGTGCAGGCGTCGCCGCTTTTCTTCCGATCTTGGTCCTTCCCTTCCGAACTAACTGATTTATTGTAGGCATTACCCCTTCGGACTCCTTATCCAGTCGTTAAATTCACCGGTGCAACAAAAGTTTGATTAACTATCAATTCGTCGTTTCTATGTCAAGTGTTTTCTCGCTGATTTTTTCAGGCAGGGAAAGCTCCGGTTGCTCGTCCTCCTGGAGGAGGCTTCCGTCGTCCGTTACGCTGATCCCCAGCTTCTTATACATCGGCAGCCCCGTGCCCGCAGGAATCAGTCTGCCCATGATGACATTCTCCTTGAGCCCTCTCAAGTAGTCGGTTTTTCCGGCCAGCGACGCTTCCGTCAATACCCGCGTCGTCTCCTGGAAGGAGGCGGCGGAGATGAAACTTTGGGTAGACAGCGAGGCTTTCGTGATCCCCATCAATATCGGTTCGCCCTTGGCCGGTTTTCCCCCCTTGGCAACAACCCGGTCATTCTCCTCCTGAAAGCGGAACCGCTCCACCTGCTCCTCGGCGATAAAGGAGGTGTCACCCGGGTCCTTGATCATGACCCTTCGGAGCATCTGACGGACGATCACCTCCATATGCTTGTCGTTGATCTTGACCCCCTGCAGTCGATACACTTCCTGCACCTCATCAACGAGGTAACGGGCCAGTTCCTTTTCCCCTTTGATCATGAGGAGGTCGTGGGGATTGTTCACCCCGTCCATTAGCGGTTCACCGGCCATAACCCGGTCGCCCTCCTGAACGCTGACATGCTTCCCCTTGGGGATCAGGTATTCCTTCTCATCCTCGGCATCGGGGGTGATGATGACCTTTCTCTTCCCCTTGGAGTCCTTTCCGTACGAGACAACGCCGTCGATTTCGCTGATGACGGCAAACTCCTTCGGCTTCCTCGCCTCGAAGAGCTCCGCTACCCGGGGAAGACCGCCGGTGATGTCCTTCGTCTTGGTAGTCTCCCGGGGGATCTTCGCAAGGATGTCGCCGGCGCTGACCGCATCTCCTTCCGACACGACGATGTTGGTACCGACCGACAGGAGATGCCTGGCCACCGTCGTCGATCCCGGGACTTTCGCCGTTTTGCCCTTCTTATCCTTGATCGAGACGCGCGGACGCATGTCCGTTCCCCTGAACTCGACGATCACCTTCCGCGAGAGGCCGGTCACCTCGTCCACCTGCTCCTGCATGGTCTTCCCTTCGATGATATCCCCGAACTTGACGACCCCGTCCACCTCGGCAAGAATCGGTATGGAGAAGGGATCCCATTCCGCGATCAAGTCACCCCGCTTCTGGTCCCGGGGCCCCTTCACGCGGCTCCCGTCCGTCACCTTGATGTGAGCACCGTAGGGAACGGTATACTTCCCGCGGCTCCGTCCCTGGTCGTCCAGGACGTGTACCTCGCCGTTGCGGTTCATGACCACCAAGCCGCCGGATTTGCTCTTGACGGTATTGAGATTCACGAATCGGATGAGTCCGTCGTGTCGCGCCTCCAGGGTGGAGTGTTCCTCGAATTTCGCCGTTCCGCCGATATGGAAGGTCCGCATGGTCAACTGAGTCCCCGGTTCGCCGATGGACTGGGCCGCAATGATCCCGACCGCCTCGCCGATATTCACGAGACGCCCACGGGACAGGTCGCGGCCGTAGCACATGGCGCAGACGCCGTGCTTCGATTTGCAGGTCAACACCGACCGGATATTGATTTTCTCGATCCCGGCATCGTCGATCTTCTTCGCCAGGGCCTCGTCGATCTCCTGATTCGCGCTTACCAAGACCTCATTGTTGTCGTACGGGTCCCGGATCTCTTCCAGGACAACCCTCCCCAAAACGCGTTCCCCGGCGGTTTCGATGATTTCACCGCCTTCCATCAGGGCGGAGACATAGATACCGTCGATCGTACCGCAGTCGTCCTCGGTAATGATGCAGTCCTGAGCGACGTCGACGAGCCTTCGGGTCAGATACCCTGAGTTGGCCGTTTTCAACGCCGTGTCGGCAAGGCCTTTCCGGGCGCCGTGCGTGGAGATAAAGTACTCCAACACCGTCAGACCTTCCCGGAAGTTGGCCCGAATCGGGGTCTCGATGATCTCACCCGATGGCTTTGCCATGAGTCCCCGCATTCCCGCCAGCTGTCTGATTTGGACCGCACTGCCCCTTGCACCGGAATCGGCCATCATGTAGATGGGGTTGAAGCTCTCACCTCGCCGCCTGCTCCCATCGGGCCCAACCTGCTCTTCCATGCCGATCCCGCCGAGCATCTCGACGGCAATCTTCTCCGTCGCCTGGGCCCATATGTCGATCACCTTGTTATACCGCTCGCCGTAAGTGATGAGTCCCTCCATGTACTGCTTCTGGATCCCGAGCACATCCTTATCGGCCTTGGCGACGATCTCCTTCTTGTTTTCCGGGATGACCATGTTGTGGATCGCGATCGAAACGCCGGCCTTGGTCGCAAATCGGAATCCCACGTCCTTTAGGCGGTCGGCAAGGATTACCGTAGTTTTATCCCCGCAGGATCGATAGCAGTAGTTGATGAGGTTCGCCAACTCCTTTTTGTTCATGACCTTGTTGATCGCATCGAACGATATCGGTTCCGGAATCACCTCAAACAGGACAACCCGTCCGACGGTTGTCTCTTTGAGCTACCCGTCGATGCGGACCTTGATCTTTGCATCAAGGACAAACCCCTGGCCATCAACCGCGGACCGCACCACACCGGGATCGGCAAAGGTCATTCCCTCGCCCTTGACGCCGCTTTGCGCCCTGGTGAGGTAATAGATCCCTAAAACGATGTCCTGGCTGGGAATGATGATCGGCATCCCGTTTGCCGGTGACAGGATATTGTTGGTCGACATCATCAGGACCCTGGCTTCGGTCTGCGCCTCGATGGACAACGGCACATGGACGGCCATCTGATCGCCGTCGAAATCGGCATTGAAGGCCGTACAGACCAGCGGATGGAGCTGAATCGCCTTTCCCTCGATCAGGATCGGCTCGAACGCCTGGAGCCCAAGCCGGTGAAGAGTCGGCGCCCGGTTCAGCATCACGGTATATTCGCGGACGACCTCATCGAGGGCATCCCATACCTCGGCGGTCTCCTTCTCCACCATCTTCTTCGCGCTTTTGACCGTCGTCACGTATCCCTTTTCCTGGAGACGCCGGTATATGAAGGGCTTGAAGAGTTCCAGCGCCATCTTCTTGGGAAGACCGCACTGATGGAGCCGCAGGTCGGGGCCGACCGTGATGACGGAACGCCCGGAATAATCGACCCGCTTGCCCAAGAGGTTCTGCCGGAACCGGCCCTGCTTCCCCTTGAGCATGTCCGAAAGCGAACGGAGCGGGCGCTTGTTCGTCCCGGTGATTGCCCTCCCCCGCCGGCCGTTGTCGAACAGGACGTCCACCGCTTCCTGGAGCATTCGCTTCTCGTTGCGGATGATGATCTCCGGTGCATTCAACTCCTGGAGACGCTTCAGGCGGTTGTTGCGGTTGATGACCCGGCGGTAGAGGTCGTTCAGGTCGGAGGTTGCAAACCGACCGCCGTCCAGTGGGACCAGCGGACGCAGGTCGGGCGGTATCACGGGCAGGACCGTCAGAACCATCCATTCCGGTTTGTTGCCCGACTTCTTCAGGGCTTCAACAACCTTCAGACGCTTAACATACTTTTTCCGTTTCGTTTCCGAAACGGACGTCTTGAGCTCCGACCGAAGCTCGTCGTTGAGCTTGTCGAGGTCCACCTCCTCGAGGAGGAGGCGGACGGCTTCCGCCCCGATGCCCGCTACGAAGGCATCGGACCCGTACTGGTCCATCAGGTCGCTGTATTCCTCGTCCGTCAGGAGATCCTTTTTCTTCAAAGGGGTGTTCTTGGGGTCGAGGACAATCCACGACTCGAAATAGAGGACCTTCTCCAGTTCCTTCAGGGTCAGGTCAAGGACATTCCCAATCCTGCTGGGAAGGCTCTTGAGGAACCAGATGTGGGCAACCGGCGTCGCCAGGGTGATATGTCCCATTCTCTCGCGACGTACCTTGGACTGGATGACCTCCACGCCGCATTTCTCACAGACGACGCCCCGGTGCTTCATCCGTTTGTAGCGGCCGCACAGGCATTCGTAATCCTTTACGGGACCGAAGATTTTTGCACAGAATAGCCCGTCGCGCTCGGGCTTGAAGGTCCGGTAGTTGATCGTCTCGGGTTTCTTGACCTCCCCATGCGACCATGAAAGGATCTTTTCCGGCGAGGCAATGGACATCTTGATTGCGTTAAATCTGATTGGATCTTTCGGCTTCTCAAAATAACTAAAAACGTCTTCCACGGATGGTATCTCCTAATAAAGTAACAAAGAATCGGTCAGTGGTCCCGGGTCACCGGTGCGGGAAGTTGACGATACGCCCCCGTGCCCCCCGGTTCCTACTCCTCTTCGATCAACTCCACATCCAGACAGAGGCTCTGCAACTCCTTCACCAGCACATTAAAGGATTCCGGCAGTCCCGGTTCCGATGTGTGCTCGCCCTTGACGATGGCTTCATAGATCCGGGTCCTACCGGCCACATCATCGGATTTGACGGTCAAAAATTCCTGGAGCGAATACGCGGCGCCATAGGCCTCCATGGCCCACACTTCCATCTCACCGAGCCGCTGCCCGCCGAACTGTGCCTTTCCGCCAAGCGGCTGCTGGGTCACCAGGGAATAGGGGCCGATGGACCGGGCATGGATCTTGTTATCGACGAGGTGGTGAAGCTTGAGCATATAGATCATGCCGACGGTGATTTCGTGATCGAAGGGCTCGCCGGTCCTCCCGTCGTACAGGACCGTCTGGCCGGTTTCGGGGAGAGCGCAGCCCTTGAGCATGTTCTTGATCTCTTTTTAATCGGCGCCGTCGAAAACCGGCGTCGAAACCAGGATACCCCTTTTGAGCCTTTTCGCGAACGACAGCAGCTCCTCTTCCGAGGCCTCGCCGACGAACTTGTCGGATTCGGGCGAGGAGTATACCGCTTTCAGCTCCTTCTTCAAGGCCTCCACCCCACCATGCTTCTCCAGAAGGGCGTTGATCTTTTCCCCGACGCCCCGGGCCGCCCAGCCCAGATGGGTCTCCAGGATCTGCCCCACATTCATACGCGAAGGAACGCCGAGGGGGTTCAGGACGATGTCCACCGGCGTGCCGTCCTGAAAATAGGGCATATCCTCCTCGGGAAGGATCCGCGAAAGAACACCTTTGTTGCCGTGACGGCCGGCCATCTTGTCGCCGACCGACAGTTTCCTCTTGATGGCGATGTACACCTTGACCAGTTTGATCACCCCGGGCGGCAGTTCATCACCGGCCTTGAGTTTTTCGATCTTTTCCGCGAAATAGGCCTCGACGAACTCCTTTTTCCGGGAGAGATTTTCATAGAGGACGCCGCTCCTGGCCTCCGCATCGTCCCCCCCTTCCAGGGTAATCTCCCGCCAGAGTTCAAAGGGGATCCGCTCGAGCACCTCATCGGTGATGGCGTCACCCTTCTTCAGGAGAATCCGCTTCTTCTTGGGATCGGAAATCTTGCCCGCCGATACTTTCCCGAGGAGCATGCCGGCGATCTGTGCCCGGACGCCTTTGGTAATGATCCGGATTTCGTCGTCCCGATCCTTGTTCAGAAGAGCGATGGCCTCCTCCTCGATGTATTGCGAGCGGCTGTCACGCTCGGTTCCTTTGCGGGCGAAAATCTTGGCGTCGATCACCGTCCCTTCCACCCCGGGGGGAACACGCAGGGATGTATCGCGCACATCGCTGGCCTTTTCCCCGAAGATCGCCCGCAGAAGCTTCTCCTCAGATGAGAGCTGCGTCTCGCCCTTGGGGGTTATCTTTCCGACCAGGATGTCGCCGGGTTTTACCGCCACGCCCATGCGGACGATGCCGCTGTCGTCGAGGTTTCTCAAGGCCTCTTCGCCTAAATTGGGGATATCCCGGGTTATCTCTTCCTTTCCAAGCTTCGTATCCCGGGCCATCGTTTCGAATTCCTCGATGTGGATCGAGGTATAGATGTCATCCTTGACGATCCGCTCACTGATGAGGATCGAATCCTCGTAATTGTACCCTCCCCAGGACATAAAGGCGACCATCACATTCCTTCCCAGGGCAAGCTCCCCCGTGTCCGTGGCGGGACCGTCCGCAATGATCTCCCCTTTGCTGACCCGCTGTCCCTTGCCGACGATCGGTTTCTGATTGAAACAGGTATCCTGGTTTGATCGCTGATACTTGATCAGGTTGTAGATATCCACACCGGTGTCAAGCCCTTCCTTTTCGGGGGCGTCGCATTTGATGACAATCCGCGCCGCATCGACGCTATCCACGACACCGGAGCGCTTGGCCACGACGACCGCGCCGGAATCCCGCGCCACGACGGCTTCCATCCCCGTGCCCACCAGCGGTACTTCCGGTTTCATCAGGGGAACCGCCTGCCGTTGCATGTTGGATCCCATGAGAGCGCGGTTGGCATCGTCATGCTCAAGAAAGGGAATCAGGGTGGCGGCCACACTGACCAACTGGTTGGGAGAGACATCCATCATGTTGATATCCGTTGGGACGACGGACAGGAAATCCCCACCCTTCCTGGCGGATATCAGCGCACCGACGAACCGGCCCTGTTTGTCAAGCGGTCTGTCAGCTTGGGCAATGACCTGGTTCTCTTCTTCGATCGCGGTCAGATAGCGAACCTCATCGAGCACCTTTCCCTGCTCCACAACGCGATAGGGCGTTTCGATGAAGCCGAAGGCGTTCACCCGGGCGAACGTGCTCAGCGAGACGATCAAGCCGATATTGGGACCTTCCGGGGTTTCGACCGGACAGATCCGCCCGTAATGGGTGGGATGGACGTCCCGAACCTCGAATCCCGCCCGTTCCCGCGTCAGGCCTCCCGGCCCGAGCGCCGACAGTCTCCGTTTATGGGTGATCTCGGACAGGGGATTGGTCTGGTCCATAAACTGGGAGAGTTGGCTGCTCCCGAAAAATTCGTTGACCACGGCGGAGACGGGCTTGGCGTTGATGAGGTCGTGCGGCATCATGGTTTCGATGTCCTGAAGGCTCATCTTCTCCTTGATGGCGCGCTCCATCCTGACCAATCCTATCCGGTACTGGTTTTCAATCAACTCGCCCACGGAGCGGACACGCCGGTTCCCCAGATGGTCGATGTCGTCCACGCTGCACTCGCCCGAACCCTTTTTCAGTTCGATCAGATACTTGACTGCTGCCATGATGTCCTCATTGCGCAATACGGTCACGCTCGTCGGAACATCAAGATGGAGCTTGTAATTCATTTTTGCGCGCCCGACATCGGAAAGGTCATAGCTCTCCGGCTCGAAAAAAAGGCTGTTGAAGAATTTGTGAGCGGTCTCCGGCGTCGGCGGATTGCTCGGTCGGAGCCTGCGATAGATCTCGATAATCGCATCCTCCGCCGTATCGATCCGATCCATGAGGAGAGTATCCCGGATGGAGGCGTTCTCGCGATCTTCGTCGATGTGGATGAACTGGAACGAGGTGATCCCTTTTTCCCTGAAGAGCTGCAGCGTCTCGGCCGTCACCTCGTCATTACACTTCATCAGGATCTCACCGGTCTTCTGATCCACAACATCGGAAGACGAAATCCGGCCGATGATATCCTCATCGCCCACGGGTATCCGGGTGATGGCGGAATCGATCATCTTCTTGAGGAGGGGCTTGGAGATCTTCCGTCCCTTTTTCGCGATGACTTCGCCATCCTTCGATACAATATCTTCAGGGGCCTTCTCCCCGATCAGGGAATCGTTGACGGCCATATAGAAGCGGCCCTTTTCCAGCACTATTATTTCCACATTGTAGAAATAGTTCAGGATGTGCTGCGTGGTATTGCCCATCGCCTTCAGCAGGATCGTGACCGGCATCTTCCGGCGGCGATCGATCCGTACGTAGAGAAGGTCCTTGGAGTCGAATTCCAGATCGAGCCACGACCCGCGGATCGGTATGACGCGGGCCGAGTAGATGAGCTTTCCGCTGGCAAGGGTTTTCCCTTTGTCGTGGTCGAAAAAGATGCCGGGCGAACGGTGAAGCTGGCTGACGATCACCCGCTCCGTCCCATTGACGATGAACGTGCCGTTTTCGGTCATCAGGGGAATCTCGCCGAAATAGATCTCCTGCTCCTTGATATCCCTGATCGGCTTTGGCTCGATATTCCGGTCCGTATCGAAAACGACCAGCCGGACCACGATCTTCAGCGGTGCGGCGTAGGTCATTCCCTTCTGGACGCACTCCTGCATGTCATACCGGACCGCGCCGATCTTGTAACTGACGAACTCGAGGGAGCATTTCCCACTGAAATCGGAAATGGGAAAGACGCTGTGGAAAGCGCCCTGCAGACCATAATTTCCCCTCTTGTCCGGATCGATTCCCTCCTGAAGAAATTTCCGGTAGGAATCGTTCTGGATATCGATCAGGTTGGGAATATCCAATATCCGCCTGATACGGCCAAAATTCTTTCTCAATTCGCCCATAACATCCTTTCGGCTTTGAGCCGTCAGCGATCTAAAGTTTTCACCAATAGCGATTAAGGAAAAGAACCCCATTCAACCTGTCCTGCTGCTTTTCCTGCACAGACAACCTGTTGCGTAGCGGGGTTCTGATCCTTGCCGTTCGTCGGGTAAGCGACTATTTACTTAATCTCAACGGTACCGCCAACCTCTTCTATCTTCTTCTTGATGTCAGCCGCCTCATCCTTGGATACGGCCTCTTTAATCGGCTTGGGAACACCGTCCACCAGGTCCTTGGCTTCCTTGAGCCCGAGACCCGTGATGGCCCTGACAACCTTGATCACCTGGATCTTCTGGTCGCCGAATCCGGTCAGGATGGTATCAAACTCGGTCTTCTCTTCAACCTGAGCGGCCTGCGCGGGCCCCGCAGCGGCAACCATGGCAACAGGCGCCGCGGCGCTTACGCCAAACTTCGTTTCCAGTTCCTTGACCAGTTCCGAAAGCTCCAGAACCGTCATGCCTTCAATGAATTTTACAACATCCTCTTTCGTAATCTCGTTCGCCATTTCTCTCTTCCTTCCTGTATGGTATGATTAGTTTGCAGACGCCTTTTTCGCCCGATAGGCATCCAGCACCTGCACAAAATTCCTCGGAACGCCGCTCAATACATTCACGAGCGAGGTTTGCACCCCGACCATGAGGGAAAGCAGTTTCCCGATGAGCACCTCGCGACTCGGTAGTTCGGCGAGGAGCGTGAGCTGGTCCTTGCTGAGGATCTTGCCATTCATCATGGCTGCCTTGATTTCAAGATTGGCATTCTTCTTGGCAAAGTCAACAAGCGCCTTGGTGGTCTCGACTACGTCGCCACGGGTGATCGCCACGGCCAGGGGCCCCTTGAACTGCCCCTCCAGCGCGCTGAAATCGGTTTCGCGCGACGCGATGGCAAGCAGCGAGTTTTTCACGACCCTGAGCTCTGCATTCGATTTCCGCAGCATAACCCTCAGTGCCGTCATCTTCGCCACATCCATGCCGCTGAAACCGGTCAGAATGGCCAAATTGAAATCTTTCAGTTTTTCATGAAGTGCGGCAGCAATCTGCTCCTTCGTTCTCCGATCCAATCCTTAAACCTCCTTCCTGTCTGATATGTTTCCCGTGCTCCCCGAAAAGAAAGCCCCAGTGAACGTCAGAGAACAGAGCAGCATACAGGATGATTCCCATGACCAGAACGGTCACTTTTTCATCACAGTCTCGGCAGGCCACCGATCGCGTTTAAACTTCCCGTACCTGCTGTCTCAGACCCATTTTCATCAGTTACCCCATCGCCCCCACCGGGGGCCATGGCACTAAACACCCCTGACGGCGAGAGGATCCACCTTCACCCCGGGACCCATGACGGTCGAAAGCGCAATACTTCTGATATAGATGCCCTTGCTCGATGCGGGTTTCAGTTTGCTGATCATCTCCAGCAGGGCAAGAAAATTCTCCGCCAATTTCTCCGCCCCGAACGACGCCTTGCCGACGGGACAATGCACGATGCCCGCCTTTTCCACGCGGAATTCAACCTTACCGGCCTTCAGTTCCTGGACCGTCTTGCCCACATCAAAGGTTACCGTTCCCACCTTCGGATTCGGCATCAGGCCGCGGGGACCAAGGATCTTCCCCAGTTTACCGACGCTCCCCATCATATCCGGCGTGGCGATAACCCGGTCAAATTCGAGCCATCCGCCCTTGATCTTCTCGACCACATCATCCGATCCGACCACGTCGGCACCGGCTTCCAGGGCCTCCTTTTCCTTCTCCCCCTTGGCAAACACCAACACCCGGACCGATTTTCCCAGCCCGTTGGGCAGAACAACGGAGCCCCGTACCATCTGGTCGGCATGCGCCGGATTAACCCCGAGGCGAACGGCGGCGTTGACAGTTTCATCAAATTTCGCCCGTGCCGTAGCAACGACCAAGTCCATCGCCTCGCGAATGGGATAGCGTTTCCCCGGTTCGATCTTGTTTGCCGCCTCTATGTATTTCTTCCCTCTCTTTGCCATGATCAACCCTCATCCAGTAACTTCAATCCCCATGGATCTCGCCGTCCCTTCAACGATCCTCATCGCCCCCTCGATATCGACGGCATTGAGGTCATTGTACTTCAGCTCCGCAATCTCTTTGACTTGCTTGAGCGTGACCGTCCCCACCTTGTCGCGTTTGGGATCGCCCGAACCTTTGGCGATTTTCGCAGCCTGCTTCAGGAGCACCGAAGCCGGGGGTGTCTTGGTCACGAAGGTAAATGATCTGTCCGCGTAGACCGTTATGACGACGGGGATGACCATTCCCTCCTGGTTCTGCGTCATGGCATTGTAAGCCTTGCAGAACTCCATGATGTTCACGCCGTGCTGACCAAGGGCAGGACCAATCGGCGGCGAAGGTGTAGCCTTGCCCGCCTTGATCTGTAGTTTTATGTTCGCGATAACCTTCTTTGCCATTCTGATCACCCTATCTCATAGTTAAAGGTCTCAGGCCATTGGTGACGGGTCCTCCTGCAATCCTGCACAGGAACCGCAATCCATGATCCTTCTCAAACCTGCATGACCTGGATAAAATCCAGTTCCACCGGTGTCGATCGGCCGAATATGCTGACAATCACCCGTAATTTCCCCTTCTCCGGTTTCACCTCATCGATCAGGCCGTCAAAATTGGTAAAGGGCCCATCGATGATCCGTACGTGATCGCCCACATCGAATTTAAACTTCGGTCTCGGCTTCAGCGTCCCTTCATCTATTCTGGTTCTGAGGCTCTCCACGTCCTTATCGGGAATCGGGGAAGGCTTGTCCTTGCTGCCGATAAACCCCGTCACCTTGGGTGTATCCTTCACGATGTGCCATGTGTCGTCGTTCAGCTCCATCCGGACAAGGATATAGCCCGGGAAAAACTTCCGTTTCGAGGTCTTCTTCTCACCCGACACGAGTTCGACGATATCTTCTTCCGGAATCAGGATGTCCGAGAAAAAGGCCTGCTTCCCCGCCGTTTCGATCCTTTCCTGCAGAGAAAGCTTCACCCGGTTCTCAAACCCGGAATATGTATGTACGACATACCACCTGAAAGCCATTGGATTATCCCAATATGAGTTTGACGATCTTCACCAGGCCGAAATCGACGATGCCCAGAAATGTGGACACGATGATCACCACAATGATGACGACCGATGTGGAGGCAAGGGTCTGCTTGGGCGTCGGCCACGTGACCTTTTTCAGCTCCACCTTCGATCCCGTCAGAAACTGCTTTATCTTCTCTGTGACAATCTTTATTTTATCCATCCGGCAACCCCTGATTACCCGCTCCATCCGGCTCCGATTTGTAAAATTGGCAGGCCAGGAGGGACTTGAACCCCCAGCATCCGGATTTGGAGTCCGGCGCTCTATCCATTAGAGCTACTGGCCTGTGCGATTGATCGCGGCGGCACCCCACACTTTATGCTTACTTCGTTTCCCGGTGCAGCTTATGGGACCTGCAGAATTTGCAGTATTTTTTCAGCTCCAGCCGGTTCTGCATCGTCCTTTTGTTCTTTGTCGTCGTATAATTCCGCTGCTTACAGTCCGTGCAGGCCAACGTGATGATATTTCTCATGATAAAACCACCTTACATCCATCAATGGAGCCCACGACCAGGATTGAACTGGTGACCTCATCCTTACCAAGGATGTGCTCTACCAACTGAGCTACGTGGGCTGGTTACCTCTCCAAATGCACCTTGCTTTCTTTCTGAAAGGAAATTCCGCATCGCAAACAATAGCAGCAGCTGACGAATCGCCGGCTCGTTACCCGGAGAAGCGTATCGCCTCATGCCGAACAAATTGGAGCGGGAAACGGGATTCGAACCCGCGACCCTCAGCTTGGAAGGCTGACGCTCTAGCCACTGAGCTACTCCCGCTTACTGTTGATGACTCATCCGTTCCCGCGGATGGTTGTATCCCGCCATGCCAAAATGGTGGAGGGGGGAGGGTTCGAACCTCCGTAGGCTTCGCCGGCAGATTTACAGTCTGCTCCCTTTGACCGCTCGGGAACCCCTCCATGATTTCAGGTGTCTTGCTGGAGCTGGCGATGGGACTTGAACCCGCAACCTGCTGATTACAAATCAGCTGCTCTACCGATTGAGCTACGCCAGCAATCATAACCGCCCAATATGAAAAGCAATTTATTGAAAAAGTACCCCCTTGCACTTCCGGCGGAAGCTCAACCGACCCCGCGAAACAAAAGACACTAATTTTTATATCATCATTTGTCAAGATAATTTTTTTATCCTGCCCGGAAAAAGGCGACGGAGGCGTAACCGACCACGCTGTTCCTGTCGCCCGTCACGTCCCCCGAGTTGGCGTATTTCAGAAGCTCGGCCTTGTCTGCGCCGAGTTTTCGGGCAGCCAGGACGGTAACGGCTGCAGGCCCCCCTCCGCATGCTTCGCAGGAACCGGCCTCCAAGGCTTGCAGGAGACCGACCGCGTCCATTCTCATCAGGCGATCGAGCGCCCGGCGGTCCATGGCCACGGCCTTTTCGTAGGCATGGTAGTGGGAGAGATCCGAGCTACCTACGATGAGCACCTTCCGGGTTCCCGCGGCACGAACGATTGTCCCAGCGAGCTCTTCACAGGTGCCCCGGTTCTGATCCCCCATGATCAGGGGGACGAAGTTGAAGTCGCCGAGCGCCGCCTGAAGGAACGGGAGCTGGATCTCCACCGAATGCTCGTGTGTATGCACCTCCGGCAGAGCGGAAACGACCGGCCCGCTCTCGAGAATATCCCGTGCCAGGGTTTCATCGACCGGAACCACGCCGAGCGGCGTCTCATATCCCCCGGCGGGATACACCGAGACCCCCGAAAGAACTGCCGGTGACTCGGCCCGATAACTATCACCGCATCGAACGTGACTCCCTGCAGTTGACGATAGGCGTGAGCAGCAACCTGACCGGAATAGGCGTACCCGGCATGCGGTCCGACAATGCCCACGATATCCGCCCCGATCCCCCTCTCTGGAGCGCGGGAGAAAAACCGCTCGATCTCCTCCCGGAGGATGCGGGGATTTCCCGGATACCAGCTCCCGGCGATGGCCGATTTCTTGATTCGCCGTGCCGTCATGTACACGACCTTCTATTGCTCTTCAGTCAGCGGATCTCAACCAGCGGCGTATTGCCCATGGCGATGTCGATGCGTTCGCAGGTTTTCATCATAATGGTGAAAGGGGATAAGGCGTACCGCGTTGAAACCGTCGTCCACTAAGCGTCAAACTCCGGCAAGGTAAGCTTGATAAACCGGACACCCTCGTCGCGCAGGTTCTCTTCTTCACTCTGGGTTGTGGTTCCCCGGATATTTCTCCCGTCTTCTTCTCCATGGTGAATCCGGAGGGCAACCTCCGCAAATTTTTCACCCACATCAGCGAAGTTTTGATGAATATATTCCTGAAATTCCTTAAAGATCTTCACTGGTGACAACCCGGTCTGCTGCTTGTCCGCAGAGGGACGGCTCTCCTTTCCCCGAATCGCCACGGAAGAAGGAACCATAACCGCATCGGTGTTTCCGCAGACGGGGCAGGCGATGAGCGCTTTTTCTCTCTGCTTTTCGAAAGCCCCCCTGTCCTTGAACCACCCCTCGAATTTGTGGCCATCCCGGCATTTCAAATCGTAGATTATCAAGGAATTTCTCCCAGAGGTTAAATTCATGATTATAGTATCACGACGACGAATAAAAAACAACTCGCTGAAAAAAATGATGGACATTCCCGGTCGAATTGGGTATGAAGGGCAGGTGTCGGGATGTGGCCCAGCTTGGTAGGGCACTGCGTTCGGGACGCAGGAGTCGCGCGTTCAAATCGCGCCATCCCGACCATTTTTATGATAGTGAAACTCTCGGCCCCCAAAGCCGGGCTTCCCCGCAAGGAAGGGTTCTGTATTATCCGGCCTTTTATCCGGCGGCCGCGGCCATCTGGAAGATGGGCAGATACATGGCGATGATCATCCCGCCGACCACCCCCCCGAGAAAAACCATCATGACGGGTTCCAAGAGCGCCGTCATCGCGTCGACCGCTGCATCCACCTCATCATCGTAAAAGTCGGCGATCTTGGCGAGCATCGTATCCAAGGCCCCCGTTGCATCGCCGACGGCGATCATCTGTACCACCATGGCGGGGAAGATGTCCGTTTCCAGCAGGGGTTCCGCTATCGTCTTTCCTTCGCTGATGCTCTGCCGGGTCTTCATGAGTGCGATTTCGATGATCTTGTTTCCCGCGGTCTTGCTGACGATACCGAGCCCCTCCAGGATTGGCACGCCGCTCTGCATCATCGTGGAGAGGGTCCGCGTAAACTTGGCCACGGCCACCTTTTTGAGAAGGGGACCGAAGACCGGCGATTTTAACACAAGGGCGTCGACGGCGAACCTCCCCTTTTCGGTCGCGTAGTACCGCTTGAATGCGATAACGACGGCAACAAGGCCGGCTACCGCGTAGAGGAAGTAACTCTGCGCGAACTGGCTGGCATCGACCAGAAACTGCGTCGGCGCGGGCAGTTTCGAACCAATCCCTTTGAACATCGTATCGAAAACCGGGATCACCTTCAAAAGCAGAACAGCCACGACGGCGATCGAGATCACCAGGACGCTGATCGGATAGGTCATAGCCCCCTTGACCTTGCTTTTCAATTTCATCGCCTTTTCCATATACACCGACAGACGGTTGAGGATCACATCCAGGATGCCGCCGCTCTCGCCCGCTGCGACGAGATTGACGAAAAGTTCATCAAATATCTTCGGATACTTCCTCAGGGCGTCGGTCAGCGTGGAGCCCCCTTCGATGTCCTCCTTGATGGAGCCGATCGCCTCGGCGAAGGTCTTGTTCTGCTCCTGCTTTCCCAGGAGGTCGAGGCACTGGATGAGGGGAAGGCCCGCATTGATCATAGTTGCGAAGATCCGGGCGAAGACCACGACATCCTTCTCGGAGACCTTCTGCTGCAGAAACGGCAGATATTCCAAGAGGTCTTTGGGTTTCCTCTTGACGCTGATGGATTTATATCCCTGCCGCCGGAGTTGTCCTCGGAGTGCCACTGCATCTGCCGCATCCAGCTCGCCTTTCTTCGCTTCGCCCCTCTTCGTTTGCGCTTCCCATAAGAATATCGGCATACCTAAGTCCCCTTCCTCCACTTTCTGATAATCTCGTAAAGGATAACCCCGGCCGCGACCGAGACATTCAGGGAAGCAATCTGTCCCCGCATGGGAATGGCGATCAGGAAATCGCACTTTTTCCTGATCAGGGGCCGGATCCCCCGGCCCTCGCTTCCCAGGACGAGACCGATATGCCCTTCATAGTCCGGTGCATGGACATCGATCTCCGACGCGGCATCGGCGCCATAGATCCAGAAGCCTTTCTCCTTGAGATATTCGATGGCCCGGATAAGGTTGACAACCATCGCCGTGGGGAGCAGATAGGCCGCCCCCGCGGATGCCTTGACAACGGCAGCGGTCACGGACGCAGCCCGGTTTTCGGGAATAATGACACCGTTGGCCCCGCAGCAGTACGCGGTCCGCATGATGGAGCCGAGGTTTTGCGGATCGGTGACGCTGTCCAGCATGATCACTAAATCGTATTTCGATTCCCGGTGGCGGTTCGCAATTACGTCATCCAGGTCGGCATAGGCATACTCCCTGCAGAGACCCACGATCCCCTGATGGACCAGGCGCGGCGCCAGTTTTTCCACCTTCTCCCGCC
>VFSW01000953.1_pt1 | contig 42944 bp, 37 predicted proteins | sample 5358111 | NCBI WGS metagenome assembly VFSW01 (sample SAMN11554181, study PRJNA540505) | mine drainage metagenome | isolation source: sediment from site ElyBrook_90M | place: USA: Ely Copper Mine, Vershire, VT | collected 2017
GGCTAAAATAGCAGCACGCATCGACAGGAGTTGTGGCAATGGCAAGAATGGTGAAATGCATCAAGCTCGGCCGCGAGGCCGAGGGCCTGGATTTCCCGCCCTACCCGGGCGATTTGGGCAAGCGCCTCTGGGAAAACGTATCCAAGGAGGCGTGGCAGCAGTGGATCAAGCACCAGACCATGCTGATCAACGAGAACCGCCTCAACCTGGCCGACAGCGCAGCAAGGAAATATCTGGCCGAACAGCTGGAGAAACATTTCTTCGGCGGCGGTGCCGATGCGGCGGCCGGATACGTGCCGCCGCAGAAGTAGAATTCAGGGGCCCGGATCCAGCCGGGCGTCCGGCGCCGGTTACAGCCCGTCGATGTGCGCCTCGTCCCGCATGTGGCGCACGTCGCGACCTTCGACCATGTAGACCACGTACTCGGCCATGTTCTTGGCATGGTCGCCGATGCGCTCGATGGCTTTGGCGACGAACAGGATCTCCAGGCAGCGGGTGATGGTGCGCGGGTCTTCCATCATGAAGGTGATGAGCTGGCGCAGGATCGAGCGGAACTCGTCGTCCACGCCGCGATCCTGCTTTACCACCTGCAACGCAGCGGCGACATCGAGCCGCGCAAACGCGTCGAGCGCCTGGCGCAGCATCGCCAGTGCGAGGCTAGAGACGTGCTTCAGTTCCAGCCGCGGCAACTGTACCTGCCCGGCTCCGTGCATCAGCTTGGCCATGCGCGCGATTTTCTCCGCCTCGTCGCCGACGCGCTCGAGGTCGGTGATGGTCTTGATGATCGCCATCACCAGGCGCAGATCGCCGGCGGCGGGCTGGCGCCGCGCGATGATCTGGCTGCAGCTCTCGTCCAGTCCGACTTCCATGGCATTGACGCGGTGATCGTCTTCGATGACGCCGTCGAGCACCGCAATATCGCCGCTGGCGAGCGCGTCTACCGCTTTGACGATCTGCTGTTCCACCAGGCCGCCCATCTGCAGCACGCGTGAGCGCACCGCTTCCAGCTCGGCGTCGAATTGCTTCGAGATATGTTCAGGCATTTCCGCGACCCCTGTCAGACCGGCAGTTTACCATCCAATTGTGACGGATCGGTTACCGCGCGCGGCAATGCTATTTTCTCACCATCGTCTTGACCCCGGCCGCCGTGCCCAGCAGCAGCACGTCGGCGCCGCGGTGGGCGAATAAGCCGTTGGTGACCACGCCAGTGATATTGTTGATCCCGGTCTCCAGTTCGAGCGGGTCGAGGATGCTGAGGCCGTAGACATCGAGAATCAGATTGCCGTTGTCGGTGGTGAAGCCCTGGCGCAATTCGGGCTGTCCGCCGAGCCTGACCAGCTCGCGCCCGACATGGGAGCGCGCCATCGGGATTACCTCGACCGGCAGCGGAAACTTTCCCAGCACCCCGACCAGTTTCGATGCGTCGGCGATGCAGACGAATTTTTGCGCCACTGCGGCGACGATTTTTTCGCGTGTGAGCGCGCCGCCGCCGCCCTTGATCATGGCGAGGTGCTCGGTGATTTCATCGGCGCCATCGACGTACACCGGCAGTTCGTTCACGCTGTTTAGATCGACCACGCGGATGCCGTGCGATTTCAGCCGGTCCGCGCTCGCCTGCGAACTCGCCACCGCGCCGTCGATCCGGTTCTTGATTTTCGCCAGTTCGTCGATAAAACAATTCGCGGTCGAACCGGTGCCGACGCCGATGACGGCGTCCTCGACCACGTATTTGATCGCCTCGCGCGCGACTGCCTGCTTCAGTTCATCCTGGGTCATTGCACTATCCGGTTTCCGGTTAAGGTTTCTTCGGCAGATACATATCGGTGATGCTGCCCAGCGCCATCTCGGCGGCGAAGAACGGCGTTTCCGACAGCGTCGGGTGCGGATGGATGGTGAGGCCGATGTCTTCCATGTCGGCGCCCATCTCCAGCGCCAGCACCAGCTCGGCGATCAGTTCCCCCGCGTTGACGCCGACGATGCCGGCGCCGAGGATGCGTTTGCTCGCCTTGTCGTAGAGCAGCTTGGTCAGGCCCTCGTCGCGGCCGATCGACAGCGCCCTGCCGCTCGCGGCCCAGGGGAAGCTCGCCTTGTCGTAGGCGATGCCTTGTTTCTTCGCCTCGGTCTCCGTCAGCCCCATCCATGCGACTTCGGGGTCGGTATAGGCGACCGAAGGGATGGTCATGGCGTCGAAGGCGACCTTGTGTCCGGCGATGGTCTCGGCCGCCACCTTGGCTTCGTGCGTGGCCTTGTGCGCGAGCATGGGCTCGCCGCAGACATCGCCGATGGCGAAGATGTGCGGCACGTTGCTGCGCTGTTGTTTGTCGACTGCGATAAAACCGCGCGCGTCGACCGCGACGCCGGCGCGCTCGGCGCCGATGTCGGCGCCGTTGGGGCGGCGCCCGACCGCCATCAGCACACGGTTGAACATCTGCTGCTGCGGCTTCACTTCGCCCTCGAACGTCGCGAGCAGTCCTTCCGGCCTGGGCTCGAGTTTCGCCACCTTGGTATTGAGGTAGATCGCCTCATAGCGTTTCTCGATGCGCTTGGCGAGCGGTCGGATGAGGTCGCGATCGGCGCCCGGTATGAGTCCGTCGGCCAGTTCCACCACCGTGACCTTGGCGCCGAGCGCGTCGTAGACGCAGGCCATTTCCAGGCCGATGATGCCGCCGCCGATCACCAGCAGGCGCCGCGGAATGTCGGCGAGCGCGAGCGCTCCGGTCGAATCCATCAGGCGCGCGTCGTCGTAGGGGAACCCCGGAATCCTGGCCACGCGCGAGCCCGCGGCGATGATGCAGGCGTCGAAGGAGACGCGCTTTACACCCTCTGCCGTTTCGACCGCGATCAGATTGGGCGATTCGAATTTGCCGACGCCTTGCAGCGTCGTCACCTTGCGCTGCTTCGCCAGGGATGCCAGGCCCTTGGTCAGGCGTCCGACCACCGCGTCCTTCCAGCCGCGCAGCTTGTCGATGTCGATCTTCGGCTTGCCGAATGCTATGCCCGAGTGCGACATCTCCTCGGCCTCCGTCACCACCCTGGCCGCATGCAGCAGCGCTTTGGACGGAATGCAGCCGACGTTGAGGCAGACCCCGCCCAGCGTCGCGTGGCGCTCGATCAGCACGACTTTTTTGCCCAGATCGGCCGCGCGAAAGGCCGCGGTATAGCCACCCGGGCCCGCGCCCAGCACCACCACCTCGGCGTGCAGATCGGCGCCGGACCGCGCCGCGGGCGCCGCCGCCGGGATTGCGTTCGAAGACATTCCCGCGGCGGCGGCGCCGTCCCTGGCCAATGCCGGGCTGGCGACAGCGGCGGCCGGCGCCGCACGTGGAACCGCCGCAGCGGCCGCGGGTTCAGCGGCCTCCAGCAGCATGATCAGCGTGCCCTCGGACACCTTGTCGCCGACTTTGAGTTTCAATTCCTTCACCACACCGGCCGCAGGCGAAGGGATTTCCATCGTCGCCTTGTCCGATTCCACGGTGATGAGCGAAGTCTCTTTCGCCACTGCGTCACCCGGCTTGACCAGCACCTCGATGACCTCGATATCCTTGAAGTCGCCGATGTCCGGGACTTTGATCTCGACCGTGTCGTTCATGCAATTCCCCGCTTCAGATTGATGGTGTGCGCCTGCTGGGACGCGGCCTAGAGCAAGGAGCGGCGGATGTCCGACAGCACCGACGCGAGATAGGAGGTGAAGCGCGCGGCGGCGGCGCCGTCGATGACGCGGTGATCGTAGGCTAGCGACAGCGGCAGCATCAGCCGCGGCACGAACTGGCCGGCCTCGCCTTTTGCGCCGACCCAGACCGGGCGCATCGCCGATCTGGACACGCCGAGGATGGCGACTTCGGGCGCGTTGATGATCGGTGTAAACGCCGTGCCGCCGATGCCGCCGAGGCTGGAAATGCTGAAGGTCCCGCCCTGCATGTCGCCCGGCTTGAGCTTTTTGTCCCGGGCAAGCTTGGATACTTCGGCCAGTTCGCGCGCCAGATCGTACACGCCCTTGCGATCGGCATCGCGTATCACCGGCACCACCAGGCCGTCGGGGGTGTCGACTGCCACGCCGATGTGAAAATATTTCTTCAGCACCAGGTTCTCGCCGCCGCGGTCAAGCGAGGCATTGAACTCCGGATACTGGCGCAAGGCAGTGACGCAGGCCTTGATCAGGAAGGCTAGCAGGGTGAGCTTGAAACCCTGCTTTTCGCTGGCCGCGCCGCTTTCCTTGCGGAAAGCCTCGAGCTCGGTGATATCGGCCTCGTCGAACTGGGTCACATGCGGAATCGAAATCCAGTTGCGGTGCAGATTGGCGCCGGAAAGCCTCTTGATGCGCGACAGGGCTTTTAGTTCGACCGGGCCGAACTTGGCGAAATCCACCTGCGGCCATTCCGGCAGATTGAAGGGGACGCCGCCCGCCGGCGCGGCGGCGGCCAGCGCCGTTGCCGGCGCCGCGCTCAGCATGCGCTTGACGAAAGCCTGCACGTCTTCCTGGGTGATGCGGCCCTTGGAACCGGACCCGCGCACCTTGGCCAGGTCGGCGCCGAGTTCGCGCGCGAATTTGCGCACCGAAGGACTGGCATGCGGCATAAACGCGGGCGCTTCGGCGACGGGTGCCAGCGGCACCGGCGCGGGCCGGTGGATCGGCACCGCCGCCGGCTCAGCCGCGGGCGCGCTGGCCGCGGCAGGCGGCGCCGGGGCGGGTGTCGCCGGAATCTCCGCGGGCTTGGCCGCTTGCTGCGCCGGGGCTGCGCCTGCGCTCGCCTCCAGCAGCAGGATCATGCTGCCTTCGGCCACCTTATCCCCCAGCTTGACCTTGAGTTCTTTCACCACACCGGCTGCGGGCGAAGGAATTTCCATGGTCGCCTTGTCCGATTCGACCGTGATCAGCGAAGCCTCCTTGGCCACCGTATCGCCCGGCTTGACCAGGATCTCGATGACATCGACCTCCTTGAAGTCGCCGATGTCGGGAACCTTGACTTCCGTGATGCTGGACATGGGCATTCCCTCTTATACGCTTACCGGATTGGGCTTGTTCGGATCGATGCCGTATTTCTTGATCGCCGCGGCCACCACCGCCGCCTTGATCTCGCCCTGATCCGCGAGCGCCTTCAGCGCGGCCAGCGCAATCCAGTGGCGGTCGACTTCGAAGAATTCACGCAGTTTCTCGCGCGTGTCCGAGCGGCCGAAGCCGTCGGTGCCGAGTACGCGATAGTGCCGGCCCCTGGGAATGAAGGGGCGGATCTGTTCGGCGAAGGTCTTGATGTAATCGGTGGAAGCCACCACGGGCCCGGCGTGGTCCGCCAGGCATTTCTCCACCCAGGACGCGCGCGGCGCTTCGGCCGGATGCAGCAAGTTCCAGCGCTCGCAGGCGAGGCCGTCGCGGCGCAACTCGGTGAAACTGGGACAACTCCAGATATCCGCGCTCACGTCCCAGTCCTGTTCCAGCAACTCGCCCGCGGCAATGACTTCGCGCAGGATGGTACCCGAACCGAGCAACTGCACCCTGAGCGGCTTGTCCGCGCCGCTCCTGGCCTTCGGCTTGGCCGCGGGCTTGAACAGATACATGCCCTTGATGATGCCTTCCCCGGCCCCTTCCGGCAGACCTGGGTGCGCGTAGTTCTCGTTCATCACGGTGATGTAGTAGTACACGTCTTCCTGGTTGCTCACCATGCGCCTCAGGCCGTCATGGATGATCAGCGCGAGTTCGTAGCCGAAGGTCGGATCGTAGGAGACGCAGTTCGGGATCACCGAGGACAGGACGTGCGAATGCCCGTCCTCGTGCTGCAGGCCTTCGCCGTTCAAGGTGGTGCGCCCGGCCGTGCCGCCGAGGAGGAAGCCGCGGCAGCGCTGGTCACCCGCGGCCCAGGCGAGGTCGCCGACGCGCTGCAGCCCGAACATCGAATAGAAAATGTAGAACGGCACGCTGACCACGTTGGTGGTGCTGTAGGAGGTGGCGGCGGCGATCCAGGAGCAGAACGCACCGGCCTCGTTGATGCCCTCCTCCAGTATCTGGCCGGCCTTGTCCTCGCGGTAGTAAGTCACCTGCTCGCGGTCGACCGGCACGTATTTCTGGCCTTCGGAGGAATAGATGCCGAGCTGGCGGAACATGCCCTCCATGCCGAAGGTGCGCGCCTCGTCGGGCACGATCGGCACGATGTGCTTGCCCAGGTTCTTGTCGCGCAGCAGCGCGGTCAGAATGCGCACGAACGCCATGGTGGTGGAGATCTCGCGCTCCGTCGGCTTAAGCACCGCATCCAGCGCCGACAGCGGCGGTACTTCGGGCACGCTGTCGGCCTTGCGCCGGCGGCTGGGCAGGAAGCCGCCCAGGGCCCGGCGGCGCTCGTGCAGGTATTTCATTTCCGGCGAATCGGCCGGCGGAACGTAGAACGGCAATTCCTCCAGCTTGTCGTCCGGGATCGGGATGTTGAAGCGGTCGCGGAACTGGCGGATGGAGTCGACGTCCATTTTCTTCTGCTGGTGGGTGGCCATCTTGCCTTCGCCGATCTTGCCCATGCCGAAACCTTTGACCGTCTTGGCGAGAATCACCGTCGGCTGGCCCTTGTGCTTCATCGCCGCGGCATAGGCAGCATAGATCTTGTGCGGATCGTGGCCGCCGCGGTTCAGGCGCCAGATGTCGGCATCGCTCATTTTCGACACCAGCTCGAGCAGCTTCGGATGCTTGCCGAAGAAGTACTTGCGCACGAACGCGCCGTCGTTGGCCTTGAAGTTCTGGTACTCGCCGTCCACCGTTTCTTCCATCACGCGCAGCAGGATGCCTTCCTTGTCGTGCGCCAGCAGCGGATCCCAGTAAGAGCCCCAGATCAGCTTGATCACGTTCCAGTCGGCGCCACGAAAGTCGCCCTCGAGCTCCTGGATGATCTTGCCGTTGCCGCGCACCGGGCCGTCGAGGCGCTGCAGGTTGCAGTTGATGACGAACACCAGGTTGTCGAGCTTTTCGCGCGCCGCCATGGAAATGGCCCCCAGCGATTCGGGCTCGTCGGTCTCGCCGTCGCCGAGGAACGCCCACACCTTGCGATTCTCGGTGTTGGCCAGGCCGCGCGCATGCAGATACTTGAGGTAGCGCGCCTGGTAGATCGCCTGGATCGGGCCCAGGCCCATCGATACCGTAGGGAACTGCCAGAAGTCCGGCATGAGCCAGGGATGCGGATAGGAGGTGACGCCTTTGCCGTCGACATCGCGGCGGAAGTTGACCAATTGTTCTTGGGTAAGCCGCCCTTCGAGCAAGGCGCGCGCGTAGACGCCCGGGGCGGAATGGCCCTGGAAGTAGACCAGATCGCCGCCGTGCCCGGCGCTGGGCGCATGCCAGAAATGGTTTTGTCCGATGCCGAACAGCGTGCCCACCGAGGCGAAGCTGGCGATATGGCCGCCGAGCTCGCCTTCGGCCTTGTTCGCCTTGGCCACCATGATCATCGCGTTCCAGCGGCAATAGGCGCGAATGCGGTCTTCCAGCGCGGCGTCACCGGGGGAGCGCTCCTCCATGTGCGGCGGGATGGTGTTGAGATAGGCCGTCTGCGCCTTGTACGGCAGATAGGCGCCGGAGCGGCGCGCCTTGTCGATCAGCTTTTCCAGCAGGTAGTGGGCGCGCTCGGCCCCCTCTCGCTCCAATACCGCTTCGAGCGCATCCAGCCATTCCTGCGTTTCCAGGGAATCGGGATCGTTGGCAGCGGAAAATTCGGGAACGGCTGACATGGCAACTCCTTCTAAGCTGCGGCGGCGATTGTCCCTGCGAGCGGTCGAATGGTGCGCGAAAAACCGCACGGATGTGCTGCACGCAAGCCGCTTTGATTTCGAATCGCAGATTCCAGGCGAGATATTATACAGGGAGCGCGCACCGCACTGCGGCGCCAGCGCGGGTATGGCCGCGAGAGGATGCCAGGACCAAAAAAAGGCCGGGGAACGAGCCCCGGCGCAAGGAAGAGAACAATTGAGCAGAAGCTTTGCACACTTACACACTTACCTATGCGCAGCTTCCGGAGATGAGTGTAGATAGCGCGGCGACTGGCCGATATTGGGGCAAACCCTAGCGTGGCGCGTTGGCACGCGTTTGCGCCGGGCTCCTGGACGGGAAAACCCCAATCGCCATAGCCTACAGCAGTGGCATGATGCGCCTATAGCGGCCGGCCGCTTCATGCTAGCATTGACCGTACTGGATCCGCTGTTTGCACCCACGCGTCCACACCTCCATGCCGCCCAGCACTGTCGAACGCCCGACCACTCAATCCAGCCGGGGCTGGCAGTGGATGATGCCCAATGTTGCAGTGGGCGCCTTCATCCTGGCCATGATCGCGCTAGTGTGGTTGCTGCAGAAGCGCGATGTCGACCAACAGACGGCAGCGCTGGCGCGCGACGCGGAATGGACTGAGCAATCGCTGCGCGTGAACATGCAAGGCGACGAGGATTTTCTGCGGGGCCTTGCGCACGAAGCAGCCGACGGCCATATCGACGGCGCCAGATTCCGCGCGCGCGCCGCGCAGTACCTCGCAACCAATCCGCACCTGTCCGGCATCGCCTGGGTCGACGCGAACGAGTCCATCCGCGACGCCCAGCCGCCCGAGGCCGGCGGGCGCAGCACAGCCGGTCCACTCGCGCACCGGGAGCAGATTCAGGGTTTCATCGCCGCGCGTAATTCCGGCCGGCCGATGTATAGCGATGCGTATGTCAGCAAGAATACCGGCCCTACCTTCGAGTTGTTCGCGCCTATCGGCCGCGGACCAGATTTTCTCGGCGCCATGGTGGCGACCTACCCGGTGTCAGGCCTGGTGCGCCATCTGGTGCCTGAATGGTTCTCGGAAAAATACCATCTGAGCTTCACCGGCGCCGACAACCAGATGCTGGCGGAGAACTCCCCGACCCGTGCGCGCGACGAGGTGCTGCACTACGGCCTGAACATCGTTCCCCCCGGCAACGGCATACGGATGAACGTAGCGGCGTATCGCGTTGACACCGGCATCGCAAAAATCCTGCCCATCCTCCTGATCGTCGGACTGTCGCTGCTGGTGGTATGGAGCCTGTGGTCGCTGCGCAGCAATCTTGCGCGGCGCATCCGCGCCGAGGATGCGTTGCGCGCGGAATCGAATTTCCGCAAAGCAATGGAGGAATCCATGCCCACCGGCATGCGCGCGATCGACATGCATGGGCGCATCACCTACGTCAACGCCGCATTCTGCAACATGGTCGGCTACACGCAGGAAGAACTGGTCGGCGCCGTCGCGCCTTTTCCCTACTGGGGTCCCGAGGGCGCGGCAGAGCAAGGGCAGGCCCTGCAGCGCTCGCTTGCCGGCGAGGCGCCGCGCCTGCCGCGCGGCGGCATCGAATCGATCTTCCGCCGTAAGAACGGTGAACGCTTCGACGTGCGCGTGTACGAGGCACCGCTGGTGGACGCGAGCGGCCGGCAGGCAGGATGGATGGCTTCGATCCACGACATCACCGAACAGCGGCGCGCACGCGCCGAACTGGAGGCCTCGCACCAGCGTTTCATGACTGTCCTCGATGGGCTGGACGCGGCGATCTATGTCGCCGACCTGGAAGCGGACGAAATCCTGTTCGCCAACAAAGCGTTCAAGAACATCTATGGCTACGACGCCGTCGGACGCAACTGCTGGCAGGTCACCAGCGCGTGCCACCCGGACCCGGCGCGATTCATCGCCGCGGCACGTAAGCTCGCGCCGCACCAGACCCCGCTCGAACTGCACGATACCGAGTTGCAAAACGGACTCAACGGCCACTGGTACCAGGTGCGCGAACGCGCCATCCAGTGGGTGGACGGCGGCGTGGTGCGCATGGAAATCGCCACCGACATCACCGACCGCATGAACATGGAGGAAGTAAACAGCCAGCAGCTGGAGCGGCTGCAGCAGACCTCGCGCCTGATCACCATGGGCGAGATGGCGTCCAGCCTGGCGCACGAACTTAACCAGCCGCTCGCGGCGATTGCCAATTACAATATGGGTTGCGTCAACCGGCTGCAGGCGAACGACTATCGCCCGGAAGAACTACTGGCCGCGATGCAGAAAGCGAGCGCGCAAGCCGAGCGCGCCGGCAAGATCATCCGTCGCGTGCGCGACTTCGTCAAAAAAAGCGAGCCCAACCGCAGTGCGGTCAAGATTGCCGAGGTTATCGAAGAGGTCATCGGTTTCGCCGAGACCGACGCGCGCAAGGCAGGCGTGCGCATCGGCGTCAGCGTCCCGCCCGACCTGCCCGCCGCCTACGCCGACAAGATCATGATCGAGCAGGTGGTGCTCAATCTGGTGAAGAACGGCATCGAGGCCATGCACGACACGCGCCGCAGCGAACGCGAGCTGGCCATCAGCGCGCGTGCCAACGGCGAGGATTTCATCGAGGTCAACGTGGCCGATCGCGGCCCCGGCGTGCCGGCCGGGCAAAGCGAGCGGCTGTTCGCCCCGTTTTTCACCACCAAACCAGAAGGCATGGGCATGGGTCTGAACATCTGCCGCTCGATCGTAGAATTTCACCACGGCCGCCTGTGGACGGTCGCCAACCCCGGCGGCGGCAGCGTGTTCAGCTTCACCCTTCCCCTGAATCCGCGATGACAGAATCCAGGGTCTATATCGTCGACGACGACGAGGCCATGCGCGACTCACTCAAGTGGCTGCTGGAATCGCGCGGGCTCAAGGTCGAGTTGTACCCGTCGGGGGAGGCGTTTCTCGGCGCTTTCAGCGGCGACTTCTGCGGCTGCCTGGTGCTGGACGTGCGCATGCCCGGCATGAGCGGGATGGACCTGTACGCGCGGCTGCAGGCGCGCGCCTCGGCCCTGCCGGTGATTTTTATCACCGGTCACGGCGACGTACCCATGGCGGTGTCGGCGCTGAAGAAAGGCGCCGCCGATTTCATCGAAAAACCGTTTAACGACCAGGATATGCTCAGGCTGATCGAGTCCTGCCTGAAGCAGGATCGGGCCGCCGCGGCCAGCCGCGCGGAAAAGGCTTCCCTGGCGCAGAACCTGGAGAGCTTGACGCAGCGCGAACGCGAAGTGCTCAGCCTGATCGTCGCCGGCAAACTGAACAAGCAGATCGCCGACGATCTGAGCATCAGCATCAAGACGGTGGAAGTGCACCGCTCGCGCGTGATGGAGAAAATGGGCGCCAATTCGGTCGCCGAACTGGTGCAACTCGTGCTGAAGAGCCGGGCATAGGCGCATAGCCCTGGCCCCGCAGAATCATCGGGCTTTCATTGGTTGCTGAATGATTCGCGCCGCAACGTACCCGTGAACCCCGCCGGAAAAGACGAACATGACTGAACTGAATCCGCTGCTGGATTTCACTGACTTGCCGCGTTTTACCGCGATTAGAGCGGAACACATCGCACCGGCCATAGACCAGCTGCTGGCGGAAAACCGCGCGCGCATAGACCGCCTGACCCGTCCCGGAACAGCAGCAACCTGGGCCGCCTTCGTGGCACCTCTGGAAGACGCAAACGAGAGGCTGGCGCGCGCCTGGGGCGTGGTCGGCCATTTGCACGGCGTGCTCGACTCGCCCGAACTGCGCGCGGCGTACAACGCGAACCAGCCCAAGATCGTGCAGTACTACACCGAACTGGGTCAGAACCTGTCGCTGTTCGAAAAATACAAGACGCTGAAAGCCTCACCCGAATTCGCCGCGCTGACGCCGGCGCAACGCAGAATTGTCGACAACGAGATCCGCGACTTCCGCCTCTCCGGCGCGGAACTGGCGCCGCAAAAAAAACAACGCTTCGCCGAGATCGCGGAGGAATTGGCGCGCGTCGCCACGAAGTTCTCAGAAAATCTGCTCGACGCCACCAATGCGTTCGCGCTCCACCTCGAGGACGAGAGCGAGCTCGCCGGCATGCCCGCCGACGCGATCGAAACCGCGCGCGCCGCCGCGGACAAGGACGGCAGCGCGGGTTGGAAATTCACCCTGCAGGCGCCATCGTACGTGCCCTTCATGCAATATGCCGCGCAGCGCGGCTTGCGCGAGCGAATGTACCGGGCTTATGTTACGCGCGCGAGCGAATTCGGCAAGCCCGAACTCGACAACACGACATTGATTACGCGCATTCTCGAGCTGCACCACGAAGCGGCGCGGCTGCTCGGCTACGCCAATCACGCCGAGGTCTCGCTGGTGCCGAAAATGGCGCAGTCGCCACGGCAGGTGCTCGATTTCCTCAACGATCTGGCCGCCAAGGCGCTGCCCTTTGCGAGGAGGGACTATGCCGAGCTGGGCGAATTCGCGGCAGCCGAGCTGGGGCTGACGCAACTGGAAGCCTGGGACCTCGCTTACGCCTCGGAAAAGCTGCGCGCCGCGCGCTACGCTTTTTCCGACCAGGAGGTGAAGCAGTATTTTCCCGAACCCAAGGTGATGCAGGGGATGTTTCGCGTGGTCGAGACGATTTTCGGCGTGCGCATCCAGCCCGACGAGGCCGAGACCTGGGATCCGGCGGTGCGTTTTTTCCGCGTCAGCGATGCGCAGGGAAAGCTGCTCGGCCAGTTCTATCTCGATCCTTACGCGCGCGACACCAAACGCGGCGGCGCCTGGATGGACGAGGCGATCAGCCGGCGCAGGCTGGGCGGGCGCATACAGACCCCGGTGGCCTACCTCACCTGCAATTTCTCGGCCCCGGTCGGCGGCAAGCCGGCATTGTTCACCCACGACGAGGTGCTGACGCTGTTCCACGAATTCGGCCACGGCCTGCACCACCTGCTCACCCGCGTCGATTACCTAGGCGTCTCGGGATTGCATGGCGTCGAGTGGGACGCGGTCGAACTGCCCAGCCAGTTCATGGAAAATTTCTGCTGGGAATGGGAAGTGCTCGTACACATGACCGCGCACGTAGACAGCGGCGAGGCTTTGCCGCGTGCGCTGTACGACAAGATGCTCGCGGCAAAGAACTTCCAGAGCGGCATGCAGACGGTGCGACAGCTGGAATATTCCCTGTTCGATATGCATCTGCATTACGATTTCAGCGTCGCCGACAACAAGACCCCGCAGCAACTTCTGGACGAAATCCGCAGCCGCGTGGCGGTGGCGGTGCCGCCGGCGTACAACCGATTCCAGAACAATTTCTCGCACATCTTCGCCGGCGGCTACAGCGCCGGCTATTACAGCTACAAATGGGCCGAAGTGCTTTCGGCGGATGCCTATAGCCTGTTCGAGGAGAACGGCGTGCTCGACCGCCGTAGCGGCGAGCGCTTCCTCGACGAAATCCTCGCCGTGGGCGGCGGCCGGCCCGCGCTCGATTCGTTCAAGGCGTTCCGCGGCCGCGCGCCAACGGTGGATGCGCTGCTGCGACACAGTGGTATGATCGGCGCCTGAGCGGGAACGACCAAAAAGACGATACCGCCGGTGGATTCCGCCCGTTTGCTTGCATGCCTGAAGTACATCTATTTATCGGGGTGCACTATGCGCGTACTCACTGCATTCAGTCTCGTTCTTTTCGCCGTTGCCGCGCAGGCTCAGCTCTACCGCTGGACCGATGAAAACGGGACGGTACATTACACCGATACCCAGCCCCCCGCGAACGCCAAGAACGTGGAAAAGAAGGGCTCGGCCCACGCCGGCGCCGAGGGCGCCGCTGCCCAGCACTCCTACGCAATGCAGCAGGCGGAGAAGAAGTTTCCGGTGACCATTTATACGTCCAAAGACTGCGGCAAGCCGTGCAAAGAAGGCCTCGACTTCCTGAAGAAGCGCGGCGTGCCGTACACGGAAAAAGTCGTTGCCACGCAGGCGGAAATTGACGAATTGGTCAAACTGGCGGGCGCACCGCGCGTGCCGGTGATGGTTGTCGGCATCGCCATCCAGAAGGATTTTGAACAGCACAGCTGGAACGAGGCGCTGGATACTGCCGGTTATCCGAAGGCCGCTGCGCCCTAGACAGAACAAACCCGGCGCAAACATAGCGTCTCGTTCCAGGGGACAACCCGCCTCCCGCGAATAGGGCGAACGTAAGGAAGCGGGCCCCTTCGTGCCCGCACCTCCTTCAACATTTCCCGCGGATGCACGCCCATCACCTATCGAGATCTCCGCTATGGTGCGCGCGCCAAGCCGGCGCTTCCTGTAGCGGATGTATACCCAAAATACTCGATGCCCATCGGCTTATCTGATTGAAAATCAATGCTGATTTTTTTTGATCGCATCCGGCTGCACAAATAAAATGTTCTTCAGGGCGAACGTTTACGCCGCGACCATCGCGGCCATCCGCGCTGCTTGCCAGCTTAACTAGCTAATCACAAACAGCAAATTCCATCGCCGCTGATCGCTGGCATGGGCCTTGCATTGCTAAAGGCAAGAGGACGCAAGCGAGGTGATCAAAATGGACAACAAAACCAAAATTCTGGTCGTGGACGACGAAGAGGTGGTGCGGCTCAGCCATATCAGGACGCTGGCAAGCGTTCATTGCGATATAGAAGTGGTCAAGAACGGGGAAGAAGCCTTGCAGGTAATGGCGCAGCGTCCTGCTGATGTGGTACTGCTCGATCTTCGCATGCCCGGAATGGACGGCATGGCGGTGCTCAAGGCCATCAAGCAGCGTTGGCCCGAGACAGAGGTGGTCATTATCACGGGCTATCCGAACATAGAGACCGCCAAGGAGGCGGTGCGGCTGGGAGCATACGACTACCTGGCCAAACCGGTGGGACCGGATGAAGTCATCAATGTGGCGAACGGCGCCATGACGCAGAAGAAGTGGGCGCTGCACAGGGACAGGATCGGATCGGACGCGGAAATCGGCTCATCTGCCGGTTCCAATCGCAAAACCAGTTTTTCAATTTACTGAAGCACAAGGAGAATGCCATGAGTGCCTTACGCAAAGTTCTCGTAGTCGACGATGACCCGGTGGTCGGAAAAAGTTTCGACCGGGTTCTTTCCGCAAAAGGCTACGCCGTGATTACCGCAGGCAACGCGCAGGAGGCGCTGGGCAAGCTCGACGCGGAAGATTATGACGTGGTGTTCACCGACATCAAGATGCCGGGAATGAGTGGCCTCGAGATGGCTGAGCAGGTCAAACAACGGCGCCCCTGGCTGCCGGTGGTCATAGTCACCGGCTACGGCTCGCCTGGCAATGAAGCCCGGGCCGACGCCGCGGGGGTGTCCGGCTTCCTGCGCAAGCCGCTTTCGCCGGAAATGATAGAGGGCAGCGCGGCAAAAGCCCTGTCAGAACGGGACGCAACGACGCAGAGCGCGGCCGCCGCTGCAACACCGCCTGCGGCAATTCCCGCGGAAACCAAGGCGCAAAGTGTGGCGCGCTTCGTCAAGAATGTCGCTCTGTTCTTCGCAGCACCCTTCGTCGGGCTCGCCTACATCCTCGCCTTCCCTATCGTCGGACTGGGGATGCTTGCCTGGACGGCGATGCAGGCGCAACAGAAGAAATCCGGAGCGGCCGCAAAGTTGCAGCCCGCGCCGGTGAAATCCAGCGTGCTGAGAAGCACCGCTTTGTTCCTCGCCGCGCCTTTCATCGGGCTGGTATACATCATCGTAGGGCCCATTGTCGGGCTGGGAATGCTGCTCTGGTTCGGCTTCCAGGCGTGGGGCAAGCTCGGCGCCAAAGCGCTGGCCGACCGGTCCGAAACCGAGTAGAACAGCATCATTTATTGCGCAAACGCGGGTGCCGGGGGGACGAGATGCTCCCCGGCGAATCATTGACAGGATGAAAAAGAAAAACAGGGGGAACACATGGCAAGCTCCCATAAAGCAAGCACGACAATCAAAGCGATGATTGACAGAGATTTCGTCATTGCTGCCTTGGCGGCATTTCTGGTTCTGTTTCCGGCGAAGTTCATGGCAGCCGACGCCACGCCGGCCGAAAAACTTTCCGATGGCGACAGGACCTGTCTTGGCTGCCACGGATCCGCGGGGTTTCAAAAAGACCTGGGTGGCGGAAAATTGCTTTCCCTGCAGGTTGCAGGCGACAACTTTGCAAAATCCGTCCACGGCGTGAACGGTTGCGCTTCCTGCCATGCCGATATCGATCTCAAAACCCATCCGCAGAAACCGAAAACCATCGCCAGCACACGCGAATACTCCATCGCCATGGCGAAGATCTGCAGCGGATGCCACGCCGAGGAGCAGAAGCAATACGAGACCAGCGTTCACGCAAGACTATTGGCCGGCGGCAACCAGTCGGCCCCCGTGTGCACGGACTGCCATGGCTTTCACGACGTCACTCCCAGAACCGCATATGAAACCTGCATCGGCTGCCACAGCGCCGCGATGGACGCTCACAAGAAATGGCTCCCCAATGCCGGACTGCATCTGGAGGTCGTGGCCTGCGCCGCCTGCCATGCGCCGGCGGCGCAGCGCATGGTGGACCTCAGGCTATACGACCGCGTAACCAAGAAATGGGTTGCTGAGGCGGAGGGCCGGCCGGAATTCGAAAATATGGCGCACGCGGCCGACCCGGGCGGACATGGCCTTGATGCAATTGAGCTCAGAAGGCTGATGGCGCAAATCAACCATGGCGAGGCCAAGCCGCATATGATCCTGCGCGGTCGAATCGAGCTTCGCAATCCCGCCGAAGCGCACCAGCTTGCGGGAAAAGACAAAGCGATCAAGGACTGCGCCAGCTGCCACCGGCAGGGCGCAGAGCCGTTCCAGAGCGTCACGGTTTCTATCCTCAGCGCCGACGGCGCGCCATTGCGTTACAAGGCGCAGAAAGAGGTGCTTAGCTCCGCGCTCTCGGTAGATTCGCTGCGCGAATTTTACGCCGTCGGCGGCACCCGCAGCACGCTGCTCGACATGCTGCTGGTCCTCGCCGTACTCGCCGGCCTGGCAGTGCCGATCGGACACCAGATACTGAAAAGGATAGTGAAGAAACAATTGGAGCGCGATGCACAGGCCGGCGCGCCTGCCAAACCCGATGACCATGGCCGCGCTTGATGCGCCAGCACCATGACAAACACGACGCACACGCAAAAAGAATAGAAGGAGAACATACCATGCAAAAGCTCTACATCCACCCGCTTCCGGTCAGAATCTGGCATATGATAAACGCCGCCGGTTTCGTCGCGATGCTTCTTACGGGTACCCAGATTCGGTATATCGGACTGATAGACTTGATGTCCTTCAGGACCGCGGTGACGGTGCACAACTGGATCGGTTTCGTTCTGATCGGAAATTATTTTATCTGGCTGCTGTTCTACCTGTTTACCGACAAAATCAGGGTCTATCATCCTGAATTGAGCCCGACAAAACATTTCCAGGCCAGCTTCCGCCAGCTGCAGTATTACGGCTACGGCATCTTCAAGGGAAGCCCCAATCCGCACCATGTGAGCGCCTACGACAAGTTCAATCCGATGCAAAGCATGATGTACCAGGTGGTCATGTTCCTCCTCGTTCCCCTTCTGGCCGTGACCGGGCTCTTAATGTGGGACGTGCAAGGTTTCTACGGCGCGGTCGCGTTTTTCGGCGGGGTGCGGATGGTCGACACGGTGCATGTGCTGATCTACATCTTCTTCGCGTTCTTCATTTTCTTCCACGTCTACATGGGCAGTCTCGGACACACGCCCACTGCACATTACAAGGCGATGTTCGTCACCGGATACGAGGAAGTCGAGGAAGGAGACACTCCGGACAGCGCGACCATGCAATGACAGCCCGGGCCAGCGAACCCGGGCCGGGGAGCGCCGCCCTAATCAGCCGGCGCCCGGCGCATCGGGGCCCGGTTCGGTGCCGCGGACGCGGATGTCGTACTTTTTCATCAGCGCCTGGAAATTGGCGCGCTGCATGCCGGTTTCCTCGGCGCTCCTGGTTACGTTCCAGGCGTTGCGCTTGAGCGCCTCGAGTACGAACAGCCTCTCGATGTTCTCCACCGATTTCTCGCGCGCGACCTTTTTTATGCGCTTGAGTTCGTCGCTGGTCCTGGGCACGTCCAGATCGAGCCGCGGCAGCATATCGATGATGTTGGCCAGGTGAGCCTGGCGCACGACCTTGTCGGTGGCGAGGATCACCGCACGGTGAATCGTATTCTCGAGCTCGCGCACGTTCCCCGGCCAGTCGTAGTGCACCAGCGCGCTCATCGCCCCTTCGGAAAACTCGACCACTTTTTTCCCCAGTTCCTCGTTGAATACCCTGAGGAAATGGAAGGCCAGCGGCGCAATGTCGTCGCGGCGTTCCCGCAGCGGCGGTATGGTGATCGGAAAAATATTGATGCGGTAGAAAAGGTCCTCACGGAATGTGCCCTCGGCCACCATCGCCTTCAGGTCCTTGTTGGTGGCAGTGACCAGCCTGAAGTTGGCGCTCTGGGTCCGCGTATCGCCGACCGCCTTGAATTCGTGCTCCTGGATCACGCGCAGCAGCTTGGCCTGGGTGGAAAGCGAGACGTTGCCGATTTCGTCGAGGAACAGGGTACCGCTGTCCGCGGCCTCGAACATGCCCTTCTTGTTGACCACTGCTCCGGTGAATGAACCCTTGACGTGGCCGAACATCTCGCTTTCGAGCAGATTTTCGCTGAGTGAGTTGCAGTCGACTGCGACGAAGGGCTTGTCCTTGCGCAGACTGTTGTAGTGGATGGCGCGTGCGACCAGTTCCTTGCCGGTTCCGCTCTCCCCGGTGAGCATCACCGTGCTGTTGGTGGGCGCGCATTTCGCAATGAGGCGGTAGACGTTCTGCATCTGCGGGCTCGCGCCGATAATGTTTTCGAAGCGGTATTTGGAACTGACTTCGCTCCTGAGTTCGAGGTTCTCCTGCATCAGTTGCCGCCGCTCCAGCGCGCGCTTCACCACCAGCTTGAGTTCGTCCGGGTCGAAGGGCTTGGGCAGGTAGTCGAAGGCGCCCAGTTTCATCGAGCGCACGGCGGTTTCGATCTGGGACAGTCCCGTGACCATGATGACGTCGATGTCAGGATGCGTCTCCTTCACCCGGCGCAGAACTTCCAGGCCGTCCATTCTGGGCATCATGATGTCGAGGATCAACGCATCGTAATGGCTCTCGTCGATTTTCCGCAGGGCCTCCATCCCGTCCTGGACCGCCTCCACTTCGTAATCGCCGTCGTCGCCCAGAATGCGCAGGCAGCTGCGAATGACGATGTCTTCGTCGTCGACCACCAGTATCCTGGCTTTCATTGCTTGCTCCTGCTGCTCTGCGCGTCACCCGCGGGGGATTCCACCGGGAGATAAATGCGGAAGGTCGAGCCCTTGCCCACCGTACTTTCCACTTCGATCGCTCCGCCGTGGGCCCTGACGATGCCGTGGCTCACCGACAACCCCAGGCCGGTGCCCTTGCCCACCTCTTTCGAAGTGAAGAACGGATCGAAAATCCGCTTTAGGTTCTTCTCCGGGATTCCGCATCCGGTATCGATGATCGAGATTTCCACCATCGGTACCGGCGCCGTGCCCGGTTCTGCGCTTCTGGGCTGCGGGCAGCGGCGGCTGCGGACCGTAATGCTGCCCTCGTGCTCGATCGCATGCTGGGCGTTGACCAGCATGTTCATGATGACCTGTTTGATCAGGTCGGCGTCGATCCAGACCTGGGGCAGTTCCGGGTCGAGATCCATCCCGATTTCGATATCGCGGAAAGACGCAGGCCGCTCGATGATGCGCGCCGTGTCTTCGATCACCCGGTTGAGGTCGGCGAATTTCTTTTCCGGTGTCTTCTCGCGCGCAAAATCGAGCAGCCGGCGGATGATCGTCGCGCAGCGTTTAGTCTCCCGGATCACCAGGTCCAGGTCTTCCGCGTCCGGGCTGCCGTCGGGCATTTTCTTGCGCAACAGCGTGGTGAAGGTGAGCACGCCAGTAAGCGGGTTGTTCAGTTCATGCGCGATTCCGGACGCAAGCAGGCCCACCGAAGCCAGTTTTTCGCTGCGCACCGTTTCCGCCTCGGCGATGCGCAGCTCCTGAGTTCGCTTCTCCACCTTCTGCTCCAGTGTGTGGCCCCATTCCCGCAGCTGCGCCTCGGAATTTCGCAGCGCCACGGTCATGGCGTTGAAAGAGGCCGCCAACTGGCCGAGTTCATCGTCGCTGCGCACCGGAATCATCTGTTCCAGATTTCCCGAGGACAGCCGCTTGGCGCCCGCCTCCAGATCGCGCAGCGGGACATAAACCAGGCGGTGCACGAAAAAGCCCACGCTGAGCGCAGCAGCGATGATGAATCCAAGGGACAGGACCGCCATGGTGACCGCGTTCGTCCGCATCTTGCGGTCGATGTCGTCCAGAGAGTAGACGATGTCGAGGACGCCGAGGACCGACTGGGCTTTGCTGTGCACATGGCAGCTGGCGGTGTAGCACGAGGGTTCGTTGCGAAACACGTCCATGCTGCCGAGCATGCGCTGGCCCGTCGGCGTGGTAAAAATCCGCGAGCGCTGGCTCTGCGCAACCGGCTGCAGTGGCACATCGCTCCTATGGCAGATGATACAGGCCTCGGCCTTGCGGTCCACTTTCAGCCCGAGCTCGGGCAGGTAGGTGGAGTGAATGATGGTGCCGTCCTTGCTCAGTATCCGGACCTTTTCGATGTTCCCCTGATTGCCCACATCACGGATAATGCTGTCCACATAAGCGGGTTGATTCGTCAGCATGGCGAAGCGGGTGCTGTTTTTGATCACGTCGGAAATCTGGGCGACGTGACTCACCGCCTCGCGCAACAGTTCGTCGCGCTGATGGCGCAGGACGAGCGTGATGAATACCAGCATCGCCAGTGTCAGCGCGATCGCGAGATAAAGGACAACTTTGAACTTGAGGGTCTTCGAACGCATTGCCGCCCTTATTCACAAGGCATCGACGTTCGCTGTCGCGCCGGGAAAATGCCCTGACTTCGACGGTTTACATGCCAAAATGCCCCCGAGAATTCCGGGAACCATGACGTTAGCAGTTCCGCAGCAGCGCGGGTTTGACCGGCATCAAACCCGGGGGCGGGAAAGGTTCGGCAAGCGCTCGAGACGAATCTCCCGAGCAGCACAGCCGCCGGCGCAGGCCAGCGCCGCGACGGAGAATTAACCGCTGGGCTGGCATCAATCCGGTCGCCCGGATAAACTGGCCCCACTCCGTCACGGCCAGCTAAGTTGGCGCGACCGCAGCAGTTTGCGCGAGCTCCGGGAACGCCGCAGTGAACGAATCCAATATACCGCCAATACAAAGGGATAAGCCGCATATGCGGATCGCAAGCTGGAACGTCAACTCGCTCAAGGTGCGCTTGCCGCAGGTTCTGGACTGGCTGGGTAAACACCGGCCGGATGCGCTGTGCCTGCAGGAACTCAAGCTGGAGGATGCCAGTTTTCCCAAGGCCGAACTCCGGGCCGCAGGCTACTCGGCCGCCTTTTCAGGTCAGAAAACCTACAACGGGGTGGCCATTCTCAGCCGCGAACCAGCCGCGCATATCGTGTGCGGCATTGACGGGTTCGACGACCCGCAGCGCAGGGTCATCAGCGCCGATGTCGGTGGCCTGCGTCTGGTCTGCGCCTATGTGCCCAACGGCCAGAGCGTGGACTCGGACAAGTACCGCTACAAGCTCGACTGGCTCGCGGCCCTGTCCGCCTGGCTTGAGCGCGAATTGGCCCGCTACCCCCAACTTGCCGTGGTGGGCGATTACAACATCGCGCCGGAGGACCGCGATGTGCATGACCCCGAGGCTTGGAAAGGCCAGGTCCTGGTGAGCCCGCCGGAACGCGATGCCTTTCGCCGTCTGACCGAGCTGGGCTTCAAGGACAGCTTCCGCCTGTTCGAACAACCGGAGAAATCGTATACCTGGTGGGATTACCGCATGAACGGCTTCAAGCGCAACCTCGGATTGCGCATCGACCACATTCTGCTCAGCCCCAGTCTTGCGGCGAACTGCAGCAGTTGCTCTATCGACCTCGAACCGCGCCGCAACGAACGTCCGTCCGACCACGCGCCGGTGATCGCGGAAATCACGCACTAAAAAAAACGCCGGATCGCCCCGGCATCGCGCGGATCGTCTCGCGTCGGCTCAGTCGATCAGTTCGTACGCCGGCAGCGTGAGGAATTCGACGTAGTTGTCATCGGAGGTGATCTGCGCGAACAGCTCCGCCGCTTGTTCGTATTTGCCCGCCTTCCAGGCGGCTTCGCCCAGATAGGTTTTCACCTTTGGCAGTTCCTCAGCGAGCAGGCTGCGGAACAATTCCCTGGTCACCTTGCGGCCGTCGTCGAGCACACCCTTGGACGAGCGGATCCACTGCCAGATCTGCGAGCGCGAAATTTCCGCAGTAGCCGCGTCCTCCATCAGGTTGAACACCGGCACGCAACCGTTGCCGGCGAGCCAGGCGCCGAGATACTGGATGCCGACGGAAATGTTGTTTCTCAACCCGGCCTCGGTGATCGGTGCCTCGGGCTGGAAATCGAGCAAATCCTTCGCGCTGAAGCTGACGTGCGGCAATTGCTTGTCGTACTGGTTCGGCTGCGGCATGTATTTGTCGAATATCTCCTTGGCGATCGGCACCAGGCCCGGATGCGCCACCCAAGTGCCGTCGCAGCCGTCGGTCGCCTCGCGCTCCTTATCGGCGCGCACCTTGGCCATCGCCGCGTCGTTCGCGGCCGCGTCGTTCTTGATCGGTATCTGCGCCGCCATGCCGCCCATCGCCGGAGCGCCCCGGCGATGACAGGTCTTCACCAGCGTCAAGGCATAGGCGCGCATGAACGGCGCGGTCATGGTGACCCGGGAACGATCGGCGAGACAGAAATCCTTGTTGGAGCGGAATTTCTTGATGCAGGAAAAAATGTAGTCCCAGCGGCCGATGTTGAGGCCGGCCGAGTGCGCGCGCAATTCCCAAAGAATCTCGTCCATCTCGAACGCCGCGACCACCGTTTCGATCAGAACCGTGCCTTTGATCGAACCCTGCGGCACGCCCAATTCGTTTTGCGCCATGACGAAAACGTCGTTCCACAGCCGCGCCTCGAGGTGCGATTCCATTTTGGGCAGATAGAAATACGGGCCGGTACCGCGCTTGAGCAGTTCTTTGGCGTTATGAAAAAAATAAAGTCCGAAGTCGAAAATGCTGGCGGAGATCTGCTTGCCGTCGATCAGCACGTGCTTCTCCGACAGGTGCCAACCGCGCGGGCGCGGGATCAGCACCGCAGTGTTGTCGTTCAGCTTGTAGCGCTTTTCGCCCTGCTCCAGGGATATCGTTCGGCGCACCGCGTCGCGCAGGTTGATCTGCCCGTCGATCATGTTGAACCAGGTCGGGCAGTTGGCATCCTCGAAATCCGCCATGAAGGTGGAAGCGCCGCAATTGAGCGCATTGATCACCATCTTGCGGTCGGTAGGGCCGGTGATCTCGACCCTGCGGTCGAGCATGTCGGCGGGCTGGGACGCGATCTTCCATTCAGCATTGCGGATGTTCGCCGTCCCGGGCAGGAAGCCCGGCAACTTGCCCGCGTCGAACTCCTTCTGCCGCGCGGCGCGCGCGGCCAGCAGTTCCTGCCGCCTGGGTTCGAACTGGCGGCACAGCTTGGCCACAAAGGCGACGGCCTCGGGGCTGAGGATGTGGGCGAATTCTGGGGTGATGCGACCGTGGATTTCCACGCCGCCGGGGAATTTGTCGCTCATAGCGGGAACTCCAGGTTGCGGTTTGCAGTGAAAAAGGCGCTTATTCTATTGGCCAGCAGCGCATTCCGCAATATGAATCGTGTTCCGGATTACCAGGTCGTCGGAGTTCGGGGAACCAGGGCGACGGCAGGCGACAGGCGCCGCCGCGTCACGCTGCCTCGTCCGCACTACCCCTGGCTTCCAGTCCGAGCTCGGCGATTTTGCGCGTAATGGTATTGCGACCGATGCCGAGCAGGTTCGCCGCCTCGTTGCGCCTTCCCCCTGTACGCACCAGCGCCTTGCCGATCAGGGCTTTTTCGAATGCCTGCGCAAACTTGCCTAGGACCGCGGTCTCGCCGCGCGCAAAGGCGCGTTCGACCTCGAGTTCCAGCGCGCCCACCCAATCGGATTCCTGGAGCTTGCCGCCCCCCAGCTTCAGCTCCGCCGGAAGGTCGGCAACTTCTATGGTCTGGGTCGGCGCCATCACTGTCAGCCAGTGACACAGGTTTTCCAGCTGGCGCACATTGCCCGGAAAATCCTGCGCGGCCAGGTAATCCATCGCCGCCGCCGACAGGCGCTTTCCCTCCGCGCCCAGTTCGCGCGCGCTCTTCGCCAGAAAATGCTTCGCCAGCAAGCCTATATCCTCGCGCCGCTCGCGCAGGCTCGGCAGCCGCAGCCGGATTACGTTGAGGCGATGGAACAGGTCTTCGCGGAACAAGCCTTGGCGCACGCGCTCTTCCAGGTCCTGATGCGTGGCCGCGATCACCCTCACATTGGCCTTGATCGGCTGGTGCCCGCCGACGCGATAAAACTGGCCGTCGGAGAGCACACGCAGCAAGCGCGTCTGCAATTCCGCCGGCATGTCGCCGATTTCATCGAGGAACAGCGTGCCGCCCTCGGCCTGCTCGAAGCGGCCGCGGCGCATTGCCTGGGCGCCGGTGAACGCGCCGCGCTCGTGACCGAACAATTCCGATTCGAGCAGGTCCTTCGGCATCGCCGCGGTGTTGATGGCCACGAAGGGTTTCGCCGCCCGGCCGGAGTGGCGATGCAGCGCCAGCGCCACCAGTTCTTTGCCGGTACCTGATTCGCCGGTAATCAGCACGGTGGCGTTGGATTGCGACAGCCTGCCGATGGCGCGAAACACCTCCTGCATCGAGGGTGCCTGACCGAGGATCTCGGGCGAGGTCTCGCGCGCCACCTCGCCCGCCGTCTCGTGCATGCTCTCGCCGATGGCGCGGCGGATCAGTTCCACCGCCTGGTCCACGTCGAAGGGCTTGGGCAGATATTCGAACGCGCCGCCCTGGAACGCCGCCACCGCCGATTCGAGGTCCGAATAAGCCGTCATGATGATAATCGGCAGCCCGGGGTGGCGCCGCTTGACGTTTTGCAGCAGCTCCAGACCGGAACCGCCGGGCATGCGGATGTCGGACACCAGCACCTGCGGCTCGCCCTGTTCCAGTGCGTCCAGCGCCTCCTGTGCCCCGGAAAAAGTCTTGTAGGGTATGCTCTCGCGCGCCAATGCTTTTTCAAATACCCAGCGTATCGAACGATCGTCGTCTATGACCCAGACTGGTTTCATATGTCGGTGGTGGTCAGCGGAAAACGGCAAACGGCCAAACGCGGATAGATCTCACGCCCAACCATCGCTCGTTGTCCATTGCCCATTTACTCCAGTGGCAGCATGATCGTAAAGCAGGTGCGGCCCGGCCTGCTGTCGCACTCGATCGTGCCATGGTGGTGTTGCACGAAAGTCTGCGACAGCGTCAGCCCAAGTCCGCTACCGCCGTCGCGGCCCGACACCAGAGGATAGAAAATCCGCTCGCGCATCTCCTCCGGAATTCCCGGACCGTTATCCACCACCTGCAATTCTAATGCCAGCTTATAGCGCTGCTTGGCCAAGGTCACCTGGCGCGCGGCGCGGGTGCGCAACGCAATCTCACCCTTTCCTTTCAGGGCCTGCGCCGCGTTGCGCACGACATTGAGTACCGCCTGGATCAGCTGTTCCTTGTCGCCATGCAAATCGGGCAGGCTGGCATCGTAATCGCGCTCGATGCGGATGCCGTCCGGGAATTCGGCCAGCACCAGGGTTCTGACCCGTTCCAGCACTTCGTGGATGTTCAGCGGCGCGAACTGTGGCGGGCGGTGCGGTGTGAGCAGCCGGTCCATCAGCACTTGCAAGCGGTCGGCTTCCTTGATGATGACCTGGGTATATTCGCGCAACTCGGGCCGCTCGAGCTCGCGCTCCAGCAGCTGCGCCGACCCACGCAAGCCCCCCAGCGGATTTCTGATCTCGTGCGCAAGATTGCGGATGAGTTCGCGGTTTGCCTGCTGCTGATCCATCTGCCGCTGCTCGCGCGCGAGCTTGAGCTGCTGGTCCATGGGGCGAAACTCGATCAGAAAGCGCGCGGCGCTGGTCTCTGTCGGCGTAATCAGGCAATTCAGATGAAGGCTCGCCTGTCCCGGGCGCGTGAGGGTCAGCTCGCGGCCGGTGTAACTCCAGTTTTGTCCGAGAACTTCGTCTAGGCTGGCGATGAGGTCGGCCGATTCGGCAAACATTTGCACCAATGCCTGGCCGATCACGTTCTTCACACTGAACGCAAACAGGTGCTCGGCAGCAGGGTTGGCATGGGCGACGCGCAACTCATCGTCCACCAGAATGACCGGGGTAGCGAGCAGATCGAGGCCGGAAAACGGGCTGTTAGGCATATCAGGTCAGCGCGCAGCAGTGGATGCCAAACCGGGCGAAGCGGCGCAATCACCGTGCCGGCGCAAGAACCCGCTTACTTGCCGTTGTTGATTTCTTGCTTCAGCGCCTCGACATTCTTTTGGTGCCGCTCTACTTCGTCCTTATAGGGCTGCAGCCGGTCGAGCACCCTCTGGTAGTTTCTCTCGTTGCCGCTGCGCACCGATTCCTGTTGGGTCAACTCCTCCTTGGCCTTTGCCAGCGCTTTCTCCTCGCCGCTGAGTTCGTCGTCCAGGATTTTGCGCCGCTCGTCATCGCGGGTTCTTTGGGTGGCCGAATCGACTTTGGGAAAGCCTGGAGGCGATGAAGCAGGCGTGGCCGCGCGCGCCGCTGGAACGGCCGGAACCACCGAAATCTCGCGCATCACCAGGGTGCAGTTTTTGCCCCTGGTTTCTTCCTTCATGTTGGTGTAGGTGGCGTGGCCGTTCGCGTCCATACATTTGAATGTATCCGCCCACGCCGGCGCTGCGAGCGCGAACGTCAGCGGGCCGGCCAATCCTAAACATCGAATGATGCCAAGCGGCCATTTCAGCATCATCGAAACGGCGTCTGACTTGGGGGAGCATGAGGGGATGCGACCGAAAGGTTCAAGCCCCTCTCGAGGGAAAGGTCCCGTCGGGGAATGTTCCCTCATCTTGTAATACGTTGTGCGGGCCATGATGCCAATACCATTTGAGACGGAAGTTTAAGTCTATGCCAATATAAGACTGATTTCAAATCGCTTTCGGCCCCACCGTCGCATAGACCCACACGGAGGCGCCAGGCTATCTGATTTAGAGATAAAAAAAGGCGGGGATTTACCCGCCTTTTTTCCTCAGAACGCCTTATCAGCCGCTATAGTACATATCGAACTCGAGCGGATGCGTGGTCATGCGGAACCTGGTGACCTCTTCCATCTTTAGTGCGATATAGGCACCGAGCATATCGTCTGAAAATACGCCGCCGCGAGTCAGGAACTCATGGTCCTTCTCCAGATGCTCCAGCGCCATTTCCAGCGATGAACACACGTTGGGCACTTTCCTCGCCTGCGAGGGCGGCAGATCGTACAGGTTCTTGTCGATCGGATCGCCCGGGTGGATCTTGTTCTGCACGCCGTCCAGACCAGCCATCATCATCGCGGAGAAGGCGAAGTAAGGGTTGGCGGTGGGGTCGGGGAAACGCACTTCAACGCGGCGCGCCTTGGGGCTGGTCACATTGGGGATGCGGCACGCGGCCGAGCGATTGCGCGACGAATAGGCGAGGTTGATCGGCGCCTCGAATCCAGGCACCAGGCGTTTGTACGAATTGGTGCCCGGATTGGTGATGGCGTTCAGAGCCTTGGCATGCTTGATGATGCCGCCAATGTAATACAGGGCAAAATCCGACAAGCCGGCGTACTTGTTGCCGGCGAACATGTTTTCGCCGCCCTTCCAGATGGACTGGTGCACATGCATGCCGGAGCCGTTGTCGCCGACCACGGGTTTGGGCATGAACGTTGCGGTTTTGCCGTAGGAATGCGCCACGTTCCACACCGTATATTTAAGAATCTGCAGCCAGTCGGCACGCTTCACCAGCTTTTCGAATTTTGTTCCGATTTCGCACTGCCCGGGCGCAGCCACTTCGTGGTGGTGAACCTCAACCTCGACGCCCTGTTGCTCCATCGCCAAACACATGGCGTTGCGGATGTCCTGCAGCGAATCGGCGGGCGGCACGGGAAAATAACCGCCTTTGACCGGCGCGCGATGCGCCATGTTGCCGCCTTCATACTCTTTGCCCGAGGACCAGGGAGCCTCTTCGGAATCGATCTTGACGAAGCAGCCGGACATATCCACGTTCCAGGTTACGGAATCGAACACGAAAAACTCGGGCTCGGGACCGAAGTAAGCGGTGTCGCCCAGCCCCGTGGATTTGAGGTAGGCCTCGGCGCGTTTGGCAAGCGAGCGCGGGTCGCGGTCATAGCCCTTGTGGTCGGCGGGTTCGACCACATCGCAGGTAATGTTCAGCATGGTTTCATCGGTAAACGGGTCCAGGCGCGCGGTATCGGCGTCGGGCATGAGCAGCATGTCGGAGGCTTCGATGCCTTTCCAGCCGGCGATCGATGAGCCGTCGAAGAAATGGCCATCGTCGAATTTTTCCATGGTGAACTGCTTGGCCGGAACCGTAACGTGCTGTTCCTTGCCGCGGGTGTCGGTGAAGCGCAAATCGACGAACTTCACCTCCTTGTCCTTGATCTGTTTCAATACGTCGGCTGGGGACATAGCCATTTATATCTCCTCAAGAAGCGGTTGATAACAATAAATTGCGGTAAACGGAGGGTAGTAGAGCAGAAAACATGCCATCCGACGAAATCCGGGCAGAGCATTGTGCCACAAGCGAAGTCGGAATGTGAATACCGGCGCGGTCGCCCGCATTTGGTGCAAACGGGCGCGGATCGCACCAATGCCGTGCACAGCGGTCTGAAAAAAGGCGCAAATCCCCTTTCCAGTCCAGCCGATAACGGTCACACGCGCTCCTTACGGTAGAATCGCCGGACTTGTCCTTGGTCCGGATTTTCCGTGTTCAATTCCATTCGTGGCACCCGCGGCATGGCAGTAGCACCGCACGCGCTCGCCGCCGAGGCGGCATTGGCAGTGTTGCGCGAAGGCGGTAACGCGGTCGAGGCGATGATCACTGCCGCGGCAACCATCGCCGTAGTCTATCCACACATGAATTCCATCGGCGGCGACGCCTTCTGGCTGATCCATGTCCCCGGACAGGCGCCACGCGCGATCGACGCCTGCGGCGCCGCCGCGGCCGCGGCCTCCATGACCTGGTACGCCGAGCGCGGCATTACCAAGAACATACTGTTTCGCGGCGGCGTCGCCGCCAATACCGTCGCCGGCACCGTCGCCGGCTGGAACGCCGCCTACGAATTCAGCAATAAGGAGCTGGGCGGCAGGCTGCCGTTGGCCCGCCTGTTCGCCGATGCCATCCACTACGCCGAGGACGGCTTCGCAGTCACCCGCAGCCAGAACGCCACCACCGCGGCAAAGCTGGCCGGCCTGAAAGGCACGCACGGTTTCGACGAAACCTACCTTGTCGATGGTGCGCCGCCGGCGATCGGCAGCGTGTTCCGGCAGCAGCGTCTAGGCGCAACGTTGAGACACCTTGCCCGAGCGGGGTTGGAGGATTTTTACCGCGGCGAGCTGGCGGAATCGCTGGCACGCGACCTGGTCGCGGCAGACAGCCCGCTCGCACTCGCGGATCTGCGCCGGCATCAGGCGCAATGGCGCTCGCCGCTGGCGCTGCAGCATTCGCTCGGCACGCTGTACAACATGACACCGCCGACGCAGGGGCTGGTGTCGCTGTTGATCCTCGGTATCCTCGATGCGCTCGAGATCGGCAAGGTCGATCCGTCGGGCGCCGATTACGTGCATCTGTGCGTCGAAGCCGCCAAACAGGCGTTCGCCGTCCGCGACCGCAGCATCACCGATCCGGCCTACATGACGGTCGACGCGCAGAGTTTGCTCGCGCCGGCAGCAGTACGCGCGCTCGCCGCCAATATCGACCGCGGCAAGGCTGCAGCCTGGGGCGCCGGCAAGGGCCCGGCGGATACCGTCTGGATGGGTGTAATCGATGGCGCGGGGCGCGCCGTCACTTTCATCCAGAGCACTTATCACGAGTACGGCAGCGGCGTGGTATTGAGGGACAGCGGCATTGTCTGGCAGAACCGCGGCTGCAGCTTCTCGCTCAACCCGCACGCTCTGAACGCGCTGCGGCCGGGGCGCAAACCGTTTCACACCCTCAATCCGGCGCTGGCGCTGTTCAGCGACGGCCGCAGCATGGTCTACGGCAACATGGGCGGCGACGGCCAGCCGCAGAGCCAGAGCGCGGTGTTCACGCGTTATGCCTGTTTCGGCATGAATCCGCAGGAGGCGGTGAGCGCGCCGCGCTGGCTGCTGGGCCGCACCTGGGGACAGGTGAGCGACAGCTTGAAGCTGGAAGCGCGCTTCCCGCCCGAGGTGATGCAGGTACTACGGCGTTACGGTCACGAAGTGGAAATATTGCAGGACTGGGACGAGACCGTGGGTCATGCCGGCGCGATCGTGCGCCATGCCAACGGCGTGCTCGAAGGCGGCGCCGACCCCCGTTCCGACGGCGCGGTCGCAGCCTTCTGACGTCGGCGCGTCCTTAGGGCGTTCTACCCTGACCTGGCAGGGGACGAGATAGTTGCGCTCAGTGCGCGGACCAGTCCACCATCCCCGAGTAGGCCGTGCCCAAAACCACCAGCCCGAAAACGATGCGGTACCAGGCAAACATGACGAAGTCGTGGCTGGAAATGTAGCGCAGCAGCCAGCGCACGCACAGGAACGCCGAAACAAATGCGGCGATCGACCCAACCGCGAGCATCCCCAGGTCGCCGGCGTCGAACAGAGCGCGATGCTTCCAGAAATCGTAGGCGCCCGCCGCCACCAGCGTCGGCACCGCGAGGAAAAAAGAGAACTCGGTTGCCGCTTTCCGCGACAGGCCGAACAGCATCCCGCCGATGATGGTGGCGCCCGAGCGCGAGGTGCCGGGAATCAGCGCGAACGCCTGCGCGATGCCCACTTTCAGCGCGTCCTTCCAGGTCATGTCGTCGACGTGCTCGACTCTGACGCGATGATTCCGGCGCTCGGCCCAGAGGATGACGAACGCACCGACAATGAAGGCGAGCGCCACCGGCACCGCGTGGAACAGTTGCGCCTTGATCACCTTGATGAAGGCAAGACCCAGGACGGCAGCGGGAAGAAAGGCGATGAACAGGTTGAGCGCGAAGCGTTGCGCGGTCCGGTCGGAGCGAAGGCCGGCGAGCACGCTGAGAAACTTCACGCGGTACTCCCAGCATATCGCCAGCATCGCGCCGGTCTGGATCACGATCTCGAATACCTTGGCGCGTTCGTCGCGAAACCCGAGCAGGTCGCCGGCGAGGATCAGGTGGCCGGTGGAAGAGACCGGAAGGAACTCGGTGAGGCCTTCGACCACCCCGAGTATCAGCGCTTTAACAAGAATGACGAGGTCCATGGGCCGGATTGTAAGCGCTGGCGAGGATGTGCGCGCTTCGGATCGAAAGAGAGTTTACCGGGCGCCTGCGTACGGCCCGGTGCTTCTGCGATGGGGCTTTCCCCCCGGCGTTAGATAGGGCGTCTGCTCGAAGCTGGCCGGGCTCAGGCTTTCGAATAAATCTGCGCGCCTTTTTTCACGAACTCTACCGCCTTCTGTTCCAGGCCCTTTGCCAGCGCCGCCTGCTCGTCCACGCCCTGCGCCGCGGCGTAGTCGCGCACGTCCTGGGTGATTTTCATGGAGCAAAAGTGCGGTCCGCACATGGAGCAGAAATGCGCGACCTTGGCACTGTCGCGCGGCAGGGTCTCGTCATGGAACTCGCGCGCCTTATCCGGGTCGAGCCCGAGGTTGAACTGGTCTTCCCAGCGGAATTCGAAACGCGCCTTGGACAGCGCGTTGTCGCGGATCTGCGCGCCGGGATGGCCCTTGGCGAGATCGGCCGCGTGCGCCGCGATCTTGTAGGTAATGATGCCGTCCTTGACGTCCGCCTTGTTCGGCAGGCCCAGGTGTTCCTTCGGCGTGACATAGCAGAGCATGGCGGTGCCGTACCAGCCGATCATGGCCGCGCCGATGCCGGAGGTAATGTGGTCGTAGCCGGGCGCGATGTCGGTGGTGAGCGGCCCAAGCGTATAGAACGGCGCCTCCTTGCAGTCGCGCAACTGCAGGTCCATGTTCTCCTTGATCATGTGCATGGGGACATGACCCGGGCCCTCGATCATCACCTGCACGTCGTGTTTCCAGGCGATGTCGGTCAGTTCGCCCAGGGTCTTCAGTTCGCCCAGCTGCGCTTCGTCGTTGGCGTCGTAGATCGAGCCGGGGCGCAGACCGTCACCGAGAGAAAAGGCGACGTCGTAGGCCTTCATGATGTCGCAGATGTCCTCGAAATGCGTATAGAGGAAACTCTCCTTGTGGTGCGCCAGGCACCATTTGGCCATTATCGAGCCGCCGCGGCTGACGATGCCGGTCATGCGCTTGGCCGTGAGCGGCACGTAGCGCAGCAGCACGCCGGCATGGATGGTGAAATAGTCCACGCCCTGCTCGGCCTGTTCGACCAGGGTGTCACGGAAGATGTCCCATGTGAGTTCCTCGGCCCTGCCGTCGACTTTTTCCAGGGCCTGATAAATTGGCACGGTGCCTATGGGCACGGGCGCATTGCGGATGATCCATTCCCGCGTTTCATGGATATGCTTGCCGGTGGAGAGATCCATCACCGTGTCGCCGCCCCAGCGGATGGACCAGGTCATTTTTTCCACCTCCTCGCCGATGGAGGAGCCCAGCGCCGAATTGCCGATGTTGGCGTTGATCTTGACCAGGAAGTTGCGGCCGATGATCATCGGCTCGGACTCGGGGTGGTTGATGTTGGCCGGGATGATGGCGCGGCCGCGCGCCACTTCGTCGCGCACGAATTCCGGCGTGATTTCCTCTGGGATCGCGGCGCCGAAGGACTGGCCCGGGTGCTGGCGCGCCATCAGCTCCGCCAGCTTGGATCCCTGCGGCCCCGAAGCGCGCAGGCTTTCGATGTATTGCCGGCGTTGCAGGTTCTCGCGGATGGCGATGTATTCCATTTCCGGCGTGACCATGCCGCGGCGGGCGTAGTGCATCTGCGACACATTCATGCCGGGCTTGGCCCGGCGCGGCTTGCGCTGCAGATTGAAGCGCAACTCGCTGAGCTTCGGATCCAGCAGGCGCTCGACGCCGAACTTCGACGTCGGCCCGGACAGCGTCTCCGTATCGCCGCGCTCTTCTATCCATTTTGCGCGCAGCGGCGCCAAGCCGTTGCGGATGTCGATATTTGCGCCCGGATCGGTATAGGGCCCGGAGGTATCGTAGACGTAGACGGGCGGATTCTTCTCGGCGCCGAAGGATGCCGGCGTGTCGTCCTGGCTGATCGCGCGCATCGGCACCCGGACGTCGGGCCGGCGGCCCGGCACGTACACCTTGCGCGAATTCGGCAGCGGCTGCACCGCTGCGTCGTCCACGTGCGCGGTTGCGGCGATGAATTTGGGGTTGGCGTTCATGGGTCACTCCTAGTGACCGCAGGGGCGAAGGCAGGAGGGAGTTCTGCTCACGCTTCCCTGCGGCGGCATTATCCGCATCAGGTTCAAAGGGACTCTCTCACCCGCACCGCAGTCTTCGGTTCTGCGCGCAGGACCCCTAACGTCAGACAGGCAAGGTACCGCAATCGCCCACGCTTTGCAATCGGCGCCGCTTTCCGTTTCGCTGATGGCCGCAGATGATAGCGAAATCAACAAATCGAATCATGTCCGCTTGGCGCGCGGTGGTTCGAGCCTGACAATGGCGCGCCCGTCCTCGGCGAGGCGCGGCTGCGGCTTCCACGCGTGTCCGTAGACGATTTCGAAACTCGCCGGCAGCCTGCCGTCGCGGCACAGCTTCGCGTAGGCTGCGCGCATGGCGCTGAACGCGCCCTTGCCGGTGAGTCCGCGCCTGCGCCCGGTGAGCGCATTAACCTGGCCGGTAGCGCGCAGGTCGGCGCATAGCGCGTCCGCGTCGGCGTAGGTGAGGGTGATGAGTTCCATGTCCATCACCGGTGCGGCATAGCCGCAGACCGAAAGCATGTCGCCCAGATCGTGCATGTCGATGAAGCTGTGCACGTGCGCCGCACGGTCGTGCGCGGCAAACGCGCTTCTGAGTTCCTTCAGAGTATCGGGTCCATAACAGCTGAACATCAGCAGCCCCCCGACCTTCAGCACCCGCCGCAGTTCCTTCAGTACGGGCAGCGGGTCTCCGGCGCAATGCAGTGCAAGATTGGACCAGGCGAGATCCAAGCTCGCCGCCGCCAGCGGCAGCGCGGCAAAATCGGCGCACAGGTAAGCCACGCGCTCGCGCGCGAGCGCGCGCCGCAGCCAGGCGCCGTGACTGCGCGCGACCTGCAGCATCGGGTAGGCGAAATCCAGTCCCAGCAGTTGCGCATCCGGATAGACCTCGGCCAGGCGCCGGGCGCCGTGGCCATCGCCGCAGCCCGCGTCGAGCACACGCTGCGGCGCAAGCTTGATGTACTGCAGGCGCTCCAGCATGCGCGCCTCCACCTCGCGCGCGAGCACCGCCGCGCGGGCGTAGGTGCCGGCCGCGCGGGAACTGGCGCGGCGCACCGCGCGGTGATCGATCGGGGGCGCGCTCAGCCCAACCCCCGGGGCCGCGACGTCGCGCTCGGGCCGCTCCTAAATCTCATGCGCGCAGCGCCGGCAGCGCCGGATTTGACCACCATCCGGTTCATGGTTACTCTCTTCCCGCTTGAGCGACCAACGCATCTTCAGGGAAGCATTTCCACTTGTCAATTTCGCTGCGTGCGTTTTTGAATATCGGCAAGGGCATCGGGCGAACGCTGCTGGCCCAGGACTGCCTGCTGTGCCAGGCCGCGAGCGGCGGGCGGCTGCTGTGCCAGGCTTGCGCGCGTGAACTTCCGACAGCGGCCTCGGCCTGTCCGCGCTGCGCCGCGCCCGGCGCCGATGCTGCCGAGTGCGGTGCCTGCCTCGCCGACCCGCCGCATTACGACGCCAGTTGCGCCGCGTTTATCTACACCTACCCGGTGGACGCGCTGATACAGGCGTTCAAGTATGGCGGACAGCTGGCGCTGGCCGGGCTGTTCGCGCGCGAGTTGTACCGCCGCATCGGCGGCGCGGGCGGCGTGGACCTGATCATGCCGCTGCCCCTGCACCCCGTGCGTCTGGCCGAGCGCGGCTACAATCAGTCAGCCGAACTCGCCAAGGTGTTGTCGCGCCTCAGCGGCATCGCCATGGATGCCCGGCTGGCGCGGCGCGTGCGCAACACCGCGGCGCAGACCGCGCTGCCGTGGCGCGAACGCGCGACCAACATGCGCGGGGCATTCGCCTGCGGCGGCGACCTCGCCGGCTTGCGCATTGCCGTGGTGGACGACGTCATGACCACCGGCGCGACGCTGGATGAATTCGCGCGCACACTCAAGAAGAGCGGCGCCGCGCGGGTCGAAAACTGGGTGGTTGCACGCACGGCGCGCGATGTTTGACATCGTCCTGTACCAACCGGAAATACCGCCCAACACCGGCAACATCATCCGTCTGGCCGCCAACACCGGAGCGACGCTGCATTTGATCGAGCCGCTGGGCTTTCGCCTGGAGGATCGCGAACTCAAGCGCGCCGGTCTCGATTATCACGAGTATGCGAGCCTGATCGTGCACAAGGATTGGGACGCGGCATGCGCACACCTGCGCGGCAGGCGCATGTTCGCGTTCTCCACGCGTGCACAGCGCCGTTACTCCGAAGCCGAATACCGTGAAGGCGATGCGCTCCTGTTCGGTCCGGAGACGCGCGGCCTGCCGCCGAAAATACTCCACAGCGTGCCGGCGGAACAGCGACTGCGCCTGCCGCTGCGGCCCGGCAACCGCAGCCTCAACCTTTCCAATGCAGTCGCGGTGGCGGTGTACGAAGCCTGGCGGCAGCAGGGATTTGCCGGCGCGAAGTAGCGGCCTATAAAAGCGTCGCTCGGTTTTAGTCGACTTTCTAGGTCTCGCCCTTGGGGTCACGCGCGAGCAATTGTTCCACCGCTTCGCGCGGCGAAACCCCGCCGAACAGGACGGCGCAGACCGCCTGCGTGATCGGCATATCGATGCCCAGCTGCGAAGCGCGCTTTTCCACGGCCGCCGCGGTATATACGCCCTCGGCCACATGCCCCAGTTCGCGCAGGATGTCCGCCAGCTTCTTGCCTTGCGCGAGGCCGAGGCCGACACGCCGGTTGCGCGACAACTCGCCGGTACAGGTCAGGATCAAATCGCCGGCGCCGGTGAGCCCGGTGAAAGTTTCAGGACGCCCGCCCAGCCTCACCCCCAGGCGCGTGATTTCGGCCAGTCCGCGGGTGATCAGGGCCGCGCGCGCGTTGGCGCCCAGTCCCAGGCCGTCGGCAATGCCGGTGGCGATGGCCATGACGTTTTTTACCGCGCCACCGACCTCAACTCCGCCGATATCGCTGCTGAAGTAGACGCGCAGGCGCGGGCCGTGCAGGGCGCGTGCGGTGGCTTGGCTGAATCCGGCATCGGCGGAGGCGAGCGTAAGTGCCGTCGGCAATCCGCGCGCCACTTCGAGCGCGAAGCTCGGGCCGGACAACGCGCCGCAGGCGCTGCCGGCTGGCAGGATACGCGCAGCTATCTGATGCGGAAGCTCGGCGCTTTGCGGCTCGAAACCCTTGCACAGCCACACTACCGGCTTGCGCAGGGGAACGAGCCGCGCCAGCACGCCGGCAAGCGCCGCGGTCGGCGTCGCCACCAGCACAAGTTCAGCTGCGGAAACCGCGGCGGCGAATCCGGCCTCGATCGCGAGCTGCGGCGGCAGCGCGATTTCAGGCAAATAGCGCTCGTTGCGGCGCTCGGCCGCGATCGCGCGGCACTGCTCGGAATCTCGCCCCCAAAGCACCGTCTCGTGTCTGGCACTGAGGCTGACCGCAATCGCCGTGCCCCAGGCACCGGCACCGAGTACGGTAATCCTCATAGCGGTTTAGCCGGGCGGGCGCGCCCGGCCGTTACAATCCCCAGACTTGGTTCGCGCGGACGAATCCGGTCTGGCCGTCGCTGTGGCGCACCTTGACCCAGTCACCCGCACCAAGTTCGACGACTTCCAGCGCGACGCCCTGCCGCGCCTGAAACACCAGTGGCGCGCCATCATCGGGCGTTTGGCGCACATCCGCGAGCGCCGCCGTTACCACGACCGTACGCGTGTCCGACAGGTCTTTTTTTTCCACCCAGGCGAGGTCACCGGCGACATCGCGCACCTTGGTCCAGTTATCGACCTGCACGATGACTTCCACCGGGTAAAACCTGCTCGCGACGAACAGCTTGTTCGCCTTGACCGAGGGTGCGTCGTACATCACCACCGCACTGTCGCCGATGGAGCGGAATTCCCCCGCCACAACCGCCGGCGAGACGAACAGCAGAAGCAGGGAAAGGAAGCGCCGCATCCTGTTAATGTGCAATTTCGATTTTCGGCCCGGCCTGCTCCTGTGCCTGCTGCAGCCGCTGCAGATAAATCGCGTCGAAATTCACCGGCGCCAGGTACACCGGCGGAAAACCGGCGCGGCCGATGATGTCGGACACCGCCTCGCGCGCATACGGAAAAAGTATGTTGGGGCAGGCGGTAGCAAGCAAGGGCTCGATGTCCGATTCCGGCACGTTGCGAACCTGGAAGATGCCGGCCTGCGCCGCCTCCACCAGAAACATGGTCTTGTCGCCCGCCTTCGCCGTTACCGTCACCGTCAGCACTACCTGGTACAGTCCCTCGCTAATGGCCGCGCCCTCGTTATGCAGCTGCACATCCACCTGCGGCTGCTCGCCCGAGAGGAACACTTCGGGCGCATGCGGAATTTCCAGTGACAGGTCCTTGACGTAAATCTTCTCGATGCCGAATGTCGGCTGCTGCGCTTGGTCCATTTTTGTTCCAGTGATTGAAAGTAAAACGCTGCGGTCAGGCTTGGCCCAGCAGCAGCGCATCGAGCTTGCCGGCACGATCAAGCGCGGCCAGATCATCGAAACCGCCGACGTGAACCTCACCGATGTAGATCTGCGGCACGGTGCGCCTGCCGGTCCTCTGCATCATCTCGTCGCGGCGCGCCGAGTCTAGGTCAACGCGGATTTTCTCGATCTCGGCGACGCCCTTCGACTTGAGCAGCATTTCGGCGCGCTGGCAGAACGGGCACACGGCAGTGCTGTACATGCGGATCGTTGGCATAAATGCGCCTATTTCTGCACCGGCAGACCGGCTTGCTGCCAGGCCGCAAATCCGCCGCTCAGAACGACTACGTTGGAAAAGCCGCGCTTTTTCAGCGTTGCGGCGGCTGTACTCGAACGGTTGTCGGTGGCGCAATACAGGATCAACGGCTTGTCCTTGAATTTCTCGATGTCGCCGATCCGCGCCTCGAGCTGCGACAGCGGCAGCCCGCGCGCATTGAGGATGTGCGCCTGCGCGAACTCGGCCTGCTCACGCACGTCGAGCACCAGCGCATCCTGGCGGTTGATCATCTGCGTCGCCTCCAGCGTAGTGACCGACGGGCCGCCCGCGCCGCGCCGCAGCAGCGGCCACACCAGCATCGCGCCGCTGATGACGGCGACCGCGACGAGGAAAACATTGTCCATTACGAATTTCACGCCTGCTCCTAATGTTGTTTGGCCGGAATAGCGCCGGAGATTTCGCCCGTCCTGTCGATCGGCGTCATGCTGCGCGCAGCGCGCCCCGACGGCCCCTGGTTTATCCGCCAGATCGGAAATATCTGGGCCGAGGCAGCCCGTGCACGGTTTCAGATGCCGGAATATTATAAAATATTCGCGGGCTTACCGTACGGTAAAAAAAGGACCTCCATGAAAAAAGTCATTCTGCTCAGGCACGGCGAGTCCGTCTGGAACAAGGAAAACCGCTTTACCGGCTGGACCGACGTCGATCTGACGGCGAAAGGCGTGGAGGAGGCGGGAAAGGCGGGCGAGTTGATGCGGGAGGCGGGTCTCGTGTTCGATCTGGCGCACACTTCGGTGCTCAGGCGCGCGATCAAGACCCTGTGGCTGGCGCTGGAGCGCATGGACCTGATGTGGATACCGGTGCTGCATTCCTGGCGACTGAACGAGCGCCACTACGGCGCGCTGCAGGGCCTGAACAAGGCGGAAACCGCGGCCAAGTTCGGCGACGAGCAAGTGCTCGCCTGGCGCCGCAGCTACGATGTGCCGCCGCCAGCGCTCAGCGCAGACGATCCGCGCTGTCCCGGCAACGACCCGCGCTACCGCGGACTCGCGCCTAGCCAGCTGCCGTTTACCGAGTGCCTCAAGGATACCGTAGCGCGCGTGCTGCCCTATTGGAACCAGGCCATCGCCCCGGACATACGGGCGGGCAAGCGCGTGCTCATCGCCGCGCACGGCAATTCCATCCGCGCGCTGGTGAAGTACCTGGACAAGGTAAGCGACCAGGATATCGTCGGCCTAAATATCCCCACCGGGGTGCCTCTCGTGTACGAGCTGGACGACGTCCTCAAGCCCCTGCGCCACTACTATCTCGGCGATGCGGCTGAAGTCGAAAAAGCGATGTTGGCAGTCGCGAACCAGGGCAAGGCGAAGGCTTGAATCCGGCGCGGGTGGCGCGCGGGGCGCGGAACAGCGATTCGAGCTTCCGCCGTGCCCTGCGCGTCCTTTGCGCCAAGGGTTTCTTTGCGGCCTTGGCGCTGATCGTCGCGCCTGCGGCATACGCCGTCGACAAGGCCGACCTCGAGGCGCTGCACGGCCGCATCGAAACGCTGAAGAAAAATCTCAGCGGCGCCGAGGAACACCGATCGGAAGCGAGCGACGGACTGCGCGCATCGGAACGCGGCGTGTCAGAAGCCAATCGCATTCTGCGCAATATCGGCGCGAAGCAGCGCGCGGCGCGCGCCGACCTTGTGCGCATGGGCGCGCAGTCGCGCACGCTTGAGACTACGATCGACTTGCAGCAGCGCGAGCTCGGGCAATTGTTGGCCATGCGCTACGCCTCGGGACGGCAGGATTACCTGAGGCTGCTGCTGTCCGGGCGGGACCCGAATCAGACCGCGCGCGAACTGCACTACTACACCTACATCTCGCGCGCCCAGGCCGATTCCATCCGCGCGCTGCGATCCAGCCTCGCCGGGCTGGCGCAACTCGCGCGCGAGGCGCGCGGCAAAAGCGCCGAATTGGCGGAACTGGAGACGCGGCAGCGTGATACCCGCAACGAGTTGCTGGCGCAGCAGAAGGAGCGGCGCCGCGTGCTGGCGCGGCTGGCGACACAGATCCGCTCGCAACGCCGCCAGATAAAATCATTGCAGCGCGACGAAGCGCGGCTGTCGCGCCTGGTCGATGAGCTGGGAAAGGTTGCGCCTCCCCGGCCGGGCGGCCCGCGCAACGAAAAACTGCCGGAACCCGGTCGCGGCCACGTGGCGTTCGCCTCGCTCAAAGGCAAGCTCAGGCTGCCGATCCGCGGGGAACTAATGAACCGCTTCGGCGGTCCACGTAGTGGCGGCCGGCTGACCTGGAAGGGTTTGTTTATTCATGGCACTACCGGTCAGGAGGTGCGTGCGGTCGCTGCCGGCCGCGTGGTGTTCGCCGACTGGATGCGCGGCTTCGGTAATCTGATGATCATCGACCATGGCCAGGGCTACCTCACCATCTATGGCGATAACGAGGCGCTGCTCAAGCAGGTCGGCGATACAGTCGCGGCAGGCGATGTGGTGACAACGGTCGGCAACAGCGGCGGCAACCCGGATTCGGGTTTATACTTCGAAATTCGCTATCGAGGCAAAGCCGTCGATCCGTTGAGCTGGGTGTCTTTGAAGTAGAGGGGTGGTGTCTGTTATGAAGAGCAAGTTACACAAGTTCGGGCTGGTTCTGCTGGGAGTCATGGCCGGCGTGCTGCTTTCGCTCAATTACTCGGCGATTGCCCAGAAGGCGACCTCACCGCTGCCGGTGGACGAGTTGCGCGCGTTTGCCGAAGTGTTCGGCGCGATCAAGAGCAGTTATGTCGAGCCGGTCGCGGATAAGACGCTCATCGCAGCGGCGATCAACGGCATGCTCTCCGGCCTGGATCCGCACTCCGCCTACCTGGACCGTGACGCTTACCGCGAGCTGCAGGTAGGCACGCAAGGCGAGTTCGGCGGCCTGGGTATCGAGGTCGGCATGGAGGACGGGTTCGTAAAAGTAATTTCACCGATCGAAGGCACGCCGGCTTTCAAAGCCGGCATCAAACCGGGCGACCTGATCATCCGACTGGACGAAACGCCGGTGAAAGGCATGAGCCTGAACGACGCGGTAAAGCGCATGCGCGGCAAGCCCAACACGTCAATCAAGATTACCGTGCTGCGCAAGGGCGAGTCCAAGCCGCTGGAGTTCACCCTTGAGCGAGCTGTAATCAAGGTGCAGAGTGTCCGCTCAAAGATAATTCAGCCGGGCTACGGCTACGTGCGCGTGGTGCAGTTTCAGGAGCGTTCCGGCGAGAACCTGGTGCAACAGATCGACGCCCTTTACAAGAAAGCTCCGCTCAAGGGCCTGGTGCTGGACCTGCGCAACGACCCGGGCGGACTGCTCAACGGGGCGGTCGGCATTGCCGCCGCGTTCTTGCCGCCTAACTCCGTCGTGGTCACAACCGACGGCCGCACCGAGGACGCCAAGCGCAAGTACCTCGCCCGCACCGAGGACTATCTGCGCGGAAGCAGCGATGACTATCTGAAGAGCCTGCCCCCGGCGGTCAAAACCGTGCCCATGGTGGTGCTGGTGAACGGCGGCACCGCCTCCGCCTCTGAAATCGTGGCGGGCGCGCTGCAGGACCACAAGCGCGCCTTGATCATGGGCACCCAGACTTTCGGCAAAGGGTCGGTACAGACGATTATGCCGCTGGGCAACAACACCGCGATCAAACTGACCACCGCGCGTTATTACACGCCCAGCGGCCGTTCGATCCAGGCCAAGGGCATCACCCCGGACATCGTTGTCGAAGAACCCGGCATCGATGCGCACGCGTTCCTGCGCGAAGCTGACCTCAACAAGCACCTGTCGAATGACAAGGACCCTGCCGCAGGCGCAAACAAACCCGCGGCGCCATCCGGCGACCAGCCCGGGAGCGAAAATACCGAGGCGCCGAGCAAGCCGATTGAATTCGGCTCGGACAAGGACTATCAGCTGATTCAGGCCATCAATATGCTCAAGGGCCTGAAGATCCTCGAGGGACACTAGCGCCGATGGCAGGGCGAGGCGGGTCCTCGGCTAACGCTTGGCGCTTAGGATTTCCCGCTCCATGAATGACGATCAGCTGCTGCGCTACAGCAGGCACATCCTGCTGCCCGAGATCGGCATCGAAGGCCAGGAGAAACTGCTTGCGGCGCATGCGCTGGTTATCGGCGCCGGCGGCCTGGGCTCACCTGCGGCCATGTACCTTGCCTCGGGCGGTGTCGGGCGCATTACGCTCGCCGACGGCGATTCAGTCGATCTCACCAATCTGCAGCGCCAGATTCTGCACACCACGGCGGCGGTGGGCCGGGCAAAAGCCTACTCGGGCAAGGACACACTGGCGCAACTGAACCCGGAGGTCGATGTCGCCGCGATCCCGGAGCGTCTGGAGGGCGAACGCCTGGCCCAGCTCATCGCGAGCGCCGACGTCGTTCTCGACTGTTCCGACAATTTCGCCACCCGCCATGCGGTCAACCGCGCCTGCGTCGCATATCGCATACCGCTGGTCTCAGGCGCCGGCGTGCGCTTTGACGGGCAGGTAAGCGTATTCGACCTGCGCCAGCGCGACGCTCCCTGTTATAACTGCCTTTTTCCCGAAGACACCGAAGCCGAGGAAACGCGCTGCGCGGTGATGGGGGTGTTCGCGCCGCTTACCGGCATCATCGGCACGGTGCAGGCTGCCGAAGCCCTGAAGCTGCTCTGCGGCGCGGGCGACACGCTCAACGGCCGCCTGCTGCTGCTGGATTGCCTCGCAATGGAGTGGCGCTCGGTCAGGCTGTCCAAGGACCCTGCGTGCAAAGCCTGCTCGAAGTCCTCACCCTAGTTGCACAGTTTCGATTCTGCGCGGACGAAAGAGCGTCCGCGCGGATCGCCGATTGCGCACGGATAAGAATCCATCCATGCGTAATCGGCGATTTTGTATAAAACCCGGACACCTTCCCTGGTGTTAACCCTAACCCAGCAGCATCGGCCCCTGCTTCTGCCATAGTTCCGTCGGCA
>VFSW01000954.1_pt1 | contig 42935 bp, 37 predicted proteins | sample 5358111 | NCBI WGS metagenome assembly VFSW01 (sample SAMN11554181, study PRJNA540505) | mine drainage metagenome | isolation source: sediment from site ElyBrook_90M | place: USA: Ely Copper Mine, Vershire, VT | collected 2017
CCAGCGCGTCGGCCATCATTTGCGTCCACGCTCTGGAATGCAAGAGAGCGCCGCCGGAGGCGACGACGCGCGCGGGCGAACCAAGCGCCGGGAGCATCAAGTCGAAGATGCGGCGGAAGCTCAGCGCAACCGCTTCGAGCGACGCCTGGAGAATGTCCATGGGGACGGTGGCGAGACTGAGCCCGGTAATGGCGCCGCGCAGATCGGAGCGCCAGTACGGCGACCGTTCGCCGCCGAAATAGGGCAGTACGGTGAGGCCGTGGAGACCGGTGGCGCGCGTCTCCAATTCCACCTCCGCCGCGGCGGCGTCGGGTAGAGCGAGGTTGCGGCGCATCCAGGCGTAGACGTCGCCGCCGTTGGTGAGCGCACCTCCGAGGATCGCCCGGCGGCGGTCGGCGCGATAGCACCAAAGGCCTTCGGGAATCTCGGCGGGCACGGCTCCGGTGACCGCTCGCAGGGCGCCGCTGGTACCCACCATCAGGCAGAATTCGTCCGGCGTGACACAGCCGCTACCGATGTTGCTGCAAGCGCCATCGCCATAGGCCGGATGCCACGGGACATCGTCGAATAGCGGCCAGCGGGCGGCATAGGGTTCAAGCAGCTTCGTCCGCGCCTCGTCCATCCGCTGCACCGGCCAAAGTTGGGTACGCTCGATGGGCAGCGCTCCGAGGATTTCGGCGTCGTAATCGTTCTCCCGCAAATTCCAAAGACCCGAGGCCGACGCCATGGAAACGGAGCAGGCGGGTTCGCCGGTGAGTTTTCCGAACAGATACTCGGGAAACGACATCCAACGGCGCGCGGCGCGGAACTCCCCAGGACGATTCTCTTCGAGCCACAGCAGTTTGGCCGGCCAATAACTGGAATGGAACCGGCAGCCCGTCCGTTGGTGGACCGCGTAGGCGTCCAACCGCTTGGCGAGCGCTTCGGCTTGCCTGGCCGGCCGGGTATCGAACAAATGCAGGATGGGAGTGGTGGGCACACCCGATTCGCCGACGCCCAGGAAGCAATGCCAGAAAGCGCTGGCGGCGACGCCCGCGGGCCGCAGTCCTGCCTCCTGCAACTGCGCGTGCATGCGATCCAAGCAGCCGATGGCCAGCGTGGAAAGCTCCTCGGCGTCCGCCTCGACGCCGCCATCGGAGGTCTTTCGCAATTCGTAGGTAAGCTGTTCGCCGAATCCGGGCCGGTGATTGCCTTCGCCGTCGAACAGGAGCGCGCGCACGCTGGAAGATCCGATATCGAGACTTACAATGAAGTTGTCTTGGGCGGGCATTTCAAAAGGCGCGTATGATCGAGCGGGTGGCCGGGGATCTTTTCCGTTATAACATGCTGCCCGCCGATGGCAGGCTGGAAACAAAAGTGGGCGTCGCCGTTTCGGGCGGAGCCGATTCGGTTTGTTTGCTCGAATGCCTGCGCGAGTTGGCGCCGCGGTTTCGCCTGCGCCTGTCGGTGCTGCACGTGAACCATGGGATGCGCGGAGACGACGCGCAACGGGACGCCGAATTCGTCGAAGCGGTCGCGGACCGGTGCGGGCTTCCGTTCCTTCCGCACGAGGTCGACGTACCGGCTCTCGCCGCCGAAAACGGCGAGAACGTGGAACAAGCCGCGCGGAACGCCCGGTACGCCTTCTTCCGCGGGCTCCTCCGGGAAGGCGCGGTGGATCGCGTGGCGACGGGACATACGCGGAACGACCAGGCCGAGACGGTGCTCCATCGCATCCTTCGCGGGTCCGGCCTGACGGGGCTTGCAGGAATCCTCCCGGCGACTGGCGAGGGAATCGTCCGTCCGCTGCTGAACGTTTCCAGGCGCGAAATCGAGGAATGGCTGAGCGCCCGCGGCATCGGATGGCGCGAAGACGCGACGAATCGCGACACGGCGCTGGCGCGGAATCGCCTTCGTCACGCGACGCTCCCCGCGCTGCGCGAAGCCTACAATCCCCAACTCGACGCCGCGCTCGCCTCGTTGGCCGAATTGGCAAGGGAGGAAGAAGAATACTGGGAGGCGACGGTATCGGCGCCGGAGGTTTGCGGTCGATGCGTTTATATGAAAACCGCGGAACTCCTGGACTCGCCCACGGCGATGGCCCGGCGGAGGTTGCGCGCGGCGATTGAGGCGGTGAAGGGCGATTTGCGCCAGGTCGAATTCGCACACATCGAACGGGTGCTGGAAATGGCGCGGGACCGCGTGGGCAGCGGGCGCACGCAGCTCCCCGGTCTCGACGTATACCGTTCATTCGATTGGCTTCGCGTCGCTCCCAGCGGCCACGACCGCATGCGCGTGCGCGACTTCGAGTTCGCCGCTCCCGTGCCGTCGGAGACCCCCCTTCCCGGAGGAGGACGGATCGAACTGGCGTTTGCGGCGTCTAACGATTCACAGGCCTGTGATACAGTGAAAATGGAATTAGACGAGTCGAAACTGATTGGTTTGCTTCGGGAAAGCGGCGAACCTTTCACGCTGAGAAACTGGCGGCCGGGAGACCGCTACCAACCTTTTGGGTATCCACGCGAGGAAAAATTGAAGACTCTCTTTCAGCGCGGACGCATTCCACTGTGGGAGCGAAGCGCATGGCCGGTATTGGAGGCGAAAGGCGAAATCCTTTGGTCGCGGCAATTTGGCGCGGCCGCCGGCTATGCCGCCATCGGCGGAAGTGGGGCGGTGATTCAAGTCCGCGAGCATCGTGGAAAAGCGAATGAATCGCCGATTCCCGGATTCGCGTCCGATTAGATAGTAGCGTCGCGAGACAGCAGGCACACAAAATGAATTCTAATGTAAAAACGGCGGTAATCTGGGTCGTCATCATCATGGTTGTGGTGATGCTCTGGGCGGTGGTCCGAACCGGGCGGACAAGGCCCGACGCCCAGCTCTCCTTCAGCCAATTGATGACCGAGATCGACCAGGGCAAGATCAAGTCGGTGACCATTGCCGGGACCGAGGTCCACGGAGAATATAAGGACGACAACCAGGAGCTGCACTCGGTCATTCCCGCCAACTACCCGCAGTTGATCGACGAGATGAAGGCCAAGGGCGTCGAGATCAAGATCCAGAAAGAGAGCGCGGGCAATTGGGTGACGATCCTGATTAACGCGGTGCCTTTCGTGCTTCTCCTCGGTTTCTGGATTTTCATGATGCGCCAGATGCAGAGCGGTGGCAACAAGGCGCTCAGCTTCGGCAAGAGCCGCGCGCGCCTGCACACCTCCCAGCAGAAGAAGGTGACGTTTAAAGATGTCGCCGGCGTCGAGGAAGCCAAGAACGAATTGCAGGAAATCATCGAATTTCTGCGCGAGCCGCAAAAATTCCAAAAGCTCGGCGGCCGCATTCCGAAAGGCGTGTTGCTGATCGGGCCTCCGGGAACGGGCAAGACGCTACTGGCACGCGCCATCGCCGGGGAAGCCAACGCGCCGTTCTTCTCGATCTCCGGATCGGACTTCGTCGAGATGTTCGTCGGCGTCGGCGCGAGCCGCGTACGGGACCTTTTCGAACAAGGGAAGAAGAACGCGCCTTGCATTATTTTCATCGATGAAATCGACGCCGTCGGCCGGCATCGCGGCGCGGGACTTGGCGGCGGCCACGACGAGCGGGAACAGACGCTCAATCAATTGCTGGTGGAAATGGATGGCTTCGAATCGAACGAAGGCGTCATCCTGATCGCGGCGACGAACCGGCCCGATGTGTTGGACCCGGCGCGGCTTCGCCCCGGACGGTTCGACCGCCGGGGGGTTGTGGATCGTCCCGACGTCCGCGGCAGGGAGGCGATTCTGCGCGTTCACGCCAAAAAGACGCCGCTCTCCGACGATGTGGATCTCTCCGTCCTCGCCAGGGGAACGCCGGGCTTCGCCGGAGCGGATCTCGCCAATCTGGTGAACGAGGCCGCGCTGGTGGCGGCGGGCCAGAACCGCAAGGTCGTGACCATGTTCGATTTCGAATTGGCCAAGGACAAAGTCATGATGGGCGCCGAACGCAAGTCCATGATCATGACGCCGGAGGATAAACGGATCACCGCTTTCCACGAGGCCGGCCACGCGCTGGTGGCGGCGGTGGAACCTCACGCCGATCCCGTCCATAAAGTCACCATCATTCCACGAGGCATGGCGCTTGGCTTGACGATGCAATTGCCGCTCGACGACAAGCTGAATTATCACCGCGATTATCTGGATGCCGAGTTGGCGATCCTCATGGGCGGGCGCATCGCCGAGGAGATTTTCATCGGCCGCGTCACCACCGGCGCCAAAAGCGACATCGAGCGCGCCACCGATCTAGCCCGGAAAATGGTCTGCGAGTGGGGCATGAGCGAAATGGGTCCGGTCAGCCTCGGGCGCAAGGAGGAACAGATCTTCCTCGGGCGCGAAATCAACCAGCACCGCGATTACAGCGAAGCGACCGCTATCAAAATCCACGACCAGGTCCGCAAGCTGGGCGAAGCCGGGTATGCCCGGGCGCGGAACATCATCAGCGACAAGGCCGACGCGCTGAAGCGTATCGCCGAGGCGTTGCTCGAGCGTGAAGTCCTCGACGGCGAGGAAGTCAATTTGCTCATCAGCGGCGAGGTGCTGGCGGCCCGCCACAACAATAACGGTGGCGGGGAGTCCGGCAAACCGCAACCGGCCGTCCGTCCCGATCCGGGCAAAGGCGGCCTGCCCGGCCTGTTGGGCGGAGAGCGTCCTCAGCCCGCCTGAGCCGCGCCCTTGGTGGTCCCGCCGGATGGAAATTCGCGAACGGGAAGCGTTTCCAGGCTCCCGTTCGCCATCACGGTTTCGTTAAGCTCGTTTCTTCTTTTTCTCATTCAGCCGGCGATCGCCAAGCGAATCCTGCCTTGGTTTGGCGGCGCTACGGCGGTGTGGATCACCTGCCTCCTTTTCTTCCAGGCGGCTCTCCTCGCCGGATACTTTTACGCTCATCTTCTGGTGCGCTTCCGCCCGCGCACCCAGGCCATCGTTCACCTGAGTCTTCTGGCCGGAAGCCTTGCGCTCCTTCCCGTCATCCCCGGTGCGGGATGGAAGCCTTCCGGCGGCGAGGAACCGGCGCTCCGCATCCTCTTCCTGCTGTCCGCCACGATCGGGGCGCCTTATGTTCTTCTGTCGGCAACCAGCCCTCTGGTGCAAACCTGGTACGCCCGCGCCGGTTCCGGAGCGGTGCTGCCATACCGGCTTTTCGCGTTATCCAATCTCGCCTCAATCGCGGCTCTCCTCGCCTATCCGGTTCTCCTGGAGCCGAACATCGGAACCACGCACCAGTTGCTTTGGTGGTCGGTCGCCTATGCCCTCTTCGCGGGACTCTGCGCTTACTCGGCCCTCCGCGCCGCGGCGGTTCACGGGCCTCGCGGTCCTGAGCGCCAAGCTTCCCCTTCCGACAGCGCCGCCTCCGCCCCTGCCCTCCGGGAGCGCGCGTTGTGGCTCGCCCTAGCCGCTTGCGGCTCGGCGCTGCTGCTGGGCTGCACCAACCACCTGACTCAGAACGTCGCCGCCATCCCGTTTCTTTGGGTGCTGCCGCTCAGCCTCTATCTGCTCACCTTCGTCATCGCCTTCGACCGCGAGCGTTGGTACCGGCCCTCCGTTGGCCTCGTCCTTCTCGCCATCGCCCTCGGCGCCATGTCCTATGGTCTGCTCGGAATTCCCAATCGCGGCGCCGCGCGCATCGGCGTTCCCGTTTATTCGGTGGGCCTCTTTCTCTGCTGCCTCTTCTGCCATAGCGAACTCGCGCGCCGCAAACCGTCCCCAAGTCATCTCACTTCGTTTTATTTGACGCTCAGCCTCGGCGGCGCTCTGGGGGCTTTTTTCGTCAGCGTGCTCGCTCCGCGCGTCTTCTCCAGTTTCTACGAATTTCCTTTGACGATGCTCTTCTGCGCCGTTCTGGCGCTGGTCCTCCGCTGGCACAGCGGGCCATTGGCCCTCGCGATTTGCTCCGCGGCGATCGCCTCCGTTTGCTTCTTTGGTATTCGCGACGTATCGGAGATCCGCGCCGACAGCCGTGTTGTCGTCCGGAACTTCTATGGCGGACTGCGGGTGAAGGATTGGAACGACGAGGGCGACCCCCTGCGCGAACTGGTGAACGGAACCATCAACCACGGCATGCAGTTCCGCGACAGCCCCCGGCATCGCCTCCCCATCACCTATTACGGCTTAGGCAGCGGCATCGCCCTGGCGATTCAAGAGAAAAAAGAACACTATTCCCAAGGAATACGTGTGGGCGTGGTCGGTCTCGGTACCGGTACACTTGCCGCCTATGGACGACCGGGCGACGTCTATCGGTTCTACGAAATTAACCCTCTCGTCGCCGGCATCGCCCGCTCCTGGTTTACTTATTTGAACGACAGCCCGGCGAAAATTGAGATTGTGCCCGGCGACGCGCGCCTCTCTTTGGAACGTGAGCAGCCGGAAAATTTCGACGTTCTCGCCATCGACGCGTTCTCAAGCGACTCCATTCCCGTGCATCTTCTCACCGCCGAGGCCGGCCGCCTTTACTTCCGCCATCTCAAGCCGGACGGAGTCCTCGCTCTTCATATCTCCAACGCCAACGTGGATTTAGCGCCCGTTGCCGCGGCGCTCGCCGCCTCCGTCGCGCGCCCCGCATGGCTGGTCGAGTCGAACGGCGACGACGACGCCGAATTGTTCGACACCGATTGGGTGCTTATCTACGGAGCGCCGTCCACTGGCGCCGCATCGCTGGCGCGCCAAGCGAAACTCCTCCATCCCGTTCCCCACGTTCGTACCTGGACCGACGATTACAGCAATCTGTTCCAAGTACTCAAGTAAACGTCTCCGCGCCGCCTTAGAACCCGCCCACCTTAGCCGCCGGTAGCCAGTAGTTCTGGTTCTTTACCGGAAGCGAAATTCGCCTTAACGTTAGATCACGCAAGCCATTCCGGTGGCGCCGGTTTGCCGGTTCGCCGGGAGCTTACGTAGGAAAACGATAAAAACATGAAACTAATCCAATGTTCGATGATCGCCGTCTTCGCCTTTGTTCCGGCTTGGGCGGGCGGCATTTATTACGGGGGAGTGGAAGACCTGGGTACGCCGGGCGGATACGAAATGAACGGAGATTATAACGACATGATCTTCAGCTTTCAGGGTCCCGGCCTGTCGCTAAGCGGAGCGGGAGCCTGGAAGGCGAGTCCGCCGGTGAACGAGACCGGCTCCACCTTCTGGGACCACAAATCGGGCGACGGCCCGAAGATGAACGTCGGGTATTGCCTTTATGGCGGCGGCAACTGCGAGCTGCCCGGCGGGCCCATCTCCAATCTGGACTACTGGGCCGGCGCGAACGGCGGACAGGTGCTGAACGATGTCTTCTCCGCCGATGGCACGATCACGGCGACCTTGCTGGCAAAGATCACGGCCTATTACACCACCGACGAACTCGGATGGTTCAATCCGGCCGATCCGCTGCACATCCTGCACATCATCTTCAACGGCACGCTCACACCAGGCCAAACGGTCACGTTCACACCTTCCGCGAATTTCGTTCTTTGGACGGACCATGGCCCGGAAACTTCCAAGTTCTTCTCAAACACCGCCGACGGCGGCGCCCAGACTGGCCAGAGCCATTTCGCATTCTTCTCCACGCCGGGCCAAAGCGACGCGCCGGAACCGGGAACGCTGGCAAGCGTGATTCCCGGTCTCCTGCTGATCGGCGCGGGCCTCCGGCGCTTGCGGAAATAGATTCCCGCGGTCTTCTCCCCCGCGCCGCCTGGAAACGGGCGGCGCGTTTTTTTCCGGCCTGAGCCACGAGGCGCGCTAAAATAAAAAGGATGTCTTTCCCTGGGTCTCCGGCCCCCGGCGCGCTCCCATCATGAACGAATACCTCGCGCTGACGAAGCCGCGAATCACGTGGCTCATCCTGATGAGCACGGGTGTCGGTTATTTTTTCGGAGCCAGAACCGGCGCCTGGCACTGGCTGGGCCTTCTCAACACCATCGGCGGCACGTTCCTTATCGCCTCCGGCACGGCCGCGCTCAATCAATTCTACGAGCGAAAGTCGGACGCGAAAATGCATCGCACGCAGGACCGCCCGCTCCCGGCCGGCCGCCTCGCGCCCCGCCGGGCGTTGATCTTCGCTTCCGCCATTTCGATACTCGGCTTTCTCGAACTGACGTTTTTCGTGAACTACCTCGCCGGCGCCCTGGGCCTCTTCACTCTTCTAACCTATCTCTTCGTTTACACACCGCTGAAGAGCCGGTCGTTTCATTCGACCACCATTGGCGCTATGCCCGGCGCCATGCCGCCGCTCATCGGTTTCGCCGCCGCCCGCGGCACCATCACCGCCGAGGCCTGGATTCTTTTCCTCATCCTCTTCCTGTGGCAGTTCCCGCATTTTTACGCCATCGCCTGGATGTACCGCGAGGATTATCAGCGCGCCGGCATCCGGATGCTCCCGGTGATCGACCGCGACGGCGAAGCGACGGCCTGGCATATTCTCTTATTTGCGATCGTTCTCATTCCCATCAGCCTGCTCCCGAAATTCTGGCTGATGACCGGAAATATTTATCTCGCCGGCGCCAGCGTTCTCGGAGCGATTTTTCTTTACTCCAGCATCCGCGCCGCACTCAGCCGCACCCGCCAACATGCGCGCCAGGTTCTGCTCGCCTCGGTGATCTATCTTCCGGTGCTCTACGGGCTGATGCTTTTCGACCGCCCGGCATGAGGCTGCTCTTCGCGGCCGGCGCCTGCCTGCTTCTGGCCGCGTGCCGGCCCGCCCCTCCGCCGCTGCCGGATTTCGGCGCGGTCCCGCCGTTTCAGTTAACCGACCAGAACGGCCGTCCGTTCTCTCCCTCCCAATTGGCCGGCCATGCCTGGGTCGCCGATTTCATCTACACCTCCTGCCCAGGAATTTGCCCGCGCATGACTTCGCAGATGCACGAGATCCAGGACGCGCTCGGCGCGCTGCCAGAGGTCCGGCTGGTCTCTTTCAGCGTCGATCCAGCCACCGACACGCCACAGCGGCTGAACGCCTACGCCCGCCTCCACCACGCCAAGGACGGCGTATGGTTTTTCCTCACCGGCTCGCAACAGACGCTTCAAATGCTCGACCGCGACGCGTTTAAACTCGGCAACATCGACGCCACTCTGCAGCACAGTTCCCGCTTTGTGCTGGTCGATGGACACCTGCGAATCCGCGGATATTACGACACCTCGGACGCTAAATCCATCCCCAGCCTGATCGCCGCCATCGAACAGTTGGAGACACAGAACCGCTAATGCCCGTACCCGTTCTCGCTTCCGTCAACGCGACCTTGAACGCCACCGCCACGGTGCTCCTTTTGCGCGGTTATTCGTTGATCCGCAGGCGCCGGATCGAGCAACACAAGCGCACGATGCTCGCCGCATTCACCATCTCCATCGCATTCCTGATCTGCTATGTCGTCTATCACGTTCAGGTCGGCTCCGTTCATTACACCAAGACCGGGATCCTCCGCCCGATCTATTATTCGATCTTGATCACTCACGTTTTGCTTGCGGCGACGGTCCCCGTGCTCGCGCCCATCACCATAAGCCGGGCCTGGAGCGGACAAATCCCGCGCCATCGCGCCATTGCCCGCTGGACTTTCCCCATCTGGCTTTACGTCAGCATCACGGGCGTCGTGGTCTATCTGATGCTCTACATTTTTTGATCGTATGACCACCGGTTCCTGGGACGTCGCACGCTACGAATCCTCGCACCGATACGTCTCCGAGTACGGTGCGCCGCTGATCGACCTTCTCGATCCGAAGCCGGGCGAGCGCGTGCTCGATCTCGGCTGCGGGACGGGACGCCTGGCCTCGGAAATCGCCCGGCGCGGCGCGACGGTCACGGGCCTCGATTCGTCGCCGGAGATGATCGCCCAGGCACGCATCAATTACCCCGCGCACCGTCACCCAGGGTTGAGCTTCGTTCTCGCCGGCGCGTCGGATTCGCGCGGCGGGGAATCCTACGACGCCGTCTTCTCCAACGCGGCGCTGCATTGGATGAAGCCGCCGGAAGCGGTTGCCGCCGCTATCGCCCGCGCCCTCAAGCCCCAGGGACGGTTTGTCGCCGAGTTCGGCGGCGCCGGCAACATCGCCTCGATCTTGGAAGCCCTCCGCGCCATTCTCGGCCCCGACACCTTTGCCGCCCGTAATCCCTGGTTCTTTCCCACCATCGGCGAATATGCGCCGCTGCTGGAGCGTCACGGCCTGATGGTGGAAACCGCTTCGCTCTTCGCCCGCCCAACTCCGGTCGAAAGCCTGCGCGATTGGCTGGAGATGTTCGCCGGGGCATTTATATCCGGCCTCGCCGCTCCCTCTCGCGACGAACTTTTCGTGGAAATGGAACGCCGTCTCGCTCCCGTGTTGCATCGTGACGGCGTTTGGTTGATCGACTATCGCCGCCTTCGCGTCACCGCCGCGTTATCCTGATTCGAGAGCCTCTCCGCCCGTGGGCAACAAGCGCATCCCCCTCGTCATCGCCGGCGCCATGGCCGTTCTTTTCATCGCCATCGCTCTCACTCTGCGCTTCGCACATCAATCCGCGCCCGCTCGTGCTCCGCTTACGCCGGAGGCAAAAGCCTACGTTGCATTTTTGAAACTCGGGCCGGCGCAAATGAAGGCCGCCGACAGCTACATGGGCCAAACCATCACCGAAATCGACGGAACCATCACCAACGCCGGCAGCCGCTCCATCCGCTCCATCGACATCGATTGCATTTTCTACGACGCCTACGGGCAGATGGCCCTGCGCGAGCGCGCCGCGATCGTCAAACCCGCCGCGACGCCGTTCCGTCCCGGCGACACGCGCTCCTACCGGCTCGCCTTCGACGACATCCCGTCGGCCTGGAACAACCAGCTCCCGCGGCTGGTGATCGGCCAAATTACTTTCGACTGAATTCCCATGGCCCACGTTCTCCTCATCGAAGACGAACCCGGACAACTGGCGGTCCGAGGCATGATCCTCGAACGCGCCGGCCACGACGTACTTCAGGCAGCATCCATTCCCGAAGCACTTGCTCTTCTGGCGTCCGGCGCGGCCATGACCGTCGTTACCGATCTCCGCTTGCCCCTTCTCGAAGACGGCTTGCGCCTGCTCGCCGAAATCCCCGCCGGCGTCCGCGTCATCGTTCTCACCGGATCGACCGAGGCCGGACTCGACCGTTTGCCGGTTTTCCGCCTCCTGAAGAAGCCATGTTCTTCCGCGCTGCTGCTCACCGCGATCGCCGACTCGCTTGAGGCCGATGGACATCGCGGTTAAAGTGGTGCCCAAGAGCGCCAAGACCGCGCTGGCCGGTAAAATGGCCGACGGCTGTTGGAAGGTGAGAGTGGCGGCCATCGCCGAAAAAGGCAAGGCCAATCGGGAACTGATCGCGTTCCTCGCCGGCCACTTCGGCGTCGCGCCCAGCCGCGTTCGAATCCTGACGGGCGAAACCTCCACCCACAAGCGAATTCGCATCGACGGTATATGAACTCCTCCACCGCCCTCTTCGCCGATCCCATCGCTAAGGAACACATCACGGGACCCGGTCATCCCGAACGCCCGGCCCGCTTCGACGCCGCGCTTCGGGGCGTAGCCGAATGGCCATTGACGTCCGCGCCATCGCGCGCCGCCACCGAAGAAGACATTCTCACCTGCCATAGTCGAGCGTATTTTCGCGCAGTCGAACGCGACGTCGCCGCCGGCCATCCCGATCTCATCACCGGCGACACCGCCATTTGCCCGCGCTCGCTCGACGTCGCCCTGCGCGCCGCCGGGGCCTTGTTGAACGCGACCGACGCGGTATTGCGCGGCGAAGCCCGCAACGCTTTCTGCATCGTGCGGCCGCCCGGCCACCACGCCACACCGGATCGCGGCATGGGTTTCTGCATCTTCGATAACGTCGCCATCGCCGCGCGCTACGCCCAGCGCAAGTATGGCGTCGACCGCGTCCTCATCGCCGATTGGGACGTTCACCACGGCAACGGCACCCAGGATATCTTTTACTCCGACGGTTCGGTGTTCTTTTTCAGCACGCACCAGTATCCCTGGTATCCCGGCACCGGCGCGCCGGGTGAAACCGGGGAGGGCGCGGGCGAAGGGACGACGCTCAATTGCCCGTTTCCCGCCGGCGCCGGCCGTGACGAGATTCTTGGCGCCTTCGAGCGGCGTCTGATTCCCGCGGCGAAGGAGTTTCGCCCGGAATTGATCCTGGTCTCGGCGGGCTTCGATTCCCGCGCCGGGGATCCGCTGGGCGGCTTTCTTCTCGCCGACCGCGATTTTTCCGATCTCACGCTGCTGTTGATGGAGATCGCCGATACCCACGCCGGCGGCCGCCTGGTTTCCGTTCTTGAAGGCGGATACAGTCTGGAGGGCCTCGCCGCCGGCGTCCGCGCCCATGTCGCGGCGCTGCACGAATCCTAAAGTTACGGCCTTAACGCCGGGTGTGCCGCCCGCGCGCGCCGGGTGTCCTCGGCCAGTTGTTTTGAAATCCGTCCCGCCACATCCACCGCGGCGCCGGAGAATTTGCCGCCTAAACTTTCTTTGGTGCTCGACCAAATCACGTCGCCGTCCTTATTCACCAAACGCATTGCGGCGAACGCCTCGTGCTTGCGTTCCTCGATATGGCTTGAGTCGCTGTCGCCCACCTCCAACCCGTTTTCCTGGGAACTGTTCGATCCTTCGAAACGGCCCCGGGAGCCGCTCGCCGTCGCGCTGTTGGTGTGCGCCGTCAAACTCTCCGCCGTGTCGTGGTGTTCGGTGAAGATCAAATCGTCCGCCGCGCCTTTGAGGATCGCATCCGCGCGATCCGGGTTCTCGGTGATGACGAAGACTTTCGACTCCTGCAAACTGCTCATCATCATGTCGCGAAATTGCAGCGCCTCGTTGCCGCCGGTCAACACATCCACGTATACGCGCCGCACCTTAGCCAGCGATTCCTGGCCCTCCTCGTCCGGCGGAAGGGCCGGCTGCGCCACTGCCGGGGGAACCGGAACGGATGCCGGAACCTGCACCCTCGATTCCATCGCGGCGCTCCCCGACGAATCTCCGCAAAGCGCCAAGATCAGCCAAATTCCGAGTGTCATCCCTTCCCCGCCCGTCTCGCGTCCTCGTCCTGGTATTCCACTTTCCGCCCGGTGCGCGCCTCCAGGCTAACCAGCATCGTCCGCACGTCGGACTTGTTCACCTTAAACACCATCGCCTGATGCTTGCCCTCGTCGTCGGTGAACCCCAGCGTGAGAAAATGATTCCGCTGTTTACTCATAAGGAACAGCGGCGAGATCAGCAGCGCGGTCAAATAGCGCCGCTCCACCTTCTGCCCGTACTCCAACAGATCGATCCGTTCGTAGGGCACGCGCCAGCTCGCTTTATGCGAATAAAAGACGAAATACGCGTCGTCGGTAAGCTGCGCGCGGCCGGAACAACCCTCCGGAATCGCCCCGATCGTCCCGCCGACATATTCCAGACGGCTCCCCGACGGACCCGCCGTCGAATATCCAACCATGCAGAAAACGAGGATCGCCAGCCGCGCTCGGACCATACATTGAATGGTTGCGGGCGGCGCGCGGAAATCTCGTTCCATAATGGGAAAGGAGATGTCTTCCGCAAACGCAAATCCTGCCGCCGTCGTATGGAGAGGATACCGTCTCCAGCGCCGCCGCCTCATTGAGCCGGCGAAGTTCACCCCCCACCCCAAGGCCTGGCCCGATAGCGGCCTCTTCGCGGCTTGGCTCGGCCACAGCACGGTGCTCCTCAAGATCGACGGCGTGACGATTCTCACCGATCCGATTCTGAGCGACCGCTGCGGGTTCCGCTTCGCGGGCGCAACCCTCGGCCTGAAGCGCTTCGTCGCGCCCGCCTTGCGCGAGGTAGCCGACTTTCCCCGCATCGATGTGATCCTCCTGTCTCACGCCCACTTCGACCACTTCGACCGCCCGACCCTTCGGAAACTCGAAAATCGGGGCACAACCGTGGTCACCGCCTCCCGCACCTCGGATCTTTTGCGGCCCAAGCGTTACCGAGCCGTCCATGAAATCGCGTGGGGCGAGCGGGTGGCCCTCGGCGGCGTTACAATCCGCGCCTTCCCGGTGAGGCACTGGGGCGCGCGGATGCGGCGCGACACCTTTCGCGGCTACAACGGCTATCTCATCGAGACCGCCCATCACCGCGCCGTCTTCGGCGGCGACACGGCGTACACCGATTCCTTCCGCCCGCTCCAGTCGGCCGGACCCGTCAACTTGGCCATCCTGCCCATCGGCGCCTACGATCCTTGGATCGCCGTCCACTGCAACCCGGAGGAGGCGATGCGCATGGGAAACGATTGTGGCGCCGAATTCCTATTGCCCGTCCACCATCGCACGTTCCAACTGAGCCGCGAACCTTTCGACGAACCCATCGAGCGCTTTCTCGCCGCCGCCGGTTCGGCCACCTACCGCGTCGCCCTCACCGAAATCGGCCAGGAGTGGGGGACGACGTAACTTCCGCTTCGGTCGCCGCCGTCGTTCGATTTTCGTTGTGCGCGTGCGCTTATCCAGCGTCACAACGCGAATCGGCTATCGCCTCCGCGGATGCGAACAGCAGGCCGAGCATAGCGGATGCCTTCCAGCGTACTCGCGATAAGGTCTGGCTCATCTAACTGGATCCCACAAATGAAATCGCCCTGACTCTCCAAAGCAACCCGGGACACGTGGCCTTGGACCAGATCCGCGCGGTGGACCGGTAGCGTTTGGTCCGGAAACCCGGCTCGGCACCAGCGAAGACCGCACGGGCTGTCTCCGCTGGGCCTCTTGAGATGTTCACTCGACTGTGAACTTCGGTGAATGCGGTGAACCCGGATTATCCACCGCCAGGCGCCTCCACTTAATTCGGCCGGCGCGGATCTGGGCAAGTTGCGCCTGCAGGATTACGAGCAAGCCGCCATACGGCCACGTGCGCCGGTTGTGTTAACGTGAGGGCATGGATACGGTCACCGGGCTTGACAGCCTTCTGGAACCGTTGAGCCTCTGCCTCGACGCGGAGTCGGCTCGGCGTCTCGTCGCATTCCGTATCGATCAGCCGGTTCAAGCGCGGATCGAAATGCTCGGCGAGCGGGCAAACGAGGGGAATCTCAACTCCTCCGAACGATCCGAATACGAAGCGTTGATTAACGCGGCCGACCTGATCGCAATTCTCAAGCTCAAAGCCCGGCGGCATCTCGACCAGATTCCTCGTTAGCGATGGATGCCGGAACCCGGCGGTTCGTCCGTGAGAGGGCTGGAGAGCGATGCGAGTATTGCCGGCTTCACCAAGGGAACAGCGAAATCTCACACCATATCGAGCACGTGGTCGCCCGGCAGCACGGTGGTTCGGACGATGTCGACAACCTTGCGCTGGCATGCCATCGCTGTAACCTTCATAAGGGCCCGAATCTGAGTGGCGTCGATCCCGCGACAGGCGGCATAGAGCTCCTGTTTCACCCTCGGCGCGACCATTGGCCAGAACACTTTGCGTTCCGTGGAGCGTATGTTGAGGGCCTAACGCCGTCCGGGCGCGCTACCGTTGAGGTTCTCGCGTTAAATGATGCGAGGCGTCTCGAGTTAAGACAGGAACTTTTGGAGCTCGGCTCGTTGACTTGAAGCCCCACCCCTTCAACTCCGGCGATACAATCGCTCAAAAGTTTTTCCCTTAGTTGGGGAGAAACAGCCGCGCCCTCTCGGCGATCATTCGATATACCTGAGCATTACCGCAGTTGGACGCACGCTTGACCGCATTTTCGCCGCTGCGATTTGCTATCAGTGGATTCGCCCCCGCATCCAGGAGATCAGCAACGATCTGCTCGGTGCCTTCCGACGAACACGACCGCGTCGCGGCGAGCAGGAGAGTATCACCGAATAGATCTTCGACGGCATTGACGTCAGATCCTGCATTGATCAGCACCCTAACGACTTCCACACAACTCGCTCGCGTCACCGCCTCGTGAAGTGGTGTCGCCTTCAGTCGATCTCGGCTATGAACGCTCGCGCCTGCTGACAGAAGCAGCGTGACCATTTCGGTTCGGCAAAAGGAGGCGGCCATATGCAAGGCCGTCGCCCCATCGCCGTCTCTGGCGTCCACGGACGCGCCAGCCTGAAGGAGCACCTTGGCGACTGGGCATGTCCCTCAATGGCCGCGCCCTGCAAGGCTGTGTATCCTGCAGCATTTTCGCCGTTAACGTCTGCACCCGCCTTTATGAGGACCCGCGCGATCCCGGCATCTCCGTGCCGTGCCGCTAGGCTCAGGACCGGCATGTCAGCTGCCCCGTCTCCCGGGCACGTTGAATTAGCGTCGCCGTGGTCCTCTAACAGATTCAGCACGCCACCGACATCTCCCGATTTCACCATCCCACAAACCGTGCCAGATGGCCTTTGCGGCTGGACGTTGGACGATGAATCCTGCGCCGCAGCGGCGGGCTCGGGAGGGGTTCCCGCGCCTGAAGAACAGCTCGTCAACATGATCGCGACAAAGGGAGGGATGCTAAAAATGCGAATGCGAAATGTCATAAGAATTCAAATCGGATTAGGCCTTATTCTGTTTCCCTCCCTCTCGTTCAACTCGCTGCATCAATTTGCGCGCGATTGGGATCGACCGGATGCGAGCTCGGCCTCGCGCGGCATGAAGGTCTCCGCTGGAACGGGGCCAAATGAGGGATAGCCATCCAAAGATCCCGCTGCGGCACGGCGGTCCTCTGCGCGGGAACGGGAACGAGCGGCTTGAAGATCTATAATAGCGAAATGATCCCCATTCAGAGAGACGGCAACGGCAATCCATACATCCAATGGGAACAGGCACCAGGCGGCTACAAGCGCGCTTGGATTCAGCGCAGGTTTGGAGCAACGGACTGGGCTAGCACCGGACGATATCTAAATGTCGCGCGAACCGCGGATCTGGAAGGTGGACCAGCCGGTCAATCTCCGGACTTCCCAATTTTTTCTAACCTCCCAGACGAACAGGTTCTCGAAGCGTTCGTCGCCGCCGTGTGCGCCATTACTGGCTGTCGGATCCAGTGATTTTCTTCGAGGCAGCTAACTGCCCGATTTTGTGGGTGCGTTGCATCCGCTGGCTGCGGTTGCCCCCGGCGAACGGCGACGTGCTGAAGTTTGCGGTCGTAGGCACACTGCCGAATGCGCGCAACCGGGTGCGGTTCCGAATCCCACTTCACGTGGAGCGCCCCCGTTTCCAATTTCGCGAACGGAGAAGGGCAGGAAGGACGCCTCGCGTCTGTTCCCGAGCCGGCCCGTACCGTCCGCACGAGGCACCCTGCGCCCAACGCCCCATCAACTCCGGCAATACTGCGATTCCACCGGCGCCTGGTAACTTACATCTAACTGCGGCGTCTCCAACCGCCGCCCTTCCACCTTCGATGTCAAGCAACTTTCCAGCATTCCGCTCGTCAATAACGTCCGCCGCACCGAATACGGCGCGCGGCCGGTCATGAACATCTGCTCGATCTTCGACACGAGACATGCCGAGTAAGTCACGTTCGGATTCGGAGACAAGAAGAACTGAGTCGAAATGACTCCATTTCCATCCACGCTCGCCGCGAAGTTGAAGTCCTGAATCGCCCCGTCCAGCATCAGCATCGTCGCTCGCAAGCCGTCGCGGTACTCGATGCAATAAGCCGCTGGATTCTTCACGAGTCCCTGTAACACTCCGGGCGCAAGCAGATTCTGAGTGCGCCCATCCTTCACCGTCAAACCCAGTGGCGTGTCGCTGCGCGAAAGCGCGGCTTCGAGCAGCCGCTTCGACCATCGTCCGTCCTCATTCGCCTTCCACACCGCGTCGCCTCGCAATAACTCGACCGCCTTCACGCCTGTCTCGCCGCCCTTGCGCCGCTCCACCATGCACTGCATCCCTTCGAGCGCATGAAAGTCCATTGGATCGGAGCCGCCCTCGCCCACCATCATTTTTTTTTAGTTTTTGGCGACCAGCGTGATCTACACATCCGGCAGCCGCCACGTAACCGGCAAACTCGATCCGGCCAGCATCGGGAATCCAATCAGTGCCGATGCGGCCACCATCGCTTTCGCCTTGGTGAAGCTGTAAGACAGGTGCTTGTCGTTATAGACCGGCACCACGCGTCCGTCTTCCTCGAAGACCTTTCGGCATTGATCGAAAAACTCGAATCGCGGATAAAGGATCTGCCCCTTTTCATTGCGCGGATAATCGCCGTGCTCGCCGACGATCAAGACCGCGTCGCACGCCATTTTCGTCCCCCCGCAGCGCAGCGTCTCGGCGATTGTCGGATACACTTGGAACCCGAACTCCTTCGCCCGCGCCTGGCTCAAATCGCCCTCGGGCCTCTGGTCCACATACAGCGAAACGACTTTGGCATCCGCCTTGTGCCACTCCCCGTTGTGCGGATAACCAACCAGAAAGCGGTCTCCGATATGCTGCCCATGGGATAGATAGCGGTAAATCGTCGTCACCACCGCGATCCGCAGCGGCCGTTCCCCGCCCTGTCCCATCGCGCGCCTGTCGAGCGCAACCGCGCCCAGCGCGGCCGATCCCAAAAATCGCCGGCGTGTCAGCATCTAAGTCCTCCAGTAAGTGGATTCACGCGAAGGCTGATAACGAATCGCCAGTTGCGGCGTCGCCATCCGCGCCTGATCCCGGTACAAACTCTCTACTCCCGCCGCCGTCAACCCCGTCGTCAATAGCGTCCGCTCGATCGGGTACGGCGATTTTCCCGTCAAAAACAGCGTCTCCATGTTATTCACCAGCGGACTGAAAAAATCCGCCAGCGTCGTCCGCCCATCGGGCATTGGCAAATACATCTGCGTGGAGAACGGCTCCGCGCGCCCTTCGATCGCCGCCGCGAAATTGAAATCCTTCACCAGCCCGTTCATCAGTAACATCGTGCATAGCAACCCGTCGTTGTGTTCGTATCGATACGCCACCGGCTCTTTCACCAGCGCCCGCATCTGATCCGGCGTGGGAAAAATGTCGTTGAATCCCTCCCGCGCCGGCGTCAGCGTATGGCTGCGGCAGAGCGCCGCGTTCATTAGTTTCACCGGCCACACGCCCTCCTTCATCGCATTCCAAAAATTCTCGCCGCGATAGGCCTGCATCCATTTCACGCCCGTCTCGCCGCCCTTGCGCCGCTCCACCATGCACTGAATCGTCTCCAGGCCGTGAAAATCGTAGCTGTCCACGCCCCCGTAGCAAACGCAAAGCGCCTCCCGCACCGGCGCGCCCAGCGGCATCTCCACCGACGGAATCCGCCATGTCACCGCCAGGCTCGATCCGGCCATTAACGCGAATCCCATCTCGCGCGAGGTGTCGTACATCCGCTTCGCCCAGTCGAAGTTCCACGAAAGATGCTTATCGCAGAACACCGGAACCGTCCGTCCGCTCGCCCGGAACACCTTCACGATCTGCTCGAAAAACTGGTAGCGCGGATATTCCGTCTGCCCCATCTCGTTGCGCGGGTAGTCGCCATGCTCGCCCACCAGCACCACCCCGTCGACGGCCAGTTTGTCCCCGCCGAGCGTCAACGCGTCCGCCACCGACGGATACAGTTTCATCCCCGGATGCCGCGCCGCCCGTTCCCGGCTCAGGTCCAGCGGCCCCACCTGATCCACATACAGCGAGACGAGATCGAACGGCGGGTAATGATACTCTCCGTTCCAGCCATAGCCGTCCAAAAACCGGTCGACGATGTGCTGCGCGTGGTAGAGCTTTCGATACACATTTGTCACCGCCGCCAATCGCGGACGGCGCTTGTGCGAAGCGGATTGAGAAGAATCAGGCATAAGAATTCGTCGAACTCAGTTATTATATGGCAAGGTTTCGTTTCCTTGCGAATCTTTTTTGCATATTTAGTCGTTTCTCTCCCGCTGGCGGCGCAAGTCTCGGACGCGGCGCTCGCCCTCCACCGGCGCGCGCTCGTCTTCGACGGCCACATCCATGCCATCGACCGCGAGTTCTACCATGGCGGCGACGTCGGCGTCCGCAAGCCCGACGGCCAGTTCGATCTTCCGCGCGCCGTCGAAGGCGGCCTCGGCGCGATGTTTTTCTCCATCTTCGTCACCGAGGACTACTACCCCCAGCGCTTCGAAACCAAGCAGGCGCTGCGCATGCTCGATTGCGCCCAGGAGCAGATCGCCCATAATTCGAAGACGATCGCCGTCGCCTTAAACGCATCCGACGTCGTGCGCATCCACGCGCAAGGCAGGATCGCCGCGGTGCTCGACATCGAAGGCAGCTTCGATCTGGACGGCGATCTTGGCGTTCTGCGCGAAATGTACCGCCTCGGTCTGCGCTCCATGCAACTGTCCGCCCACAATTGGGACAACCATTACGCCGATTCCTGTTGTTCTCCGCCGCTGTCGCACGGCCTCTCCGCACACGGACGCGAGGTGATCCGCGAAATGAACCGGCTCGGCATGGTCCTCAATGTTTCCCATGCTTCCGACGAAGCGATGTCCCAGGCGATCGACGCCAGTTCCGATCCCGTGGCCGCCACGCATCACGGTCTGCGCGACTACAACGACATCCCCCGCAACATGCCCGATTGGCTGCTGAAGAAACTCGCCGCGAAGGGAGGCGTCATCGGGTTCCAGATTGGCAACGAGTTTCACAATCGCAAGCTCTATGAATGGCGCACCGCGCACGCTGGCAAGGCGTTCTGGGACACGTCGGCGATCCTAAACCGCCCCAAGAATCTCACCATCGCCGACATCGACCGCCTCGTCGCGCCTCAATTCCCCATGCCCGGGTTCGACGTTCCCGAAGAAGTTCGCTTCACCGTGGATGATTGGGTGGCGGTGGTGGACCACGCCATTCAATTGGTTGGCGAAGACCATGTCGCTCTCGGGAGCGACTTCGACGGCGGCCCCACTCTTTCGCGCGGCATGCGCGATATCCGCGACCTGCCTATGATCACCGAGGCCATGCTCCGCCGCGGATACTCCGAAGAGCGGATCGACAAATTCCTCGGCGGCAATCTGCTGCGTCTTTTTCGCCAGGTAACGGAAAAAACCCGCTGAAGTGTGTATAATGGAAAAATCTTTTCAAGGGGTTTCACCATGCGAAAGCTACTTTTGTTTTCGATTCTTGCGTCCGGCGTTCTTCCAGCCGCATTCGCCCAACTCGCTTCCACCACCGCGCTCGTGGGCAACGTAACCGATAGCGCCGGCGCCGCCATTGAAGGCGCCAAGGTCGTCGCGACGAACACCGACACCAAAGAAGCGTTAACGGCCACAACGAATAACGAAGGTTTCTATAATTTTCAGTTCATCAAAACCGGAACGTACTCGATTAGCGTCACTCGCGATGGCTTCGCAACTTTCACCAAGAGCGGCGTCACGGTGGAAAACAACCAGATCGTTCGTACCGATTTCGGCATGACGGTAGGGCAGGTGACTCAAAAAATGGAGGTCACGGCTGAAGCGCCTCCAATGGCCACCGACGACGCCGCAATCAGTCAAACCATGGATGCGCGGCAGACCGTCGACCTGCCGCTCAACGGCCGCGATCCCCTCAAATTGGCCGTCATTACGCCCGGCGTTCTCCCCGGCTTCAAATCGGCTCCCGGCAATCCTGGCGGTGGCGAGGACTTCATCGCGGCCGGCGTCCGCGAGATTCAAAACCTGGTCACTCTCGACGGCGTCAGCCTGATGAATAACCTCATCACCACCACCACCTTCCGCCCCTCCGTCGACGCCATCCAGGAAGTGGACATCCAAACCGGCACTTACCAGGCCCAATACGGCGGTTACATGGGCCTGCAAATGAACCTGGTGACGAAGACCGGGACGAACGATCTCCACGGGGCCGCTTACGAATTCGACCGCAACGATTACTTCGACGCCCGCGGCTTTTTCGAGAAGCCCGGCACGCCGAACGCCCCCTTCCACCAGAACCAATTCGGTTTCGTCCTCGACGGCCCCGTCTACATTCCCAAGCTTTACAACGGCCGCAATAAGACCTTCTTCACCGCGAATTACGAGGGCCTGCGCGAGTCCCAAGCCATCGCGCAATTCTCCACCGTTCTCACGCCGCTCATGCGCGAGGGCAACTTTTCCGAATACGGCAAGCCGATTCACAACCCGCTCGCCGCGGGCGCTCCCGCTTTCGCCGGCAACATCGTCCCCTCTTCCCTGCTGTCGCCGCAAGCGATCAAAGCTCTCCAATACATGCCGCTGCCCAACGCTCCCGGCATCAGCAATAATTACCTGGCGAATGTTTTAAACGCCAACACCACCAACCAGACTCTCGACCGCGTCGATCAGAGCCTCGGCGAAAATGTCCGGCTGTTCTTCCGCTACGCCTGGGAAAACACCTCGCTCGTCAACGACAACCCCAACCCCTTCAACGGCTATAACCAACCCGTCACCGACCGCAACTTCGTGCTCGGCTACACGCAGGTGATCACCCCGAATCTGGTGAACGACCTACGCTTCGGCCGCCAGCACACCACCATCGATTCCGTCAATTTCTTCAATACTCCGGCGCTCGCCGGAGCCGGCACCGCGCTCGGCATTCCCGGCTTCACCACCAACCTCGCCAACTCCGGCCTCCCCGATTTCGGCATCACCGGCTTCATGTCTATCGGCGGCGATAACATGGCCAGTTCCAATTGGTATGAAACCGATACCACCTGGCAAGGCACCGACGTCCTCAGTTGGACTCACGGCGCGCACAGCATTCAAGCCGGCGCCGAAGTCCGCAAATTGATTACGCTACGCACCGCCAACAACAACCCGCGCGGCGGCTTCACTTTCTCCGGCACCCTGAGCGGCTTCGCACCGGCCGATTTCATGCTCGGTCTCCCGCTCAACGTCACCACTCCCGGCCCGCTCGTTCCCGGCGGCGCCGATCAGTATCGAGACGGTTTCTTCTTCGTCGACAAATGGCAGGTGTCGCAGCGCCTCACTCTCACGCTCGGCCTGCGCTACGAACTGCCCACCGTGCCCGAATCCGTCAACGGCAACGGCACCATTCTCAATCCGCAGCACACCGCGTTTATCCCGTCGACGGTGCCCCAAATCATTCCCTTCACCAATCCCACGCACATGGACTTCGCTCCCCGCGTCGGCTTCGCGTACCGCGCGTCGGATAAATGGGTGGTTCGCGGCGGCTATGGAATCTATTACAACTCCAATCAGTTGAACTCCTACACGCTCACCACCACCAACCCTCCCTTCAGCACCATCTACACCTTCATCAACAATCCGGCGAACCCCACCGTTTCGCTTTCCAATCCCGAACCGGCCAGCGCGCAAGGCGCCGCTCCGAAGCCGAACGCCTTCACGATCAACCCCAACCTGCCCACCGCCTACATGAGCCAATGGAGCTTCGACGTCGAACGCTCCCTATGGCAGGGCGCCGCGCTCGATGTCCAGTATCTCGGCTCGCACACCGTCCATCTCGACCGGAGTAACTTCGACAACACGCCGTATTTCCCCGGTCCCGGCTCGGTCAACAGCCGCCGTCCCAATCAACTCTTCAATGTCATCCGCGTCATCCAAAACGACGAGGTCGCCAACTACGACGGAATGAACGTCGTGCTTCGGCAGAACTTCAATCATGGCCTGACCATGCTCCTGTCCTACACCTGGTCCCATGCCCTTGACGTTTCGACCGACTCCAACGGTGGGGGCGCCCCAATGAATCCCTATAACTGGGCGGCCGATTACGGCAACTCCAGTTGGGACGTTCGCAATCGCTTCGTCGGCAGCTTCGACTACGCGCTTCCCTTCTTCAAGGGAACTTCCTCCGCGCTCACCCGCTATACGCTTGGCGACTGGCAGATCAACGGCATCATCACCGCCCAAAGCGGCTTCCCCATCAACGTCACCGTCCCCGGCGATCCGGCCAACACCGGCTCGGGCAACGAACGCCCCAACCTGGTCGGCGCTCTCTCTTCCAACTGCGGCGATGGCCATCTCACCGGCTGCATTTCGCCGGCCGCCTTCGCCGTTCCCGCACTCTACACTTACGGCAACGCCGGGCGTAACTTGCTCTATGGTCCCGATCTCGTCGATGTCGATTTCTCGCTGTTCAAGAATTTCCCCATCCGCGAGCGCGCCGCCTTCCAGCTTCGCGGCGAGTTCTTCAACATCCTGAATCACCCGTCGTTCAACAATCCCGGCTCCACGCTCGGCACTTCCACGTTCGGAGTCATCAGCTCCACGTCGAACAACAACCGCGAAATTCAAATCGCCGGCAAGTTCACGTTCTAGCCTGCCGCGCCCGTCAACGCGTCCAGGCTATAGTCCAGTAAATCGCCGATCCGGCCGAGGCTCACATCCGCGGCCGGATACCGCGCATTCGCTTTCCCGTCGTAGGCGTAGTGTCCCTGCTTCACGAAAACCGTCGTCACCCTCGGTCCCCAGATTTTCTTGATCGCGTCCAGAATCCGCAGCTTGTCGTCCACCACCACGTAACGCTCGGCCGGATATTCCCGCTCCACGTGAGCGAGTTCCAGCTCCTTGTGAATGTAAATCAGCACGCGCCCTTCGAACACTTCGTACAACCCAGATCCCCAAACCTTATGCGGTTGAAAGACAACGTCGCCGTCGGTCAAAATCACCGAGGTTCCCATCTGTTTCGCCCGCTCCACGACGTCGATCGAGTTCGGGAACAAGCGGTTGGCGAACGGGTATCGCATCAGGTAATAAGACACTGCGAGTAAGTGCGGGTCGTGCGGATACTCCAGGCGATAACGCTGCAACGCGCCCAGATAGTCGGCGTAGCCGAGCTCGTTCCGGATCGCTTCGAACGATCCCCAATAATGCTTGGCCTGTTCGGCGCCCACTTCCATTTCCAGATGCCGCCGCAGGTCGGCCGTCACCCGGTCGTGATCGAGCAGCGTGTTATCGACGTCGAAAAGAAGAACGGTCTTAGGCTCCGCCATCTCACTTCGCCTTCGCCTTGCTCGTCTTCACCGCTTTCTCCTCCCACAGCCGGAACCCTCCGCGGAACGCGTTCGCGTTGTCGCCCAGCCGCGCATCCGGCGGCGGCTCTTTTAACAGCTTCGCGTTCCCTCCGCCCAGCACCACGTAATCGGCCTGCGTCGCCGCCTTCAACAATGTCACGACATCGGCCACTTGTTTCCGCCACTTCTTCTTCCCAAGCTTTTCCAGGCCTCGTTCCCCGACGAAGTCCTCGTAAGTCTTCCCATCCTTATAAGGAAGATGCGCCATCTCCATCGGCAGGATCGACCCGTCGACAATCAGCGCCGAACCCAACCCCGTGCCCAACCCTAGAAACAACATCCGTCCGCCCTCATAGCTCCCCAACGCCTGCATTGCCGCATCGTTGACTAATTTCACCGGGCAGCCGAAAGCTTTCGCGAAGTCGAACTTCACCCATCCTCCTCCGAGGTTGTGCGGTTCGGCCAGCGGTTTGCCGTCGATCACCGGCCCAGGGTAGCCGATCGAAACCGCGTCGAAGCTCCATCCCGCCACCGCCGCCCTCACATCGCCCACCATCGTTCTCGCTGTCATCTCCGGGCCGGAGTCGATTTTCACCGGATCCTTTTGACCGGTGGCCAACAGCTTCACATGCGTCCCGCCAACGTCGACAACCAGGACTTTCCTCGCGTTCGTTTTTCCCGCCATGTTCGCCTCGTGTCGCGCGCCGCCTACCCGCCGGCCTTCTGTTCCACATGGCCGCCAAACTGATACCTCATCGCCGAGAGCAACTTGTTCGCGAAGTCACCCTCCCCGCGCGAGCTGAAGCGCTCGTAAAGCGCCGCCGTCAGCACCGGAGCCGGAGCCGATTCGTCGATCGCAGCCAGGATCGTCCATCGCCCTTCGCCGGAGTCGGAAACGCGTCCGGAGAATTTCTCCAATCCCGGCTGTTCCAGCAGCGCGATCGCCGTCAGATCCAGCAGCCACGAGGCCACCACGCTTCCTCTCCGCCACACCTCCGCCACATCGGCTAGGTTGAAGTCGTATTGATAATGTTCCGGATCGCGCAACGGCGTCGTCTCGGCATTTTCCTCCCGCGTGTGCTTCCCGGCGTTGGCGTGCTTCAAAATGTTCATGCCTTCGGCATATGCGGCCATCAATCCGTACTCGATGCCGTTATGCACCATCTTCACGAAATGCCCCGCGCCCGATGGGCCGCAGTGCAGATAACCTTCCTCCGAGGTTCCGCCCGCTTTCTCGCGCCCCGGCGTGCGTTCCGCGTCGCCGCGGCCCGGCGCCAAGGTTTTGAAGATCGGGTCCAACCGCTTCACCACGTCCATCTCGCCGCCGATCATCTGGCAGTAGCCGCGCTCCAGGCCCCACACTCCGCCGCTGGTTCCGACGTCGGCGTAGTGGATTCCATGCGGCGCCAAATCCTTCGCGCGCCGGATGTCGTCGATGTAGTACGAGTTCCCGCCGTCGATGACGACGTCGTCTTTTTGCAGCCGGGCCATCAAATCTTTGAGCGTGCCTTCCACCACGGCGGCCGGCACCATCAACCAAACCGCCCTCGGCCCGTTGAGCTTTTTCACGAAATCGTCCAGCGACTCGGCGCCCGTCGCGCCCTCTTTCGCCAGCAGCTTCACATTCTCCGCGTTGGCGTCGAACACGACGCACTGGTGTCCGCCCTTCATCAGACGCCGCACCATGTTCGCTCCCATTCGCCCCAAGCCGATCATTCCCAGTTGCATTTCGTCCTGTCTCTCCTTTTTCGAAACTTTAGAATTGCCACCAAATCCTTAGCATCGCGCAACCGGGGCGGCGGCGTCAGGCGTCCATTCCCGTGGATACTGGAACGAAGGCCGCCTTCTACAATGACTCGAACCGAAATGTACCGCCGTCTCCGCGCCCACACCGGACCCTGGGATATTTTGATCGCCGGCGGCGGAGCGACGGGCGTCGGCGCGGCCATCGACGCGGCCACGCGCGGATACGACGTGCTCCTGCTCGAGCGCCACGATTTCGGAAAGGGCACCTCCAGCCGAAGCACCAAGCTGGTTCACGGCGGCGTGCGCTATCTGGAGCAAGGCAACATCTCGCTGGTGATGGAGGCCTTAAAAGAGCGCGGGCTGCTGCTCAAAAACGCGCCCCACTTGGTCCACGACCTCGGCTTTGTCGTCCCGAATTACGATTGGTGGGAAGCGCCCTTCTATGGCCTCGGGCTGAAACTCTACAACCTGCTGGCGGGAAAATACGGCTTCGGGACGTCGCGCATCCTTTCGCGGGAGGAGACGCTGGAGCGCATTCCGAACTTGAAACCCGAGGGCCTGCGCGGCGGCGTCATCTATTATGACGGCCAATTCGACGACGCGCGGTTGCTGATCGACATGGCCTCCACCGCCTACGAACAAGGCGCGACGCTGCTCAACTACGTGGAAGTCGCCGGCCTGACCAAAGACGCCGATGGATTCATCGACGGCGCCGTCGCCCGCGACGCCGAAACCGGCGAAGAGTTCACGCTCCAGACCAAAGTCGTGATCAATGCCACCGGCGCGTTCACCGACCATCTGCGCCTCGCGGCCAACCCCGCCGCCGAGCCGATCATCGCGCCCAGCCAGGGCATCCATCTGGTCTTCGACCGTTCGTTTCTCTCCGGCGACAGCGCCATCATGGTGCCGCACACCTCCGACGGCCGCGTGATGTTCGCCATCCCCTGGCACGGCCACGCGCTGGTGGGCACCACCGACACGCCCATCGCCGCCGCGACGCTCGAACCGATGGCCATGGAAAAGGAAATCGAATTTATCCTCTCCACAGCCGCGCTCTATTTGGACCGCGCCCCCACCCGCGGCGACGTGCTCAGCGTCTTCGCCGGCATCCGCCCTCTCGTTCGTTCCTCGGCCGCCGGCAACACCGCCGCGCTGTCCCGAGACCACACTATTCACATCGAACCGTCGGGTCTGTTGAGCGTCTGCGGCGGCAAGTGGACCACCTACCGCCGCATGGCCGAGGATTGCGTGAACCAGGCCGCGACGCTCGCCACTCTCCCCGACCGCCCTTGCGTAACCCATCAACTGAACGTTCACGGCTTCCACCCGAACGCCGCGAAATTCGGCCCGCTCCGCGTCTACGGCTCCGACGCCGCGGCGATCGAAGCGATCCAGCGCGACGATCCGTCCCTCGCCGCTCCACTTCATGCCGCGCTGCCCTACACCGGAGCCGAAGTCGTGTGGGCGGCCCGCCGCGAAATGGCGCGGACGGTGGAAGACGTCCTGGCCCGCCGTACGCGCGCGCTATTTCTGAACGCCCGAGCCGCCATCGAAATGGCCCCGCGCGTCGCCGGGTTGATGTCCGCCGAATTCGGCGAGGACGGAGTATGGGAGGAAAACGAGGTCGAAGCGTTCGAGGAGGTTGCGCGAAACTACGTGCTGAATTGATCGGGTTCACGCACTTGACCCGTTTCACTTTAGCCACCGCGAAGGCGAGGGCTTACTAGACGTCGTCCCCAATCGATTCCGGGACGTTCTAGAACAAAATCTCTCTGTGTCCAGGTCTTTTGATCATGACATCAACGCGATCCCTATCTTGCGCGAAGTGAGCGATTGTTTTGATACGATTCTCGCTTGGGAAAGAACGGTCATGGCTGAAAACAGCTCTAAAGCCGCAGAGTTGCTCCATCTGTATCGGAATCCTCCCGACAGCGTTCAGGCATTCGTCACGGAGGCATATCGCCTTTCGGTACTGGCGCTCAAGGAAAACTTCCCTGGCATCCCCTTTGACCAGGGTTTCATCAGCGCGCTGCGCGCAGTCCTACCCGGTATCCTGTGGCCCGACTTGAAGCGGCTTCAGTCCCTGCGAAATCAGGTCGTTCATGAGGACTACACCCCTCACGACATGGATCGCCAAATTACGCATTTCACCGTTCGGTGTCTACTTACATTTCTGCGAGGCGTCGCTCCGGATACCCATTCTGAGGAGGTGCCACGGCGGTCCCGCTCACAGTGGAGGGAGTTCCAGGACTTGGCCAAGGGATTCTTCGAGCGTTACCTCGATATTCCTCTGCGTGTCGAGGTCGAGCGGGTGCTGGCGGACGGCCAGCGGCACCGTTTCGACCTCGCCTCGCCCGACGGCAGCATTCTGATCGAATGCAAGAGCTACACGTGGACCGTGAGCGGAAACGAACCGTCCGCGAAACTCAATCATGCCAAGACCGACGCCCAACTCTTAAAATCGAGCTCGGCCATTAGGAAAATCCTCGTCTTCCAAGACGATTTGAGGAAGAAGGACGACAAGAGTCTCGCTGAGCTTTTCGTCAGAAGGAATCGCGGCTGGCTCGGCGATCTGGAAGTATGGCGGTTCCGAGGAGCGTTCGGCCGCCTATGGCCCGAGTAGATTTCCCTTACTGAGCTAGACTGAACAAAAGCGGCGAGGAGAAATGTCCGACGTACCTGCCGGGAGTTCGGGAACGAACGATCACGACGATTTCGGCGCCGGCAACGGCGAGACGCCGCTCGTTACCCGCACCATCGGACCCAGCGACGCGATCGCTGGAGCGGTGATCGGTTCCTATCAACTGGTCCAGCCGATCGGCCGCGGCGGTATGGGCGAGGTGTGGCTGGCCGAGCAGAGGCAGCCGGTTCGCAGGCGCGTCGCCGTCAAGCTGATCAAGGTTGGCATGGACACGCGCGATGTGGTGGCGCGCTTCGAATCGGAGCGGCAGGCGCTGGCGCTGATGGACCATCCCGCGATCGCCAAGGTCTTCGACGCGGGATCGACGCCGGAGGGACGGCCTTACTTCGCGATGGAGTATGTCGCAGGCATTCCCATCACGGATTATTGCGACAAGCACAAGTTGACCGTACGCCAGCGGTTGGAGCTGTTCCTCGGCGTCTGCGAAGGGGTCCAGCACGCGCATCAAAAGGCCATCCTGCATCGCGATCTGAAGCCCTCGAATATTTTGGTGGCCGAGGTGGACGGCAAGCCCGCGCCGCGGATCATCGATTTCGGAGTGGCGAAAGCGACCGCGCAGCGGCTCACGGCCGATGTGATGTTCACGCAGGTGGGAGCGATTGTCGGGACGCCGGGGTATATGAGCCCGGAGCAGGCCGACTCGGCGGGAGTGGACGTGGATACGCGCACCGATGTCTACTCGCTGGGAGTGGTGCTGTACGAGTTGCTGGTGGGCGCTTTGCCCCTGGATTTCAGCAAGACGCCGCTGGCGCAGTTTCCGAGCCGGCTGCGCGACGAAGATGCGCCTCGGCCAAGCACGAAGGTGCGCACACTCGGAGACCAGTCCAGCGTCACCGCGCAAAACCGTGGCGCCGACGGACCCACCCTTGCGCGGCAATTGCACGGCGATCTGGATGCCATTGCCCTCAAGGCTCTGGAAAAGGACCGCTCGCGGCGGTATGCCACGCCCTCCGATCTGGCGGCCGACATCGGAAGATACTTGCGCAACGAGCCGGTGCTGGCGCGTCCGGCGAGCGCGGCGTATCGGGCTGGAAAATACGTTCGGCGGCACAGGGTCGGCGTCGCGATGGCCGCGGTCGCCGCCGTCGTCGTAGTCTCCGTCGCGGTGGCGCAAGCGTTCGAGTTGCGGAGGATCCGGCGCGAGCGCGACCGCGCGGATCGCGTCACGGAGTTCATGAGCGGCATGTTCAAAGTGTCGAACCCGAGCGAGGCGCGGGGCAACGACATCCGGGCGCGGGAGGTTCTCGACCAAGCGTCGAAGCAGATCGACACGGGACTGGCGAACGACCCGGAACTTCAGGCTCACATGATGAACATCATGGGCAACGTCTACGACAGCCTCGGGCTATACTCAAGGGCCGAATCGCTGCTCAGGCACGCCGTGGAAATCCGGCGCCGCACCCTCGGCGCCAAGAACGCCGACACGTTGAATTCGATGTACAGTCTCGCCGAAGTACTGAACGAAGAAAGCCGTTACCCGGAGGCCGAGAAGTTGGGCCGGGAGACGATAAACGCACGCCGCCAGGTTCTTGGCGCCCGGCATCGCGACACTCTGAATTCCATGGTCCTGCTGGCCAAGATCTTAGATAACGAAGGGCATTATCCCACCGCGGAGCGGTTGAATCGCGAAGTCCTCGAAATCGCCCGGAGCGTGTACGGACCTCAAGACGCGGCGGTTCGGCTCGCGCTGAAGAATTTGGGCATCGATCTCGCTTATGAAGGCAAATACGCGGAGGCGGAGAAGGCGTTTCGAGACGAGCTGGAAATGGACCGGCGCGCATATGGCTTAGACCATCCCAATGTTTTGGCGGACATGAACAACCTCGCCGCCACGCTGCAGATCGAGCGGCGATATGTCGAAGCGGAAAAAATGGATCTTGACGCTCTAGAGATCAAGCGCAGGGTGTTGGGAGGCGAGCACCCTAGCACGCTGATGACGATGGGAAACCTGGCGCAAGTCCTTTACAGCGAAAAACGTTATCCCGAGGCGGAGAAGCTGTTACGCGATACGCTCGAAATCAAACGCAAACGCCTTGGCCCGGAAAGCCGTTCCACGCTGGTCACGGTGGGAAACCTAGCCGACGCGCTCACCGCGGAAGGTCAGTACACCGAGGCCGAGCGGCTGGTCCGTCAGACCCTCGAAACGGAGAGGCGAGTCCTGGGACCGGCCCATTACGATACGTTTTTCACCATGGAGGGTTTGGGCGAGCTCTTGAAAAAAGAAACTCGCTACCCCGAAGCGGAAAAGGTGCTGCGGGAGACATTCGAAGACCGGCGCCGCGCTCTCGGACCGGCGCATCCCGACACCGCGTCCTCGGCATACGATTTGGGTTGCGTTCTCGCGTTGGAAGGCAAGCGGGACGAGGCCTTCGCAAACCTTCGGTACGCCGTGGATCATGGTCTCTCCACCGAACAACGCCTGGATCTCAAGACCAACGCCGGCCTGACATCGCTGCATGGAGATCCGCGCTTCGATGCGCTAACGGCGTCGGGAAACGGGCGCTAGATTCGCCGGAGTCGCCGGGATGGCGACGATCAATAGCGGTAATCCGCCGGTTTGATCCCTTTCACCCGAAGATACACGACGCATTGGCCGCGGTGGTGGGTCGTATGGTCCAGGCCGAAATAGACGATCTCCGTGCCAGTCATATTGCCGTCGGGGCTCTTATAGGTCTTGGCCATCTGGGCGGGCGTCGCCGTTTCGACGGCCTTGATCGCATAATCGAACGACTGGTTCAGCAGCGCGATCACCGTGTCCTTTTCATAGTTCGCCGGCTTGCCGATCGGAGATTTCCCGCCACTCAACAGAGAGAAAAAATAGCCATTGGCGTTGGCGATGTGAGCCATCTGCTCGCCAAAGCTCATCTCCTCGGGGTTAGGTTTGAAGGTATAGTCGCCGGCGGGCATCTGCTCGGCGATAGCGAGCGTATACTCCTTCGATTTCTTCCAGTGATCGGCCATTGCTTGCGTGGTCTCGCCGGCAAAGGCGAAAGGCAGGACAAGCAGTCCGAGAAAAGCGGCGGCGAAAATCTTCTTCATGAATCCTCTTTCGTTTCGAGTTTGGAGATACTCACCACGGATAGCCCATTTTCCGGTTCTGCGCAACCGGGCGGGGATTTGTTAGCTTGAGAACTTGGGCTTCTCCCTCCCTCCTATGAACGTTTCCATCATCGGCACCGGATATGTGGGTCTCACCACCGGGGTGTGTCTCGCTTATCTCGGCCACAAAGTGACCTGTATCGATTCGGACGAGCGCAAAATCAATCTTCTGCGCGAAGGCAGGACGCCTATCTACGAGCCGTACCTTCCGGAGCTAATGGCGCAGGCGAAGGCGAATCTGCTTTTCACCACCGACTACGCAGCCGGAATTCCCGGCGCCGAAGTTGTCTTCATCGCGGTGGGGACGCCGCCATCGCCGAATGGCAGCCCGGATTTGCAATACCTGCGGGCGGCGGCGGAGGGGATCGGCAGGCAATTCGCCGGCGAGCATCTGGTGGTGGTAAATAAATCGACGGTGCCGATTGGCAGTGGCAACTGGGTGGGATCCCTGGTGCGCGAATCCTACGAAATGCACCATGGCGCCAAAGCCGAAGGAAAGTTTTCCGTGGCGTCGAATCCGGAATTTTTGCGGGAAGGCACGGGCCTGCACGACAGTCTTTATCCGGACCGCGTCGTGATCGGCTCCGACGATCCGCGGTCGCTCCGGGTGTTGTACGAATTGTATCGCCCGCTGCTCGACCAGACCTTCACGCCGCCGTCGTTCCTTCCACGTCCGGAAGCGACGGCGGCCGCGCCGCTCGTTTCCACCGACCTCGCCTCGGCCGAATTGATCAAATACGCCGCCAACGCGTTTCTCGCGCTGAAGATCAGCTACATAAATGAAATCGGCCAAGTGGCCGAACGCGTGGGAGCGGACATCCGCCAGGTGGCCAAAGGCATCGGGCTGGATGCGCGCATCGGCAACCGTTTCCTCCAGGCGGGTATCGGATGGGGCGGCTCGTGCTTCGGCAAGGACACTTCGGCGCTGGTTTCCACCGCCGCCGAGTACGGCCTGGAGATGCCGATCGTCGACGCCGCGCGATTGGTGAACAAGCGCCAACGCGATTTGGTGGTGGACAAGTTGCTTGGCGAGTTGAAGATTTTGAAGGGCCGCACGATCGGGCTGCTCGGCTTGGCGTTTAAGCCGAATACCGACGACCTTCGCGAGGCGCCCGCGCTCGACATCGCGCGCAACCTGATCGGACGCGGCTGTAAGGTAAAGGCGCACGATCCGGTGGCGCTGGAACGGTTCGGGCGCGATTACGGCGGCATGGGCGTCGTTTGCTGCGCGGAGGCCAAGGATGTCGCCGACGGAGCCGACGCCGTCGTATTGGTGACGGAATGGCAGGAATATCGCGAGCTCGATTGGAATGCCCTCGGGGCGACGATGCGTTCGCGCATCGTGCTGGACGGCCGCAACGCGCTGGATCGGGCACAAATGGAGACTGCCGGTTTCAAGTGGCTTTCCATCCCCGGCTGAGCGCGCCGTGACCCGCCGCGTCCTCTACCTGGCGGCGCACGGAGGCTTCGCCGGCCTGCCGGTTCCGTTGGGCGGAGGAGCGGCCGTCTGCGAGCGACTGCTCGCCGAGTGGGAGCGAACGAAACCGTTCGAGGTGACCCTGGTCGCTCCTTCGATTTTGGGAAGCGCGGCGCCGTCGGCGCGTGAGTTGGTCGCCTTCACCGAGCGGCAATATGCGCGATTTTGCCGGGATTTCTCGCGAGCGGCGACGGCGGAAGTGTTGCGCCACGACCCGGAGGCAACCGCCATCTTGGTCAACGACGTTTCCGAAGGGCCGGATTTCCGGGCGCTGGCGGCGGCCGGTTTTCGCGTCACGACGATTTATCACGCCGACGTCGTGGCCTACGTTGCGGCTATGTACGGACGCTCGCTGATCCGGCCGGAAACGCTGGTGCGCTGGCACGGCAAGCTGCGGCAAACGGCGCTTGGGCGAATGATACCGGCCATGGCGGAGTTGGTCTTCGAACGCCAGGAGCACAGCCTGCGCTACTCGCGGACGTGCGTGGTTCCCTCCGCGGGAATGCGCGAAACGATGCGCCACTGCTATCCCGGTCTGCCGCAAGATCGGATTCACGTGCTTTCGTGGGGGTTGCCTGAAGAGATTCCCGACGCCTTGATATTGCGCTCGGAAACCGCGCGATTGCGGGCCGAATACGGCATCCCCGGCGACGCTCGCGTGTTGTTGACCTTGAGCCGTATTTCGCCGGAGAAGGGGCAGGATCTGCTGATCGAAGCGTTGCTCGATTGGGAGCGGCGGCCGGATTTTCCGAAGCGCCCCCTGTGGCTCCTCGTCTGTGGCGACGCCGCGTACATGCAAGGCCGCCGTTTTCAGGCGCGATTAAAAGCCCTGGCAGGACGGCTGCGGCGGGTCCGGATCGTATTTGCAGGGCACGTCACCGGCTGGCGCAAACGGGCGTTCTTCGAATTGGCCGATGTCTACGTCTTCCCCTCGCGGCATGAAAGCTATGGCCTGACGCTGCTCGAGGCCCTGCGCGCGGGCGTCCCGGCGGTCGCGCTCTTAAGCGACGGCGCGCGCTCCGTGATGCGTCCGGAATTCGGCGAACTCGTCCCAATCGGCTCGCACGCCGGCATGGTAAAGGGATTGCGCGACGCGTTGGCGAGGATTCTTTCAGGCGATGACAATCGAAAGGCGATGGGCGAAGCGGCGCGGCGGTGGGCGTCAACGCAATCCTTTGAATCGGCCGCCGCCGATTTGGCGCGGCTAATCTCGCATGAGCCCACGGGCGGACCGCACCTGCCGGCGCGATAGTATCATCGAATCGATGCGGCGCTTCCCAATTCTTTTTGCGTTGTTTACCGCCGCAGTATGGGTTTTTCCCTTCGCAATTGCCCGCATCGGTCAGCCCCTGATCGGAATTGCACTCGGATGCGCAGGTTCGCTCGCCTGGCTCGTGACCTGGCTTGTCAGCCTGCAACGTTATGGAAAGAAGTCCTTCTGGCTGCTCTTGGGAATGCCATTTGGACTGTTTTGGGCCCTCTACCCTTTCCGCTGGGTCTACGGAGCGATGATTGGAGACCCTCGCTGGATAGCCCCGTAACGGGTTCTGAAGCGAAAACCGCGGAACGCGCGCCGTAAGGCGTAGCGGAATCGCGGCGTGACGCCGCCGATCAGTTGGCCGGCTCGTTCAATTCGCGAATCCAGATGTTGCGGAATCGCACGGGGTGGTCGTGATCCTGCAACACCAGCGGCAATTTATCCGGTCCCGGTTTGTACGGTGGGCGCGCTTGATACGTACTGGGGCCGGTGAGGACGGAGTTGTCCTGAACGAGGATGCCGTTGTGCAGCACGGTTTCAGACGCCGGACGCAGCAGCTTTCCGTCCGGTGAGAAGCGCGGGCCGTGAAAGACGATGTCGTAGGTTTGCCAGGCGCCGGGCGGACGGCTGGCGTTCACCAGCGGAGGAAACTGTCCGTAAATGGCCGCCGCCTGGCCGTCGGCGTAGGTCGTGCTCCCGTAAGAATCCAGCACCTGGAGCTCATACAGCCCCATCAGGTAAACGCCGCTATTGCCGCGGTCCTGATCTTTACCGTGAGGCGGATTCGGCGTCGACCACTCGACGTGCAATTGGCAATCGCCGAACGCCTGCCGGGTGTGCAGGTCGCCTTTGCCGGGCGCGGTCTGGAAGTAGCCGTTGCCCATGGTCCATGCCGCGGGCGTCGAATCGCCGGTGGCCCACTTCGACAGATCCTTGCCGTCGAATAATACGATGGCGTCGGAGGGGGGTAAACCGGGCTTGTCTTCGGTGCTGGGAGTTCCCGGAGTGACCACCGGAGCCATGGGGCGGGAGCGGTCTCCCACAGCCCACTTCAAATCGACATGGGCGGCATAAGGCTGTGGGAGATCCTGGGCCGCCGCGGCGAGACAAAAGAGAATCGAAAACGCGAGATAGGACGTTCGTTGAGCCATTGTGGGTGGCGAGATGCCATGGCGATTGTATCAAGCCGGCGCCGGCGTGGGATTTCCCGGCCTATCTCCTGCGGCTTCGGAGCCGGTCAATCGTGCGGCTTCGATCGCCGCATAGAGGGCCGCGGAATTTATGGGCTTGACCACGTAGCCGTCCATACCGGACGCAAGACAGCGTTCCTCGTCGCCCTTCATGGCGTGCGCTGTCATAGCCACCACGGGAAGATGGCCACCGCTTTCTTTCTCCTGGGCGCGCAGAACGGCGGTGGCCTCGAAACCGTCCATTTCAGGCATCTGGACATCCATGAGCACCAGGTCGAAGACGGTCCGCGCGACATGGTCTACCGCCTCGCGGCCGTTGTTGGCGACTGTGACGGAGTGGCCCTGTTTTTCGAGAAGCTTGACCGCGATGCGTTGATTGACGGGGTTGTCCTCGGCGACGAGAATTCGGAGCGTGGCCGCGCTATGGTCCCTTCGCGAGGACGCGGCGCGCGGCACGAGTGCGCCGGCATCCGCCGGCGGCCGAATGGCATGCAGCATGGCCTTTCTCAGCTCGGCGCGGCGGACGGGCTTCGTAAGGAAAACGGCGATTCCTTCCTCGCGGCACCGCGCGATGTCGGTTTTTTGCCCGGAGGACGTCAGCATGATCACGACGGCTCCGGCCAGCGCCGGACGCCGCTTCAATTCCATGGCGAGAGCGAAGCCGTCCATGCCCGGCATGTGCGCGTCGGTCAACATCATGCGGAACGGTTCGCCTTCGCGCGCAGCCCTTTCCAGGGCGTCGAGCGCGGCCGCGCCATCGGCGGCCAGGATCACCTTGATTCCCCAACGCGACAAAGTATCCGCCAGAATGCGGCGGTTGGTGGCGTTATCGTCAACCACCAGGACCGGGACGCCACATAGGGAATCGGCGTCCGGAACCGGAGCGTCAACCGCGGAGGATGAAGGCGCGATCCGGGCGGTGAAATGAAAAGTGCTCCCGCGGCCGGGTTCGCTCTCGACCCAGATCCTCCCCCCCATGGCGTCTACCAAACGCGACGAGATCGTCAGACCCAGACCAGTGCCGCCGAATTGGCGCGTGGTGGAGGCGTCGGCTTGGGCGAAGGCGCGGAAGATCAGCGCCTGTTTGGAAGCTGGAATCCCGATTCCCGTGTCGGCGACGGCGAAGTGGAGGACGACGTCGTCGCCCGGCGAGGGTTCCACACTCACGCGCAGCGACACCTCCCCGCGCTCGGTGAACTTCAGAGCGTTGCCGATGAGATTGGTGATCACTTGGCGCAGCCGCACCGGGTCCGCATGCACGCGGGCCGGCACCGCCGGCGCGGTCTCGCAGGCGAGTTCGATTCCCTTCTCCGAAGCGCGATGGGCGAAGGCGGTCAGCGTGTCTTCCAGCCATTCGTTCAAGTCGAAATCGACCGGATCCAGCTCAAGTCGCCCAGCCTCGATTTTCGAAAAATCCAGGATGTCGTTGAGGATGGCGAGTAAAGAATCTGCCGAGGAGCGGGCCATCTCGAGACACTCGAATTGTTCGGCCGAGGGATCGGTGTCGAGCGCGATCTCGATCATTCCCATCACGCCATTCATCGGCGTGCGAATTTCATGGCTCATGTTGGCCAGAAATTCGCTCTTGGCGCGGTTGGCGGCTTCCGCCGCGTCTTTCAGCGCGGCGGTCTCCTCCAGTTGGCGCCGGATGACATCGGTCTGTTGTTTCACACGCTTCCGTAACACCACCGCCCAAGCGAGAGCGACAAGCATGATCCCCATCAGGACGCTCAACACGGCTAGCGCGCGGCGCGGGTTCCACCATGCCGGTTTCCGGAGCACCACAACATCCATCGGAGATCGAAGCAAAATGCGGAACGCCTTCGGTTTGATCGAGCCTCGCCGGGTGTCGGTCGCCGCCGGCTCGACTTGGACCGAACACACCCCGGTCAGGCGAAGCAGGCTTCCATTTGGCCACCTGCCTGAAGCTTCGCTCGGATCGTCCGGAAGCACCGCGGGAAATAGAAATTTCCCAGACGACAGAATCAACGTCGGATCTCCAGCCGCGCGGTCGCGGCCGATTAACTGGCCCTCGATTTGCACGAGTTGGGAGTCGTAGGATCCCTCCAGCGCCTTTTCGGGATCGATGAGGGGAGCCTCCACCCGCTCCGCCGGGCCGCTGGCCCGATAAACGGCGTCACTCAAACCGGGAGAGTACTGGCCGACGAATAGGAACCCAGCGACACCGGCCATCTCTCCTTGCTGCATCGGAGTGGATTGATCCGTCTGCGCGCAAAGCCCATCGGCGCCGTTCTGGATGCACAACAAACGGCCCGGCCATTGTAAAGTGACACGTCCACGAATGTGAACCCGGTGGAGAAACGGCTGGCCGGGCGCAAACCGCAGCAAGCTTCCGATCGGGCGCAGCGGCAGGGCGAAAGGATTTGCCAGCGGTGGCTCCTCGATCCGGATCTCGGCCAAACCCGGAAAGAAGAGGCGACAACCCACCATTTGCCGCTTCAGGTTGAATGTAGGAGCGGCATTGCCCCGAATGAGCACCCTTGAGTCGACCAATCGGCCGTAGTCGAAGCCCGGATCGCTGATCGTTGTCGCCCTTATGGATCCGTCGCTCGCCGCCAATCCGAGCGTAATTTCGTCCCCCGCCTTCTGAACCGAACGGACAAGCGCCTCGATTTCGATCCACTGCCCGTCCTCGGCTCCCGTGAGCAAGTGGGCGACGTTTACGCGCCGCGGATGCGCCGGAAGCGGGGACCGTCCGATCACCCGTACCGTGGCCCGTTCCACAACCGGGGCATAGTCGCCCGCACCGCTGACACCTTTCAAGTCGATAAGCATCCCGGCCTGGAGCATCGGAAAAGGCCGGTTGGGGAGGCCGGCGAAAACGCAGCCCGTGGAGTCGCAAACAAACAACGCGGCGTGCCGGGCATCGATAGTAGGCTCGTAGGCAAAATAGGTCACGACGGCATGCAGGTGAACCGGGTACCCGCGGGCCGATTCCTCGGCGCTCAGGCTGTGCGCCTGAAAGGCCGTCGTGAGCGTCGGCAATCGGGCCGCCGGCGCCGCGTCCAGACCACACGCGCCGGCCGCCCCAATCATCAAAAAGACGAGGGCCTTCACCCACCTGGAATTCTCCGCTTCCACATCCTCGATATCGGCGGATTCTCCCGATCCCGTTAGGGCGCCCGCTGGAGCCTCAACCAATGGATGCCGACGCCCAATTTGCGCTGGTCGCCGGAGACGCCGAATTCCGCGGGCGACCGCGGATCGCCGACGTCGAAATCGATTTCTTCCTCCGGCCGGTCCAATGCGGACGCGGGAATCCGCGCGCGTTCGATGAATTGCGGCGCGTGGCTATCGATCCTCCAATCCGCAACCTCGTGGCCGTTGACGGTCAAAGTCACGACGAACGGCGGGCGCGAGGCCGGCAGAAAGGCGTGCATTTCCACCGTCAGGAGCAGATCGCTTCCCACGCGATTCGAAACGTCGAACAGCAGCGAGGCGCGCGGCCCGTCCGTCCAGGAACCGAAGGGTTCCGGCATGCCCCACCCCGAAACTTCATAGCGAAACCCGTCGCCGCCGGAGCCGAAGCCGGCCGTCGTGCCCAACTCGTAGCGGTGCGGATGGCTCGTGTCGACAATCGACCATTTTCCGTTGCCGATATCGGCCGTGCAAAGTCCCTCGGTCAAACCATGCGCGGCGGCGTAGATCCAGGCGCGTTTTTGATAGGCGCCTTCAAACAATCCCAGCGGCCAGTCCGGCGGAGACCATCCGCTATAGCCGTTAAGCGTGGAGATCGAGTAACGCCGGGCAACCAGCATCGCGTCGATCTGTCCCACGAAGGGCGAGCCGGCCATGCGAGGGCCGACGGAGAAGAAATCGCGGCAGACGGCGGGCGGCGCGGCGAGCGCGCGAAAAAAGGCGATCTCCCCGGCGCGGCCGAAGCCATCCCCGCCGGCGTTGGCCTGCTCGGCGAGCAGAATGACGGCGAGGCCCCCGGCGGCCGCCGCCGCCCACCGCCGCCCGCGCGCCCAATCGAGTGTCGCAGCGATGGCGGCGGCGCATAAGATGGATACGCCGAGAACGACCAGATGATTCATTCTGCCGGGCGCGCGAATGCCCTTGGCGCCGGGGACCGCCTGGTAGAGAAGCCACCACAACGAATGGATCCCGAAGCGTACGGTGATGGCGTACAGCGTCACGGAAGCGAGACCGGTGACGGCCACGAAAGGCCGCTTGCGGAAAACGACGAGACAGGCCGCTGCGGTGAGCGCGCTGAGCGGAGGAATCCCGAGCCCGGTCTCCCCATACGGCGGGTTCACTCGCGCATAATAGGCTCCCAAACGCGTTCCCCACATCCAGTTGCCGGGACCCACGTCGAGCAGATCCCTCCAGTTGCGCATAAAGCTGAACGTTTCCGGATACGAACGCCCGCCGGTGATCGCCAGCACCGGCAAGTAGACATAAAAGAAGGGGACGAGTGCGGCGGCGAAGACGGCGGCGGCGATCGCGGCATCGGCCGCCAGATCGCGGCCATGGCGTCGAAGCCTCGCGGCAAGCGCGGCCGGGCGCCGCGCCATTTCGCGCCCCAGCCCCCCCGCACCCGCGGCGCCCCCGGCCAGGACGCTGAAATACGCCGTATAAAAATCGCTGAAGAACATCAGCGCCAGCAACACCGCGGCGGAATACAGCGCGGAGCGTGCCACCCACCGCCGTGGCGTCCATCGGAATTCGAAGTAATGAATAACGAGCCACGCCAGCCCAGGGACGAAAGAGACCAGCCACAACTGAACGTGCGTTCCGGTGACTGCGGCGATATTGGCGGCCGTGAATAGCGCAGCTCCCGCCAGCGACGGAAACGGAGCGAAGCGGAGCTTGCGGCGCAAGAGCGCGTACATAAGAAGGAAACCAAACAGCCGCACCGCGATCAGAGTCCATTCGAACGCCAGATAGCGGTCCAGGCCCGATGCGCGCAATAGCAGATACGGCGGGACGTAAAGAAACAGCGCCACGCTGTAGCCGAGGACGCCATGATACGGCGCGAAAAAATTCGGGTCGCGTAGCGCGGCGTGGCCCGCGGCGACGGCGCGCCAATGCTCCAGAATGACGATGCAATAGCGGGCGTCGCCCAAGTCGCCGGAAATGCGATCGAAGCCGGAGAGAAAGAACGCGCGGAAGAAATAGAGGACGCTCGCGGAGGCGGCAAGAAAGACGCCGGCCGTTTCGAAGCGGCTGGGATCGGTGCGGCTCGCGTTCAACTCATGAGCGTAGCGTAACGCGCGGCCCAAGGGGATTATTGATCGATCCCGGTGACGGCTTTCTTGGTGAGGTACGCGCCTTGGCCGACGCCGAAAAGACCGAGCATGGTCGAGTCCACGTCGGGCAGCCCGATCGCCACCCGCTGTTCCAGCCGCGACAGAAAATGAAGCGTGATCAAAACATAGCTGAGCAAGGAGATCAGCGTGATGACGATCATCTGATAATCGCCCAGATCGAAGTCGCCGTTGTCGTCCCGGAGCAAGTCGCCGGGAAAGCTGGAGGGGACGCGCCCTTTGGGTTGCGCGAACCCGGCGGCCTTCGCGTCGGCGACCTTCTTGCACGTGATTCCCTTGGCGCCGGCGAAGGTGAGCCCGCTCGCCCCCGAAATCAGCAGGAGGTTTTGCGGGATGGCGATGTGGCCGACAAAGCCCGCGTGCCACCAGCGCATCCAGAACGCCGACAGGTACGCGCAAATGACCACGCCGAACCAGAGCGAGATTTGCGATTTCGAATTGCTATAACGGCCGTCTTCGCCGAGAAACAGAAGACCGCGCACGTCGCGCGAAACCAGCGCCGTAAAGGCAAGCAGCGCGAGGGCCGAAACGAACATCGCGATCGTCGGCTCCATCGGGCTCACCGGCACTGTCTGCGCGTCGATGCTTTCAAGCACCACCGTCTCGGACCCGTTCCCCTCCACCACGCTCACTCCCACAACCACTTTGTCGCCGGGATTCCAATTCTTCAGGCCGTCGAGCAGGCCTTGATCGCGAACGGCGATCGCCGCGGTCTCCCCCGCCGGCAAGGCGAGGCGCAACCCTCCTCGCGTCGAATCCAAGTCGAGAATCGTGCCGTTATAGGAGCGGTGCACCGGCGCCTGCGCCGAAGCCGCCGCGGCGAAAACCATCAGGAGAGGCATCGAGAAGCGCATGTTAAACCGGCCCCGCCGATTCCTCGCCGCGCGCATCGAGAATCGCCTTGCCCAGTCCGGCCACCGCGCCCGCAACCGTCGCGGGATCCCCGGTGGCGATCGCGGCCGCCAGCGCCGTGGCCGCGGTGGCGATGCGGACGGCGTTTACCCCTTTCTTCAAAACCGCCAGCGCGGCCTTGGCGTCGGCCGTCGTTCGATCGATCTGTTGCAGGTCGGAGGCGATCGCTTGCAGCGCGTCCCCAAGCGCTTCGGCCGTGAAGTAATGCGCGCGCGTATCGAGCGACTGCGCCTCGTCTTTCAGCCGGCCCCTCTCGCCTTCCGACAGCGTCTCCCAATGACCGATGCGATAATCGTCCACCGATTGCGAGAGTCCGTAGAAGAGCTTGGCCAGCAGTTCGGCCGTGATGGCAGGTTGTACCGGATCGGGAGATGCCATGTCAGAACGCTTTCTTCACCGCGGGAACTAGGTCCTCCAATTGAGCGCTGTAAGATCCGATCAGTCCCGGAA
>VFSW01000955.1_pt1 | contig 42930 bp, 33 predicted proteins | sample 5358111 | NCBI WGS metagenome assembly VFSW01 (sample SAMN11554181, study PRJNA540505) | mine drainage metagenome | isolation source: sediment from site ElyBrook_90M | place: USA: Ely Copper Mine, Vershire, VT | collected 2017
CGGCGTTCTTGAGGAACTCGATCTCGTCGCCCGGGCGGACGACGTATTCGTCGTCGACCGGACCGCCGTTGACGGTCACCTTCGCCTCGCGAGGGATGTTCAGGACCTGCTCGAGGACCGGATACACCGCCGCTATGCGTCGGCCCGCCAGATCGAGTTCGAGATCGTTCACGCCGTAGACGACTCGCGTCGCCTGTGCCTCTACTGCCGTCGTTTCCATCGATTTATCTCCTTGTCAGTTCGAGCTTGTCGAATGGGTCGGAGGACCGGGGGAACGGCGGCCAGGTACGCACCGGCCGCAAGCGCGATCGCATCTGGCGATCGGCCCCGGTCCCGTGCGCGGGTGCGTTTGGGGGTTGCTCCTCTTCTTGCGTGCCTCCTTTGCATGAAAGGCGGATGTCGGATGGGAGTGCTTGGGCCGAACGGCTTAGCGAATCGCTGCGGACGGACGACCGGCGGACCATCCCATCTGACGAGGGCGGCCGGCGTCGGTTCGTTCGGTGCGGAGCTTGTCGCCACCGTTCGACCGGACCTCCGGTCAGGCTCGCCAATCTGGCTGTGGCCGCGCAGTCGCTCGTTGATTACTTGCGATTGGCAGCGCTATGCGGGTTGGTAAGGTGCGAGATCGCCGCGAGCCCGAAAGGGAACCGGCGCCGCCGCTTCAATCGCGACATCGGCCGCGGGAGCTCGCGTCGGGAAGCTCCGAGAGTGGCGGCGACCGGTCTCCCGCTCTGGTACGCATTACCGAGTCTTGGGCCGGCCGCCGAACCTCACCTTAGGTCGGCTCGCCGACGGAATCAACTACTTTTGAGTACGATATTGAGTACCAATTGGGTCCCACCTGATGCCAGGCGCGCCCGCGTCAAGCCTGCTGCCCCTTGGCACTGCGTCGTTCCCGCTCGTGGTCCCTAGCCGCGGCGACTTGAGCCTCGTGCGTTCCGGCGAGATGCGCTCTCGCCCTCTCGGCTCTGTCGCGGTCCTGTCGCTTCGACCGGTGAACGGGAGTCGGAGTTCGGAACTCGTTGATGACCCGGCCGTCATGAGCGACGACGGTCACCTTGGTGGTCACGTCCCAGTCATGCTCTCCGCGCAGACAGAGCAGGCATCGACGGTTATGCGGCGCCGGGCCGACGAAATCACCGCGCCCCAGACGGCGTTTGGCCCTGATCAAGTAGGCGCGTGGCAGCGCCACTTCGACACGGCACACGCAGCCTTCTTCGCCGATCACAACGCGACAGTTGCACGGCCTCACCGGCATTGCACCGGTTTCGATCGCCCAGCGGATCCAGCGTTGATTGCCCCGTATCGCCTCTTGAACCATGAGGGCGAGTGCAGACACCAACGGATCTGTGGCCATGTCGCGTCAGCCTCCTTCTTGCTCCGGGTCGCCTGACAATGACCTTCCTTGAGGAATGGGATAAGCCGCAAGTAAGCGGCGTTGGCTAAGGTCCGGTGTTGGCCGGGCTCCGGTCTGCAATTGAGGCCGATGCCGGACGACGGTGAGCGAGCCGAGCGAGGGTGCAGTCGCAGCCGACCCGGCTCTGCAGCGTCCTTCATGTGTCAGTGTCGCCTGCGAGGCCATCCGCTTACTGCCTACGGCGCTAAGGCGCCATCGTCGATCTCACCTCCGCCCGTCGCAAGGAGTTCGAGCCAAGCTCTTGAGCCGACGGGCGCGGGCAGCCAGCGATGAGGCGGCTTGAGTAGGGATCGGATCGACGCCGGCGAACGTCCGGTATCGAGCGGTCGCAGCACAGCGTCCAGCGAATCGCGGGCGAGGTCGGCGTGCGTCACGACCCAGCTGCGCTCGCCGAGGTTCACGGCAGCCGCCTGCCGGACCATCCACTCGGCCCGGGATATCCCCGGAACCACGACGATCAGGTGCCAGGAGGGTCGGCGGGACAGCGGGCGACGGTAGGCCGCGAGCTTGGCCCGGATCATTCGCATGTGTTCGGTCCCTTCGTCAATTTCGAGCGCCAGGACGGCCGACCCTGCGTCGGTCGTCACGACGGCGATGCTGTCGGGTCGGACGAACCGGCTGAGCACATCGCCCGTCATCGAGTCGGGGAACCACAGCTGGACCGGCGCATGCTCGCGGTCGTCGCTCCGGTTCAAGGCGCAGATGGCCCTCGCGGTGTCGATGCTGTGCCGCACGTAGGAGGCCGGGGCTGTCACTCGTCTGGTGCCGAGACGCTGGTGACCGACTGAGCTCAGACGGTATGCCTGCTCGGCACGACCGGGCGATTGTCGGGATAGAGGCGTTCGCTCGAGCAGCCCTGCGCGGTACAGGCGGAACACGTGCTCCTGGGAGCGGCGGAGGTCTGCATACACGAACTGTCCGGGCTCTGCGGCCGTGAGCGCACCGTGGCGGGCGAGGAGTCGAAGCAGGGCTCGATCGGCGATTGGAAGCAGGTCTGGATCCAGATCTATGGCGCTGCCGGGCTCGATCATTCGGAAGGCAGCGCCTATGTAGGGTCTTCCGCTCACCGAAGGCGCCGATTCGTGCTTGATTCGGGCGATTCCGGCCGCCAATTGACGCGTAGCCAGGCGCGTAGCCAGGCGCGTAGCCAGGCGCGTATCTCCGGCTTCACTACGCGTCGCCTTTGTGTTGGGACTCAGGCTGTCCGCTGGTCGTTTCCGTGGACGAAGCCGAGGTTTCAGCAGTGTTGGTCGCCTGAGCCTTCTCTTCTTCCGGCGCTGGCTCGTTTCCGCCGCCGCGTTCAAAGACCTCCTCGTCAACTTCTTCCAGCGACTTTGGAGCGTCCCGTTCGTCGCTTGCGGCGATGAGAGCCGTCAGGCGTTCGGGATCGGCAGCCCCCGGCATCGAGACGTGACCGCCACGAACGATCGGCGTGCCATCAGAGCCGCGCGTGCGAACGACGACGTCAAACCGGCGCATCGCAAGGAGTTCCTCGGGCGTGACGGGGGCGAATAGCCGGCCGAGATCGCGGACGTCGTCGGTGCCGGGCTCCAAGAGGGCGACCGAGGCAACGTTGGTGCGAACGGCGCCGGCGAGGCGGTCGCCGAGTGCGGACATGGACTGGGCAGCCAGAGCGATATGCAGGCCGAACTTGCGTCCTTCGGCGAGGATCGACTCCATCGCCTGGGTGTGGAACCGCTGGGCCTCGTCGACGACGAGCAGATGCGGCCGCCGCTCCGAGGCGAGCCGGCCCTGCCGGCCGACGGCGTCGATCGCAAAGCGGCTGATGAGCATCGCGCCGAACAGCGCGGCGTTGTCGCCGCCTACGCCGGACAGGTCGACCACAAGGACATCGCCCGCGTCCATAACCATCCGCGGCGAGATCGTGGAATCGCCCTGGCCGACGATCATCCGGATCGAGCCATAGGAGACAAAGGCGCCGAGCTTGTTGAGCACGGCCTTGATCGAAGGATCGCGCTCCCGCTCGCGGGGGCCAGGCCACTCGTCGCGCCAGAAGGCCAACTCCATGGGATCGGTGAGCTGCTTTGTGTAGCGCTCCCGGGCATGATCGTTGGTGAGGATGCGGATCAGTTCGAGGATCGTCTGCGGGTGTGGATCGGCAAAGGCCGCGAACAGCGCGTGGCGGAGGTAGTGCTGCATCTTTGGCCCGCAGAACCGCGGCCACAGGTCGGCCAGGAGCTGCACAAACTCCGAGGCCACGAGCTGCGCGTCGTCGTCGCCGTGGCGCTCGAGGAAGTTGAAGCCGCGCGGATGGAGGCGATCGGCCAGGCGAAGGACGTGGACGGTGGGCCCTTCGTCAGGCAGGCGCCCGAGGATGTCCTTGGTCAGGTCGCCATGAGGATCCATGACTGTCACACCGACCCCAGAGCGGGCACAGCCGAGTACGAGATTGAGCAGGAGGGTCGTCTTGCCAGAACCGGTCGCACCGAAGACGGCGAGATGGCGCGCCAGGGTGTCGGGCGAGAGGACGAGCGAACCCTGCCTCGCATCCGCGATGGCGATCCCGGTGGCGGCCTCTCGCTCGCGGTGGGAGCCAGGCAGCGCTCGCTCGCGTTCGAGGGCCAAGCCGTCGAAACGTCGGTCGGGCAGAGCCCAGAGCGCCCCGAGAAGCTCGGGGTCGGCGGACAGCTGGGAGGAACCAGCCTTCGAACCTTCGCGGACGGTCCAGACCAGCGACTGCGGCCCGGAGCGCAGCGCGTCTGTTGCGGCGACGAGTTTCCAAAGCAGGGCCGCCCCGGCCGCCGGCTCGAGGCCGGACGCCTCGAGGGCGACGGTAGCGCTGTACATGCCGCTCGAAGCCTCTGTCGTACGCGCCGGGGCCGGAGGCATCGGCTTGTCGGCCACCGATCGCATAAGGACCGCATCGACGATCGCCGTGAGAACGAACCCGCCAATCGATCGCCCGATGCCCTCCTCCCCGGAGTCAGACGACGCGCCCGGCATCAGACCAATACGAAGTACGACCTCCGCGCGCGTGCGGGCTCCATCTAGCGCCACGGCAAGACGCAGCGGCACCGAGGCTGCCTCGGTGTCGGTCCGGAGGGACTGAGTCTGGGCGCGACCGAGTCGTGCGGTCGCCACGGCCGATGGCGGCAAGTCGGCGATTTCCACCTCTTCGAGCTCGCAGCGTCCGATGACCGAACGGACCGCCATCTCCACCGAGGAGACGATCTGGGCCGGGCAATCGATCTGCCAGTGCATCGCCCCCCTTTTCCACAGGAGGCGGAGCTCGATCGGCGGCCAGCCCACCCGCAGCCGGTCAACACCCCGGCGCTGACCAGGATGGAGCGCTCGGATCAGTTCGGCCGTGGCATCGTGATCGAGCTGAGCGTTCGCGGGCAGGATGACTTCGAGGCGAACGAGTTCTCGCCGGACAACACGCTCGTAGCCGGCCTGGCGAATCGGCCCGGCAAGACTCGAGCCGATCGACAGACCGGCCAGTACAAACAGACATCCGCCGCCAACGATTACGAGCACAAGCGGCGGGATCGGGAACGGTACCGCCATCGCAGCTCAACCCTGGGGTGGCATGACGGACATCGGGTCGATCGGGAGCCCGGCGTCGTAGATGGCGAAGTGCAGGTGCGGCCCGGTCGTATTCCCGGTGAGGCCCACCTTGCCGAGGACCTGGCCGGTCACGACAACCTGGCCGACCTTCACGGCGGGAGGGTCCTGGAGGTGTCCGTAGAGCGAGATGACGTTCGGGAGGTGCTCGATCTCAACGACCACGGCACCAGACGAATCGCGCCCAGCGAAGACAACCTTGCCGCCCGATATCGCCCGGACTGGCGTGCCCAGCGGCGCTGCGATGTCGATGCCCTGGTGGAAGTGGGCGTAGTACTTGCCCTGGTAGACGAGCGATGGCTCGAGCGCGAGCGAGGTCGGCCCGAACCACTGGGTGATCTTGCCCTGGAGCGGCCAAATGACCTGGACCGATACCGCGTAGCGGTTCGCCCAGTACATGACCTCGTCGGGGTACTTCGGGTTGGGGTTGTAGTGGAGGAGGGCGGCCGTCCAGTTCTCCGGAGCGCCGTCGGCGCGCAAGAGCGCGGCGGCCGCGAAGATGGCGTCGGCGGGATCGCAGATGTTGGGGTTCGTGAGACCAGCGAGCTTGGCGGCCTCGGCGAAAGTGCCGGGCAGGAACTGCATAGGACCGCGGGCTCCGGCGAAGTTCGGGGCGCAGTCGGCGTCGCCGCGGCCGTGGTGCGTTTCGATCTGCCCGACACCCGCGAGCACCTGCCACTGGAGTCCGAACCGCTCCCCTGCCTGCTCGTATAGAACGAGGTAGGCGGGCGGGATGCCGGCGATCGGGGCCGGCTCGGGCACCGGCACGGCCGCGATAGCGCAGGAGCCTGCGAGGATGCCGATCGCGCCGCAAAGGATGATCAGCGAGACGAGCGGCACGGCGCAGCCGACCGCGCAGCCGTAGCCGGCGCGGGTCACGCCGTATCGGAGGGTGCGTACCTTGTGCGGGTTTGCTCCAGTAGATCCGATGGCCGGGTCGTGAGCGCGGCGTATTCGCGCCGGCTCACCACAGCTTCATAGGCGACGTGGCTTCGCCCGACAAAGAGCAAGCCCTCGCCGGGGCGGGCGTGGATGAGGGAACGGCGTTCAGCAGGCGTTAGGTCGAAGTAACGCGCGAGGGCGTCGGCGCCCTCCGGTGTCTGGCCGAGCAGGATCCGGATATCGCATTGCTTGACGATCGGTTCGCCGAAGTCCGAGCGGAGGAACTCGACGATGTCTTGGGTCGCCAGCTGAATGCCGGCGTGATAGTGCCGAGCGGATCGAGCCAGCTCCTCGATGAAGGCCGCCCCGGCGGGCTGGCGCATCACCTTCCAGGCTTCGTCGACGACGATGAGCTTGCGCGCGAGGTCGATTCGGACGGCGTCCCAGAGCATGGCGAGGGCCGCCAACTGAGCGACCGACCGAACATCCGGGTCGGTCAGGCTGGCCAAGCCGACGACTACGAGCTGCTGACCACGCAATGAAGGTGCACGCCCGGCGAAGACGAGTGAGAGCGAGCCGACAGCCCATCTCTCCAGGCGGGTGGCAATCGATCCACCGCCGGGCGTCGCCCTTAGAACCTCGAGCAGGCCGGCGAGCGTGGGCGGCGGTTCGTCGTGGGTAGCGGGATCGGACGTAATTCCGACCAGTTCGTAAACGCGGCGCAGCGCGATATCGAGAACGGGTCGTTCATCCCGCGAAAGGCTGCCGACCATAGCCGAGATGAGCGATACGAGAATCTGGAGCTTGGCGGTGAGCGCGCTCGCAGTTCTCTCGCCGGTTAGCGCAAGCGGGTTGAGGCCGGTCTCGCCCGAACCGGGCTCGATGTAGAGGCCCCCGAGTTCCGCGGTCAGACGGCGATAGTCCCCGAGGGGGTCCACGGCGAGGACCCGAATGCCCTGCATGATGCAGCGGACGATCTCAGCACCCGTGGCCATGGTCTTGCCGGTGCCCGTCTGACCGAGAACGATGGCGTTGTGCGAGGCCCGAGCGAAGCGATCGAGAACAATCGGGGCGCCCGTGGTCCGCGCCCGGCCGTACAGGTGGCCCGATGGTTCGTACAGGTCGCCCGCGAGATGGAGAAGGCTCGCCGCCAGGCTGGAGCTATCGAGGTTCCGTTCGGCGATCGTTGCGGGGTCTGAGCCCGGCAGGACGCTGCGCCAGGCTTCGGTCAGTCGGAACGTTGCTACCTCTGGCTCAAATCCCAGGGTTCGCAGTTCCAGGCGGAGCGTGTCCAGGCGCTCCGCGAGGGCGAGGGGATCGGGAGCGCGCACTAGGAGTACAACGTCGACGAGGTACAAGCGGGCGGCTCCAGCATGGACCGTCCTTCTGCCACTGGCGCTTGTCTGGAGAACGCGCTCCCGCTCCACATCCGAGAGCTCGCCACGCTCCGACGCCAGCCGCTCAGCGGCCCGAACCTGACGTAGTCGAACTGTCAGGAAGCTCATCGCCTCCGCCCGCGACAAGGGTCGCGCCCGCAGGGAGATCGCGTCGACTCCGGGCAAAGCGAGTACAGGGGCTGTCCAGCCTGGCTCGATCTGGGCCGGCCACCGCCGACCCAGCGCGACAAACGTAAGAGTCCCGTCGCCGTCGATGACACTGGGGCCAACGCGGTACTCCGTGCCTTGACCTGCAAGCAAGGCGGCCGTCTGGCGGACCTCGTCGGCGGAAACCGCACGCAGGCGGATTCCGTGCTCCTCGCCCGTGCGGCGCACAAGCTCGCCGACTCTGGCGACCGAGGCCTCAGTGGCTCCGGAAACCACGAGCAGGCATCGCCGCGGGGGACGGGCGAGGCTCGCAGCGAGGTCGCGATACAGGCCGGCGTATGCGTTTACGTACTTGCGTGGAGAGTCGGGAATCGGAGCCAGCCAATCAAGGTGCTCGGAAGGGCTCCGCTCGATTGGGACCGACAGGATCTGGAACGGGCCGGGGATCGCGTCGTACAGCTCCCGTGTCGCCGCGATCGCGGCATCCCGCTCCTCTGTCCCCAGGAGATCAAGGTTGACGGGCGGAATCTCGAACGCCCGCAGGAAGTCTCTCTGGTCTGCCTGTTCCGCCGGAGCTCGTCGCTTGAGGAGCATGGTCGCAGAATGCGGAAGGTCGCCCGCCAGGTCAATAGGTTATGGGTACGATATTGCGTACCAAACTCCTCAACTCCGACAGAGGTCATGCCAACGGCACCATGCCGGAGAGGATGCCAGTCCCGAAGAAGGCCGCCGATCAGGTAAGGCGGGATCGCATGGCGAGTCTCGTCCGGGCATCTCCGGACGTGATGCGCTCTAGCAGGGGGAACGCAGGAGAGCCACCAACTTGGAGGTCGAGGAAGAAGAACTCCGGTGCGGTTTCTACCGTCCCGGCGTCCGTGGTGTCGCTTCCACGTGACAGCAGAAGGGCGGCAGCGACCCAAAGCGCCCAGTCGCCCTCCATCGAGAATCTGGCTCCCGGTGCCGACTTCGTCGACCCGCGGCCGCCGACAAGGACTCCGAACGAGCGGAGGGTGAGGATGCCTTTCCGGGTCGCGACACCAATCGAGTCGCGATCTCCCCACTTCCCCTTCAGTCGTGCTCGCACGGCAACAGAGTCGACGTGCCCTTCGTTTCTCAGCATCCGTCCGGCGGCGGCAACAAGATCGCCAAAGAAAGGGTATGTCGCCATCAGCGCAACAAGGTGGACCGGGCGAAGGTCCGCCACCTCGTCCGCGCGCTCCCTGGCCCAAGCGATGAACGAGGCCGTCTCTGCGGGCGGGTTGATCCACACCGGGTGGAGCGCCTCGACGACCTTGCTGCGGGCAATCGGCGCCATCTCCTCGTCGCGCAGCCTGATCTCGAGACGCTCTCGGCCATCGGCGCCGGTGCCGCCGTCGAGCGCAACGTCCAGCGCCGCAGCTGCCCAGGCCGGTTCGATCGGGCGGTTGAAGATCCTGTTCCTATTCACAGCGACACCCTGACCAGCGGGACGATCATCTCGTCAAAGCTCAGGCCACCGTGGACCACTGCGGGGTCATCCCCGCGGATGAACGCGCTCCGACCCGCCGCGAACAGCAGCGACGTTGACGGCGGTAGGCCGGGCGGGTCCCAGGCGATTCCGTCTGCGCGGGCGTTATCCCGAAGCTGCCGCGTTGCGTAGAAACGAACCCGCTCACCGTGACGATCGACGACGAGGCCCTCCTGGGGGAGGTGGTCGATGGCCACGGCCTCAAGGTTCCCGTGGTCGGCGGTGATCCACACCTCGAACTTGGCGGTCGTCGCCCGCTCAATGAGGGTTGCGAGGAAGCCGTGCTTTAGCCAGAGCCTGATTCCTGCCGCGACCTCCGCGTCGCCGAGCAGCGACGCGCCATGCATTAGGTCGTCGACCGCGAGAGCTGCCACGCCGAGAACGTTCGCTCCTTCGACCGAGGGGACGCTCTTAGGCGACGCGCCTGATGTGTTCGTATAGCGCACCAGACCGGCGGGCACCCCCTCGTCCGCCCAGAACCGCTCCCAATGCTGTCGCTCCTGGCTGTTATTCGCGAGCGTCTTCTCGAATGCGGCGGGGACGGCGCCGGCGAAGATCGCCTGCCGTGAGAACGGCGTCAGCGTCGGCGCGACCGCCATCACGGCGTGGGCGTCATGGACGCGCAGGCTAAGCGCGTCCCGGATCAGCGACCACTGGGCGAAGCCCATGCCGTCCATCACGATCAGGCAGATCTTGCGCGCGCCTGACCGCATCCTGCGCGCGAGGAAGGGGGCAATCCGATCGACAGTCGCCGGGGCGGCGCGCGAGCTGGTCATCAGCATGCCGAGGCTGCCGCGGACCCAAGAGCTGTATGCGCGGTCGAAGCCGCCCCAGGCGTCCCAGGCGGCCGCGGCCAGCTCAGGCGGAATGGGCGACGCGTCTGCCATCGCCGCCCGAACAGCGCCCCACCAGATCGCCACTCGAGTCCAGTCCTCGAATGTCGCTGACGACGGGACCGTTGGGTGCTGCTCTAGCAGCGAGATGACTCGCTCCGTCGGATCGACGCCGGTGACACCGATTGCGGTCCAAGCCGGCAGGCCGTCCGCGGTCCGTGCGGCCGGGCGAAGCAGCCCAAACGCGAAGAGTCCTGCGAGGCTCGGCCCCACTCGCGACAGGAGAGACGCGCTAGCGCTGCCAGCGCCCTTGGCAAGCCAGTCATTCCACGCGACCTGGACAGCGTCGGCCCGGGGAGGGTTATCGGCAAGCGCTACAGCGAGCGGCCCTGCCACCAACCCCCGGATCAGCGGCCAAGCATCCGCGGGGACTCCGTTCCCTAGGCGAAGCCGGACGACCGCGGCAAACTCGTCCGCGTGATCTCGTGCCGGGAGGTTCGCGCCGAAGACCGCGCAGATGACCTCGGCCGGCGATGGGTCTCGCCCCTGGGCGAGTAGCGACGTCAGTCGCGCGCGTCCATCGGGCCCCAGCTCGCGCCACAACGGGATCCAGCGCCGCACACCGGGGAATCCGGCCAGCACGACGCGGCTGCTGCGCTCGATATCCCACGGGAGGTCGCGGGCGGCTCGCACCGACGGATCCTGCACCTGGAGCACGAGCCGGCCCAAGCCGACTGGCCGCCGGCGCCCAAACAACTCGTAGGCTGTCCGGAGCGACCGCCAGTCCGTGGAAATCTCAATCTGGCCCAGATCGCTCGGCAGGTCGAGTAGACCGTCAGGGTCGACGACGAGCGATATCCCGGACACAGGGTGATCCCGCAGCTCCGCCACGACCCCGAGGGGCCAGGCGTCCTGAGCGCTCATGCGGGGGAAACATGGCGCTCGGCCGCGCGGAAGAAATGGTGAAGGGCCGTCTCGGTCACGAAGAAATCCTCGGGCAAGCGGCGCCCTACCGCATAGATCGACTCGAAATCGCGGTCATTCCACGCCTTCGCAAACCCAACCCTGATCGCCTCGGAGCGCACCGTACCTAGCTTGCCCTTGCCCCTCGCGTACTCGGCGAAGATGCGGAACAGTGCCTGATTGTGGAGACGCTCCATCTGCGCCGCGTCGGTGGTGTCAGGGACAAACCACCGCCCCTCGTCGTCCTGCAGGAAGTTCTCGGAGAGCAGGTCCCGCAGCTCCGGCATCGCCTCCCACGTTTCGAGGCCCGTCTGAACCTCCTTGAAGTACGCCGGCATGATCTCGGAGTATGTCCGCGGGCCGGCCTCGAGAAGGCGGCGGATCCAGGCCACCGCGCTGCCCTCATTCGTGATGAAGGCCGTCTCCTGGGTCGCACGGGGGACGGTGAGACGATATCGCTGGTACTCCTCCTCCTGGCGGGGCAGGAAATACATTCCATCGGCCCGGTTGAACTTCTGATCGAGGCCCTCCCGGAACTCGTTGAGGCTCATCGGCACCGCAATCCCGTTGGCGACGTGGTATGCGACCACCCTGTCGAAAAGGCGGTCGGCGTGGCGCTCGCGGATTTCCGCTGCGGAGACCGTCTCGAGGTGGGCGAGGTGCTCGCGGACGAACTCCCAAACGCCTTCCTCAGATCCTGACGACAGGCGAATGCGCTCGGCAACCTCGGTGCGCGGCTTGTAGGCAGAGATGATGAGGTCCTTCTTCACGGCATTCGTCGCCGTAACCTGCCGGAAGCTGAGCAACTCCTTGTCGAAGATGCGAGTGTCTGCAACAACGACGCCTGCGTTGGCGAGCGCCTGCTGGATCCCCAACCACACACTGTTATCGGAGTTGCTGAACTCGATCGTGATCCAGCGCCCAGGCTTCAGCACACGCGCGAACTCCACGAAGCAAGCGGACATTAGTCGCGTGTAGTCAGGCAGCCCGCGTTGCTTGAAGGAGTCCATCGTCGCCTCCGAGTCCCAGCTCGTGGTTAGGCGATGCCAGCTCTCGATAACCAACGCAAGATCGGAGTAAGGGATGTTCGCACCGAATGGCGGGTCAACAAAGATGTAGTCCACGGATTCGTCGGGAAGGCCGATGTACTCGGACGAGCCTGTGGAGATCCGGACGTTGTCCATCTTCCCTGGACTGCTCCGCCAGAAGTTGACCAGCGACTGGCGTTTGCCGCGGATCGGCGAGGTCCCGACGATGGAATACGTGAGGCTCGGCTCAGCGTGAATGGACGGGATGTAGTAGACGCCGGGCAGCTGCTTGTTGACCTGGCTAAAGCCCTGTCGTTGGTAGCGATTCATCCATGACATGGTCCAGAAGGCCTGCTCGATCCAGAACAGCAACGCCGTCCGCAGATCGTCTGGCTGGAACTCCTTGGCCCATCCCCAGATGGTCGCAAGGGCCGCGATCGCTCGGTCCCCCCAAAGGTGGTGTACTCGGCTGAATCCTTTGGGCTGAAGCCGAGAGCCATGGACCATGGTCGCAAGCGGAAGGTCATCGGTCGGGAATCCGTGCACCTTGAGCGTCGCGATGCGCCGAAGAACCTCGAGGTCCTCGGGGCTGGGAGCCTTGTTGCCAACCTCTTTGCCGGCTCGGTAGAAGATCCGCACGGGACGCATCTCGATCCGCTCGAAAGTGTCACCAGCCAGCGAGCTAATCGGGACCTTCCGGCGGAGCAGTGAGTTCTTAGAGAGGGAAGCGCCACACGCTGGACAGGTGAAGGAGTCGCGTACGCTGCCGGCCTCCGCGTTGTAAGCGTTCGCGTAGAAGACCACCTCTCCGGCGCAGTGCGGACAGGTGAAGACCTCTGACCAGAGGGTGAAGTCAACCTTGGCGGGGCGGCCGTCAGGGGTCTTGGTTTCGTACATCCAGCCTAGCTCGCGATCGAACCGGGCGAGGAGATCACGAGACGCCGCTTCAAAGGCGCTGACATCCACTGGCAGGTTCAGACCCGCCGAGATGAAGGTTGCCGTTGGGGCGAGATCCTGAAGGTAGGCCTTTCTGGCACCCCAGCGGACGTGAGGGTTCGCACGCTCGATCTCGGCGCGCACGGATTTGTCGGGGGCGCCGCATGCCTGGGCCGCGTAGCCGCTCATCCCAGAACCGCAGAATCCATCGAGCACGAGGTCGCCCGGCTCCGTGTAGTGGAGGATGAAGCGCATGATCGCTTCATGAGGCACCTTCGTTGGATAGTTGTGCGCCCAGTAGGCTCCGGGACCCTTGCCAGACGAGATGTCCGTCGCGTAGGGCGCGGACACCAGCCGGTCGGTTGGTTCGTCCGTGCGAATGACGTCCGCCCCGTAGGGATTCGGACAGGCCGTGAAGGCACGGGGCCGCGACATCGCGACAATGGCGGCATCCGATCCATTCGGGAAGCCGGGCAGCTGCCTAAGGCTGGGGAGCAGCTGCTCGAACGCCGCGCGCGTTGCGGGATCCCCGTTCTGGAAATCGGCGTCGCCGAGATCGAGTCCTGCCTCGATCTGCTCGTCCGTCGTCATTCGGGCTTCTCCTCGGTCGGGACGACCCTGACCGGCCGGCCGCCCGACCCGTTTGCGAGTTGGCGCAGGAACTCGTCGAAGCGCCGGCGCAGCTCGTCGATCGTCGCGGGCGACGATGACGGGAACAGCGCCCGCCAAAGCTCGGACGCCGTCGCGTTCCGGCGCTCGAAGCGCTCCAGCGCCGAGTTGATCGCCGCGACGAATCCCGCGTCGATGGACTCCGGCAGGTGTCCGTCGGCGGCAAGGCGGCCGATGACAACCTGCTTGACCGAGTCGAGCGCGACCGCCTTTTCCTTGGTCTCGGGATCCCGGACCGCCTCGACGAGCGTTCGCTCCCACTCCTCAAGGACGGTTGCTGATTCGGCGCCTATCGCGTCGAGGCGCGCGCGGGCTGTCGGCCCCGTGGATGGCCGCGGACGATAGCCGCAATGGGGGCAGGTCACGGAGACGGCCAGATCGCGCTCTTCGTCGAAATCGCGGCAGCCAATCAGCTTGGCGAGCTCCTCGCGGATCGTGCGGAGGCGATCCTCGGGCAGCAGCGTCACGCCGGCGAGTGCGTTGAGAGCTTTGAACACATCCCCGCCGACGAGATCGCGCTTGCGGTTGTCGCCGGCGGCGTCGAGGCGGTCGCGAGCGTGTGCCCGGGCGGCAAGATCCATGTAGCGACGCTTCGCGGCATCCTGGTCCGTACGGAGCGACGCAACCTCCTCGGCCTCGATCGACCCGTCCAAGAAAGCGGCGAGGATCCGGCCCCGCAGGTCGTCGGTCTCGCCCTTGAGCGGGTCCGCGTCCCCCATTACGTCCTGGGCGGAGCGCAAGTAGGCGATGCCTGTCGCGAGCGCCTCGGCGCCCCGCTTCGTCTTCTCGACCCACTTGACCTCGTCCACGCCGGCCCTGGCTGCCGCTATCTGCTCCAGTTTCAGGTCGAGCTTGTTGAGCGAGCCGATGGAAGTCCGTGGCGTCAGATTCTCGACCACGGCCGACAGTTTCTCGATACGCGCGAGACGCTCCTCCTTCCGGTCGACGACGTCCTGTCCCCAGACCTGGATGCCCCCCCGGATACTTGCGTTCGCCGCGGCGACGCGCTCCCGCCAGCCGATGGTGACGCCGGCGACGATCTTGACGGTCTGCTCGTTCGCGCCCCCGGCCGGGATATCGGTTTCCTGCATGCCGAACAGCTCGAACACAGCCTTGAGGAGGACGATGGGGGTCTTCTTCGGCGGTGCGACGAATGCGAGCGTCTCGAGCTCGGCGAGGTTCATTTCGGTTAGGCGCTTGAGTGCCGTCGCGTCGATCTGGTCGCTTCCGAAGCCGACCTCCAGCCGGCCTTGCTGACACAGTGACGCGGCCACGACGGCGAGCCAAGCCGGCTCCAGGTTCCATGGTCCCCAGGTATCGACACCTGGATCAAGCTCATGGACGAGTTCCGAGCGGTTCACAACCATGCCGTCGGCGGTGGTAACGAGGTCTCGGATCCACTTGGCGTACCTGCCCGTTGGGATGGGTACGTCGCGCGTGTCCGTTAGTTCAAGGCTCGACATGACAAGCTTCGCCGACAGGCTGGGGCGTCCCGACGCGATGCCCGCGATCGCCTGTCTGACCATCTCGGCGAGGTTGCCGTTCGCCCCGTAGTTGATTTCGGCGCGGAACGCAGGGTAGTCGGGGTAGCGCTGCTCGAAATGGGGGGCCAGCGCGGCGGCGCCGATCGCATCCACGACGGACTTCGGTGATCCCCACGGCTGCGCCAGGGTCGCGAACCGCTCGCCGAGCAGCATCATTTCGCCCAGGTACGTGACGCTCATGGCCTTCGCCATGTTCGCCCGGAGCCACTTCGCCATCTCGTCGAGGGCCTCGTTGTACTTCTGGCGGTACACGCGCTGGTGCTCCTGGTTCGCCGTGTCGCGGGTCATAGCCAACGCCCCCGCGTACCGCTTGAGTGAGGCGCGGAATGCGTCATCGGGATGGTCGAAGCGGAAGAAGACCTCGTCGGGCTTCTCCTCATCGATGAAGTCGGGCGGTGCGAAGGGCTGGAGGAAGTACAGGTAGAAGTCGCGGGGTGGCTTCGCGGTCGATCGCTGGTTGGGAGCGCCGAAGAAGAGATAGCCGCGGCGGGTCACCCTCTTGGCCGCCCAGCGGAGCTGGTATTCCCAGATGTTGAGGCTCGTGACGTACGGCTCGTCGCGTTGCTCGAGGACCTGCTCCAGCGCACTGAAATAGGCCCGGTCGAGGTCAGACTCGTCGAGGGACGATGCGCGCTCCTCGATCTTGCGGTCGTAGTCGATGTCCTTGTCTACGGCCAAGAAGACCTGGCGGTTGTCCGGGTCTTGGTGGATGAACTGCCAGCTGACTGCCCGGCCGATCTCCTCGATTACGTTCTGGACACTCTCAGCCAACAGGAGCGGGTCGAGCGGGATGTTCGCAGGCAGCAGCAGAAGGTCATCCCGCAGCTCCTCGGGCGTCGGGCCGATGCGGGCGTGGATATCCGAGTCGGTCGTGAGCCGATGGATGGCGAGTGCGTCGATGACGCGGAGCGCCATGGGAATGTCGGCGGCGGGCTGGAGCGCGCGACTCACGCGGTTCCGCAACGTGTCGGTCTTGTCCAGCACAATGCGGACCGCCTCGAGGGTGCGGTTCGTTGGGTCGGATGCGAGATCAGCCCGGTATGCGTCGTAGCAGATCAGGCCGGGCGCCGACGTCGGGACCTCGTCGCCCATGACCCGCTTCATCGCGGCCGAGAGCGACGCGAGAACGCGGCGCTTCTCGACGACCTCGAGCCGCGCGAAGGTGCTGAGATAAGCGGGGTGCACCGGGAACAGCGAGACGTACTCGTCGAATCGTTCGGACATCCCCTCGAAGCCGGCGGAGAACGGGCGTAGATGCTCAGCGATCAGGTCGCGCTGTGTCACGGTCTTGCGCAGCAGCCGGTTGGTGACCACGAACGCCACGTCCTCGCGGGCGATCAGCACCTGCTGAAAGCGGTCGCGGACGCGCCGAAGCGCGTCAGCCGCACTCTCGAAGCGCGGGTTGTCAAACAGCATCTCCTGGACGCCAGCGATGAATTGGAGCCGGCTGCCGCGGCAGAATTCCCCCAAGACCCGCAGGAAGGCCAGGTCCGCGATCAGCTCCGTATCGCGGCGGGCCCGCAGATAGTCCAGCAGCTCGTCGACGACGAGGAGCAGGCCTTTGTCTGGATAGATGACCTCGAACGCGGCCATCATCTCGGCGAGCGGGTCCTTGGAGTTGTTGATCTGGCTGGCGGGCGGGAACGTGTAGGTGACACCCATTGCGGCCAGGTGCTTCTCGAGCCAGCCGAAGACCACGTCCTGGAGAGGGCGAGTCGACTGCAGCTCTTCGCGGATGACCTTGTAGGTGCCAGCGATGCTGGCGGCTGCCGCGGCGACGGATGCGTCGGTTAGGTCGGAGACGAGGTCCGCTCGCTCGGCGACCGCGGAGATGACCGACATGAGATGGGTCTTGCCTGTGCCATATGTGGCGACCACAAGGAGACACCGACGCTCGGCGGTCCGCCCGAACTCAAGGGCTGGAATCACGATGTCCCGAAGCCGCGCCGCCATCTGCTCGGAGATGACGTACGTGCTCACATCCTCGCGCGCTTGCTCGGGATCGTCCCCCCGGCTGATCTCTTTGATGTCGTCGATCGGCTTGAACTCGATCAGGTCGCCGTACTTCACTGCCCCACCAACTCCATCGTGTACGGCGGCTCGTCTGGATACGAGTCCACCTTCGGCCGAAGGACGATGACGTCGTCCAGGCGTTTCTCGTAGAAGTCCTTCCGTCCAGGCTCGCTATACCTAACCACGCCCCCAGCAACAGTGCCGGGCCAAATGACTGCAAGCGGACGGTTCTTGGCCGCCCGGGATAGGACCGCCGCGACGTCAGCATGGAGCCCCGACTCCCAGAAGAGCACGTCGAGATCGGTGAAGACCTCGCCGCCCGCGAACAGTTCTACTGGGTCAATGTCACGTCCGCCGGCTAGGGCGTCGGCTGCCCGACGCCCCACGCTGACGACCTGCGATCCCACATGCTCAGCGATGAGAATGCCGATCCGTTCGGCCCCATCGCCGACGATGAGCAGCACGCGGCCCGGCTTCCACACCAGACCGCCAGGCAGACTAATCACGAGGACCATGGTAGTCATGCGCTGCAGGCCCGTGGCAATCGATTGGGGGACACGGCCCAACGCCCCGGAACCTCCGGAATGCGGACGAAGAGCCGACCTAGTGAAGGATGCGTTCGCGCGCCGTCTTCTCGATCACCGTCGCGTCGATGCTGCCGTCGGGACCGTCCTCTGAAGTGATGACCCGATCCAGATACCCATTCCGCTCGTACCACCCCTGCTTCCGGGACCATGCCTCGGCATATGACGGAGTGGAGAGCATTCCTAGGTGCTCCCAGTACCAGGTGTCACCCTCGTACATAACGGTGAAGTCCGGTAGGCGGAAGTCCAAGGGATCCTCGCGGGACTCCAGCCGTCGCTCGTACTCGAAGCTGATGTCAAGCGAAGACAGGATGTCGGCCACGATCACCTCGCTCTTGGATCTGACCAGCACGCCGCGCGTTGTTCGGTGGATGAGACGCTCTGGGAACGGCACACCGACGCCCTCGGGACGGACGAAAAGGCTGAAGAGGTTGGTGTTGCGTCGACTCGTCTCGGAGGTCTCGGGCGATCGGTAACGCTCAAGCGGGCGTATGTCTTTCTCGAGCAGGATCACGAGTCGGCGACGGAAGCGGGTGAGGGCGGTATACAGCAGCTCACGAGACAGCGTCCCTGCAGCCTGCGGAAGCACCAGGAACACCGTCTCGAAGTCACTGCCCTGGCTCTTGTGAACCGTGATTGCGTACGCCAGATCCAGGTTCTCGTCGACTTCAGCTCTGCCGTAGTTGAAGCGATAGCCCGCCTGGGTGGCCAGCTCGACGGTGATGGCCTCGCCGTGTTTGCCCGATTCTGACCAACTAACCAATCCAATCTCGCCGTTGGCCACGTAGCGGCGTTCTCTTTGGCGAGTGGCTTCGCACCAGCCATCTCGACGGCCGTTCTTCAGCTGTATCACCTTGTCGCCGAGGACAATCTGATGATCGCCGGCCGGTCGGGCAAGCTGGCGGTTGCCCAAGAAGCCTCGGTGCTTCGATCGCTCGATCATTTCGCGCCGGAAAGCCAGTTGGAGGCGGCGGTTCAATTCGTCGGTACCGATTGGGAGCCGTCGGATCGGGGAGAGGATCTGCCATCGCTCTGGCGCAGGGCGGCCATCGCGCGAGAAGGACTTGTCGAGGCCGTTCGGGGTGGCGTCTCCATGGAGCACGGACTCGTATATAGCCTCGTCGACCTGGCGGTGCAGATCGGCGGCGTCGCTCCAGAACCGGACGGCCACGTCCTGGCCTTCCAGCTCATTTCGGGCAATCTGCGACAGAGGCGCATCATCGTCGACGAGTGCCTCGCCGTCTGTGTACCCGTCAGAGAGGCGAAGACCCAGGCTTGTAGCGCTCTCGAACCGACCGCGGAGCGTCAGACGAATGAGCCGCTTCCGGCGGGCATCATCTCGATCGAACCACGTGATGAGGTCTGAGAATGGACGGCCGGGACCGATCGGAGGAAGCTGATTGGGATCGCCCATCAGTACGAGGCGGCGGACGCCATTGAAGTCGATCGCCCTGAACAGTGTTGCGAGCAGATCGATCGGGATCATCGACGCTTCGTCGATGAGAACGGTCGCCGCCGATTGCTGCTTGCCCCCCTCACGTCGCAGGGCAAAGGTTGGGAAGTCGATCCATCCGAGTTCTGCGAGGAATTGATGGACGGTCTTCGCATCACGCTGCGTTGACTGCTGGAGCCGAATTCGGGCCTTGCCGGTCGGTGCAAGCAGGAGAACCGAGGTCTTGCCGTCCAGGGCATCAATTCCGTCGAGAAGCGCCCTCGCGACTGTGGTCTTTCCCGTGCCGGCCCTGCCGGTCAAGACGCAGAGCCGGCTTTGGATCGCAAGCTCGAGGGCGCCTGCCTTCTCGCCTCTGGCCGCTTCTTCATCCGGGGAGGCCTGGCTCCCGGCGAGAACAGTGCCGAGGATAGCCGCCCAATTGACCCCGGAAGGGGCGTATGTCTTGCCAACCATTTTGGCAAAGCGATCCCGCACCAGATCCTCGTCCTCTGCGATTGTGCGCAGGGCGAGGAGGCTTCGGTCGCCATCGTGGGTCATGCGGAGGCGTTCTTCATAGAAGTCCGCGTGCGCGTCGAGGTGCACGGGATCCGGCGTCACGCGGCGGTCGTGGGCCAGAAGACGCTCTGCCTTGCCACACGCTTCAGACAGTGGCAGGACTGTGTCGCCAGCTTCGGCCGCCGTCTTCAGAGCCTCCGCCAAGAGAGCACGAACGCGCCGATCATCGTCAGGGGCTATCGGCTGTTCATTCGACTGGATCGTCTTGGGAGGGAGCAGCACGTGGTCGACCTGTCCGAATCCAATCTGCTCGGAGTCTTCGGTGCCTCGGTCCAGCTCCGCAATGAGGTATGGGTTCGACAGCAGCTCTTCGTCGGTCGCCGCAATGCCGGCCTCGGCCCGCTTGGTCGGGTGGACAAGTCTCTCCACCTGACTCTGGGCAATGTCGGCTCGTGCGAGCAGCCTCAGGAGGTCCCGTCTCGTCGAGGGCTCGCCCTTCCAGCGATCTCCAGCCTTGATCAGGGCCGCCGTGTGTCCCGCCGGGGCGATAGTTCGACCCTCCAGCATTGCGAGTGTCGCCTCCCATGGGTCCGCGCCCTCGCCTCTGGTTCGGCTGAGGAGATCTCGCTGGAACGTGACCGCCGTCTTCACGCCCAGGTATCCAAGCACTGCCGCAATGCCAGGGTATGCGCCCCGATCGGTCCAAAGCTCCCCAAGAGCTTGTTCAAGCCACGCTAGGTGGAGGTCCCACGGACCGGCTACATGGCCTTCGTCCCGGACGCGACGAGTGGCGTCCATCACCCGCTCGACGATGGTTATGGCGGAGTCGTCAGAGACGTGCTCGGCGACGTAGGAGAAACTTGGCGTAAGGCTCTCGGGTACGACGCAGAGGACGTCCTCGAAGGCCCACCCGCCTCTGGCGTACTCCTGTAGTGGTAGTCGGAACCCTTGCGCTGGGAAATCCTGGGTGATGGCCCGGGACCAGACCGGATAGGTCTTGGGGAACTTGGCCGTCGCTCCGAAGTTCTCCTGACGGCCGACCCGTGCGATACGCCCTACTCCTGCAATGATTCGCTGGCTCGTGTCCAGGAAGGGCTGGCCATCCTTGAGGTAGAAGAAGACCAGCGATTTGCGGGGCTCGAGAGCGGCAAAGAACTCGTCAAGGCGTTCGATCTGAAGCTCGGGCTCGTACTCCCAGCCGCCCTCCTCCCGAAGCATTCGTCCATAGGGACTTGTCGCGAACGAGTACGGAAGAAGTTCCTCCGTCACGCTTCCGAGGCCGCGGTCAAGCGGATCGTGGTGGACGATGTCATACGCGGTCGGGGAATACGCTCCGGGATCCCTGCTGCAGGGCGGTCGGAATCGCTTGAGCGGGATGGAGCTCAGGGTCTTGCCCGCGTGGTCCACTTCAGCTTTGTCGTCGCGGGCGTCCCGAATGTGCTCGTGCACGACGCATGAGGCGTTGCCGAGAGGGTCGGCACATACCGTTCCGTCCCAGCCGCTGTCATGCCAAGTCAGGCGCGCACTCAAATGCACCGTCATCGCCCGCTCCCCGAGCCTACACTGCCCATGGATCGTCGGACCCGTTCAAGCCAGTTCGTACGATAGGGGATGGACCGTCGTTCGGGGCCGCCGCTGGGTCGAGATGGGTCACTTGAGGGAGCGGAATGGCAGCAATTCCAATCTGCAAAGGTGCCGTCGTCAGTTGGCGCAACGGGCCTACGGGCAACCTCGGCGTCGTCGACGAAGCTAGTAACGGCCGGGTCCTCGTCCGCTTCGACTCAGGCGAGACGATGCAATTCGCATGGCCAACCCCCGTTCTGGAGCGGATCGTTTTCAAGACCGGCGATCAGGTCGAAACCAAGGCAGACCACGAGGTAGGCGTGGTAACAGCCATCTCCGTTGCCACCGGGGGCGTGTTTGTCTATCAGATCAACCTCGCGGGCGGGGCGCTGAAGTCAGTGATCGAAACCGGCGTTCGGCCGGCGATTATCACCGACCCGATCGCTTTGATCAGGGCCGGGCGCCTCAGCTCTGCGCGAGCCGCCAACCTTCGGATAGCTGCCACCAGGATCATCTTCGCCCATCAGTACGACGAACTCTCGTCGCTGGCGAGCTCTCGCGTCGAAATCAAGGAGCACCAGGTCGCAGTCCTGCACCGGGTTGCCACCACCTACCCTCATCGCTTCATCTTGGCCGACGAGGTTGGTCTTGGTAAGACGATCGAGGCGGGCCTGATCCTCAAGGAGCTCAGAGCTCGCGGAGTTGCCAAGCGGGTTCTGGTGCTCGCGCCCTCCGGGATCGTTGGCCAGTGGCAGTACGAACTTCGACGGAAGTTCAACGAGCCGTTCGCTAACTACAACAAGGCCACGATCACGGTGCTGCAGGCCGAGAATCCGGGTGACAACGTCTGGACTCTGAGAGACAGCGTCATCGCCTCGACCACTTACGCCTCCTGGGACGAACACCGTCGTAAGCAGATTGCACTCGCGGGATGGGACCTCGTCGTTATCGATGAGGCCCACCATGCGCGGAGGACTCGCGAAGGGGAGGGTCGGTATCGATCGACGAACCTCTACCGACTCGCAGAAGCCCTGGCTGATCCTGAACAGGGTCACTCGATCGGGTTCCTCCTCCTGACCGCCACGCCAATGCAGCTCGACCCCTTCGAGTTGTACTCACTCATCGATCTGCTCGATCCAACTCTCTTCGCCGATCCGCGGGACTTCGAGGAGCATCGAAGTGAGCTGCGAGGCCTCAACCTCACGGTGGACCGGATCGACCGCTGGCCGACCCTTGACGAGGAGGAGAGGACACTCGCGCGAGAGGCGATATCGGAGTTCTTGTCGCCCGTCGGCGATCTCAACGAAAGTCTCGCCACAGTCGATGGACGAGCCGGTATTCGCGCCGAGCTTGCCACCAAGCATCGGTTGAGCGAGGTCCTCATTCGAAACCGCAAGTCTCGCGTTGGCGGATTCATGCCCAGGCATGCGAGCGTCTGGCATGTTCAAATGACCGAGCTTGAGACAGAAGCGTATGAGGCGGTGACGGGGTACGTGCGGAGTGGGTATGCGCAGTCGCGTGCCCAGAAGAACAACGCTCTCGGCTTCCTAATGGCTGTCTTCCAGAAGCTCAACTCGAGCAGCTCGTACGCCATTCGCCAGTCTCTTCTACGTCGGATCGAGAAGCTCGAAGACGGACTGCCCTCCGGCGTCGCTGGATCCGAGCCGGAGGAGGATGAGCTCGAGGAGGGCCGAGCTGAAGACGCCCTAGATGCCTTCATGGGCATCAGCGCTCGCCAACGCCTGGAAGATGAGATCACTGAGCTAGCCAGGATCGTCCAGCTCCTGGACCGAATCGGAGTGGACTCGAAGACCAATGCACTCGTCGCGGGGCTCAATGAGCTGCTGCAGCTCGAGGCACAACCAAAGGTGCTCATCTTCACTCAGTCCCGAGACACGCAGGAGTACCTCGCTCGCCACCTGGCGGGCGGACGATGGGCGATCAACATCTTTCATGGGCAGCTCGATTCACAGGAGAAAGACCGAGCTGTGGCCGCTTTCCGCGATGGCTTCGGAGCTCAAATCCTGATCTCGACTGAGGCTGGCGGCGAAGGGCGCAACTTCCAGTTCTGCCACAACCTTGTGAACTACGACCTGCCGTGGAATCCGATGAAGGTCGAACAACGAATTGGCCGCCTCGACCGCATCGGCCAGAAGCACGATGTGCGGATCTTCAACTTCTCGGTCACCGGCACCATTGAGGAGCGCGTGCTGGATGTCCTCGCCAACCGTATCCGCGTCTTCGAGGAGACCATCGGCGGCCTCGACCCAATCCTGGGCGCCGTCGAGAGTGATCTCAAGCACGCGTTCTCCCTCGCGCCGGCAGAAGGCAGGAGGGCGCTTGCGAATCTCGATCAGGTTCTCGAGGCAAAGATCCGCGATGCCCGCGCAGCGGAGCGAATGCTGGCCGATCTCATCATGGATACGAAGTCATATCGCAAGGATGAGGTCGATGAGTTGCTTGGTCGGCGAGGACCCGTCGATACAGATGCATTGAAGCGCTTTGTACTTGGCGCTCTTGATGAGCTCGGCGCAACGATCGCGCGGGACGAGAGCCTTCCGGGCGTCTTTGAGCTTCGGCTCAAGGGGCAATTCGAGAACAACTTTCCTCAGTTTGTTCGGGATGGCCTCGTTCGGCGGGTCACCTTCGATCCATCAGTTGCTCGGGACCATGAAGACCTGGAGTTTCTTGCCGTAGGTCACGAGATTGTTGACGCGCTGCTGAGCTATGTCCGAAGCAAGGAGCACGGCGCCCGCACATGCGTCCGACGGATCAAGACCAACGAGCTGCCTGCAACGCAGGGCTGGTTCTTCACGTTCATTCTCGAGTTCGAGGCGGTGCGCAGTCTCAAGGAAGTCTTCGCCGTATTCGTCGGACCCGATGGCGTGGCCGATATCGATCTCTCCGACCGGTTGCTTGACTATTCGCTGCGGCTAAGGCGGGAGGATTGGGGCGAGGCCACCTTGCCGGATCGAGACGAGACGTTCGAGGCCGCCGAGCAGTCTGCGCGAGAACTCGCTCTTGGCCGGCTGGTGTCGCGGCAATCTGAGCTCGAAGTGAGCAACTGCGAACGCGTGGCGCAAGAACGCGACAAGCTCGACCGGTTCTACGCCTACAAGCGAACAGCCGCCGAGGAGAAGGTCGCGGCCGTTCGAGCGACTCTGGAGCGCCTCAGCGGCTCTGAGGACGCGGACGTACAGCGGATCTTGCCGGTTTGGCGGAAGAACCTGCAGAACGCCGAGCGCGACCTCGACGCAGTTGCCGGGGAACGTGAGCGCCGGCTCGGGCAGCTCACTGGCCAGGAGACTGTGACGGCCCAAATCGAGACGTTGAGCGCAGCCTGGGTCGAGATCATTCCCGACGATAGGGCCGAACCAGCCGACGGCTAGATCGCTCGGGCTGACCGAGTCAGAAGCTACCGATGGCGCCGCCAGCGCTCGAGCGCCTCGTATTGCGCGGCCTCAAGCGGATCATCGGACATTGGCCGAGCCTGGACGCGCGCAGACTCGAATGCCAACGAGGAGTTTCGGGCGGCGGGCGGACAGTCTGCGTCCGCCAAGACACGAATATCGCTGTCGATCCAGTAGCCGGTGGACTCGAACGAGACGAAGCCGTGATCCCGAAGATGAAACAGAAAGCCGGATAGGGCGGCGAAGACCCCCCTGCTGGAGCCACCTTCCATCCATGAGCGACAGGCGTGATTGAACGAGAAGGTATCCCCTACGTGGTCTTGTATGCACTCCAGGAAGAATCGGCCGTGCCAGTAGGCGTGGTAGCGCCATATGCCGCCATCATGGGGAAGCTGGACTTCGAGGATAGGCATGGCTGATCGACATTTGGTCTCGACTTCAACGCGGAAACCAGCCTGGTAGTCGCGTCTCTCACACTCTTCACGCTGGACACGGTAAGCGGCCTTTCGGGTACGTTCCTCACGGAGACGCTCCGCCTCCGCCTCCCGCCTCGCCATCGCGTCGCGGATTATTCGATCGCGTTCAGCTCGCTCCGCCTCGATCCGTTCGGCCGCAGCCTGATCGAGCTCGTCGACAGGCGTCCGGAAGCCCTTTGCCCCGATGCGACAATCCACTATCGGGTCGACTCCGACAAGCACATCATGCGGCGCCAGGCGACGTGGCATCTCGCCGCACCAAGGGTCTGTCCATCGGAGCGCCGTGGCGACGGTGCCATTGTCCGGGTTGATCCAGTACGGACCGACTGAGGCCTCCCACATGGCCGCCGCGATCGGGCCTAGCAGTAGCCGCCCAGCTAGATACTCGGCTCGGGCTTGTCGAAAATAGCGCGGGGTGTGGCCAAGAAGCCAGACGTCGTCGATCCCCTGGCTGCGGTAGCCATCGTGACGGCGGACCCACTCGTCAAGGGTCAAGGCCGCGTACTGCACCTCGAACGCAAGCCGGCGGCCATCCGGGAACTCGGCGAGAACATCTGGGACCTGCCCGTTTTCCACAGCCTCTTCGTCAACGACCACTCTGGCGTCGGGGTAGGTCTCTCGCAGCCAATCACCAACCAGCCGCTTCCCGGTGTAGTGGAACCAGCTTTCTGGGGTATGGCTTCCGTTGCCGATCCATATGTGGACGAAGTGGTCGCGCCGGCTTCCTCCGCTAGTCGTGTAGCGAGGGTCGGGGCACTCCGGTATCGGGCAAATGAGCTGCCCACTCCGGGCGCGTTGCCGCAACTCGAGAGCCTGGCCTACTTCGATGCGGACGAGAGGCGCCTCCCAGGGCAAGGTTGTGTCGCGGGCGAAGAGCTGGCGCCGCTCGCCTGATGCGGCGAAAACCTCCGCTGCTGAATGGCGGCCGCCTGTACGGTTCATGGCGATACAGCTACCCCAAGCGCATGCCAGCTAGCTTGTCACTGGTGTGTCTAGCGAGAGGGCCGCGAGGGTGACCTGGCACCGGGGCGAAGAGCGCCACCACTCGGGGAGCTCTTGGTGGGAATCTGCGGCAGAACTGTGGATAACTTGGTCGGTCATCGAACGCTCGTTCTGATAGCCACTCATCACAGGCGCTCGCCTCGTGGCGCTAACCACTACATGTTGTGGTCACGACCCTCGAACTTGGCTACATCTTGACAGCTGGAGCCCGGCCGTCGGGGCGCTTCGCAGCTATTGAGCACGCTGGACCCCACCAGAAGAAAGGAATAGATTCGACTGATCCAGCCTCTCCCTGCGGGTAGAAGGAGAGCTTCGACTTTCAACTGAACAAGAAGAGCGGGCGGTTCATCTGCTTGGCCGCAAGAACCACCCGCTCCGAGCGATCAGGTCGTTTGCTCCGGGTTCTGTCTGCCCGGATGGGGTCATTTCATACCCCGCGCCCTGTTCCCTTCTGATGCTACGGGCAGTCGGACGCCTGGGTCAAACCGGGCCGCCATTCCACACATGACGGAGGCCTGACATGGGCAAGAACCAGCACGCGGTGCCGTTCGGCGAACAGTGGGCGGTCCGCGGGGAGGGCAATGGCCGGCGGACCTCCATTCATGACACGCAACGTGAAGCGGTCGAAGCCGCGCGCGAGATCGCGCGCAATCAGCACAGCGAGCTGTTCATCCACGGCGAGAACGGTCGGATCCGCGAGCGCGATAGCTACGGGAACGACCCTTGTCCGCCAAAAGACAAAGACTAGGAGCGATACCTTGGGTACTGGCAATCCGAGTTCCTATCCGAAGCCGAAGAGGCCTCGCGTCCTCCCGCCTGGCGGGGCAGGCCCTGAAGTCCCCGTCGATCCCTGCGGCGACACCGCGTTGATGGCCGTTGCGCTAGAGGCGCTCGTCGAGGTCGGCGCTCGGGTGACGACCGTGCCGGTCGGTCACGAGATCGTTGTCCAGTCCGGAGGAAGACGGGTCGGCACGATTTCCGGCCCAGACGCCGAGCGCATCCGATCCTGCGCCGAACGACGCTGGATGTACGAAGGCACGATCATCGCGATCGAGCCACAAGCGTGCGCTGAACTCCATGGCGTCCGTCGATATGTTCGCCGACCAGCTCGCTCTCGGGCTCGGCGAGGCACCTTGCGACACCTGCTTGTTCTCGCCTGACCACGCTGGCGGTTGCCCAGGTGAGGGTAGCGGAGGTGCATGTACCGACTCCCTCAACCCGGCGCAGGAGGATTTTGGTGAGCGGGTCACAGAGTGCGGAGGCCTTGACCTCGCCTTGACTCACGCCAGTCCAGAAGCGCCGCTGGGCCTGCCCGGCTTTGTTCCTCAGGTTGATGGCACTGAAATCGGGCTAGCCGTTCAAAGACCCTGGATTGCCCTGAGAGTTCGAGAATGGCGTGCTCGGGCGCGAGCCGTGCGGAGCCAGCAGGTCGATCGTAACGAGGTCCTTCACTTAGCTCCAGGATGCAAGCTTGTCCTGCTCATCTTCGCGAACGACCCGTATCTCGAGCGCCTCTGGGCGAACCGCCACGAGTTCCTCGCCGACCTGGCGGCGCTTCGCCCAGATGCCGTCGTCTGTCCGGACTTCTCGGTCTGGCTCACGGGCTCGTGGCTTGAGCGACAGTACTCGATCGTGCGGACAATTCGCTTCTTCGGCCTGGTCCAGGAGCTAGGCATCCCAGCCATCCCTAATGTCTTCATGGGCGACGAGCGTCAGATGGATGAGTGGGCTGAGTGGCTCAATACCAATCCCGTCGTGACCATCGCCATGGATCTCCAATGTCTCCAGCCGACTGTTCGGTCGGACTTCTACGACCTTCTCGGTCGTTTCCGCCGACAGCTTGCGTGCCCGCCCGATTTGCTCGTGACCGGGCTTGGCGACCCAGCGTTCGTGCGGGCCGTGGCATCCCGCTGGCAGAACGTTTCCTTCTCGACCAACGACTGGATGACTGCTCGCAAGTTGTGGCGGACGAAGACCCGGCCCGATGGCTCGACCACCCGATACAGGATGCCGCTGGGAGATCCCAAAGCGCTCCTGCTGGAGGAGATCGAACGTCGCGAGGCTGTCATAAACGAGAATCCAACGCTCTGGTCAGCTGCCCTCTTTGGCCGCCAGGGACCTGCACCTGAGCCCCTTGCTCCTGCTCCCGATGGCCTTTGGCGTCGCAAGAGCAATAGGCACCGGGCTGCGTAGGTCGGGCATTGTCGACCAAGGCGGAGCTATGGCCTTGTCAGCCGTTCGCTGCTGTCCCTCCCGGCGCCGAAAGGGCCAAGTAGAACGTGCAGCTCAACGCGGAAGTGGCGAAGTCAGCCAGCCGGTCGGCTGGGATTGCGACGACGACGCTGCCCAGCTTCGGCGGGACGGCGGCGATGCCGGAGCCTGATTGCGTTCGGCTGAAAGCCTGACCGTCTGGCGTGCGAAGGGCAAGGATCGTGAGGTTCGTCCCTAGGACGGTTGAGGTCGGAGCCGGAGACGCAGCCACGCCGTTCTTGAGCACGTTCGGCACCGCGACGACGGTGACCTTCGCGCCCGGCGAGAGCGCGCCGCCCACGGCCTGCGACGGATCGACCGGGATAGCGAATGCCACCTCGCCCGGCTGAAGCGCCGCGCCGAAGCCGAATGCCTGCTGGCCCGGCGTTTGTTCGAGTGCTCGCGTGTCGATCTCCTGGCCGGCGAGGATCGTCATAGCGGCGTATTGGCCGACGACCTGGTCCGTCGACTGGGCGGCATTCGTCGAAACGTCGACTGGCGCGACCTTCACCAGCTCAATCATGTCGGGCGTGAGCTTGGCCATCGCCGGTAGGTCGGCAGTTGCGCGGACGACTGCCGCGCGGGGCACCTGGAGGTAGTAGAGGAAGCCCGCCACGAGGCACGCGACCACGAAGATGACGATGTAGGCAGTTCGACGGGCGCGCACGGCGGCCTCCCTTCCTTATTGGTTCACGGCGGAGTAGATGACCGTCACGCCAACCGTTCCGGACACGGTCTCGGTCCGGACGGCGCCGTTGTCATAGGTGGTCTGCAGATCGAGGGTGAGCTGGACTGGATAGCTCGCGGTACCCGGCAAGGGCTGATCCCACTGGATCGCAATCGGCACATCCGGGGCATAGCTGCCGGTCGGCGTCGCGTCGGCAGCGTCGTTGGCGCCCGCCTCGTAGTGGTAGCCGACGAGTCTCGTCTTCGCGCCGCCAATGACGACCCCGCCCGAGAGCATGTATCCCTCGGTGACGATGTCGGCCCGCGGGAAGAGCGAGCAGTGCAGGCCACGGGGCCAGTAGATCTGGGTGTGCCCCGCTGCGTCGGCAGGTATCGGCGTGCCATCCGGAAGGGTCCCCGACGGACTTCCCGCGACCTTGACGACCGGCGGGATGTACTGGATCGGCGCCCCTATTCCGCTTGCGGTGTTGCTGATGTTGATCGCGACGGGGACGAGCTGCTCGAATGGCGTCCCGTCGGGCGCGAAGAAGGCGCCGTAGGCCTGGCCGGTGACGTGCGCGATGACGACGACGTCGAACTGGCCAGGCCCGTAGGTGTGCGTCGTCGTGAGCCCGAATGGGTTCGCCGGATCCGGCGGGAACGTCGCTGTTGAGTCGTCGCCAAACCTCACGGTCCAGGTCGTCACCCGAACGGAACTCGGAACGACGTACGCCTGGATCGCGCCGTTGAGCGCATTAAGCCACCCAGCGGTCAGTTGCGCCGACACGGTGCGCTCGCTGTCGGCCGGCGCGTCCTGGGGATCGACAGACACGTGGAGATACAGGTTCATGCCGGCGGACGTATTGGCGTGGATCCCCATGCCCGGCTTGCCCGGCGTCGTGATCACCTGCAGAGGATTGGTGAAGTTGACCGGCTGGCCAGAGCAACCGTTCTCGTAGACCCAAACCCAATACACCCATTCGTTCGGAGCGACGACGGCTTTGAGCTGCCACACCGAGCAATACCCGGAGCTCGACGGCGTTGCCCACTGACCGTCCGCTTGAACCCCGACGAATGCATGGCCGTCGGGCGAAGTCCAGTCCGTCATGGCGATAGCGATATGCCCGCCGAAGGCGCTTGCTGGGGCAGCGGTGCCTGCGAGAAGAACGGCGGCGATGGCAAGGGCGGCAAGGTGCTTCATTGCCGCCCCACGTAGGAGTCCATGAGCCAGAGGCCGTTGACGAGCTTCAGCGTCGCCGTGACGTGGACCGGAGCCAGAACGGTGGGCGTCTCGAGCGCGACACCGGTACTCGGGTTGATGTCGTAGCCGCCCTCCGTGTAGTCGAAGTCAACGGTTGCGGTGTCACCGGAAATGCGGCTGGTCATGTTGTCGAGCCGTTCCACGGTGACGACTGAGGCCCGGTTGACGCCCTGCGCGCCGCCGGTCCATCCGGAGACGGTCAGATATGCGCTCGAGTCCTTGCTCGTGACGTAGGGCTCGACAAGCGTCGGGTCGTTCGTCTTGAGTGCCTTTGCGAACGCGTCGAAGAACGCTCGCGTCGCTCCCTCAGGACTCAGGCGAGCATCAGTGGGCGTCGACGCTGGAGTCGTAGTTGCGGACGGAGTTCGTGTGGGCGTCGAGCTCGCACTGGGCGCGCTTGATCCCATCGAGCCGAAGGCGGCGACAGCCGCGACGACAACGGCCACTGCTACCACGGCAACAGCGGCGACAACCGGCAGGCGATACCTCTCGTTCATGGCTACGTCCTCGCGGCAGCAGACCCGACAAGGGTCAGGGAGATCGTGGACGGTAGGCCCACGACGCTGAGCAAGCCAATGCGGACCGGCGCGGCCAGGCGGATCGTCACAGTCGGCGCGGTCACGGCCGAGCCCGTGATTGGATCGACTCCGCTATTCGTCACGACAACGTCGGCGGACGCTGCCGCATCCGAGGGGCTCTCGGCCAGGAGGCTGCCGAGGCCGTCGAGGTTCTGGGCGAGGTACTGGCGCGCGAGCTGGTCGGCTTCATCGGGCAGCAGGCGTGGCGGCGCTCCAGCGGCGAGCGCGGTCGGATCGAGCGCCTGGGTTGCCGTCAGCGCGGCCATATCGAGATCGGCACGAATCCGAGAGCGGAGGTCCTCGACCGAGCCGACGACGTAGACGAGCGACAGAACGAGGACGAGCAGCGGGAACAGGACCACGGCATACACCGCTACTTGTCCGCGTTCGCCTGGTCGCCGCGCCCTCATCAGTGCGTCACCTCGCTGCGGGTCGTGAAGTCCGAGCTCATCGGCACGTCCCATCCGCCCATGAACGGGATCGAGGCATGCGAGGTGACCGAGAGGTGGACCTGGATCGGCTGGCCCCAATCGGCAACGGCCGGGCTCACCGAGACCGTCACGGTCGATGGATTGATCCCGCCGTCCTGGAGTTCCAGATCGATCCTGTCGCGGACCGCCTGGTCGTCCTGTCCGTCCACCGCGGCCTGGCGGGCGCCGGCGGCAGCGGCCGAGTCGAGGACGAGCCGGGTGTGCTCAAGCTGGCCGAACGTGACCACGCCGAACAGAACTGGAACCAGAACGAGCGGTACAACAAGAACAGCTTCGACGGTCGCCTGTCCGCGCGAGTCGCGAAGCCTGCGCCACAGCGCCCGGCGGCTCATGGCGTTCCCATCAGCTGCTGGACCAGCTGGTTGATCTTCGCGGCCAATCCGTTGTTCCAGGCCATGACCGCGCCGGCCAGGACGATGAGGATGATGCTGGCGCCGATGATGTACTCGACCGTCGTCAGGCCTCGCTGGTTGGTATGGGCGAGATCCCAGAGTCGCCAACCGATCTGTTCAAGCTTCTTGCGCATGTCCTGGATCACCTCCATCTCCTAAATCCTTCCGATAGCCCCAACGAAAAGGGGCACGATCACGAGCAGCACGAACTCGGGCAGGTAGATGCCGGCGAGGATAGCGGCGAGCTTGGGCTGAACCATCGAGGCCGAGCCCAGCAGCCGGTTCTGCTCGTCGTCTCGAAGCGCACGCTCGTGCTCCGCAAGCACCTCGGAGACTCCCTTGCCGAGGCGGCGGGCCGATCCGAGTGAAGCCGCGAGCTCGTCGAGGGCTTCGAGGTCTGCGGCCGTGGCGATGTCCTGCAATGCCGTGAAGAGGTCGGAGCCGATCCCGTACGCGGCCACGGCGGAGCGCACCTGTTCCGCGAGCAGATGCCGCCCACCCGACGACTCATGGAGGGCGTCCGAGACCTCGGCGACCGCGTGCTCCAGGCCGGACTTGGCAGCAAGCGGCCGAACGAGTGCGAGGAAGTCGGGCAGTTCGCCGAGCAGTTCGGCCTGGCGTTTCCGGGTTCGGTAGCCGAGATATTCGGTCGGGAAGATGTATCCGGCGAACGCGGCGGGAAGGGCGATCAGGAAGACGATGGGAACGACCGCGGATATGGCGACGCCGACGAGGAGGATCCCGCCACCGAGCACGAGCTTCGCCGCGTACACCTCCGCGGGCGATACCGACGCGGGGTCCAGACCCGCGCGAACGATCGTCGCCTCGTTGATCTGCGACGCGAGCGATGGCATCCGCTGGGCCAGCCTTCCGGCGACCGGGGCGACGATCCGCTCCCACCACGGCTGTTCGGACGTCACGAGCCGCTCGTACCGCTCGCGTGGCAACGCCACCGCACGCGCGGCCTCGAGGCGTCGCGGTGAAGCGAGCCACGGGCCGAAGATCGCCATGAGCAGGCTGAAGACCGCGATCGAGACCGCGACGGCGCCCAGGAGCGGCAGCAACATCGCTAGACCTCCAGGCGCGTCACGCGCCAGGACAGCCAGATCCCCGCGAACTCGAGGCACACGGCGGCCGGCAGCAGCACGAACCGGCCGAACTCTGTGTCGAATACCGGGGCAACGAGGTCGTGGTTGGCAAGTAGCAGATAGAGGAAGAGGCCGGGAATGACCAGGGCCAGGAACGTCGCCTGCATCCGGAGGCCACGACTCTCCGCAGCGGCGCTCCGGGCGACACGCTGGTTCGATCGGGCGGCTTCGCCGAGGGCACTGAGCACTTCGGCGGCCGCCTTGACTGGCTGGTGCGTTCGGGTCAGGACGATGAGCGCGTCGTACACGAGAGCGAGGTTCCGGCCCGCCTGGCGCCGCCTGATTTCGGAGAGCGCTTCGGACGGCGCCTCGCTCGCGAAGTAGCGGCCCAGGACTTCGTTGAAGTCGGCCTTGACCCAGCGGTGGCGGGCGGCTTCCGCGGCGGCCGCGAACAGGTCCGGGTAAACGCCGCCGGCAGCCGCACGGTTGACCATGGCGCGCAGGACACGCGGCGCGTCGTCCGCCGCGGCGCGAGCCTCGATTCCTGTGAGATAGCGGACATACCAGCGCGGTGCGAAGAGGCCGACAACGAAGCCCAGTACTGCGAGTGGCACCGACAGAACCCAGCCCAGCAAGCCGAGCACGATGGGTGCGGCGACCTGAAGCGCGAGGAACGTTCGAGGATCCAGTGACAGCCGAGCTTTCGCGAGCTCGTCTCGGGATCGCTCGAGGCTGTGCTCAAAGACGCCGCGGATGCCCGCCTCCAGGCGAGGTGCGGGATCAGCCTTGCGCGGCGCCAGCGCGAGGATCAGAGCGCCAACGGCAACCGCCGCGGCGAAGGCACCAATCAGCTCCACGGCTCACCACCTTGCGGTTCGAGCCGCGCAAGCATCCGGGCCGAAGGCCGCCAGCCTTCATGGCGAACCCAATCGGGCGCGCTGTCATGCCGCAGTCGAGCCTCGAACAGGCTGGTAAGTGCGTAGGCGCCGTCGGGGCCGACGCCGTCGAGGGCGGCGACCTGGCGGACAATCCGCAGGCCGGACGAGAGACGCCGGAGAACGACCACGACGTCGAAGACGCGGGCGATGTAGGCGCGCAGATCGGCGAGGGTCAGGTCGTGCATGCTCTGGCGAGCGAGGAGCTCGATGCGGAAGAGGGCATCCTCGGCCGAGCTCGCGTGGACCGTGGTGGCCGATCCGTCGTGGCCGGTGTGTAACGCCTGGAGCGTGTAGAAGGCCTCCTTCGGCATGCGCACTTCGCCGACCACCAGGCGGTCGGGACGCATCCGAAGTGCGTTCGCGACCAGGTCGCCAACGTCGAGAAGGCGGCTCTCCGCTTCGCCTGCCGCGATGTCGTGGGGATGGAGCGTCTCGAGGTTGAAGCGGTTCGGATTGTCGAGGTCCAGTTCGGCCGTGTCCTCGACGACCCCGACACGCTCGGTCGGATCGAAGTAGTCGGTCAGCGAGCGAACGAAGGTCGTCTTGCCGGCACCGGTCTCGCCCGCAATCAGGAAGTTGGCCCGGGCGCGGACGAGCCAGACGAGCAGTCCTGCCATCTCGGCGGACAGTCCGCCTTCGGTGACCCAGTCGCGTCGATGGTCTCCGCCAGGCAGTAGATCGAGCCGCAGCCGGTTGAACTTGCGGATGGACAGGTAGGGTCCGCCGACCGGCGGGATGACCGCGTTGACGCGCGAGCCGTCGGCCATGCGGGCGTCGACGATCGGATGGGCAACCGAAAGCTCGCGCCCGGCCAGGGCTGCGATCCGCTCGGAGAGCTCGATGAGTTCGCGGGCAGAGCCGAGCCGGACATCGGTCGACTCGAGCCGGCCCCGGCGCTCGACGAACACGGTGTCCGGGGCGTTCACGAGGATGTCGGAGACTTCGGGATCGGCCACGAGCGGCTGCAAAGGACCGAGTCCGACAACTGCCGCTTCGACGGCTGCCACGAGAGCGGGCGTCGGGGAGAGGTCGAGTTCGGGGTCGTCGAGGACTGCGGTGATCGCGTCGCGCAGAGTCTGCTCGCCGTCGGCGGTCCTGCCGAAGGGGTTGAGGATGTCGGCCGGTACTCGGGCGACGATGAGCTGGCGGATCCGGCCCATGGTTGCCGGCGGAAGCTGCCGAACGACCGGCAGCGGGATCGGCTCCGTGCTCATCGATGGCCTCCGGGCAGCAGACCTCGCAGCAGCCCGGCGGACTCGCGGCGATGGCCGTTGGTATTGCCGAACGCGGGCCAGACGATCCGGGCGAGGGGCATGAGCGACTCGCGGACTTCGGGCCTGATGCGCCAGGCAGGAACGCCGGACTCGCCAGCAAGGTCGAAGGTCGGTTCGCGCGGGACGGCGACGAGCAGGTCCAGGCCGGCGTCGCGAGCGATCTGGGCGAGCTCGCGATCGTCGTCGACCTCGTTTGCGACGAGGGCGAGCTTGCGACCCAGGTGCAAGCCGCGGGCCATCGTCGCGAGCCGGTAGGCGTCAGCCAGCGACTCGGTCGTAGGCCGGACGATACCGAGGACAAGGTCCGCGTGCTCCATGAGGTAGCGATGGCCCTCGTCGAGCGCGAACCCGAGGTCGGCGACGACCAGGGCGGTGTCCGATCCGTGCGCCGCATCGAGGAGCGTCTGCGCCCCACCCGCGAGGAACTCGTTGTCGGGGGCATCGAACACGGCGTCCCGGCCCGACATCCGCGGATGTGGCGGCAACGTCAGAACTTCAACGCCGTGGCGGGTGCTGACAACGAACCGGCGCGCGGCCTCCGGCTCGCGCCATGCATCTGGCGTCCAGGCGGTCGAGAGGTTCGAGGGCGGCACGCCAAGACGGATCGCCGCCGCGGGCGCGAACCGGGCCGCATCGAGGAGGAGCACTCGGACGGGGGCCGCCGGGTTTCCATCGATCCCAAATCGGGCGGTCTTGCCGACCAGAGACGCGGTCTCGACGGCGAGGGTCGTCTTGCCGACGCCGCCCGCGAACGAGAGGAAGCAGACGAGCCGGGAATCGCCGACGAGATGCGGCAGGATGGGGGTGTCGGGCGCCGCCAGTTCTGGCGGTCGGACCTCCGAAGGCGATGGCTCGTCGGTCTCCCCCGCCACCACACGCAATCGGACCGACCGATCCCACATTGGGCTGCGCTCCTGAGGCGGCGCTGCGGGTTCCGGACCCGAGGCAGCCTGGAGCACGGAACGCACAGTAGGCTGATTAGTATTAAGTGCGACTGGCCGTTCCGGTAGGTCGGGCTCACCCGTCGGGTCGCCGGTCGCAGGGGTCGCAACGAACCAGCGCCTCTCGCTTCGGGCGAAGCGCGCGAACCGCATGAGCCAGCGATACCCGGGCTCACCACGGATCGAGATCACCGCGACGCCAAAGATCGGCGCCGCGACCAGGACCGCGAGAGTAAGCCGCAGCGGCAGCCAGATCGGCAGCAGGTTGAGGATGAACGCGACCGCCGTTGCCGCGCCGGCAAGGCCGAGCTGGGGCGCGGTTAGGCCGAACGCGAGCGGGTCGTCGCGCATCGCGTTCTCGGGAACTTCGACCAGGCCGCGCTCCTCGCTCATGGCGGCGGAGGCCTCAAGGGATCCGGCCCCTTGAGCACGATCGGGATGACACCGAACGGGATGAGGAGCATGAGAAGGGCGCACGCCGCGGCGAGCCCGAGCATGGCATTGGTGTCCCCGACCGTCGGCGGATTGCCGACCTGGACGTGGGGCAAGGTCTGGAGGCTGAACAGGATCCACGTGATAGTCCACGCAAACCTGACAGCGAGGAGCGCCAGCACGAGCTTGAGCCAGGCGTTGGTGAACCGTTCCGTCGCCGGAAGGGCATACGCCGCGAGAGCAATCGGTCCGACGAGCACGAGCAGCCGTTCAATCGCGCCGAATGCACCGACGAGCATCTGAAGGAACGTGAGGATCACCGCGGCCAGCAGGCCGGCCGATAGCCAGGCGCCGGTGTTCCAGTTGCCGGGGCCCTGGTTCACGTGCGAGTCGAAGCCTGCGTTCTGGAGGACCTGGAACACGCCACCCGACGCAGGCCAGGCATCCGGCCCGCCGACGGCATTGCCCGGGATCGAGACCTGGACCATGGCAAGGTCGGTGGCGGCAATGAACTGCGCGAGGACCGAGACGAGGAAGATACCGAGTACCGAGAGCGTCGCGCCGACGATGAACCGCGGCGTCACGGCGCGGACTGTGTAGGTGGACTCGCCGCTGGTCCGGCTGACCATGATGAGGTAGCCCAGGATCAGGCCACCCAGGGTTATGAGCGGGATCGTAAGGACTAGCATCCGGCCGTAGAGGTCGGTGACCGTGGAGTCGGTCATCGGGTCCAGGGGCGTCAGGAAGTGGCCTTTGAGGTTTCCGATGTCGGCGTTGCAGGCGTCGTGGACCATGTTCGAGTACCAGACCGTCAGGTCGTGGATCGGGTCGCCGATGAACGGGATGTCGCCCTGGCCATTGGTGCTGGTCAGCGACGGGGCCTGTGGCGCCGACGTCTGGGCGATGGTCGCGGGGCTGATCAGGTGGCCCGCGAGCCAGAGAGCAAGGCCGAGCAGGGCGACGGCAAGCGGAACGGCCACGGCACGCGAGACCGGACGCGGCTTGAAGCCCGTCAGGCGTGGAAGACGGTCAAGCGGGAGGTGCGCCGCAATCGACTGGAGGCTGGGGGACGCAGCCATGTCGGTCGACCGCTACGGCGAACTGATCAGGCCGTATGCGACGGCGATCGCGGTGATGGTCCCAACGATGACCGAAGCGAGGAACATCCAGATGAGGCCGTGGATGCCGTTCTCGATCCGTTTGTGCGCCCGATGCTCGGCTTCTGCGTTGGAGCCAGCGAGCGTCTTCTCGATGCCGCCCCAGACAATGACGGCACCCGAGAGCGCGACCCCGAGCCCGATCGTAATCGCGACGAGCGCGCCGATCATGTTCTCGACCGGAGCGAGCGCCTTCTGCGCAGCGGGCGGCACCGAGCTGGCGGCGAGCACCGGGTGCGCGAGAACCAGGGCGACAAGTAGATAGGCCGCGAACGTTGCCGCGAAGGTGAAGAGCCGTCTGGGGACGCGGAGACGACCGATCATGGCTATCTCACCCCGCGGCCTTCTGTGCACCGCCGGTCTGCTCTCGGCGGGTTCGGACGAAATCGGTGATCTCCTGCTCGCTCGCGGTCGCGAGGTCGAGGCCGGAACCACGGAACCAGCTCACCGCGCGGGAGAGTGATCGAAGCCTGTCGTATTCGGAAGCCGGGATTATGGTCACCGCGAGATGGCCGCGGGCGACAATAGTTCGTACCCGGCCCTGTGAGACCTCGTCGATCAGGGTCGCGAAGGCCGCCCGCGCATCAGAGACGCCGACGGTCCGCAGCGGCGACAGGATCGCCCGGGGTTCCGCAGTCAACCGTCGGATCGTCGCGTAGTCGGGGGCTGGCACCGTTGTGAGATCGGCAAGCTCTGAGGGGTCGTTGAGGGCTTCGGGGTAGACGTTCATCGCGTGCAGGGCAGCCAACGAATCCTCGATCCGCCGCCAACGCTCCGCCTCTTCGTGCTGGATCATCACCGCGAGCGGCTGGCCGTCTTTGAGCACGACGACCGGCGTGCCCGCCTCGACGCGCTCGACCACCGCCCGAAGGGTCGTCCGCAGCTCGCGAGTTCCCATAGCCGCAAGAACACCACTGACGGTCACGACGCCTCCTCTTCCCTGACTTCGAAACTCAACTCCTTGGGCGCTGCCTCGAGCACAGCGATCATGCGGTTCCATCTGGTCACGACGAGACGGCCGTTAGGGGCCTGCGTGACCGCCTTCGGGAGCTGCCCGCGCAACACACGGGTCGAAACCAACACCCCTTCGTCGCCAGGCCGAACTGGGCGCAGTATCGCGAGCGGTCGGCCTCGAGTAAGGACGACGAACTCCACGCCTTCCTCTGCCGACTCCAGGTATTCGCGGAAGTTCGACCGAAGCTGCCTGGAACCAATCGCCTGCATCATTCCGCCACGCTACCGCTGGGCGATGCCTAATGCAAGGCTTTATAGGTACGTTATTGTGTACCAAATGCGGTGTTGCGACGGATGGGGCGGGTGGAACCTGACACTGAGGAAAGAATGGCGAGCCGGCCACCGAGGGGTAGGCAGCCGGCTCGCAGGACCGACCGCTGAGGGGGTTGCGGTCGGGCAATTGGTCAGAGTATGGGCGATGGCGCGACGCGTCGCACCGTCCGCAGCGGATCAGCCTTCGAGCAACTCCCGCTCCAGATCCGCGGCCTTCTTCCGGTGGCCGTTCGCCCGCAACTCGTCGATGGCCTTATGGGTGAGGGCGCGCAATCGCCGAGCTTCCTCGCGAAGCTCGCTGACCTCGGCCCGGACCGAACCGGGGCCGGCTCCGCACCATTCCCGCAGGAGATTCCTCCGAGGCTGCTCCTCTTGATCGATGCGCTCGCAGACCTCGCCTGGGATCCAGTCGTCCTTGGTTTGACCACGGAGGCGAAGACGCAAGGAACGTCCGTGCACGGCGTCGTGCCGGGCCTTGGCCTCGTCCTCCTCAATCTCGGCCAGGACCTTCTCGGGCCAGAGAGCCGCAGCTGCCTTCGCTACCGTAGTCGCAGTCGCGATGGGTGCAATGAGCGTCCCGTTCTCTTCAAAGGATCGAGGGTCGGCTCGCAGGGCCGCGGCCTCTATGTCGAGGAGGGCTGCGAGACGATCGAGCTGATGGATCTTGATGACGCCGCGTTGGGCGTTGAAGCCCATCGCGGCGACGCCGGGCTCGATGAGGAGCTCAACGACATAGTCAGTCGCGTCGCGAACGAGTTCGGGCGTCTCCCAGGCTGGCTCCTGCACTCCCGCCCACCGGGCCTCCCAGGCTCGAAGGTCATTGACCCTCTCCCATGGGACCTTGAGCCGTGAGGGCGGAACCCAGTCCTGGTGACCCTCGGACTCATCGGCGATCCATCGGACCAGCAGGCGCGCTGGCTTCTTGACTCCGAGACGGAGGACCTCAACCTCGACGAGTTCGTCCTGCGACCCAGCTCGGTAGGCCCACCGGCTACCGAGGACAAACTCCACCTTGCGGCCCGGCGTGCCACGGCCGTATTCATCGGTAAGGGCGCGGATGCTTCCCCACTCTGGGTCGGCAATGGCGGTCACCGTTTGTCTCGGAAGAAGTCCCGTGACGAAGCCTGGCCTTCCACCCAATTCAGGAAAGCCAGCCAGTCACCCTCCCAAAGGTCGACGAGATCTCTGATCTCCTGGCTGGTATACCTGCGGCCCACCTCGTCAGGAGTCTGCTGTCCGTGGGCGATCTCGTTGCGCTCAGCGACAATCGTGTCGATTCGTGCCCATATCCCGTTGATGACCGGCGCTGGGTCGCCAAGCCCAAAGAGATCACAGAACGTCCTAACCTGTCCTGTTCGCATGTGCGAGCCATCGTTGGGGAACAGGGCCGTCGGGATCGTGCACTTTCGGCTCTCCCGGAGAACGTCGACCACCTGCCGGCCCGATCCCGCCCAAATCGCGGGAGTAGTAGAGGCTCCTACAGCCTGCAAACGACCGAACAACGCAAACACCTGGAGGCCAGGCTTGAGCCTCCGATTGCCGACGCGTAAACCCGAGGTCGTTTCCAGGAGTAGCCGACACAGGTCCTTCAGGAGGTGCTCATACGCGGCGTACAGCAGCAGAACAGCTAAGCCTCGACCTTCGCGAGAGATATCGGTCGCAGCAACAGCCCCCGCCCCTGGGGCGAGAGGGCCTGCGGCGGCCGCAGGGTTGGTGCTGTCGACAATGACTCGGATGCGAGCCGTTCTAGCCCGAAGATCGTCCCTTTGGCTGGTGCAGTCCAACATCAGGCTTGGAGGAAGTGACCGCGGCAGAATTCGATCCGACCAGCGACGCGAGTGCGACTATTGGTCGCACCCGTCGTGAGCATCCTGAGCTCCTCGGACGAGGTCCAGCTGAGGTCGGTCGGCGGTGCCAGATCGGGCACTTCGGTAAGCGCCAAAGCTGCCCCAACAGATATGGCCTCAAATAGATTGACTGGCGTCTCGCCCTTACGTGTGCGAAGGCCAGCCGGAAAACACCTCGCCAAGTACTGGAATGTGCGCCTAAACAGCGCCCTGCGCCCCTCGATTTGCGCGTCCGCGTGGGCGGCCATTGCGTACGAGTTGAGGAAATCCGTGACGGAATGCTGGAACTCTCGGTAGCGATCGTGGAAAGCGAAAAATCGAAGGACAAAGTCCTCTGGTGTGCCGTCCTTCCAGCGACTTACAGGTAGCACGACCACCGTCCTGAAGGCGTCCACCTGGGCCAACTCTCCCAGGAGCTCAATGAAATCGCCTCTGTAGACACATTCGCGAATTTCCTGCTGGGTGAGAGTGATCCCGCCGGTGTTGAGGCGTTCAAAGAGGTCGAACCGAACCTGAAGGTCGCTCTTGTCGTTTAGGACTACGACTTTCATTGGTCGGTCCTGAAGGGTCGTTCGGATGTCCTCGGGGAGCGAGACGTACGAAGCGCCCTCGAAGGACAGTAGTTTCTCCACGGCCTCCAGATGCAGAGGTCTTCCATCAAGACGAGCGTTCCGACGAGCTGTGTCATCGCCAGCGAAATTGACCAGAGTCAAGAGGCGCTGGAGTCCATCTACAACCTCCCAGGTGTTCTGGACGTCCGCGAGGCGATTTGTGGCCATGAAGAGCGGCGGCACCGGAATGCCGAGTAGGACCGATTCAATGAGCCGCGACTGACGACGTGGGTCCCACCGGAACTGCCGTTGGTACACGGGGGCAATGTCGATACGACCCGCGGCTACGCGCCGAAGAAGTTCGTCTACCGTGACGTCGTAGGTATCGAAGTCGACTCGCCGGCGCTGCTCTGACAGCTCAGTCCTTTGATCTAGCGCCGAAGGGTTGGCCACAACTGACTCCTCAACTTGCGACACGAGGCGCCCAGGAGGGGCTTCGTCGTCGTTCGGTCGCTAACTGGCTCACGGCCGATCCACCACTCCGTGGAGGCTGTCTGAGCAACTGTAGCTACTGCAGGGCCCACGTGATCGGTGATGTTGGCGTCTAAATCGCCTGGCTCGCCACAGCGCTTCGGCGACCCATAAGTGCCCTAGCGCCGGGCTCCGACTCGGTTCCGCAGTTCCCCTCCTCCGGCGCCACGCCCGTCACGACGCAACTGGGCCTCCGCCGCGGTTCGTACATGTCCGAGTAGATGGTCCGCCGGCGATGCGAGATCGTGGCGACCCGCGACGTCAGTGTCGGCGAGGGAGACGTAACGGCGGACCATATCAAGGGTCGTGTGGCCCAGGATCTGCTGGAGGCTGAACACGTCGCCACCGTTGACCAAGTAATTGCGGGCAAAGGTGTGGCGGAACGTGTGTGGCGAGCAGCGGCGCTCGAGTCCCGCACGAGCCTTCAGGCGCTTGAGGATCTGCTGGATGCCGTGGTAGGTGAGACCAGTGCCAAGCTCGGCCAGGAAGACCGGCTCGTCGGGCTCGCCTCGGCCGCGCGCGGCTAGGTAGCGACCGATCGCCCGCCGAGAGCTGAGACCGACGGGCACCAGGCGCTCCTTGGCGCCCTTGCCCATTACCTTGATCGAGCCGTCCTGCCGCAGGTCGCGAAAGCGGATACCCGCCGCCTCGGACACGCGCAGACCAGTGTCCAGGAGGAGCAGGAGGATGGCCTGATCGCGGGTGCCGGCGTTGGCCAGCAGGTGGCGAAGCTCGTCGTCGCTCAACGGCTCGATGATCTTCTTTGGCACGCGCGGCTTCGCGAGCCGGCGGATGACCAGGGCTTCGGTGAGTTCCTCGGCCGCCAGCCAGTTGCCAAGCACGTGCAGACAGCGGACGTAGCCCGCAACGCTCACCGGCGCGAGGGTCGCCCGAAGTTCGACGAGCCAGGTGCGCCAGGCCGAAGCCTCGATTTCCTCGAGGTCGGTCCTGGCCCCAAACCGCGCAATCGCTCGATCGAGGATGTCGCGATACCAGCGGATCGTTCGGGGCGACAGCCCTTCGGCGGTCTTCGCCTCGCAGAAGAGCTCGACCGCCCGGCCGAGTTCGATTCTCGCCGGCGCCGTGGGCTCCGCGCGCCCGCGGACCGCCCCACGAATCAGATTCCCACGGCGCCGACCCAAAGAATCAGATGCCCGGCCCTTTGACTCGGAAGTGTCAGAAGCCCACGGATCGAGGGTGTCAGATGCTCGCCGCATAATCTTGCCTCCATGGGCGTCGCCCAAGAGGCCGTCCCAAGCACAAGATGTAGCGGCTGCCTAGCGCCGGGACCACAACATGTTGTGGTTTTGGCGCGCCCGGAGGGATTCGAACCCCCGACCCT
>VFSW01000956.1_pt1 | contig 42926 bp, 40 predicted proteins | sample 5358111 | NCBI WGS metagenome assembly VFSW01 (sample SAMN11554181, study PRJNA540505) | mine drainage metagenome | isolation source: sediment from site ElyBrook_90M | place: USA: Ely Copper Mine, Vershire, VT | collected 2017
GTCCCGACTCACCAGTAACCGATCAGTTGTCACCTATGTCCTGAACTCTGACACTGTCGGGCGCGCCAGAACATATGTTCTATGGGTCCGCGATCGGCCGACAGCGACGCAGGACCCGTAAGGCCAGGAGCGTAAGGCAACCGGCGCCGAGCGGCCGCAGGGCGCCGAAGTCAGCGGGCAGGCGTTCCCGCTCGAGTCGATGGGCTGCCTTCTCGACCCGTCGCCCCCGTCTCTATAGTTGACCGGTGCCCGCGCCGGTCCTGGCCACCAAGCTCTACATCCCACCTTCGCGGCGAAGCGTCGTCCTTCGTCCCCGACTGGTCGAGCGTCTGAACGAAGGCCTCGCTGCCGGCAACAAGCTGACCCTGGTCTCCGCGCCTGCCGGCTCTGGCAAGACCACCCTGATCGGCGAATGGGTCGCGGGCTGCGGGCGAGCGGCGGCGTGGCTCTCGCTCGATGAAGGCGACAGCGACCCCAGCCGCTTTCTGACCTACCTGATCGCGGCTCTTCAGGCGGTCGCGCCCGGGATTGGAGATGGGGTGTTGACCGTGCTCTCATCGCCGCAGCCCCCGCCACTCGAGTCGACGCTCACGGCCCTGCTCAACGACATCAGCGCCATCCCGAGCGATGTCGTGCTCGTTCTCGACGACTACCACGTCCTCGACGCCAGGCCGGTCGACGAGGCCCTGGCCTTCCTGGTCGAGCACCTGCCGCCCCAGCTGCACCTGGTCATCGCCACCCGTGAGGATCCCGCCCTGCCCCTGGCCCGGCTGCGCGCCCGAGGCCAGCTGACCGAGCTGCGCGGTGCCGACCTCCGCTTCACCCAATCCGAGGCCGCCGAGTTTCTCACCCAGGTCATGAACCTCGAGCTCTCCACCGACGAGATCGCCGCGCTCGACACTCGGACGGAAGGCTGGATCGCCGGTCTGCAGCTGGCCGCGCTCTCGCTGCAGGGTCGTGCGGATGCCCCGAGCTTCATCGCGTCGTTCGCCGGCAGCGACCGTTTCGTGCTCGACTATCTGGTCGAGGAGGTCCTCCAGCGGCAATCCGAATTCGTTCAGACCTTCCTGCTGCGGACGTCGATCCTCGATCGGCTCTGCGGCCAGCTGTGCGATGCCGTGATGCTCGACGCCTCGGCCTCCGGGCAGGGGACGCTCGAGTACCTCGAGCGAGCCAACCTGTTCATCGTCGCCCTCGATAACGAGCGGCGCTGGTTTCGCTACCACCACCTCTTCGCCGAATTGCTGCGGCAGCGGCGCGGGCAGAGCGCGGTCTCGTCCGGAGGTGTGGATGATGACCACCTCCGTGCCAGCGAGTGGCATGAGGCCAACGGTCTCGAGATCGAAGCCTTCCAGCATGCTGCTGCCGGCCATGACGTCGAGCGGGCCGAGCGCCTGATCGAGGGGCACGGGATGCCGCTCTACTTCCGTGGCGCACTGGTCCCCATCCTTCACTGGCTGGAGTCGCTCCCGACGACCGTGCTCGATGCCAGGCCGTCCCTTTGGATCACCTATGCCCAGGCGTTGCTCAGCTCGGGCCAGAACACCGGCATCGAGCCGAAGCTCCAGGCCGCCGAACGAGCGCTGCAGGACGCCGGGACGGACGACCGGACCCGGGACCTGGTGGGACGGATCGCTTCCGTGCGGGCCTTTCTGGTGTGGAGCCCGCACCAGGTCGAGACGATCATCGCTCAGTCGCGCCGTGCCCTGGAGTATCTGCACCCCGACAACCTCCCGTTCCGCACCGCAGCCGCCCTCAATCTGGGCCACGCCTACGTGCTCCAGGGCGACCGCTCCGCGGCGCGGCAAGCCCTTACGGAAGTGACAGCGATCAGCGAGGCATCGGGGAACACGATCTACGAGATCCTGGGGTCGATCGGTCTGGGCTTCATCCAGGAAACAGACAACCAGCTCGGTCTTGCGGTCGAGACCTATCGGCACGCCATTGAGCTGGCAGCCGGTCTGCCGTTTCCCTTCGTCTGCGAAGCCCACCTGGGCCTGGCCCGTGTGCACTACCAGTGGAACGACCTCGACGCCGCCCAACAGCACGGGGAACAGAGTATCCAGCTGGCACGACAGATAGCGGACACCGACCGACCCGTCGCCTGTGAGGTGTTGGTCGCCCGCCTGGCACTGGCCCGGGGAGACGCCGCCGGCGCGGCCGCCATCCTGGCCGAGGCCGATCGGGCCGCGCGCCAGCATGACTTCGTGCTCGAGGTCCCCGAAGTCGCCGCCGCGCAGGTCCTGGCGTTCCTTCGCCAGGGCGACGTGGCAGCGGCCGCGCGCGTGGCCCACGCGCACGACCTCCCTCTCAGCCAGGCGCGGGTCTGCCTTGCGCAGGGGGACCCCTCCGCGGCACTCGCGGTGCTGGAGCCATATCGCCGGCGGATGGCGGAGAAGTCCTGGGAGGATCAAGAGCTAATGGCCCTCGTCCTGCTGGCCGTTGCATTCGATGCCCATGGCGAGCGGGCCAAGGCCGTAGAGATGCTCGACGAAGCCCTGGCGCTGGCCGAGCCGAACCGCTTCATCCGCCTCTTTGTCGACGAAGGGGCGCCAATGGATCATCTGCTTCGCAGGGCCCTGTCTCGGGGCAACTCGCCGGACTACCTGCGGCGCTTGCTGGCGGCGTTCCCCGCATCTGGGCGCGAGCAGGCTGCCCCCTCGAGAGCGGCGGCCGCCGGGATCAGTCTGGCGGAACCCCTCAGCGCGCGGGAGCTCGAGGTTCTCGATCTCATCGCTGCTGGGCTGACCAACCAGCAGATCGCAGCCAGGCTGTATCTGTCCCTGCACACGGTGAAGTCGCACGCCCGCAACATCAACGCCAAGCTCGGTGTGAGCAGTCGCACGCAGGCAGTCGCCACGGGACGAGCCCTGGGACTCCTGCCCGCTGGTCGCTACCCAGGCGCCTGAGCCGGACACCTTCGGCCGGGAGGGGCCGGCCGAACTGACGGTCCGCCGGCTCGACCCTCTCCTCCCTCCAGGACGCCCGCGAATGGTCCCCCGAAATCGCTCCTTGGAGGTATGACACTCATACCCTCGAGGGGACACGCTGCCTGTGCAGGCCAGCGACAGGGGCCGCAAGGACCGGCCGGCCTGAGCCAGGTGTGAGCGAAACACACCAGGGAGAACAGCCATGACATCTTCCAGAAGGACCGCAGCCATCGTTGGTCTGCTGTTCCTGATTGCCACCGTATCGTTCAGCGTGGCCGATACGCTCATCAAGGCGGTTCTGGATCGCCCGAACTACTTGATCCTTGCTTCCGGAGACGCCACCGCGCTGGCTGCCGGCGCGCTCCTCGCATTCGTCGACGGCCTCGCGGTCGTGGGTATCGCAATCCTCATGTTTCCGTTTCTGAGACGCACCAGTGAGCCGCTGGCCCTTGGATACGTCGGTCTGCGAGTCGCCGAGCTCGGAGTGGTGCTCCTCTATATGGCGGCTCCGCTCATCGCGCTCGCGCTCGGTAACGGAGCGCGCGACGGCACGCTCGATGCGTCCGCTTCCCAATCGCTGGGTTCGCTCTTCAAGGCACAACACGACGTGACCATCGTGCTGCTCTATCTCTTCACGGGCGCGTCCGGAATCTTCGTCGCCTGCTTGCTGTATCGATCGAAGCTGGTCCCGCGCCCGCTTGCAGTCCTTGGGCTCATCGGCTATCCGGTGTTGCTCGCGGGAGCCGTCCTGGCCATGTTCGGTGTGACCGACGTGACACAGGGCGCCGGGATGCTCGCCATGCTCCCGGGCGGCCTCTTCGAGCTGATCCTCCCGATCTGGCTCCTCGCCAAGGGGTTCAGCCATCCGGTCGTGACGGGGGTGAAGTCATCTGATCCGACCGATCGCGGGCCCGTCGCGGTCGTGAGTCAGGCCATCGTCACCACGTAGTCCGCCGGGGCGGCGGCACTTGGCCGCCGCACCGGTTCCCGATTCCGTCCAGTGCTGAGGCCGGGCGATCGCCGCCTGCCGCCGTGAGGACTGGCTGCAGGTGCAGGCCACCGATGGCTGGCTGGCAGTGATCAGCCGCAACGGGCAAGGAGCTATGTCCCACGAACTCGACCCACAAGCCAATCCAAGCCCACCGATGGCATATCAGATCCGGATTGCAGGCCAGCTCGACCCTCGATGGGAGGAGTGGTTCGAGGGCCTGACGATCACCCTCGATGGCGGCGACACGCTCATCGCCGGCCCGGTGGTGGACCAGGCTGCGTTGCATGGGTTGTTCAAGAGAGTGCGTGATCTGGGAATGCCCCTGGTCTCGGTCAGTGCTGTTGAACCTGGTCCCCCGAGTGCGTTCGGGACCGGCCAGGCAGGTGTGTCAGATGTGAAGTCCGACGTTGGCGTGGGCGGCTCGTCTACGTCAACGTCAACCACAACAGGGGGATAGAGAATGAATACGAACGCACGGACCGGAGACCCATGAGAACAATCGTGTGCACGGACTACGGACCACCGGATGTTCTTCAACTCAAAGACGTGCCGAAGCCCGTTCCGAGGGACGACGAAGTGCTGGTTCGGATCCGCGCCACGACGGTCAGCGCGGCCGATTGCGAGCTGCGGAGATTCGACTTCGCCCCCTGGATCTGGGTGCCCATGCGGCTGGCGTTCGGCATCCGCAGACCGAGACGAGGTGTGCTCGGGCAGGAGCTCGCCGGTGACGTCGACGCGGTAGGCAAGAACGTCAGGTCGCTCAGGAAGGGCGACGGGGTCTTCGCAGCGACGGGCATCCCCCTGGGAGCCTACGCGGAGTACATCTGCCTGCGCGAGAACCCCCAGACCGGGGCGATCACAACGATGCCGGCGAACCTAGGCTATCAGGAGGCCGCCGCCGTGCCCTACGGGGGAGGCGAGGCCCTGCGGTTCCTGCGCAAGGCGGACGTCCGGAGCGGACAGCGGGTCCTGGTCAACGGGGCGGGAGGGAGCTTCGGCACGTTCGCGGTCCAGCTCGCCAAGGTCCTCGGGGCGCACGTGACCGCGGTGGACGGTGCGCCCAAGCTGGAGATGCTCCGCGCGATCGGCGCGGATCGCGTCATCGACTATCGGCCCTCTCCGCTGCCCATTTGACGCGTAGCCAGGCGCGGATTCGCCCGTGATGGCGGGGGTGGGACACCCTTTCAAGTAGAACATTTGTGCGACAGGCCCTTGACTCGCTCGGAACCGGAGCTACGATCACGGCGGCAGGACTGCAGCTGAGGGCATCGTGAGCGATCAATCGAGAATCGAGTGGACTGACGCCACGTGGAACCCTGTCACCGGCTGCTCGAAGGTGTCTCCCGGATGCGCGCATTGCTACGCAGAGACGCTGTCCATCCGGTTTGGCTGGTCGAAGCGACCGTGGACGCCGGAAAACGCGGGCGAGAACGTCGTGCTGCATCCTGAGCGCCTTCAGCTCCCGCGCCACTGGCGAGGGAGCCGTCGCGTGTTCGTGAACAGCATGTCGGACCTGTTTCATGAGCTCGTCCCGGACGAGTACATCAGGGACGTGTTCGAGGTCATGGCCTCCTGCCGACAACATCAGTTCCAAACGCTGACCAAGCGACCTGAGCGTCTGGCGGCCTTGGCCCCCAGACTGCCGTGGCCGGAGAACATCTGGATCGGAGTCACCATCGAGAACGATCGATGGGTGCACCGGGCCGACTTCCTCCGAACAGTGCCGGCCGCCGTGCGCTTCATCTCAGCCGAGCCGCTCCTTGGGCCGCTTCCGTCGCTCGACCTGACCGGCATCGACTGGCTCATTGCAGGAGGGGAGTCAGGGAATGGCGCCAGGCGACCAGACGCCGATTGGTTCAGAGACCTCAGGGATCGTTGCCAGGAGCAGGAAGTCGCGTTCTTCTTCAAACAGTGGGGCGGTCGCACGCCGAAGGCGAATGGCCGCCTGCTTGACGGTCGAACCTGGGACGACTACCCAGAAGCACGGGCGGAGTTGTCGATCACTGCGTGAACGTGACTAGCGTCCCCGGCGGGTAGGTATTCCGCCTGCGAGTTTGAGTGGGATGGCGAGCGTCAAGCTCGCCGGCCCTTTCGATCTCGCGCAGAACCTGCTTCAGATGCAGCGAGGGACAGAAGGCCGTCTCTTCGAGCGTGAACCGCTCGGCCTGTTCGATGGCAAATTCGCGATTCCCAAACTGTGCTCGCAGATCGCGGGCCAGCGAGGAGAGGTCAGGTTGCTCCTCGAACAGAACCAACTGGCCGGTCTGTGTAGAGTCGGCGAACCTGGCTCCGCCCACTGGATCGACCTTCCACATGGCCTCCTTCATCTTCTCGAGGCCGAGGGGATGACCAGTCGCGAAGAAGAGGTGGTAGCCCGTGCTTCCGCCATTCCCAATGATCTCGAAGGACCGGACGTACTTGGCTGACCTGTGAAGGGCGCCGACGAACGCGTCATGGAGAGCCTTGATCCGCTCAGGAAGCGTTGCCTTGCCCTGGGCCGTTCGCCAAGATTCGTCGCCGTAGAGCTTGGTCAAGGCTGGAGCGATCGTGGGCTGGTCGACGAACCGGGCGATGAATGGGAAGGGCATATAGATCAGCACTTCGCAACGCGGGAAGCCCAGTATCCGGCTCGACAGCTGGAGGTCGTGCTCGGTGTACCCAAAGGGGTCGATGAACGCGAACGTCGGCACCAGCCCCTTGTCGGCGGGGATCCCATCCAGCAACTTCGGCATCTCCTCGTCGAAGCTGCCTTCAATGGGATAGACGTTCACGTTGGCGGGCCGGGCGATTTTCGCCAGCTCCCCCTCGAGGTGGTTGATCCGTCCGGCATCCTTTTCGATGAAGAGGTACGTCAGCTCGACCCTGGCCATGTGGGGCAGGGTGGCACGGTAGGCATGACCGAGGTACGCGTCGAGCATGATCAGCGGGGAGCCAGGCTGACCTCCCGAGTAGCGCCCCGGGCCCGCGAACCCGTCGACCAGGACGAGTCTGTGGTTGTGCCTAGCCATGATGGGCAGCCAGGCATCGAGATAGCGCCGAAGCAACCGGTGCTTCGCGAAGGTGTGCTCCTCAGCTGCCCAGATCGTTTCGTTTGGCGGCATCCCCCGAACCCCACTCCATTGAACCGATCACCGACCAGGGTAGCTCCCTGGAGTTCTGATCGAGACCGGATGCTGCGCCAAGATAAGCAGCAGGACCACGGTACAAATGTCCGTCGGCCGGAGCCAGCGAGCCATTCGCCTGTCACTGCTTGGGCCTACCAGCACGTCCGTTTTTGTGATCGCAACGCCGGATGCCTCGACGAAGCTCGGAGGAAACTGACAAGCCGCCGGCTGCGGTTCGCGGATCTTGCGGAACTCCGCAGCGGCCTGCCTCAGGTGCCAGCTATCAGGCCGATTCAAGTATCGGACGTCACCGGCCCAGACTTGCCCGCCTCAGCCGCTCTCTGGCGCGCTGCTCGTTCCTCGCGAGCCTCGCTTTGGAGCTGGTCCATCTCCGACCAGTATTGGTCAATCGCTGCGGCCATTCGGTCTGTCTCCGGCGTCGGCGGCAGCGCCTCGTCGCGGAGATACGCCCCAAAGACACCGTCAGCCTCGTCCGCGATCTGCCGACCGATTACCCAGGGTGGTGGGCCTCCGTAGTCGCCGACAGTGATCGGGTCGGACAAGGCCTGCGCCGCGCGCGCAACGAATTCGCGGAGGTCGCGCGGAACGACCTCGATCGACGCATCAATCGCCAGCTTTGTGTGCCCTTCGACTTCGCTGTCGTCGGACGGCAGCCACGTCCATGTCCTCCGGCCGACCGGCTTCGCTGCCTGCTGACCGCGGAAAACTCCCGCCTCATCCGAGAAGAGCGCCGTTGCCGCCAGGAGGTGGCGGCGTGCTGCACGCGCGGCCTCTTTGCTCGTCGCTCGTCGTCGTTCTGACCTCGCCTCCTCACGATCGGCCTCAGCCACCGCCTGGGCGAGATGCGCAGCTTCGGTCGTGGCGTCGGCAGCGACTTTGGCCGCTGCCGCTGCGGACGAGGCGCTAATGCGGCCGCCCAGGAACACGCCTGCGACTGTGCCTAATGCTCCGAAGACAGCGGCAATGACTATTGCGACGCCCTGATCCATGCGCTGATTGTAGATCCCGACCCATCCGAATCGCGGGCTTGGCGGCGGCGCCAGGATCCTGCGGGCTGTCCGTTCGCTAAGCTTCACTGGTGATGAGAGTCGTCTCTACCTCTGAAGAGCGAACCGTCCGCGCGGCGGAGAGCCTGGAAGTCAGCTTCCGGCTGGGCTACAAGGACCTGTACTGGGCCTATGAGACGTCGAAGATCGGCCTGATCTCCACCGTGGTCTTTGCTGGCTTTGGCCTGATGTTCGTAGCATCGGCGATTCCGGGCTCCGGGCCTGCTGATCGGCCGATCGCGGCGGACGTTGAGGCCGGGATCTTCTTGCCGCTCTTGGCGCCATTCCTCATGCCCGCCGTCTCTATCTGGACAACTCGCGGTCTTTACTCGTCCGCGAAAGCCGGGCTGGGCACCTGGGTACGGTTCACCGAAGAAGGGGTCGAGGGCTGGACGGTGCCGCTCTCGTCGCCGGAGACTATCTGGCCGAACCTTCGACAGCCGCGCGTCGAGAGCCGAGTCCTCGTCCTGCCATTCTCGAACCCTTGGATAAATGGGAGTGCGTGGGTAATCGTTCCAGCACGTGCCTTCACGCCGCAGCAGTTCGACAGACTGATGGAGATGCTTCGGCGGCAGGGGGTCTTCGAGGACGGCGATCATCGGTCGAAGATTGGTCGACTACTGAGTCGCCTGTTCGACCGCGGCAACAGAGTGCAGCCGGATGGCCGCCTGGCCTCGTTTCCCCGGCTGTCGAGCACGCAGCCAACGCAGTCAGCCGACGCGGCGACGACGGGCGGCGCACGACGGCCGAGCCCTCACGGGCCGAAGATCGTGATCCGACGCTCGCAGCCGTGGCGAAACCTCGGCGTGCAGCCCCTGTCCATAGGGGATGACTGGATCAAGATCCCGATCTACGCACGGCACCACTGGTCCGAAATCGCCCGTATTGATCGGGATCCGCAGAAGCCTGCGATCTTGCGGTTCTGGACCTTCGCCGGAGGCAACGCGGGTGCCGAGGTCAATGAAGTCCCGATGCGACTGGGCTTGAAGATGTGGGAGAAGCGTCCGAGCGAGGTTGAGCGCGTAATCCTCGAGCAGTTCGAACGCTCGCGCACGGAAGGCCAACCGTCCTCCGCAGTGCACTCCTAGGCGGATTCGATCGGAATCCTCACCCTCGCGGGCACAGGTCGCCTGACTCCTGTCGGGCGCGCCATTCTTTTGGGTAGCGTTGTCCGCTATCCAAATGAGCGGCCAGGGAAGGCGGGCCCATCAACTCGTCCGAGCCGCCGATGCTTTCGCGGGACTGAGCGATCGGGGTCCGGATGGCCGCGCGGATCGGCAGCTCGGCCCTCCAGCCGCCCCGGCGAGTCCTCCAGTCCGAGCGGCGCGGCCATCCCCAGCGGCCGGCCGAGAGATCGGGCCACCAATCAGCCCGCCGACCCGGCAAGCCCCGGTGGGGCGATACCGACGCTGAGTCCCAGGCGGTCGGCCCAGAGTCGACCGTAGCTGACGTTCCCGGAGTCCCGGAAGGCGCGCCTCCACCCGGTTGCACTCGGTGCCACTCCCGTCGATCTGAACCCCTTGCGGCTCCGTCGACCCTGGCGAAGATCGGGACCGGGGCGTTCCTTTCGGACAGTTCGACGATGGAACGTGGCTGCTTTCAGGAAGCCTGCAGGATCCCGTCTGATACACTGAGCGAGTCGCTTATGTTTTGGTAGATTTGTGTAGGTTATGCGTCCCCGAAGAAGGCTCGACAACGACTGGGTTGGGCTTGCGGAAGCGAGCGGCCTGCTGGGCGTCTCCCCGGCGACACTCCGCCGCTGGAGCGATGCGGGCCGTCTCCGAGTGTTCACCACGCCGGGCGGCCACCGGCGGTTCTCGCGCAGGGCGCTCAAGCGACTGCTACCGGCCGATCGCGCACGACGTCCGCAACTCGCCAATTCCGGCCTCACGCCCGGCCGGATAGCACGCTCCTACGGCAGGGCGACTCGTGAAGCCTCGGCGGAACTCCCCTGGTTGGTTGCCTTGACCGACGAGCAGCGGATCCGGTTTCGGGATCGTGGCCAGCGCCTTGCCGGTGGCCTGCTCCGATATCTCGATGCCCGAGAGCCGGACACGGCCAGGACCGCCCTGACGGAACTGGCCGGCATTGCGGCGGAAGACGGCCGAGTCGCCGCAGAGATCGGCCTCTCGCTCAGCCAAACGGTCGAGAGCTTCCTGCGCTTCCGCTCCCCGTTCCTTCACGCACTCGTCGTCGAAGCGCGACGGCGTGGCTTCGATACCAAGGAGACCACGGAGTTGATGGAGACGGCCGAACGGGGGATCGACCAGCTTCTCGTGGCCACGATGACCGGCCACAGCCTCCGCAAGGCGATGGCTTCGGCGGATCTCGTCACCGACGAGGGCAGCGAGTGATGCCGGCCGGGTCCAAACGCCTGGTGGCGCTCGTCACTCATGCTCGCCAGGTGCCGTCGGCCGAGCGCCAACAGTTCGCGCTGGCAATTCGCGAGTGGTCCGCCGGCCACGGTGGGTTCGTCCTCGAAACCTGCCACCGGGTCGAGGCCTACGGGGTCCTCGAGCCCGATCAGACGATCGAGTCGGGCCAACTGCCTGCCGGCGGCGTGATCAGCGCCGACGAAACCGCCGTTCGCCACGCCGTATCGGTCGCCGTCGGTCGCGATTCGGTCGTTGTCGGGGAAGACCAGATCCTCCACCAGCTCCGCGAGGCCCTTACCGAGCCCCGGGACAATGGGACGCTGGACCCGAGCCTCGATCGGCTCTTCGCCTTCGCGTTTCGTGCGGGACGTCGAGCTCGCTCCTGGCGTCAGGGCCGAGCGCCCTCGCTCGCCGACATCGCCATAGCGGCAATCGAGCGCCGGACTGGGTCAATACGTGGTCGGCCGTTGCTGGTGGTTGGCGCTGGGAAGATGGGCGCGCTTGTCGTTCAAGCCGGGCTCTCCGCTGGCGCCGCCGTCTCGATCGCGAGCCGAACGGCAACTCACGCCGATGAATTGGCAGCCCGACTCGGCGTTGGTTCGGTGCCTTTCGACCCAGGTGAGGCAGTCCGCGATGCAGTCGGTCTGGTTGTGGCCCTGAATGGCCGCTGGACGCTTTCGCAGGCGACGAATGAGGCACTCCTGGCCGGCGGCGCTGTCGTCATCGACCTCTCAGTGCCGTCCGCGATGGCCTCGGAACTCGAGGGATCGCTCGGTCAGCGGCTGGTTTCCGCCGACGCCCTGGCACTCGGCGAGGAGGCCCGGCAGCTCCCGCTCCGCAACGGCGAAGTGAGCAGGCTCGATGCCCTCATCGATTCGACCACTGCGGAGTTCGTGGCCTGGTCCGCCGCCCATGTCCACCGAGCGACCGCTGAGGCCCTTGCCGAACGCGCCGATGCCGAACGGCAGGCAGAACTCGCGGAGTTGTGGCGCCGTCTACCGGCGCTCGATCCCGAGTCGCGTGAATTGATTGAGGGTATGAGCCGGCACCTCGCCACGCGGCTGCTGCGGGAGCCACTCGAGCGGTTGGGCCACGACCCGGACGGGCGCACCGACCGTCAAGTCCGAGAGCTCTTCGGCCTGTGAACGATCGCGAGATCCTGATTGGCACCCGAGGCAGCGGGCTGGCGCTCGCTCAGGCTCGGCTGGTCGCGGGAGCCCTCGAATCCGCGGGCTGGATCGGCCGCCTTGTCATCGTGCAGACGGAGGGCGATCGCCGGGCCCCCGATACGGCGTGGGGTGAAGGAGCATTCGTTGCCGCGATCGAACGCGCGCTCCTCGCGGGCGAGGTCGATCTCGCGGTCCACAGCGCCAAGGATGTTCCGACCGGTGAGGACGCGCGGCTGCAGATCGGAGCGTTTCTCCCGCGCGCGGATCCTCGCGACGTTCTGGTCGTCCGAGCCGATTCCCGGAATCGCCGTCTCGACGATCTTCCCGCCGGCAGCCGCGTCGGCACCGATAGCCCGCGCCGCGTCGGTTTCGTCCTGGCCCGCCGACCCGATCTCGTTGTGCATCCGCTCCATGGCAACGTGGACACCCGGCTGCGGCGCCTCGACGAGGGCGAAACCGATGCCCTCGTGCTGGCGGCCGCCGGTCTGGATCGCCTCGGCCGCGGGGATCGAGTCGCCGAGCGGCTCGACCTCGACGTCGTTCTCCCGGCGCCGGGTCAGGGCGCGATTGCCATCCAGATCCGCCGCGATGACGCCCGCCTCGCCGCCTTGACCTCGGCGATCGACCATGGCCCGACGAGGCTCGCGGTCGAAGCCGAGCGGGCGTTTCTGGAGGCTTCGGGTGGTGGTTGCCGGGCGCCGATCGGTGCGCTCGGAACCATCGAAGGAGATGAACTCGTACTTGTCGGCGGCTACGTTCGGCCGGACGGGTCCGCCGTGGCCCGCGATCGAGTCCGCGGGCCGGTCACCGACGGCCGGCGACTCGGCGCAGAGCTGGCGGCCCTCCTCGGCCCGCGCCTCCCGGACGTCGCGGGGTATGACGATGTTCTCGCGGCTTCGAGCCCGGAGCGGCCGGCGGCGAGGCGGCGGCGGGTGCTCGTCTGCCGCGCGGCCGACCAGGCCGGCGAATTGCTCGACTGCCTGGAGGCACTCGGCATGAACGGAGTTCTGGTGCCGGCGATCGCCGTGGAACCGGTGGCGTCCCGCGGCAAGCTCGATCGAGCCGCCCGTGACCTCTCGACTTATCAATGGGTGGTCGTGACGAGCGTCAACGGAGCTCGGGCGATCGTCTCCGCACTGGGGCGGTCGGCGCCGGCGCCGGGAGCACCTAAGTGGGCCGCAATCGGAGACGCGACACGGAACGCCCTCCAGAATGCCGGGTTCGAGGTCGCGTTCGTACCGGGCCGGGCTGCCGGCGTCGCGATCGGCGCCGACCTGCCGGCGCGGCCGGGAGATCGAATCCTACTCATCCGAGGCGACCTCGCGGACCAGGAGCTGCCCGACGCGCTTCGAAACCGTGACCTCCAGGTCGATGACGTGGTGGCCTATCGCACGGTCGAAGGCCCGGACCAATCCCGCGCGCTGCTGCGCCGGGCGATCGAGGCCGGCCCGCTCGACGCGGTCCTGTTCACGAGCGGCTCCACGGTCCGCGGACTGCTCGCGCTGGCCGCGGCGGAACCGCTTCTTGACGTCGAGAGCATCCCGGCGATTTGCATCGGGCCGGAAACGGCGGCCGAGGCGCGCCGGCTCGGTTTTCTCGTACTCGCCGAAGCGCCGTCGCGCGGGGCTCGAGTTCTGGCCGAGGCGACCGCACGGGCACTTGCCGCACAGCCACAGGAGATCCCATGACGCCCGCTACCGAAGCGTCCGCACCTCGAACGGTCCAGGCGGCCGATTCTCCCACGGTCCGGCCGCGCCGCCTCCGAAGGACGCCCGCGCTTCGTGCCCTCGTTCGCGAGACGCGGCTCCATCCGTCCATGCTGATCGCGCCCCTGTTCGTCCGCCCAGGCTCCGGGATTCGTGAGCCGATCGAATCGATGCCGGGTCAGGCTCGACTCTCGCCCGACCTGGCTGCCGAAGAGGTCTCACGCCTTTCCGCTCTCGGTGTGGGCGGGATCATGCTCTTCGGCCTGCCGGAGACCAAGGACCCGATCGGGACCGGCGCGTCGGCGGACGATGGGATCGTCCAGGAAGCGTTCCGCCGGATCCGCGCGCTGGAGTTGCCGATCGTCACGATCGCCGACACGTGTATGTGCGAGTACACGGACCACGGCCATTGCGGGCCGCTGGCCGCGGATGGCAGTGTCGACAACGACGCGGCGCTGCGACGGCTTGCGGAGATCGCCGTCAGCCAGGCACGCGCGGGAGCCGACATGGTGGCGCCCAGCGCGATGATGGACGGCCAGGTCGCCGCGATCCGCAACGCGCTCGATGCCGAGGGCTTCACCCAGACCGCGATCATGGCCTACGCCGCCAAACACGCCTCGGCCTTCTACGGCCCATTCCGGGAGGCTGCCGATAGCGCACCCGCGTTCGGGGATAGGCGCGGATATCAGATGGATCCGGCCAACGGCCGCGAGGCGATGCGCGAGATGGCGCTCGACGTGGCCGAAGGCGCGGACATCCTCCTGGTCAAGCCGGCCCTCTCCGGACTCGATCTCATCGCTGCGGCCCACGTCCGGTTGGACCTGCCGATCGCCGCGTATCAGGTGTCCGGCGAATACGCGATGATCGCCGCCGCGGCCGAGCGAGGTTGGCTCGACGGGCGGCGGGCGATGCTCGAAGCCGTGACCGCGATCGTGCGCGCCGGCGCCGGCATCGTCCTCACGTACGCGGCCGGCGATATCGCCACCTGGCTTCGGGACGAGCGATGAGCGACAGCGACCAGACCTACATTCAGGCGCTGACGCTTGGAGTGGACCCGGCATGGCGGCGCCTGTCGGAGGCGGAACGCCACGCCGACGGCCGTGAGTTCGCGGCGGCGTACCGAACCGGCGACGCAGATGGCGTTCGCAGCATCTCGTACTCGTCGGTTGGGCTCGAGCCCGGGGTGGACATCCTGCTCTGGCGAATGGCACCGACCGTCCACGCGCTGGAAGCGGGCGCCGCGGCCTTGCTGCGAGCGGGCCTCGGGCGGTGGCTGAGCGTGAGCCACTCGTTCATCGGCCGGATCGGCCCGTCGCAATACGTGAGGAAGCCCAGCGATCAAGAGCAGTCGCTGTTCGCCGGGGAACGCTCCCGTTACCTCATCGTCTATCCGTTCACCAAGAGCACGGAGTGGTATCTGCAGTCGCGCGAAGCGCGGCAGGGAATCATGAACGAGCACATACGCGTCGGTCACGACTACCCGACCATCCGCCAGGCGCTCGCCTACTCCTTCGGGCTCGACAGCCAGGAGTTCGTGGTGGCGTACGAGACCGATGATCTCGTAGCGTTCGGAGACCTCGTCCGGGCGCTGCGGAGCACCGAGAGCCGTCGCTCCACGGTGAGCGACACGCCCATCCTGCTCGGGATCCATCGTTCGCTCGACGAGATCCTCGCGCTGCTGGGTGCCGCGTGACCGCCGAACCGGGCACGACCGCCCGCGCCAACTCGCTCATCGCCCGAGCCGAGGGCCTCTTTCCCGGCGGAGTGAACAGTCCCGTCCGGGCCTTCCGGGCGGTTGCGCGGCCGCCGCTGCTCCTCGAACGCGGCGACGGGCCGTACGTCTGGGACTCGGAGGGCAACCGCTACATCGACTACATCGGCGGCTGGGGACCGGCGATCCTCGGCCATGCCGAGCCGGGCGTGGTCGCGGCCGTCGCCGGCGCCGGTCGGAACGGGTTTGCCCTCGGGGCGACCCATCCGCTCGAGATCGAGCTCGGTGAGGCGATCCGCCGAGCTATGCCGTCGCTCGATCGCCTGCGGTTCACGTCCTCCGGCACTGAAGCCGTCATGAGTGCGCTACGGCTGGCCCGCGCGGCGACGGGTCGGGACGTGATCGTCAAGTTCGCCGGCGGCTACCACGGCCACTCCGACGGTCTGCTCGTCGAGGCGGGTTCTGGGGTGGCAACCCAGGCGATCGCGGGAAGCGCGGGGATTCCTGATTCGATTGCGGCCCAGACCCTTGTCCTGCCATACAACGACCCTCCGGCGGTGACCCGCGCCTTCACCGACCACCCGGGCCAGATTGCGGCTGTGATCGTGGAGCCGGTCGCCGCCAACATGGGCGTCGTCGCACCGGCGCCCGGATTCCTCGAGCATCTGCGCGAAACGACCCGCGTCGCGGGCGCCCTGCTGATCTTCGACGAGGTGATCACCGGGTTCAGGCTCGGGTTGGGCGGCGCGCAGGAGCGCTTCGGCGTCGCGCCCGACCTCACGACTCTCGGCAAGATCATCGGCGGGGGGATGCCGATCGGGGCGTACGGCGGTCGGGCGGACCTGATGAATCTCGTCGCGCCCGCGGGACCGGTCTATCAGGCGGGCACGCTTTCGGGCCACCCACTCTCGATGGCGGCAGGGATCGCGACACTTGCCGCCCTGTCACCCGAGCGATATCGGGGCCTCGAAGCCAACGCCGCCAGCCTGGCCGAGGGCCTTCTCGCCGCCGCATCGCGGGCAAACCGAGAGGTCTCGGTCAGCCGGGTCGGCTCGCTGGTCACCGTCTTCTTCCTCCCGACGCCACCGACGGACTACGCGGCGGCACAGCGCTCGGACCGCGACGCGTATGCGCGGTTCTTCGGCGCGATGCTGGACCTCGGGGTTCTCCTGCCGCCCTCCCAGTTCGAGGCGTGGTTCGTCTCGATGGCGCACGGACCGGTCGAGATCGAGGCGACCATCGCGGCCGCCGCGCGGGCGTTCGAGGCATGAACGATCGGTTCCTGCGAGCCTGCCGGCGTGAGTCGGTCGATACGACTCCGGTCTGGTTCATGCGTCAGGCCGGCCGTTCGCTCCCGGAGTATCGGGCAGTTCGTGAGCGAGCAACGCTGGCGGAGATCACGAACGATCCAGCCTTGTGCGCGGAGGTCACGCTGCAACCGGTCAGACGGCTGGGCGTCGATGCGGCGATCCTCTTCGCCGACATCACGACGCCCCTGCCGGGCATCGGCGTCGGTCTCGAGATCGTCGACGGGGTGGGCCCCGTCATCGACCGGCCGATCCGCTCGGCCGAGGACCTCTCGCGGCTCCGAGCCTTCGATGCCGAAGCGGCGGTCGGCCCGCTGCTGGAGGCCATTCGGCTGATCCGCCGCGAGGCCGAGGTGCCGCTCATCGGCTTCGCCGGCGCGCCTTTCACGCTGGCCTCGTATCTCGTCGAGGGACGCTCATCGCGCGAAGCGATCGCGCTCAAGACGCTCCTCCACGCCGATCCGGCGACGTTCGAGGCGCTGATGGCCGCGTTAGTCGACATGACCGTCGGCTATCTGCGGGCCCAGGTCGCGGCCGGGGCGCAGGCCGTTCAGCTGTTCGATTCCTGGGTCGGCACGCTCAGCCCGTTCGACTACCGACGATCGGTCGCGCCACACATGCGCCGCCTGTTCGCTGGCCTTGCCGATCTCGACGTCCCGACGATCCACTTCGGCACCGGCTCGGCCGGCTTGCTGCCGGCCATGGCCGACGCCGGCGGCGACGTCATCGGGCTCGATTGGCGGATTGGACTCGGCGATGGTTGGGCGATCCTTCCCGGTCGCGCCGTTCAGGGCAACCTCGATCCCTCCCTCCTGCTTGGGCCGTTCGAAGCCGCTGCCGAACAAGGGCGCTGGATCCTCGATCAGGCCGCGGGCCGGCCCGGCCACATCTTCAATCTCGGCCACGGCGTCCTGCCGGGGACGGACCCCGATGACCTGCGGCGCATGGTCGAGCTCGTTCACGAAACCGGTCGACGATCGCCCGAGCGATCGGCCGCGTCCCAGGAGCCATCCCTTCTCTCATCGCCGAACTCACGGAGCGACTCATGTCCGACGCCGTCCTGCTGATGGCCTATGGCAGTCCCGACAACCTCGACCAGGTCGAGGCCTACTACACGGATATCCGGCGAGGCAACCCGCCGACGCCCGAGTTGCTCGAAGAGCTCGTGGGCCGGTATCGCGCGATCGGCGGCGGTTCGCCGCTGTCGCGGATCGTGGAAGCCCAGCGGGCCGCGCTCGAAGCCGAACTTGCGGCCCGAGGTCACGCGATTCGGGTCTACGCCGGGTTGCGCCACATCGAGCCGAAGATCGGCCGAGTGGTCGAAAGGATGGCGGCCGAAGGCGTCGAGCGCTTCGCGGCCATCGCCCTCGCTCCCCAGAAGTCGTCGAACGCGGCGGGTTATGGGCGGGCTGTCGAGGCCGCCCTGGCGGGCCTCGGGGAGGCGGCGCCGGCGGTGGTGGTGGTCGACTCCTGGCACGACCAGCCGCGCTTCATCGAAGCACTCGTCGCGACCACGAGAGAGGCGCTCTCCCGCTTCCCGGACCCCTCGCGCGTCCAGGTGATGTTCACCGCCCACAGCCTGCCTGCGCGGGTCCTTGCCGAAGGCGATCCCTATCCCGACCAGCTGGCCGAGACCGCGGCCCTCGTTGCGGCGCAGCTCCACCTCGCCGAGTACACCTTCTCCTTCCAGAGTGCCGGTCGGACCGGCGAGGCATGGCTCGGGCCGGACATCCTCGATGAGATCCGGCGTCTCGCGGGCACGGGCGTCACCGAGCTCGTGGTTCGGCCGGTCGGTTTCGTGGCGGACCACCTCGAGGTCCTTTACGACATCGACATCGAGGCTCAGGCAGTCGCCCGGGAGCTTGGCGTCCGGCTCGAGCGAGCCCGCTCCATGAACGACGACCCGACCTTCATCGCGGGCCTTGCCGACGTCGCGCTGGTGGCCCTGCCCCTGGCTCAGCGAGCACAGGCAACGGCGTCCTGATCGAATGCATCTTCAATGAGGCGCGGCCACCCATGAGCCAGCTGACCACCGATCGTCCAGGCCACCCCGGCGGACATCCGGGCGGACATCCCACCGCGGTCGGGGCCGTGCGTCCCGAAGGCTACGTCTACGGCCGCGCGCCGATGCTCGTCTACTGGGAGACGACGCTCTCTTGCGGCCTTGCCTGCAAGCACTGCCGGGCCACGGCCATGCCGGACCGCGATCCCGCCGAGCTGTCGACCGAGGAAGGCCTCGCGCTCCTGGATCGCATCACGGGGTTCGGACGACCGTATCCCCACCTCGTCTTTACCGGCGGCGATCCGCTTCGACGCCCCGACCTCGAGTCACTCGTCGCGGCCGCAACCGAGCGAGGGATCGGCGCTTCGCTTGCGCCCGCGGTAACGCCCGACATGACCCTCGAACGCCTGGCCGCGTTGAAGGCCGCGGGCATCCAGACGATGTCGCTGAGCATCGATGGCTCCGACGCGGCCCGCCACGACGAGTTCCGCGGTGTTCCCGGCACGTTCGCAATGACGATGCGGGCGGTCGAATGGGCGCACAGCCTCGAGTTGCCGCTGCAGATCAATACGCTCGTGACCGATGAGACGCTGCTTGACCTGCCGGCGGCGTATGAGCTGATGAAGACGCTCGGGATCATGCGCTGGAGTCTCTTCTTCCTCATCTCCATGGGACGAGGAACCGGCCTTCGGGAGATCGAGCCCGCGGAATCCGAGCGCCTGAACCACTGGCTTTACGACCTCTCCAAGGCGTCCCCGTTCCAGATCAAGACGACCGAGGCGACGCACTATCGACGCATCGCGATCCGGCGAATGATCGAGGAGGGCATGGATCGCGCGACGATCGCGATGACCTCCGTGGGTCGAGGCTTTGGGGTCCGCGACGGCAACGGGATCATGTTCATCGCCTTTGACGGCTCGGTGCATCCGTCGGGGTTCCTGCCGGTTCGGACGGGCAACGTGCGGACCGACGACGTCGTGGAGCTGTACCGAACCCATCCGGTCTTCACGAGCCTGCGAGACGTGACCACGTACAAGGGCCGGTGCGGGCGTTGCGAGTATCTCGATCGCTGCGGCGGATCGCGCGCTCGCGCATATGCCTGGACCGGCGACTTCCTCGAAGCCGACCCGCTTTGTCCGTTCGTCCCGCCTGCGGCGTTGGGTCCGGAGCAGTGAACCGGGCCACTCTGCGATGACGGTCCTGGTCGTGGGCGGCGGGATAACCGGCCTCACCGCGGCATATACGCTGGCTCAGTCCGGCATTCCGACGCATCTCGTCGAGGTGTCAGGCCGGCTCGGGGGGAAGATCGGCACCGAGAACATCGACGGGTTTCTCGTCGAATCCGGCCCCGATTCGTTCATCAGTTATCGGCCGGCCGCGCTGGAGCTGGCCCGTGAACTGGGGCTGGCCGACTCGATCATCCGCCCAACCAACCCGAGAACGGTCCTCATTCGATCGCACGGACGGTTCGTCGCGATGCCCGAGGGGATGGGTCTCGTGCTTCCCACGAGATTGCGCCCCTTCGTCGAAACCGACATGTTCTCGCCGCTCGAGAAGCTCCGAATAGGGATGGACCTTCTGCTTCCCCGCGATGGGCGAGACGACGACGTCGCCGTGGGAGCGTTTCTCCGCCGGCGGCTCGGCCGGGCGCTGGTCGATCGGCTTGCCGGGCCGCTCCTCGGCGGCGTCTATGGCACCTTGATCGACGAACTGAGCCTCAAGGCGGTCGTCCCACAGCTGCGGGATGCCGAGCGCCGGCACCGCAGCCTGCTCCTCGCCAGCCTGGCCTCCGGTCGCGAGGCCGCCGCCCGCGGCAGCGGTTCGCCTTTCGTGACGCTCAGCGGCGGCATGGGCCAGTTCATCGTCGGCCTCACGGCAGCGCTCGAACGGCGGTCCAGTGTCGAAATCCGGCTGAACTCGAAAGTCGAAGCACTCGAACGGCGTGGCGGCGGAGACTTCGAGGTCGCGCTCGCCGGCGGACAACGTGTTCGGGCGGAGGCGGTCGTCCTCGCGGCACCCGGCCCCGCGACCGCCAACCTTCTCGAAGGGGTCGCGCCGGCCGCGTCCGCACACGTCCGGTCGATCCGACACGGCTCGACTGCGGTCGTCTCGCTGGGGTATCGGGCGGACCAGTTCGCGAAACCGCCGATCGGCCACGGGTTTCTCGTCGCCGCGGGCGAGCCACTTGCGATCGACGGCTGCACCATCAGCTCGCAGAAGTGGGCCAGCCGCGCGCCAGAGGGGACAGTCCTTCTGCGCGTCTTCGTCGGATCCCATTCGCCGGGAGCGTTGGCCGGCTCGGATGCAGAGATCGTCGCGCTCGTCGAGCAGGACCTCGGTCTGCTGACCGGCGTTCGGAGCGCCCCGATCATGACTCGCGTGTCTCGCTCGATCGGCCTGATGCCGGAGTACACGGTTGGCCACCTCGACAGAGTGGCGGGCGCGAACGAGGCACTCGACCAACTGCCGAATCTGGCCATCGCCGGCGCGCCCTTCCGCGGCGTCGGCGTCCCCGATTGCATCGCTCAGGGACGAGCGGCGGCCGGTCGCGTCGCTGAAGCGCTAACGGGTGTGGTCGCCCGCTGACGTTTGGCGCCCGAGAACTCGGCCCAGGGTGATCTCTAGGCATGAGCGCACGTCAACTCGTCGGGCGCGGCAGCAACGGCGTCGAAGGGAGAAGGGTTGTTGAAGCTCATCCGGCCCAGGCCCGCCGCGCCACCACCTCTCTCCATGCCACCGCTCCGCGAACCGGAATCCGCCTTTCGACCGGTATGGCGTCCGGGAAATGGAATCCTGTCGGGCGCGCCAATGTCTTGAGTCGGGACATCACCACCGGCGCCGTGCGAGCTCGCTCGAGGGTGAGCTCCATGGCCTGCCTCCTGCGCCTCAGCGCGGCTTCATTCGTGGTGCCGCGGTCGAGCCCTGGAGCTCTACGGTCGAGCGTGAAGATGAGCGTCATGCTCAGGCTCATGGCGACGTTCTGGAAGGTGGCGCGCATCCCAGATGAGGCGCCACGATGCTAGGGCGGCACGGAGTTCATGATCGATGCCGTGTTGGGGGCGGCGAAGGCACCCATGCCGATCCCGAGCATGAGCAGAAGCAAGGCAAACGGGCCGTAGTCGAAGTCGGCTGGGAGCAAGAGGAAGCCACCGAAGGCGGCCGCCGTGAGGAGCATGCCGCCGGTCGGACGAATGGAGGCTCTCGTAAGCGAAGTTAACTCCCGCCGCTGGACTACCGCACGGGACCGACCTTCCCCGACGATGGCTACGAGCGCAGGGGGGGAGCCTCTGAGTGAGTAGTCGGCGTCCGGGGCCGATCCAGGCGTCTCATGCTCAACAAGTTATGCGACAGCCAGGCCCCGCTATTCGGTCGACCTGTCGAAGTCCCAACCAGTGTTCGAGAAGGTAGGGATGAACCGGTAGCCGTGGCCGGGAACGGTTGCGATGAAGCGGGGATGCCGGTAGCTGTTCTGCAGCTTGACTCTCAGGACACGAATGTGGCGGTCCACGATGTTGCTCTCGGTCACGAAGTCGGTACCCCAGACGGCGTCGAGGATCTCCTCTCTCGTGACGACCTGGCCACTGCGGCTGGCGAGCAGGTAGAGGAGGCTCTGCTCGATGTTGGTGAGGTTGACGACGGAGGTTCCCGCGCGAACCTGATGATGGAGGATGTCGATTTCCATCTCGCCGAGCCGGATCGTCGGGACGATCGGCGGATCGGTGCCAAGCGCGCGGCGCGCCACGACGATGCTTCGCGCGAGCAGCTCCACGGGCGAGAAGGGCACGGCGAGGATGTCGTCGACGCCCAGCCTGAAGGCCGCGAGCTTGGTCTGAAGGTCCCCTCTTCTGGCCAGACCCAGGACGGGCACGCGGCTTGGGCGAAGGTTGTTGGACGCGCCGAGGCGGTCGAGCAGGGCTTCGCTGTCGTCGTTGTCCATGTCCACGAGCGAGATGTGCGGCGGCCATTCGGCCAGGAGCGATTCGGCCTCCGCCAGATTTCGAGCCGCCCTCACTTCAAATAGCCCGTGGTTGAGCGTCAGCTCGATCAGGTCAACGACCAGTCGGCGATCATGCAATACGAGCGCACGATGGTGTTCGTGTTCTGTGGGGCCCAGCTGCCCTTCGCTGGTCACGGCCTGGGATCCCGTGGCATTGGCACCGTCCGATTCTAAGGCGCGTGGCTATCTGTGTCGTCGGATGGTTGCCCGCGTTGGGCATCCGGGAGCGGATGCCTCAGCCGTCGGGCGCTGGAGGCGTCAGGCCGCCGTCCCGATAGCAATACCAGTACTCATTTGGGTCTCCGTTGGCGGCGAGGAGATTCCGCGGATGGATCGAGGCGCCTGGATACAGTTCCGTTATGCGGTCTCGGGCCTGCCCCAGGACGTCGCCCCAGGTCCGTGCCTTTCCCTCGATGCTGGCCGCCAGAATCCGCTGGGCATCGGCCCGGAACTGTGCGTCGTCGGATGGAAAGCAACGAAGCGTGCACTTGCCGGCTCCGATCGGTCGCTCCATCTCGTCCCTGGCTCGCGGGCTCGACTCCCAGCCGGAGAAGCGTCCACGCGGGGCTGGGGACCGGGCAGGTTGCGTTTGGGCGTGAAGTGTCTGGACAGCGGACGGAGCCTCGCTCGGCCGTGCGCCCTTCACTTCCGGGGCGGGCGCTACTGCCAGGCTCGTGATCAGCGACGCCAATTGGCCTGTATCGAATGGCTTGGCCAGGAATCGGTAGCCCCGACCACTCGCCATCTGTCCGACCGACGCCAGGCCGGAGACAACGACCACCCTCAGGTCCGGCAATCGGCCTCGCAGGGCATCGGCCACGGCGATGCCCTTGAGCCTGGGGATTTCGTAGTCCGTGATCAGCAGGTCGATGTCTTCGTCAGCCTCAAGCAGCAGAGCCTGGGCGCCGTCCTCGGCCTCGAGAGTTCGCCATCCGAGATTGCCCAACACCGAACAGATCAGGTGGCGAACGAGCGGCTCGTCATCGACTACCAGGGCGATCTTCTGCTCGTCAGGATCGTTGCGGCCGTTGTTGGGCTGACGGTCGGCCTCGAGCGCCTGCTCGAAGTTGCGTTGGACGGACATGACGGTGTCCTCAAGCGAGAAGGCCCTAGACGAGCCCGATGGCTAAGCATGCGGGTGGATATCGGGTCGTCATTACGCGACGTAATGTCGGGCTGGCGACAATTCCCGAGGTCCGACTCAGCGGTCTCGGAGCTTGATTACCGGCAAGCAACGGCAAGCCGCTTGCCGCGACCTCATCGATCCGGGGAGGTCGCTCGAAAGCCCGGTCGGGTGTGCCCGAAGGGTTCGGACGACCCACGGAGATGTCGTCGCCCGGCCTCAGTTCCCCCGTCAGCCGGCGATCGTCGTGGCGATGAGGCCCAGCACCGCGATGCTCATCACCACCGCAGTCGCCCAGCCCACGAAGTTGAGAAGCCGACCGTTGGTGCGTTCGCCCATCACGTTCCGATCGTTCGAGACGAGCATCACGAGCACGATCAGCGGCGCCGCTACGACTCCATTGAGGACTGCGCTGATCACGAGGGCAGTGATTGGGTTGATCCCCAGGAAGTTGATGGCCATCCCGACGAGTGTCGCTGCGAGGATGACCAGGTAGAACTGAGGCGCTCGAGTCGGTTTGCTATTGAGCCCCGATCGCCAGCCGAAGGCTTCGGTGACGCCGTAGGCCGCGGATCCCGTGAGCACGGGCACCGCCAGGACGCCGGCTCCGATGAGCCCGACCGCGAGGAGCAGAGCTGAGGCGTCGCCGGCCAGGGGCCGCAGCGCCTGAGCGGCATCGGTTGCAGAAGCGACGTCGTGCTTTCCCGCCACGAAGAGCGTGGCGCCTGTAGTCAGGATGATGAAATAGGCCACGATCTCCGAGAAGACCATGCCGGCCATCGTGTCCCACAAGGCGTACTTGAGTTCGAAGCGCGAGGCTCCCTGCCGTTGTCGGAGGAGCCGCCGACCAATGCTGATCTGCTCCTCGACCTCCTGACTCGCCTGCCAGAAGAAGAGATACGGCGAGATGGTCGTGCCGAGGAGCGCCACCAGGATGCCGATGTAGGCCGGATCGAGCCGGACCGAGGGGATCAGGGTTCCGGCAAGGACCTTGATCAGTTCGGGCCGGGCGAACAGCGCCGCGCCGATATAGGCGAGCAGGGCCAGGGCCAGCCATTTGAACACCTTCTCGATCAGGTGGTAGCTACCGAGGACCTGGAGCGCGATGATCCCGAAGCTCACGGGAACGACGAACCACACTGCCGAAATCGGCACGAGCAGGTTGATCGCGGCAGCAATAGCGCCGATGTCCGCGCCGGCGTTCAGGGTGTTGGCCAACACGAGGGCGACAACGGCCGGATAGAGGGCACCCTTGTAGTGCTCGCGAAGCACGCCCGCCAGGCCTTTGCCGGTGACGAGACCGATCTTGGCGCACATGTACTGAACGGCCGTCTGCATCGGCAGCATCGCAATGGTCGTCCAGAGCGTGGCAAAACCGTACTGCGCGCCAGCCTGAGCGTATGTCCCGATACCCGATGGATCGTCATCGGATGCGCCAGTGATCAGACCCGGGCCAAGCGCTTTGCCGAGGCGCTTGATGGCGTTCGGCTCGGCTCTCAATTCGGCCGCTTTGGGGTCGACGGGCCGTGCCGGGTCCACCCGCGGCGCAGCGGAACCGATTGAGGCGCCCTTCTTGAACCGCCGGTCAGCCACCGCAGCCCTACCGGCGGCGGTTTCGGCCCTGGCGCGATGCGATCGCGATGCCGGCCAGGAGCGCCGGCGACAGCGCGGCCAGGGTGACCAGACGGGGCGCACCGGCCATCCAGAGGCCGGCCCCAACGCCCAGGGAAAACGCCACCAGTAGCTGGAGCGTGGGATCGGACAACTCCTGGAGCGTCTTCACCGACTCGGTGGCGCCTTCGGCACCTGCTGACGCGATCCCAGGCAGGCGCGTCCCGACTTCGTCGGCAACGACGCGGGCGCCGGCAAGCGCCCCGACCGCGCCCTCGTGCGCCTTGGACGCCAGATCGGCGGCGGCGTCGATCACGGTCGCGGATATCTCGCCGCCCGCCTGGCGGGCCTCGGAAAGGTTCATCGCGTTCTCCAATCGCTAAGCCTGGGCATCGGCCGAGCGGTAATACCTCGACGGATCGTCGCGATACGCCCGGCCGTCTCTTTCCCTGGGCAAAAAGACAGCAGGATCGGCTCCGTCATCGCCGATCCTGCTTGAATTTCTCAGAGAGAGACTCGCTCGCCACTCACGCAAGCAATGTGCTTCAGCCGCACCGCATCGTCATTACGGTTCGTCATCTGGCGAGCCCGCGGATACGCGGGTAGCGATTGGTCACCGAGGGCGGACTTGCGCAGTGGCTACGGCGGAACTCGGGTGGGGAGTTTCCATCCTCAAGTCATTGCCGCCACGGCTCCAAGATTGGGTCGCGAGCTTAGGTCAGCAGAGGGTTCAAGAGCCGAGGCAGTCGTCGAGACATGAAGGCAACGACAACATCACGGCAGTCCACAGCGCCTCGGGCCGTGTCGGTTGCGAGCGGGAACTTGGATTTCCGAATCCTGGTGGTCGTCCTGATCGCCATGATCACGATTACGTTCCTGGTTGGTTTTGGCGCCGCCGAGGGAGCGCCCGTGCAAACCCCCTGGCAGGAACTCGGTCCGGCCAGTACCGCGAACTAGCGTCGGACTCGTCCACGGGCACCTGCCCGAGCAAGGCGGATGAAAGGAGATTTCATCCTCACTCGATCGGTGACGGACGCGCATCGTGTGGCTGAAAGAAGGTCCCCATGGAACTCTTGATCGTCATCATCATTTTGGTCTTCCTGTTTGGCGGCGGCTTCGGCCTGTACCGGCGGCGTTGAGGAAGACCCCCAACAGGCACATCTCTATCGAGTTTCGACGCCCGCCACATGGGGGCGTCATGACGTCCCGTAATGCGGCGCTGAGTACGATTCGCGTCGGGTCCGAGTCAAAACCGGTGCCCGGAACCAGGTGACAATTGGCGAGCAACGACAATCTTCACGGGAGCGCACGAGTCGCTAGCGGCCGTGGCAGGGGGCAGGAGCCCAGATCCGAACAGACGCTGTCCGACCTCGATCAGACTTCGTCCGACGTAGATCAAACCGCCTCGGATCGAGATGCGACCAGTGCGCAGGCCGACCAGTCGGCCGCCGAGGAAGATCAGGCGCGAGCGGATCGGGTCCGCCGAGAACGAGCGCGAGACCCAAGCTATCGAGCTGACCCCGAAGACGAGGCGGCCTATGCCAGATCCCAGGCAGCACGGCTGGCGTCTGCAACCGAGAGGCTCGGCGCACGAGTGGCCCGAACCGATAGTTCGCGCCGGCGGCTGAGCACGGCTGAGCGGCGCGACGCGACCTCTCGCGAGCGCGACCATGCCGCCGATCTGCTCGACACCGAGTCGAGCGAGGCGGACCGAATCACTGAGCTACCGAGTGCGGTTGCCGCGGAGCTTGCGAGGGTCCGCGAGCGAGCCGCTGCCGATCGACGTCGTGCCGCCGCCGATCGAGAGCGAGCCGCCCGGGAGCGATCCGAGGCCGCGGCCGAGATTGCGAGGCTGAACGCCGAGCTCGAGACTGCCCACCTCGACGACCTGACTGGCGCCTATCGGCGAGAAATGGGCAACCTAACCCTTCAGCATGAGATCGAGCGCGCCCGCCGCGGTGACGGCTCCTTCGTCATCGCCTTCGTCGATGTCGACGGCATGAAGCAGGTCAACGATCGAGACGGGCATGCCGCAGGCGACCAGGTCCTCAAGACGCTCGTCTGGACCATGCGCGCGAGGCTCCGGCCCTTCGATCCGATCGTTCGGTATGGCGGCGATGAGTTTGTCGCCGGCCTTGGCGGCGCTTGTCTTCAGGAGGCGGAAGAGCGATTCGATCTCGTTTGCGCAGAAATGTGCGACGAGGTCGGCGTCGGGATCACGGTAGGTCTGGCCGAGCTGGAGCCGGACGACACCCTCGAGCGGCTCACGAACAGGGCCGACGCATCGCTCGTAGAGGCAAAAGCCCGTCGAGTCGCAAAGGGTTGCGCCTCGCCCAAGCGGCCCTGACCGCCGCTGTCACGTCCGTACCCGCCCCGTCCATCGGTCGCATCCAAGCTCGCATTCACGCGCGAATGGGGCATTCAGGTCCGGCTTGAGTCCCCTGTCACCGACGACCGAGCGTCACGCAGGCCGCTCCACAAGGGCTTGCCATTCCCGTGCTCCCCGGATCGCGATCTGCTTCGCGAACGGTATGGTGTTCGGGAAATCGAATCCTGTCGGGCGCGCCACTTGTTCGGGTAGGCCCCTGGGCCGTTACGGGCGTTCGCTCTACTCGATGCAGTGCGGCGACGCTGTGGGACCGCCGCTCGACGGTTCGGAGGCCGCGACCGCGGCCACGGAGATCAGCGACAGGCCTAGATCCCTAATCCCAGCGAGGAGCCCATGCAGGGCGGCCTGATCGCGGACCTCGCCCCGGATGATCGTGGTCCCATCCGGCTCGGGTTCGACGGCAAGATCCGCAAAGACCGCGGACCACGCCGACCCCAGCTCCCCTCGAACCCGCAACCGAACGCCGTAGCGGCCTGAGAGACTCATCAGGACCTCCGTGTCTTGTCCGACCCGGTGCCGGAGACAGGAGGAGCGTGTCGCTCAACCCCGACTGGAGGCATCCATCACCTTGTGGAGATGGGGGGTTGATTTCCCTTGGCACTCGTTCCCGCACTCTTATCCCGCTACCATCTGCGGCCGTGGCCGGAGTTGCGGAAGGTCTTCTTCTCCCGTTCAGACTGACGGCACCCCGCGCCTCGCGGAGGTGGATCCGTCGGTCGCGCCTGGTCGAGCTCCTCGCCGGCGCCCTCGACGCCCGGCTGACGCTCGTGTCGGCCCCCGCAGGTTTCGGGAAGACGACGGCCCTCGTCGACTGGCTGACGGCATCCGAGACTCCGGCCGCCTGGATCCCGCTGGTTGAGGCCGACAACGACCCCGCTCGCTTCCTTCGATACCTCTGGGCGGGGGCCGCCATGCTCGGCGGCTACCAGGCCGCGGCAGCAGGGGAAGGCGGATCTGGGGCGATGCCCGACGATGTCGTAGACGAGGTTGCCCTAGTGCTCGCCGAGCGACCCGAGCCGCGGGTACTCGTGCTTGACGACTACCACGTCATAGCTGCCCCCGAAGTCCGGCACATCGTCGGGGTCCTGCTCGAGCGGCTGCCCGCCCAAGTCCACCTCGTGATCTCGACCCGCCAGGACCCGATCTTGCCGCTCGCTCGGCTGCGGGCACAGGGCGAGCTCCTCGAGCTTCGGGCCGATGCGCTCCGCTTCACCAGCGAGGAAGCCCGGCTCTTCTTCACGGACAGGATGGGCGTGAAGCTGTCGGGTGACGACCTTGACACGCTAATGGCGCGGACCGAGGGCTGGCCCGCGGTACTGCAACTGGCGGGCCTCTCGCTCGCTGGACAGACGGATGTCTCGCGTCGGGTCCACGACTTTGCGGCGAGCCATCGCTATGTGCTCGACTACATCACCGACGAGGTTCTGTCGCGGCTCGACGCTGCCGACAGCGACTTCCTCATGCAGACCTCGGTGCTCGATCGCCTCACAGGCCCGCTGTGCGACGCGCTGACCGGCCGGACCGACGGGCGGGCCACGCTCGAACGCCTCGAGCAGGCCAACGTCCTCCTGGTGCCGCTCGACGACGAGCGGCGCTGGTATCGCTATCACCATCTCTTCGCGGACCTGCTGCGCTCGCGCCTCACGGTCGCGGACCCGGCGAAGCCTGCCGCCCTTCACCTCCGGGCGGCCGATTGGCATATCGAGCATGGCTTCGCCGCCGACGCGATAGAACATGCCGTCCGTTCTGGAGAGGTCGACCGCGCGGCCGACCTGATGGCGGCCTGCGGAGGCGCTCTCATCCACGCTGGCCAGCTCCAGACGCTGCTCAGCTTGATGGACCGGCTGCCCGAGGCGGCGGTCCGGTCGCATTTCCGGCTCAGCACGTTCTACGCTCTATCCCTCGTCCTCTCCGGGCGGACCGAGGGCGTGGATCGGCGTCTGGCCGATGCGGAAGCCGCGTTGCCAGCGGCACTTGCCGGCGGCCTGCCAGGCGCAGCTGTCCAGGCGTCGTACCACGCCCTGATCCGATCGATTGCCGCGCGCCTCTCGCACGATCCGGCCGCGGCGGTCGGCCATGCCGAGCGGGCGCTTGGCCTCGCTCCGGCCGGGGCCGCGGGACTCGTCGCCGACATCCATGCCACGCTCGGTCTCGCCCTTCTGGACGCAGGCGAGCTGGACCGCGCCGTCGACGAGTTGCGGGCCGCCCGACCCGCAGTGCGCGCCGCAGGGAACTGGATTGCGCTCGCCGACTCGACCCGCGACCTTGCTCGCCTCGAAGCCCGTCGCGGGCGTCTCCGCGCCGCCATGGAGGCCTGCGAGGAAGTCCTCCCCGACTTCGTCGACCCCGACGGCAACGAGATGCCCGCTGCGGCGCGGATCCACCTGGCGCGGGCGGAGATCCTGCTGCGGTCGGGAGACTCCGGTGCGGTGGCGGCAGCCGAACGAGCGATCGAGCTCGCACGACGTGGAGGCGACGTCACGTCGCTGCGCGAGTCGCGCGCACTTCGCGATCGCACCGCTGGGTTGACCGCCGGCCAGTTGCCTCCCAGGGCACTCATCGAGCCACTCACCGCGCGCGAGCTCGAGGTCCTGCGCCTCGTCTCCGCCGGGGGGTCGAATCGCCAGATCGCCGCGGAACTCTACGTGACCGTCAGCACGGTCAAAACCCACGTCCACACCGTGTCGGCGAAGCTCGGCGCGGCTAACCGCGTCGAGGCGGTGGCGCGGGGGAGGGAGCTCGGCCTGCTCGCCTAGCCGGCGCCGGGATCCTCGGCCGCACGAACCGGCTGCAGCAAATCAACCCTTACGCCCATCCAAGGATTGATGTCGCCCGGAGGGTTGGGCCTCAGTCTGGACGGCAGATCGCCGGCCGCATGATGCGCCGGCGAGGAATCGGAAGGTTGGAGCAATGCCGTTGCTGATCGCCCTGGTTCTTGTCGGCCATGCAGTCATGCACATCGGGGCCATTTCGTGCGGCCTCCTGTTCGTGTCCACACCACCATGGATCGTGACCGGTACGGGCCTCGACTCCGATCTCGTCAAGGCGATCGCGGTCATGCTCACCTCGATCACCGTGGCCAGCTACCTATTCGCGGTGCTGGCCAACGCCGGGATCCTTGTTCCGAGGAGCTGGTGGCGCCCGCTCGTCGTAGTCGCGTCTGTCGCCTCGGCAACCGTCCTCGTCGGTCTGTTCAGCCTTTCGGCCGTGCCCGGCCTCGCCATCGACGCAGTCCTGGTCTGGGCAGTGCTGGCACGGTCCTGGCACCCGATCCCCGTGTTCCGTGGTGGCGCGCGAACAGAACCCTCGGCCCACTAGCAGCCGTGCAGGCATACGTACTGGGAGTTTCGAAGTGAACGTTCTGGTCGCATATGCGACCCACCATGGCGCGACCCGGGAGATCGCTGAGGGCATCGGGGCCACCCTCGGCCAGTCTGGTCTGCACGTCAGCGTCGAGCAGGTCGACCGCACCCGGGACGTTTCCGGCTACGACGCGTTCGTTATCGGCAGTGCCCTGTACTGCGGATGGCTCAAGGAGGCGACGGAGTTCGTCCGAAGAAATAGGGCGACGCTGGCCCGACACCCGCTCTGGCTGTTCAGCAGCGGGCCGCTGGGCACATCCCCGACCGACCCCCAGGGTCGTGACGTCCGCACGACGGCGGTTCCGAGGGAGATCGTCGAGCTCGGTAACGCCGTCCGCGCCCGAGACCATCACGTGTTCTTCGGCGCGTACGACCCGGCAGCGAAGCCCGTCGGCTTCCTGGAACGGGCCTTCAGGCTCGTGCCCAACAACGCCGCCATCCTGCAGGCGGGCGACTTTCGCGAGTGGGGCGAGATCAAGACATGGGCGGCGACGGTCGCCGGCGAGCTCGCGACCGATCGGTCGGCCGACGGCAAGGGCGTCGCCCCAGCCGTTGACCCAACGTGAGTTACCGAGAAGGAGACTGGGCGATGAAACTCAAGGTGCTCGTGGGCAGCGGAGACAGGATCGGTCTCTTCGTTCTGCCGTTCATGGTGCTGGGTCTTGTCCTAGCGCTCGTCGATCCGGGCCTCTTCTCCGTTCCTCGGTCAACCGCTCTGGACATCGTTGGCGCCGCGTTTCTCGTCCTGGGATTGATCGCTTGGGCATGGTCCGTGATCCTGATATTGACCCAGGTTCCGAGAGGACGGCTCATCACCAGCGGTCCCTACGCCCTGGTCAAGCATCCTCTGTATACGGGAGTCTCCTTGCTGCTCCTTCCGGGGCTTGGCTTCCTGGTCGGAACGTGGCTCGGACTCGTTCTCGGGATCGTTCTCTATGTCGGCTCGAGACTCTTCGCACCGGAGGAGGAGAAGGCTCTTTCCAGAACCTTTGGCGCCGCCTGGGATGACTACACCCGGAGCGTTCTGGTTCCGTGGCTATAGTCGGAATCGATCTGGGCGCTGCGTGACGGCAAAGAGAGGAAGGATCATGGAAACGCAGCGTGGCCGCTCCCTGGGCAGCGGGACCGCCTCCTGGATTGGCCTGGCGGCCTGCGCCGGCGTCATCCTGGGCTGGGCCCAACCAAGCCTCGGACGAGCCCGAACCCCAGCTCGGCTACGCCGTCCGCGCTGCCGCGAGCGCAGGACCGGGAGTGGGCATTCTCCTCGTCTGGACACCGCTTCGCCGACGCACTCACGGCCCTGTTTATGCCCGTCGGGTACTCGCCGGGAACGTCGGTGATTGGCGAACTCGCCAGATCGGGCAAGGCGGGCTCTCAGCATGCTCAGAACGCTCCGCGATTCGCCAGGGCCACGGCCCCGGGGTCGGTACCAGCCCGAGGATCGTTGCCCGCCACGTGCTCCGGAGCGTTTGCTCCTCTGATCGTTGCCCACAGGGCGAAGATAACCTCCGAGATGCCACCCGGCAGGAGGAGGACCCATACGCTCGATTCATCGAAGTTGGGGGTCACCAGGAGAATCAATGCCAGCTCGACAAGCTGGCCGAAACCGCCGATGACGAGCCAGGCGCCCAGCCACTTCGGAAACCACCCCGATCGGTACACGAGGAGTCCGAGGGGAAGGAGCCAGAGACCGAAGAAGATCTGGCCGGCGTAGTAGCCCAGTTTTTGCAGGTTCATCAACAGCAGGACCAGGGCGTCCGAACCGCGCTGCCCAAGAGCCGAGGAGAAGCCCGGGTCGGTGGCGACCAGGAGCGAGCCGGCATGGGTGATGAGGGTGCCCATGAGAATCGCGGTGGCCGCGGTGACGGTCACCAGCAGGATGCGGGCGGCCCACGGCCCGTGGCTTCGGAGCAGGAAGTAGAGGGTCAGAGCCAGGAATAGGTAGCAGACGTAGCCGATGAGATCGCCCGCCAGGGCAATGCGGTACACGCCCGCCGATTCGCGGATCCTGTCCGCCGTGGCGGCCGCGTCGTCGCGCACGTAGACGCTGTCGCGTACGACCTGGGCAAGACACATGAGCGCGATGAGGCCCAGGTACAGAAGCCCGGCGGTTCTCGAGAGAGCCTTGGCGGAAGTCACGGTTTCTCCTTGGAGTCTGGGTGGTTGAATACGTCGTCCCGGCCATCGCCGGACGCTGGGGTCATCTGGCGCCATCCCAGGCGCCTTCCGGCTGGGCCCGCCGGACCCGGAGCGCCTGGTCGACGGCGAACCAGCGGAAGCTCCGTTGATCACCGACCGTGAACACAGCCCGGACAGCCCGCATCGGGACGACCTCCGGCCGGTCGACCTGGTACGTCTCTCCCTCGTGGACGATGGTGGCGGAGCCACTCGCCAGGACGTTCTGGAGCCAGTTCGCGCGTGACCCGTAGGGCAGGGCGATCACGAACCCGTCACCGACTGCCACCGCCCCGACGGGAGTCTCGTACCGCTGGCCCGAGATCCGGCCGCGATGCCGGATCACGGATGCGGACGCCCCGAGCTTGCCGGCCGATCGGAGCTGTCGCGGGTTGAGGACCGCGCGCTGCAGCCGGATGAGGGGGCCGAGCAGGAGCGGGGACTTCGCCCGCATCCCCAGCAGGACCGTGCCCGCAATGGCCCCGACTGCTATCAGTAGAGCGCCCCCGAGGGTCGCCATTTGCATCAACATTGGATGCCTCCTTGGTTGGAGATGAGACCGCAGGCCGCGATGACGAGATTGCCCCGCGGACCTGGCGTCTGATACACTGTAAGCTGACGGTGTAAGCCTACGACTACACCGTAAGCCTGTCAACACGCGAGGCTGAGGACGAGATGACGAAGCCGATGACGCCGCCGGCTCGAACCGCGGCTCGCCGACGCAAGCCGCTCAGCCGGGACCAGGTCCTGCGGGCGGCCATGCTGCTGGCGGACGAAGGCGGCCTCGAGTCGGTCTCCATGCGCAAGCTCGGCCAGGTGCTCCGAGTCGAGGCGATGTCGCTGTACAAGCACGTTGCCAACAAGGACGACATCCTCGACGGCATCGCCGACCTCGTCATGGCCGACTTCGAGGTGCCTTCCGGAGACGTCGACTGGAAGACCGCGATCCGGCGGAGTGCGACCTCAGCCCATCAGGTCCTTCTGCGCCACCCCTGGGCCGGCAGGCTCATCGAGTCGCGCCCCAACGGCGGTCCTGCGAGGCTGCGCTACGTGGACGCAGTGATAGGCGTCCTGTCGGCGGCGGGGTTCACGATGCCGAGGGTCATTCGCGCGATCATGGTGCTGGACAGTTACACGTATGGCTTCGCACTCCAGGAACTGGCCTGGTCGTTCGACCCCGACAAAGCCCCGGAGGTGGCGGCGGCACTCGCGCAAGGTCTTCCCGCGGGCGACTACCCGAACCTCCGCGCGATGGCCGAGATGGTGAGCAGGACCGCAGGCGCCGCCTCGGTCGACTTCGAGTTCGGACTGGACCTGATCCTCGACGGCCTCCAACGGCTCCGCGACGCCGCGGGAGACTGACCGCAGCGGCTTCTGGTCGCCGCTCCCCGAAGCTGACGCTCGCGTTAGTCGTGTAGCAGAGGGCTTGGGATGGGATTGCGAGCGGCCCAGCTAGCGACGCCGTCTGCGACTCCACCAGCGCCAGCCAGGCGACCACGCCTCGGACCGGAATCCGCACCTGGAGAGGTATGGTGTCCGGGAAGTCGAATCCTGTCGGCGGGCTTTTTGGGTAGGTGAGAACTACCCACCTCGCTGCACGCCTCCAAGCGTGGCAGAGGAGCATCCTTCCGATCCACCGCGACGGGAACTAGCATCGCTCGTCCGATCGCTCGCGTTCGAAGTACGCCAGAAGCCCAAGGCTGACGGCCGCGATGACGACGTGGACCACGACTACGGCCGGCTCGAGGACACGGCCGCTGAGCTGCCAGTCGAGCACGGCAGAAGCTGCGAAGGCCAGCCCATTGAGCCCGGAGACCAGGAGCAATCCGGAGGCCGCAACGTAGCCAACGGCTGTTCGGCGCCAGAGGAGCGCGCCACCGAGGAGCAGCACCGGCGTGCCCAAGGCATAGTCGACGACCCACTGGGGGCGCATCCCGGTCTGGCTCGAGGGATCGCCAATCGACGTGCCGACCGCGGCCGTCAAGCCGACGTAGGCCAGGACGGCGATCAACATCAGCGCGATCCCAACACGCCGTGCGGGCACCAGGTCGAGTCGCCGACGGACTTCCTCGGCGTCGATGCCGGCCACGATGGCGATCAGCGTCCACGCGCTCAGGGTCACCGTGACGACATACGCGAAGAACAGCCAGCTAATGGGGGCGGCCACCAGATACAGGGCGTCGGCATAGAGGACGTAGAAGAGAGCACCCGGCCAAAGAAGCAGGCCGAGGAGCGATCCGCGCTTCGCGAGCCACATTGAGCCCAGCAGAATTGGCAGTCCGAGGATGAGATTGGCGGCGTCCCCGCCCCGCGAAACCTGGACCAGTGGCGAGTCGGCGTCGTACAGGCCGTGGGAGCCCAGCACGAGCCCCGCGATCGAGGCCGCCGCAAGGGTAACCGCCACGCTCAGCGACGAGATGAAGGCGAAAGTGAGGTCGCGCCTCACTGGCAGGGCGGCCGACATCGTCGACGCCATTAGATGCCTCCTTCGGCGGCCCTGACAGGCCTGAGGCTCACCGACGCCTTCCCGATTTGGAGGGTTGCCACGACGACCGTGCAGGCGAGCCAGAGCGCGTAGAGCGGATAGGGCAGATAGGCGCTCACCCACCCGTCGGCCGCCAGCGGCCCACCATCGATGACGATTCCGCACACCGGGATCAGTTGAGCGACGGCGGCTGCCAGCGAGAGCCAGCCGAGCCAGGCCGGGAAGATCGCGGTCCGGAAGGTGAGCACTGCGGCCGCAAGCAGCATCACCGCCAGCGGCAGGTTCGCTACCACGAACAGGGCGTCCATGATTCCGATGAGCGCGGGTTGACCGGCGTCATCCGGCGCGCTGGCGAGGCCGACCTGGAATGCGAGCGCCGCCAGTGTGATCACGGTCGACGCAACGCCCGCACCCATTGCAAGGTTCGACAGCCGGGCGTTGCCACCTTCGGCCTGTGATAGGAAGCTTCGCAGGCTCGCGAGGAACCAGAGGAAGAAGCCGGCTCCCACGACGAATAGGAGGGCCTGAGCACGGAGCGCTCCCTGGTTCTCGGTGTAGTGCGCGACGATCGTCGCGACCGGATCGCTCGCACTCAGCGCTCCGCGCTCGAACAGCATCGCGGCCGCGCCAGTCGCGATCGCGCCGAAGCCACTTGCGGCGCCCCAGCGCTCCCATTGCATCTCGTTCATGACGGCACTCCTTCCTTAGGCCGTTCGCTCAACTGGCCAACACGGCCGCAGATGGCCAGTGCAGCCAGAGCACTGCGACGAGGACGGCTACGTTTACGGCCAGAGCCGCGATCGTGTTGAACATCGGCCAGGTGCCGAAGAAGGCCGTGATCCCTGCGATCGACACGACCGCCGACGCGACGGCCAGCGGCTGCCAGACGCCGGCCGGGATGAGAACGCCCCAGAACGACATCGCCGCGACAACGAAGCCGATCAGCGAGACGATCCAGAGCACACTGGCCACCCTCGTCGCACTGTCGGCCGAGAGGGACGGGGCCAGCCAGGATCGTGCCGCGTGCCAGTCGCCGGTCGGCGTGCCGGGGCGGAACCGGATCCAGGCCAGGGCTCCGAGGGCTCCCCCATGGCCAAGACCGTGGAGGAGCAACACACCCGCTGCGATGAGCTTGATCGTCTGGTCAGACATGTCTCTACACCTCCAAAGGCTCGACGCGGAACACGGGGTGATCGGCGGGGTCGGGGAGGGCCGTGAAGAACTCGCGTGCCCGCCAACCCATGCGCTCGCGGTAGGCCGTCACGACCTGGTCGTGCTCGTCGCCGCTCACTTCGACCGCCCGGAACGGCTCGTGCGTCCGGCCGCTCGACAGCTCGCCCTGGCCCGCGGCCCGCAGGTTGCGTACCCAATGCGTCTCGCCGCCGCCCGACACGAGGTATCGAGCGCCCTCGAACTCGAGGGTAGGGACAGGAGTGCTGATCGGGCGACCAGTTCGGCGACCGCGCACTGTAAGCGTTGGGCCGCCGAGCCAGAGCGTGATCGGGTTCACCACGTGGCTCATGAAGAACCGGGAGGGCACGTACGGACGTGATCCGGGCTCTTTCGTGGGCATGGGATCGTCAATCTGCTGCATCGGAATGCTCCTTGGATTGTTCGGTTGTCGATGCGCGGACTTCCGCCGAGTCGGCGGCCGCGATACGTTCCGCAGCGATGAGTCCGAGGCCAGCGTCGCGCAATCGGGTCATCAGCCCGTACAGGGCGGCTTGATCGACTGCCGCGAAGATCAGCAGCGAGTCGCCATTCGGCAGCAGCCGGAGCTCTTCGCAGCCGAGGAAGCGGGCGCGTCGCTGGTCGAGGTGGCCGGCGACTCGGATCTCGTAGCGGTTCATGCCACGATGTTCGGACTCGGGGGTCGCAAACGCGCCTCGCGGAAGGCCGGTCTTTGGCGCTCGCGTCCCCTGCCGAAAGGAGGGGTTCAGGAAGCGAAGAGGCGCCGCCGGGCTTAGACGAGACCCACCTTCTGGGCGCGAAGGAGCGCCTGGGTTCGGCTCGTCGCGCCGAGCTTGGCAAGGACGTGGCCGACATGCCACTTTGCCGTGCCGAGCGAAACCGTCAGGCCGGCGGCAATCTCCGCGTTGCTCGCGCCCTGCGCCATCAGGCGGAGGACGTCGAGCTCCCGCGCGGTGAGTGTTTCGAGCAAGCGCCCGTCAGCGCCCTGCCACAGTGATGTGCCGGCCATGGGTGGCCGCTGCGAGCCGGCGCCGGCCGGCTTGGTGGCGAAGGCGCCGATCGCCAGATCCACGAACCCGGGCGCAACCGCGCGGACGAGGGGCAGGAGGTGGGCAACGGGCAGGCCGTCGTCGACGAAGCGCCGCACGTAGCCGCCAGGCGACGCGAGCTCGACCGCTTGCCGGAATGCTTGCAGCGCCTCCTCACGATGTCCCATCGCGTCGGCGGCCACCCCCTCCAGGACGCCGATCGAGATCAGGTCCGCCACGGCTCCGGCCGCTTCCTGCGCCTCCTTCGTCCGACCGAGCAGCTCGCGAGCCTCCTCCGGCCTGCCTTGTGCCAGGCGCACGCGTGCGATCGTCGTATCCATCGAGCGACGCAGCACCCCGAGAAGCGGTGAGCCCGCCGGTGCCTCGGGCGTCGCCCGGTCCGCCCAGCGCCCCGCGCCTGTCACATCCCCCAGCCGCAGGAGGACCCGGGCCTCGGTCTCACCGACCACCCCCGGCAGCGCCATGCCGGTTGAGCGAAGGTCACGTTGACTGATCCGGAGCGCCTCGAGCGCGGCCTCCTCGTCGCCGCAGGCCAGGCGAACCAGCGCGAGGTACGAGATCGCCCAGCCGAGCAACGGCCGGCCGACCCCCATCTGGCGTGCCGCCTCGAATCCCGCCTCGAGCTCGCGGCGCGCCTCGACGAGGTCGTTGGCTTCGTAGCGAACGATGCCGAGTACGACCCGCGCCGGCCAGGCGATCGGGCGCGGTCGGCCCTGTCCATCGGCCTGTTGCGCAAGCACGGTGCGGCAGATCGTCTCGGACTCGCCGCGCAGGCCGACGAGTGTGAGAGCGTGGCACAGGGGGTTGATCGCGGGCAGGACAGCAATCGGGTTACCTGCCTCGAGTGCTGCGGCGTACCCCGCGCGGAGCGTCCCGACGGCGGCCGCGTACTCCCCGCGGGCGAGCGATCCGAGGCCTCCAGCCAGCAGCCCGAATGAGCGGAACAACGGATCGTCGCCCACGAGCGCGAGCCCCTCGACGGCCAGCCTCTCGGCGTCCGGCCCGGTGACCGTCGCCATCATTCCCCTGAGGATGAGCAGCCGCCCTTCGGCCGGCCCGCGCGCTTCCGACGAGGCGAGATGACGCTCGGCGAGCGCAATCGCGGCCCCCACCTGGCCCGTTTCGAAGAGCGTCCACGCCCGCAGCGACACGAGCTCCGGGCTCCTCGCGACTCCCTCCGCAGGCACGGCATCGAGCCAGCCGAGGAGCGTCACGAGCTCGCCGGCCTCGAACGCCGGCCGTGCCGCGCGCTCGACGAGTTGGAGCGCGCGATCGATCGCGCCCGCCGCCAGCGCGTGCTCGATCGCCTCCGAGGCGAAGCCCATCCGCTCAAACCAGTCGGCGGCCCGCGCATGGAGCTCACGTCGGGCGTCCTCGCCGATCTGCGCCCGGAGGTAGTCGGCGAAGAGTCGGTGATAGCGATACCAGCGCCGCTCGGCGTCGAGTGGAACGAGGAAGAGGTTCGCGCGCTCGGCCCGGTCGAGCAGAGCGCCCGCATCGGGGCGACCGGCCAGCACGCGACAGAGCTCGGCCGTGAAGCGCTCGGCGATCGACGTCCGGACCAGGAACTCGCGGAGGTCCTCGTCGACCCCGCCGAGGACCTCGTCGGCGAGGTAGTCGAAGACGAACCGCTGGTTGCCCCCGAAGGCCTCGATCAGCGCCGCCGGGTCGGGCCGGTCGCGCAGGGAGATCGCCGCGAGCTGGAGGCCGGCGATCCAACCCTCCGTTCGCTCGACCATGCGCTCAACGAGTTGGGGCTCGAGCGAGATACCCGCCGCCGCGACATAGACCGACGCCTCGTCGCTGGTCCATCGCAGGTCGTCGGCCCGGATCTCGACAAGCCGTCCGTGGGCCCGAAGCTTCGCGAGCGGCAGCGGTGGATCCTCGCGCGTCAGCAGGACGAGGTGGACGAAGGGCGGTAACCGCTCGATCAGGAACCGGACGAGGCGATGGATCGACTCGGCGCTGATGAGCTGGTAATCGTCGATAACCAGGACGACCTGGTCGTCGCTCGCGGTCAACGCCTCGACCAGCGAGGCGCCGACGAGTTCCGGGCTCGGGGTCGCCCCGGGCCCGAAGAGGTCTGCCACGTTGGTGGCCGCCGGTCGGATCGTTGTCAGAGCCGCCGCGAGGTATCGAGTGAAACGCGCGAGATCATTGTCGGAGGCGTCGATCGAGAACCATGCGTAACCGACGTGGCGGGACCCGAGCCAATCGACGGCGGCGACGGTCTTCCCGTAACCAGGTGGAGCGGATAGCAGGATCAGGCGCGTGCTGTCCTCGAGTCCGCGATCGAGCAATGCGCTCAGGCGCTGCCGCTCTAGATGACCCGCGCCCGTGGCCGGTGCCCGAAGCTTGGTTGAGACGAGCGGCACCACCAACGACCGCTCCTGGGGCTGGGAGCGAGCGTCGCGTGGGGCTGGGGGGCTCGATGGATCCATGAGGCATCAGCGTAGCGTCCGCCACATCTCTCGTGCCGCCAAGACCGCCGATCCACGCCTCTCCGCGTCTCTATAGTTGACCGGTGCGCGCGCCGATCCTGGCCACCAAGCTGTATGCGCCACCGCCGCGGCGAAGAGCCGTCCTCCGTCCGCGACTGGTCGAGCGGCTCAACGACGGTATTGCCGCCGGCCACAGGCTGACTCTCGTCTCCGCCCCGGCCGGCTTCGGCAAGACCACCGTGGTGGCCGAATGGATCGCGGGCTGCGGACGTCCGGCAGCTTGGCTGTCGCTCGACGAAGCCGACGCCGACCCCAGCAGCTTCCTGGTCTACCTGATCGCGGCGCTGCGGACGGTCGCACCCGGGATTGGAGATGGCGTGTTGGACATGCTCCAATCGCCACAGCCCCCGCCAGCCGAATCGACCCTGACGACCCTGCTCAACGACCTGAGCGCCATGCCGACCGAGGCGGTGCTCGTTCTCGACGACTACCACGTCCTCGACGCCAGGCCGGTGGACGCGGCCCTGGCCTTCCTGGTCGAGCACCTGCCACCCCAGCTGCACCTGGTCGTCGCCACCCGCGAGGATCCCGCCCTGCCCCTGGCCCGGCTGCGCGCCCGAGGCCAGTTGACCGAGCTGCGCGACGCGGACCTTCGCTTCACCCCGGACGAGGCCGCCGCGTTCCTCAACGAGGCCATGCACCTCGATCTCTCCGCGGAGCAGATCGCCGCGCTCGGAGCGCGGACCGAGGGCTGGATCGCCGGTCTGCAGCTGGCTGCCATCTCCCTGCAGGGTCGTTCCGACGCCGCAGGCTTCATCGAATCATTCGCCGGCAGCAACCGCTTCGTGCTCGACTACCTGCTCGAGGAAGTCCTCCAGCGGCAGCCCGAGGCGGTGCAGGCCTTCTTGCTGCGGACGTCCATCCTCGATCGGCTTTGCGGCCCCCTCTGCGATGCCGTGCTGCTCGACGCCTCGGTCTCCGGGCAGGAGACGCTCGAGTATCTCGAGCGGGCCAACCTGTTCATCGTCCCCCTGGACAACGAGCGGCGCTGGTATCGATATCACCATCTCTTCGCGGAATTGCTGCGGCAGAGGTTGCCACAGAGCGTCACCTCGTCTGCCGGAGACGATGGGATGGGCGTGGCCCAGTTGCACGGCCGCGCCAGCCGTTGGTGTGAAGACCACGGCCTGAACATGGACGCTTTTCAGCATGCGGCAGCAGCCAATGACATCGAACGCGCGGAGCGGCTGGTCAAGCAAGAGGCGATGCCCCTGTACTTGCTGCCCGTGGTGACCACCGTGATCAACTGGCTGGATTCGCTACCGAAGACCGTCCTGGATGCCAGGCCCTGGTTGTGGGTGAGGTCCGCCACGTCGGCGCTGATGGCCGGACAGACAATCGGTGTCGAAGAGAAACTGCAAGCGGCCGAACGGGCCATGCGCTGTGCCGATCTCGATGACAAGACCCGCGACCTGATCGGACAGATTGCCGCCGTAAGAGCGACGTTGGCGCTCGTCCGATACCAGCCGGAAACCATGATCGCCGCGGCAAGTCGCGCCCTCGAGTACCTGAACCCGGAGAACCTGCCGTTCCGTAGCCGAGCCAACTGGACGCTCGGGTCCGCTTACCAGCTTCGGGGGGACCGTGCCACGGCGCGTAAGGTCTTTCTCGAAGCCATCGAACAGGCGTCCGGGAACGTTTACTACACGGTCCTGAGCACGACCAGCCTGGGCCAACTACAGGAATCGGACAACCAGCTCTATCAGGCGGCCGAAACCTACCGACGCTCCATGCAACTGCTCAGTGAGCAGGGACCGCCGAATGCCAGCGAAGAGTTCATTGGCCTGGCCCGCATCTTGTATGAATGGAACGATCTGGTTGCCGCTAAGCAGCACGGTCAAGAGGGCCTTCGGCTGGCGCGGCAGAATGATCGAACGATTGACCGCTTCATTGCCGGCGAGGTGTTCCTTGCCCGCCTGAAACTGGCCCAGAAGGATCCGGCCGGCGCAGCAGCCATGCTGGAGGAGACCGCGCAGTCGGTGCGCCAGAATCACTATGTCAATCGCATGCCTGAGGTCGCTGCCGTGCAGGTCCTGACGCTGCTGGCGCAGGGCGACCTGGTGGGTGCCGCTCACCTGGCTCGGACGCACGATCTTCCGCTCAGCCAGGCCCGGGTTCACCTGGTGCGGAGAGATCCCGCCGCAGCACTGGCGGTGCTGGAGCCATATCGCCGGCAAGTGGTGGAAAAGGCCTGGCCGGATCAGGAGCTGAAGACCCTCGTCCTGCAGGCCCTCGCCTTCCATGCTCTTGGCGAGAGGGCCGAGGCCGTGGAGGTGCTGGATCAAGCGCTGGCATTGGCCGAGCCGGGTGGCTTCATCCGCACCTTCGTCGACGAAGGTGAGCCGGTTGCCCGCTTGCTCCACGAGGCGTCGTCCCGAGGGGTTCGTCCGGAGTACGTGCGGCGGTTGCTGGCGGCATTTCCCGTCGACCATGAGGATGCCCCACCGACGCCGCCGGGCACTGGAACCTGTTTGGCGGAGCCGCTGAGCGGGCGCGAGCTCGAGGTGCTCTCCCTCCTCGCCGCGGGCCTTACGAACGAAGAGATCGCGGCCCGGCTGTATCTGTCGCTGCATACCGTGAAAGCTCACGCCCGCAACATCTACGGGAAGCTCGGTGTCGGCAGTCGCACGCAGGCCGCCGCGAAGGCTCGAGCTCTGGGGCTCCTGTCCCCGGACCGCCGC